>Ga0209515_10003288_pt1 | contig 23489 bp, 22 predicted proteins | sample Subgroupgradi54m_FD_187454 | JGI IMG/M metagenome (GOLD analysis project Ga0209515, IMG submission 187454) | Subsurface groundwater microbial communities from S. Glens Falls, New York, USA - GMW60B uncontaminated upgradient, 5.4 m (SPAdes)... ... | reverse complement strand
CGGCTGTGGAAAAACTCTTTTGGCTAAAGCTGTAGCCGGAGAAGCAGGCGTACCTTTCTTCTCTATAGCCGGTTCTGAGTTTATGGAAATGCTTGTAGGCATAGGTGCGGCCCGCGTACGCAGCCTCTTCGAAACGGCCAAAAAAAACGCTCCTACAATCATTTTTATTGATGAGGTGGACGCAATCGGACGCGCCCGATCTGTGGGTATCATGCCTTCTCATGATGAGCGTGAACAAACCCTGAATCAGATTTTAGTGGAAATGGACGGTTTTGCGCCGACTGAACAAGTGGTCGTAATTGCTGCGACCAACAGAGGGGATCTTTTAGATCCTGCACTACTTCGTCCCGGCCGATTCGACAGAAGAGTTTTGGTGGACTATCCTGACCTCGAAGGCAGAAAAGCTATTCTCAAAATACATTCTCGCGGTAAACCTTTTGAGAGTGATGTAAACTGGGACAGAGTGGCCAAAAGAACTGTTGGTTTCTCCGGGGCCGATATCGAAAACATGCTCAATGAGGCGGCTATTGATGCTGCTCGTCAGGCAAAAACAAAAATTTCAGTTGACGATATTGAAGAAGCTTCAACTAAAGTCAAACTTGGACCAGAAAAAAAACGCCTACAGACTGATATGGATAGAAAACTAACTGCTTATCATGAAGCCGGCCACGCGATCGTTTCACACTTTATGACTCATACCGATCCTGTTCACCGTATCTCGATCGTCTCAAGGGGTATGGCACTGGGCTATACTCTCATTCCCCCGGAAAGAGACAAATTGCACGAAACTAAAACTCATCTGCTGGAACGCATTTCCGTAATGATGGGTGGAAGAGCCGCCGAGGAAAGCGTCTTCAATGAGGTTACAACGGGCGCTGCCAATGATTTTGACCAGGCAACTCAGGTTGCTAAAGCTATGGTTATCGAGTACGGAATGAGCGAACTTGGACCTATAAATTTCGGGCCTTCGATGGATATCACCGAGATGGGCAAGGCATATTGGCAGGAAAACCCGATTTCACAGGATATGTTGGGCAAAATAGATCAAGAGGTAAAAAAAATAATCACTCTCTGCTACCAAGACGCGGTAAAAATCCTCAAAGAGAAGAGAGATCTGTTGGACAAGGTTGCAATGGAACTTATAGCCAAAGAAAGTCTCGATCAAGACGAATTTGAAACAATAGTTGGACTTAAATCAAAAGTAAGTTAAACTGTCATGGATACTCTCCTACTGGTCGATGGTAACGCAATCATGCACAGGGCTTTTCATGCTCTGCCTCCTTTCAGAACTAAAGACGGAACCCCCACAAACGCCGCCTATGGATTTTTCACAATACTCTATAAAACCATTCAGGACTTTAACCCACAATATGTGACTATCTGCTTCGATACCCCCAAGCCCACTTTCAGAAAGAAACTGTTCAAAAAATACCAGATTCACCGGCCGAAAATGCAGGATGATCTTAGTATCCAATTCCCTTTGGTGAAAAATCTGCTTGAAGCAGGCGGAATTTATCACGAAGAAAAACCTGGGTTTGAAGCAGACGATGTCATCGGCTCGATTACTCATAAAGCTAAAAAAAATCATCTTAAAGTGCTTATCCTTACGGGCGACAAAGATATTATGCAGTTGATCGACGAGAATGTTTATACTATTACTCCGCAGTTTGGCTTCATCAAAACCAAAATTTATGACCGCAAGGAAGTTGTCGCCAAATTCGGAATTCAGCCGGAGCAAATTCCTGACTTCAAAGCTTTGGCGGGCGACTCTTCAGACAATTATCCCGGAGCCAGAGGAATCGGTCCCAAAACTGCGTCTAATCTCATCCGAGAATATCATTCTGTTGAAAACTTGTTGAAAAATATAGACAAGCTGCCGGATAAAATAAAACATACCATCTTAAAATATAAAAAAGATATTTTATTGTCAAAAAAATTAGCTCAAATCATCACTGATATGAAGATAAAGTTTGCCCTGGAAGATGCTAAATTTGCCGGATTTAAACCAGAGTTGAAAGATTCACTTCTTTCTCTTGAGATGTATTCTCTCGCCAGTAGGTTTTTCAGCGATAGAAAAGTCGCAGAACAGAAAGCAAAAAAACTAAAGAAAAAATCCGCGGCCGACTCCTCCCAAATCGGCCTGTTTTAAGAATGATACAATTGATCTATGAAAACGGCTATAGTCTACGACTGGATTGATAAATGGGGAGGTGTGGAAAGAGTTTTGTTGACATTGGCCGAAATGTTTCCGAAGGCTGATTTCTATACTTCATATTTTGATTCTAAAACCGCTCCCTGGGCAAAAGATTTAAACATCAAGACTTCATTTATACAACAACTCCCCGACTTCATCAAAAAAAACAGGATTTTGTCTATCCCTTTTTACCCATATGCGTTTGAGTCGTTCAACTTTTCCGATTATGACTTGGTGATTTCCGTCTCTTCTTCTTTCGCCAAATCTGTAATAACTAAACCTGACACTCTACACATTTGTTATCTATTGACACCGACACGTTATTTCTGGCTTGATACCGAAATTTATCTTAACAGTTCCTTAAAACAGTTGGGGAAAATGCGTCTTAAGAAATATCAGGAATGGGATTATGCAGCAGCTCAACGACCGGATCATATCATTTCTATCTCTAAAACAGTAGAACAACGGGTTAAGAAATTTTATAAACGAAACAGCGAGATTATCTATCCGCCTTTCGATACTAGATATTGGAAAGACATTCGGCCCTCAGATCAGTTCAAAAAACAAAAGTATTTTCTTGTCGTCTCCAGACTTGAACCGTATAAAAGAGTCGACTTGGTCGTTCAGGCGTTTAATCAATTAAATCTTCCTTTAATTGTTGCGGGCAAAGGAACTGAGCGCAGAAGGCTTCAACGGATGGCCAATAGAGATACCACTTTTGTTTCTGATCTTTCAGATCAAGAACTAGCACGACTGTATCTTAACGCACAAGCTCTAATAATGGCTCAGGAAGAAGAATTCGGATATGTAGCTCTTGAAGCTCAATTCTTCAACTGTCCTATCATCGCTTACAAAAAAGGTGGTGCGACAGAAACGATTCTGGAAAACAAAACCGGTGTCTTTTTTGACCAGCAGACGGTCAAATCTCTGGCTAACGCGGTTGCAAGATTCTCCAAGATAGAATACAATTTGAGGAAAACCATCAAAGAATTCGGCCCGGAGAATTTAGAGCGATTTTCAAGCAGAGCTTTTCAAAATCAATTTAAAGAAGTTGTTAAAGCGAAATTATCATAATCTATGAAAGTAGTTTTATTTGCAGGCGGAGTGGGAACACGACTCTGGCCCCTTTCGAGAAGGAAAACTCCTAAACAGTTTGGCAAAATTATTGGAGAAGATTCAATGCTTCAAATCGCCATCAGCAAACTTTTTCCTCTATTTGACTGGAAAGACATTTACATCTCAACCGGAAAACAATACTCAGAAACCGTCAGCAAACAACTTCCTAAACTACCAAAAGAGAATCTTCTACTCGAACCTGAGATGAGAGACGTGGGGCCAGCTGTAGGATTGGTAATCGCCCAGTTTATGAAAAAAAACCCCTCTGAACCCATTGCCCTTCTCTGGGGAAGCGACCATCTGGTAAAAAATAATAAATTATTTCAAAACGCTCTTGCAGCAGCTAAGGAACTTGTTGAGAAAGACCCGAACTCTATTGTCTTCATAGGACAAAAACCTCGCTTCGCTAACCAAAATCTCGGGTATATCGAGTTTGGCAAAGAAACAGAAAAAATAGATCAAGTGGCGATTCATGAATTTGTCGGTTTTCAATATCGCCCGCATCTTTCGACTGCAGAACGTTGGGTAAAAGACGGTAAACATGCTTGGAACTTGGGATATTTTGTTACCACGCCATCTTTCTTATGGAAATCGTTTGAACAATTTGCCCCTCAGCTTTTTAAACAACTTGATGAAATCAGCCATGCATATCAAACCGATAAATTTGATAAAGTATTGAGTTCTGTTTATCCAAAAATCGATAAAGTTTCATTCGATAATGCGGTTCTTGAGAGTATCGATCCTAAATACGGGAGAGTCATTTCCGCCGATATCGGATGGAGCGATGTCGGTGCATGGGAGGGACTAAAAGAAGCTTTGGAGGAAAGTAAAGAAGCGAACGTTGTAAATGGTAACGTACTCTTGGAAAATTCTTCAGACAATCTTGTGTATAACTATGAAGATAAAAAATTGCTCGTGGGAATCGACCTTGACGATCTTTTGATCGTCAACTCTGGAGACGTTATTCTCGTATGTAAGAAAACTTCTGTGCCGAAAATAAAAACACTGGTTGAAAGTTTCAAAGGCACAAAGCACGAGAAACTGACATGAGTAAATCCCTCAACCCTTTTGTAGGAGAAACCTATGAGAAGTATTTAAAAAGGGCGTTGGATATTTTCCTCTCTATCGTTTTGCTTGTTCTTTTCTCCCCTATTTGCTTTTTGACCATTTTAGCGATAAAATTAAACTCTAAAGGGTTTTTCCTTGCAGACGTGCCGGAGCGAATAGGACAGCACAAGAGGAGATTTAAGATGTATAAGTTTCGCTCCATGATTACCAATGCACACAGTCTGTTACGGACAGACCCTCGATTTAGAGCTTTATACGAAGAATATAGAAAAGGCAGTTATAAACTCAAAAGGGATCCACGAATAACAGTCGTGGGAAAATTCATCAGGAAGCATTCTATTGATGAAATCCCTCAGTTTGTAAACGTTTTCAAAGGAGAGATGAGTCTGGTCGGGCCGCGCGCTTATTATCCAGACGAGTTGGAAGAGCAGCAAGAAAAGTATCCGCAGACGAAAGAACTTGTTAATAAGGTATTATCGGTTCGCCCGGGAATCACCGGATTATGGCAGGTTTCAGGAAGATCAGAGATAAACTTTGATAAAAGAATCGTGCTTGATGCCAAATATGTTGATCATATATCATTATGGAACGACTTAAAAATAATTTTCAAAACCCCCTTGATAATGGTGACTGGCAAAGGGGCAATCTGACAATGAGAAGAAGGTCTGGCTTGAAGTTTTACTTCAGCAAAAAATCCCGGCGCATATGGGCGGGAATTCTTATTTTTGCGCTGCTCTTTTTATATTTTTTTGCCATAAGACCTTATTCGCGCATCAAAGTACGAGCACAAGAAGTTGCTGCTTCTGCAAAAGAATTAAAAACTGCTTTTTCCGAAAACGATATTGATCTTGTCAAAAAACAGCTTGTCGATCTTAATACAAAATATCAAGCTTTGGAAAAGGAATCAAAAATCTTATACTGGGCGGCATTCATACCCTATGTCGCCGATTATAAAAATGGTGTTGAAGCAGGAGATTATCTGATTAAAGCAGCACAGGAATCAGTTGCGGCGGTTGCTCCTTATGCCGATCTGATTGGTTTTAAAAAAGGAGAGTCTTCTTTTGTAGAAAAATCCGCCGAAGACAGACTTCAAACTGCTGTATTAACCTTGGATAAGGTTCTTACCCGAATAGATGTCATTTCTGACGATATTAAAAATGCAGAAGAAAGAATCAATAAGATCGACCCCAATCGCTATCCTGAGAAACTAGGGAAAACCGTTCTTAAAAGTCGTATTTCCAACCTGAAAGAGCAATTTGCTGGACTATCCTCTCTTTTTGTGGACGCCAAACCACTGCTCAGAAATATTCCTAATATCCTCGGCAAAGATAAAGAAAAAACATATCTAATATTATTCCAAAACGATAAAGAGCTAAGAGCCACTGGCGGTTTTCTTACTTCTTATGCCGTTTTTGTGATAAAAGACGGAAAACTCAAAGTTGGAAAATCAGAGGACATTTATACTCTTGATCAGACAATCAGCTCTCATCCAGTCGCGCCGCCTGAAATTTTGACCTATCATAAGAATGTCAGTCAATTTTATATCCGAGACAGCAACCTCTCTCCAGATTTAGTTAAGTCTATTGGGCTTTTTAATTCTCTCTATGATAAGAGTTCAGATAAAGTCAATTATGACGGAATTTTCACACTGGATTCGAAAGTATTAGTCGACATGTTAAAAATCTATGGGGATACGGAAGCTGATGGTGTTAGATTCTCGGCTAATAAAGATCCCCGTTGCGATTGCCCGCAGGTCCTTTATACTTTATTTGATCTTGTCGATCGACCAGTGAATTATGTGAAGGAAAATCGCAAAGGTATCTTGGGAGATCTAATGTTTGCTCTGTTGAACAAAGCGCTCGGTTTTTCTCCTTCAAAATATTACGGCACGCTCATGCAGACTATGTATAAAAATCTTCAGGAAAAACATATTCTGCTTTATTTTACCGACCGTCAACTTCAAACATCCGTAGAGAAAATTAATTTTGCCGGGAGAATCCGGGATTTTAATGGAGATTATTTACATATTAACAACGTAAACTTTGCCGGAGCAAAATCCAATCTATTTATTTCTGAAGTAGTCGACTCAAAAACTAAAACCGGTTCGTCAGAAATTGAAAGAGAAGTTTCGATCGAATTCCGAAATCCATATCCTCACTCTGATTGTAATTTGGAAAGAGGAGGATTGTGTCTTAATGCCCAACTTAGGAACTGGATCCGATTCTATGTTCCCAAAGGTTCTAAGCTCGTAAAATTCGAGGGGTCAGAGACTCAGGTTAAAACATATGTGGATCTTGATAAAACAGTCTTTGAAGGATTTTTGAGAATTAACCCATTGGGTTTTGCCAAGGTTAACTTAAAATATACACTGCCAAAATCTGTTTCTACAAATCCCTATCAGCTGATGGTTCAAAAACAGCCGGGAGTTGATACACAAAAGCTTAAAGTTGAAGTCGATGGAAAAAAACTCTATGACAATCTCTTTAATACTGATAAGATTTTAAGCACTGGTCAGTAATTCTTGAGTTGATAAAGTACTTCTTATGTCCAGAACCTCCAAGACTGAAGGAATTATACTGAAGAAAAAAAACCTTCCGACTCAAGACATGATCGTGACTATTTTCAGTCATGAAATGGGAAAAATACGAATTCTAGCAAAAGGAGTGAAAAAAATCTCCAGCAAAAGACTACCTCATCTACAAACAGGAAATATTATAAACGCAGTAATTTATAGCAGTGAAAAAGGACTCTATCTACAGGAGACGACTCTTATTTCAGGTCTTTCTCAAATAAAAAACGATCCTAAAAAAATCAGTTTTATCTATTTCTATTTTCACCTGATTGACAGACTTCTACCCGAAAATCAACAAGAATTGACTATTTATAATGCAGTGAAGCGTTTTTTGATCGACTTATCTGGATCGACTACAACAATTCCTCTATTGGAAAAACACCTGAATATCTTGTTTAAGAAACTCGGTTATATTAATAAAAAAAGCAGCCTGGACGAGCTTCATAAATTAGCCGAGGAATTGATAAACGAAAAGGTGCCTCTGATTATTATATAATCTTACTATGGATAAAGTCGTTGCTTTGTGTAAAAGACGGGGATTTATCTATCCTTCTTCGGAAATCTACGGCGGAATCAGCGGTTTTTGGGATTATGGGCCTCTGGGTGTGGAGCTCAAAAAAAACATCAAAAACGAGTGGTGGAAATCAATGGTGCAGCTTCGTGACGATGTCGTAGGAATAGATGCTTCAATTATCATGAATCCCGAAGTTTGGAAAGTCTCAGGCCATATTGAAGCATTCACCGATCCCCTCGTGGAATGTAAACATTGTCATAAACGTTTCAGAGAAGATCATTTAAGAGATCTTCGCGCACGCGTTCCATCAACTGGTGTTGGAAGTGTCCAATCAAAAAAAGAATTCACGGACTTAGTCTATTGTAAAGACGGCAGAAAACACGAATGGATGAAGCCAAGAAACTTTAATCTACTAATGGAAGTCATGTTAGGAACTGTAGATAAAAACATGGCTTATCTTCGGGGAGAGATCACGCAGGGAGCTTTTGTTAATTTTCAAAATGTGGTAGATTCGACTCGCGTCAAAATCCCTTTTGGAATAGCACAAATTGGGAAAGCTTTTCGTAATGAAATCACTCCCGGAAACTTCACTTATCGCAGTCGAGAATTTGAACAGATGGAGTTGGAATACTTTATCCAGCCAAACGATAAAGAAGGTCAGAAATGGTTTGAATATTGGAAGAAACAACGCATGGATTGGTATGTCTCATTGGGAATGAATAAACAAAAGTTACGCTTTAGACCCCATGAACAGAACGAAAAAGCTCACTATGCTAAAAAAGCAGAGGATATCGAATATCAAGCTCCATTTGGCTGGGCAGAGTTTGAAGGAATTCATCATCGAGGCGATTGGGATCTTTCTCGACACAAATTGACTTATAAAGATCCCGATTCTGGAGAAGAATATACTCCGTGGGTAATAGAAACATCAGGCGGAGTTGATCGATCAAGTCTATTTTTTCTTTTAGATTCGTACAGCGAGCAAAATGGTCGGACAATTCTTAGACTTCATCCTAAACTTGCCCCTTATAAAGTAGGCGTTTTCCCCCTCGTTTCAAATAAAGCAGTGCTCGTAGATAAGGCTAAAAAGATCTATAATGATTTGAGAGGAAGCTTTACTGCTGCCTGGGACGATCGTGGAAATATCGGCAAACGTTATGCCTCACAAGACGAGATCGGAACACCATTCTGCATCACCGTTGATTATGAAACTCTTGAAAAAGATTCTGTGACAATCCGTGAACGGGATAGTGCGAAACAGGAAAGAATACCTATAGAAAAAATCCCCCAATATTTGCAAAAAAAATTATTATAATAAGGTATTAAAAATAAAAGTTCGTATGAGAAAACTAGATAACAAAAAAGTACTGATTATAGGGGTAGTCGTAGTCTTGGTATTAGTTTTGGGCGGAGTTTTACTTATGGGCAAAAAAAGTGCAAATAAGCAAGATCAAGCCAGCAGTTCTATTCAGAACGAAACTGCAATCCCGACTGTTGATGCGTCAGTGAAAGTTGAGCTCAAAACGCAGCCTGGCAATAAAGAAGTCCTTTTATCTATTAGGAACATACCTGCAGGCACAAAAACCTTAGAGTACGAATTGTCCTACGAAGCGAGAAATCAGGGTACACAAGGAGTAACTACTCAACCTATTGACGTTAGTAATCAAAGCTCCTTTGAAAAAAAAATTACGCTCGGCACTTGTTCTTCCGGGACGTGCGTCTATCATGACGTTGTCGGAAACTTTAATCTTTCATTAAAATTCACCGGCGCATACGGCCAGCGCATTTTTGAAAAAGAATTTCCACTCTAAATTTAAAATTTAAAATTTTGTCAGGGGGTGTACTGTAGTAAATTATGCCTATTATTAAATCGGCAAAAAAGAAACTCAAGCAGGATAGGAATAAAGCAAAAATAAATGCAAAGTATATCTTGGCATATAAAAAAGCTCTCAAAAAGCTTAAAACACAAAAGAGCGGTTTATCAGCCTTGAAAGAAGTCCATACCGCTATTGATAAAGCGCTTAAAAGAAAATTGTTTCATAAAAATAAGGCTAATCGCCTGAAATCACAGGCCTCCAAATTAGCTCGTAGCTTTTCAACCAAAAAACAGGTAAAATCAAATTAATGAAGTACGGAATCAATTTAATCGGCGAAAGGAAGCGAGATTTCTTCGACAATCTTCTTTATTTTTTCTTAAATTATATACGCTACATTCTAGTGATTACTCAACTGGTAGTAATTGGAGTGTTATTCTACCGTTTCAGCATTGATCAGAGCATTATTGATCTTAAGGAAACAGTCGACCAAAAAAAAGAGATAGTCAAAACAGTCACTCCGCTTATCACTGAAATCAAAAGAGTAGATAGTCAAGTTACAGAAATCAAAACAATAATAGCTCAGCAAGATTCTCAACAGAAACTCCTGGCTAATATTTTATCCCAATTTCCTGCTTCTGCAAATCTTTCTCAATTAAAACTGGAATCTAATAAAGTGACTCTTCTTGGTTCAGCAAGCAACCCAAAGGATATCCAACTTTTTTATAACACGCTCAAAAAAGGCGGTAAAGTTGCTTCTGTCAATTTTTCAAATATCAAAAAGGCTGAAGTAGGTTATTTATTTACCTTGGAAATAGAGGGTTTAAAAAATTAATATGAATAGCTCTGGTCTAATAAAAACTATATTAAAGAAACTTCAATCGAAGAAAGCTAAGGATTATACTTTTATTTCCCTCTTCTTTTTAATTTTCTCGATTTTTATTATTTTCGCTATTCGCCCTTCTCTCGTTACTGCAATATCATTGAGACAACAGCGTGAAGATCTCCAGAAACTTGATGACCAATATGAGAAAGTCGTTTCTAATATCGTCGCCAATCAGACTACGTTGGAAAATATCCGTGACAAATTATATCTGACAAATGCCGCCCTTCCTTCTGGAGCTTTGATCAATAAACTCGTCAGTGACATTGAAAACGCCGGCAAAACAAATTCTATAAATTTCATAACCATCAAGATCGCTGAAGTCGATCTGGTCCAGAAAACCACTGATAAAGCTCAGTCAGTTGTAGTCAATATTGAAGCAGCGTCCACATTTGACAATCTGCTAAAATTTATTCACGATCTCTCAAATCAAAGAAGACTCAAACTTATTAAGCAACTCTCTATTTCCAAAGATGACAGACAATCGTCCGGAAGTGGACAGTTAAATATTTTAATGCAGATTGAGGGATACTATTTATGAACCGTAAAGAATTATTTATTCTATCTGTAACTATATTTCTGACAATCGTTGCTTGGGTTGTTTCAGATATCATCCACGCCCAGGCTCGACAACATGCTAAAGTAGATATGACTATTCCTTCTACAAAAGAATATCATATCGACCAAAATATTTTTACAATTTTAGAAACCAGAACCGAATAAATGAACTATAGTGAAATCTACGCAAATAAAAAAGAGATTAAAATTCCAACTATCTTTTCCGCAATATTCATTTCTCTGACTATTTTTTTTATTGCTAAATTTTTTTTTAATACAAATAATTTTTCCCGAGCATCGCTAAAAGAAATAAGCCGCATTGAGATAACCAATGTCTTTCCCAATCAAACTACGATTTTCTGGCAAACAGATCAAAAAAGAGCGGGGTGGATTGTGTATGGAACAAAGGAAGATAAACTCGATAACATCGTTCTCGATAAGAAAGATAATGAAAAGACTAAAACAGCGTATATAAATCATTATATGGTGCTGCAGAATTTGCAAGAAAATAGTCAATATTTCTTCAAATTTGTGGTTGATAATCACTTGATTGAAAAAGATAATGGCCAACCTTTTACTTTTACGACGATCAGTAACAAGATAGGAATCAACAATCTCCAGCCTGCTTATGGAAAAGTTATCAACCAGAAAAGCCGACCCCTTGAGAATGCTATAGTTCTTCTTACTATAAAAGGTGCTTATTCACTATCCGCCCTTTCTAAAAATTCCGGAGAGTGGCTTATCCCGCTCAATTACATCGTTGACAGCAAAACTCAACAGTTAAAAACTCTTTCAAAGACTGATGAAATAAATATTCAGATAATTGATGAGGAAGGACATAATTCCAATATTACTGCCAACCTTGATAGTCTTAGCCCGCTTATTGAAACTATAATGATTGGCAAAGATTATGATTTACTGCAAAAAAAGGACGTGCTCTCGGCAGTTTCCAATAGCTTCGAAGCTTCATCTATTGATATCATCTTTCCAAAAGAAAATGCAACTATTCCTGCTGGCAATCCTCTTATCAAGGGTAAAGCTATTCCCAACAATACACTAATCGTCACTGTAAACGATAGTAAATCCACGACTTCAATACAGACAAAGGCTGATAGCAATGGAACTTGGCAAATAACACTTCCTCAAAGGCTCTCCCCGGGCTCTCATAAATTAGTATTGCAAACCAAAAATACCAATGGAAAAACTCTGAGTAAAGCGCGAAACTTTACTATTGCCAAAAGCGGCGAGCAGGTACTTGGTGAAGCCACCAATTCTGCAACTCCTACAATTACTAACATACCTACTGCTACCGTTCAACCGACATTCCTTCCTACAGTAAAACCGACCGCGCCCGTAAGCGGAGGGAATATAACTTACATTGGTTTATCAAGCGCAGCACTTGTTCTTCTAGGTTTAGGTCTTCTAGTGTCGTTTTAATGGCAACCATTGTTGCTGATCGAAGAGAAAATACATGAAGTATAGTGATATATCCTTGCCGGATCATTGTTGTTCGGTATAAGGACATACTGTCCGTTATATAAATAAGCCACGGGGACAGTAAAAAAATCACGAGGCAAGGCATAGTTTTTTTGCATGAAATTTCCGCTAAATACAATAGCCTTGGCGATAATTGCCGCTTGCTGGTTCGAAATATCTCTGGAAATAATCGGATCCATATATTTATATAGTTTTTCTATCCTGTCTATATTTAATGATCGTAGAATTTCTGTAACTTTATCTTTTATGGCAGAAAGCACTTTTTGCTGACGTTGGCTGCGGGCGAAATCGCTTCCTTCTTCGCCGATTGCATTCCTAGATCGTACGAACTTCAGAGCAGTGCTCCCGTCAAGATGTATCAGGCCTTTGCGAAAAGAAATTGTTTCGTAGCGACATAAAAACTCCTTATCTCCACTGCAGTTATCTTCTTCTTTGCCTTCGATCGGATATTTTTTATCAGTAAACGAACGGTCTATATTCACATCAATACCGCCAAAATAATTTATCAAGTCTTTGAATCCTTGAAAGTTTATGACCACTGCATACTGTATGGGCATACCGATGACGGCTGCAACTTCGGCTTTTGCCAGTTTAAGTCCGCCTCTTTTTTGTTTGGCCTCGCCAAAAGCATAAGCCGAGTTTACTTTATCGCCTAGAGTAGAACTCCAAACATCTCTGGGAATGCCTAAGGTAGTTAGTCTGTTCCTGGCGAAATCATAATCAGCAACGACTATCGAATCCGAGAGTGTTGAACCTTCATGCGTGCCTCCCGCAATTCCTAAAATAAGAATATTGGTTTGATTATTTACTTTTCCGATCGAATCCCAAGAGAATAGAGTTCTCAGGGGAGAAATTTTGAGCGTGTTTTTGAGCAGGAAATAATAGGGTCTAAGAACCAGAATTAAAAGAGCCATAAAAATAAAGAAGAAGATCAGAAATTTCTTTTTCATACCTGAGAGATAATTCGCGAGAATCGTTCAGGATCAAGCGAAGCTCCGCCAATCAGCAAGCCGTCTATCTGGTCGGAATGGAGATACTGTGAAACATTCTGGTCGGTAACACTCCCGCCATATAAAAATTTTACTGAGTGAGCCAATACAAGACTTCTTTTTAATTGCAGAACATTTTCTAAAGGTGCGTTATCTCCTGTACCAATAGCCTCAACCGGTTCATAAGCAACCATTTCTATACCTTCAACCAGTTTATCTGTTGTGCCACGCAGACAAAGAATTGTCTTAATCTGATATTTGTGTGCCAATTCTATTTTTTTGGCAATAATTTCATCGGTCTCATTAAAATGCCTCCTTTTCTCACTGTGGCCTAAAATAACATAATCTACAAGCCCTCGTAGTGACTTTGCGGTAACTTCACCCGTATAACTCCCCTCTTCAAACTCGGAAAGATCCTGGGCTGCGACTTGGACATTCTTTAACGCTTCCGTTTTATCAACGACAACATTAAGAAAGGGGAACGGGGGAGCGATAATAACAGTAATATTTTCTTTCGCTTGATAATTTTTCGAGAATGTTTCAAACCACTGTTTTGTTTCGATCAGGTTTTTATTAGCTTTCCAGTTAGCGATAAGATATTTCATTTATAATTAGATTATAAGCTATGAGTGTACCTATCTTCAATGGTTTAAATCCGCAACAAAAAGAGGCCGTTTCTTATGCGGTTGGTTCGTCGATTATTCTTGCCGGTGCTGGATCAGGCAAGACACGCGTCTTGATTTATAAAGTCGTCAATCTAATTAAAAATCATCATGTTTTGCCGTCTTCAATTGTCATGATTACTTTTACCAACAAAGCGGCCGCCGAGATGCGGGAACGGATTGAAAAACAAATTCCCAAAGAGGAAAGGCTCGGATTTATCGGCACTTTCCACTCCTTTTGTGCGCGTCTCCTGCGTATTGATGGCGAAAAGATTGGGATTGAGCGAAATTACAATATTTTTGACGAGTCAGATCAATTGCATATCATTAAAATGATTCTTAAAGAAAAAGATATCTCTAAATTTACACCTTCTTATTACTTAAATAGAATTTCCTCCTGCAAAAATCAGATGATTCCGCCAGAAAAATTTTTGGAAATTTTTTCCGATTATGTTGCACCTGAAACGTTTACCGTCTATAAAGAGTATCAAAAAGAACTGAAAGATAATAAAGCGCTGGATTTTGATGATCTGCTGATCAAGGCTATTGAACTCTTGACTTTTAATCAAATTGTGAGAGAAAAATATCAGAATAAATATCGATTCTTTCTGGTTGACGAATTTCAGGACACCAATCTAGTTCAATATCAACTTACTAAACTGCTGGCCGACAAATATAAAAATATTACAGTGGTGGGAGACTTCTCGCAAAGTATTTATTCCTGGCGGGGGGCGGATATCGGTAATTTGGAAAAACTGCAAAAGGATTTCCCGAATTGTAAGGTTTTCCACCTGGAAACAAACTATAGATCCACGCAAACAATTTTGGATTTTGCCTATTCGGTTATCACCAAAAACAGAACTCATCCTGTACTCCATCTGAAAACTAAAAATGATAAGGGAGAAGAAATTCTTTTTCTGGAAGTTGATAATGAGCAAGACGAAGCAATTTTTGTGGCTGAAGAAATCCAGAAACTAAGTCTTTTACACGATCCTTCGCAAATTGCCGTACTTTATCGTACAAATGCTCAATCAAGAATAATGGAAGAGGCGCTTCTTCACTACGGCATTCCTTATTTATTGGTCGGCGGGACAAGATTTTACGAAAGGAAAGAGATTAAGGATGTCCTCGCCTATCTTAGATTGCTGATCAATCCGCAGGAAAAAGTTGCCAAAGAACGTTTGCAGAAACTTGGCAAAACCCGCTGGAAGAATTTCCAAGAAGCACATGGGCAACTCGCAGAAGAACAGAGTAAATTTACTACTGAAGAACTGATAGAAAAAGTCTTTCAGGCAACTAAATACTTGGAACTTTATAATCCCAAAGATGAGGAAGATTACAATAGACTTGAAAATATTAGAGAGTTGAAGTCTGTGGCGATTCGATTCCCCAATCTGGTTGATTTTCTTGAGCAGGTTGCCCTGGTGGAATCAGAATATTTTGAAAACGAAAAGAAGAGCGGCAAAAAAGATGGAGTCAGGCTCATGACTCTGCATCAAGCAAAGGGTTTGGAATTCGACTGCGTGTTTATTGCTGGAGTTGAAGAGGGGATATTACCACATTCGCGCTCTTCGGACGACCATTTCCAGATCGAAGAGGAGAGACGACTTTTCTATGTTGGGATAACGCGGGCGCGCCAAAAATTATATATCACGAATGCTCGGAGGAGATTTATCTTTGGCCGACGAAACTACGCCATGAAATCAAGATTTCTGATGGACGACGACTTCATTCAATTCGGTTAAAATAATTCTGGATGGGGGTTGACAGTTAAGGCTCTTTCCTTGAATGTAGTTCTTCTACTTAATTCCCTTCGTAGATCTTCCTGAACTTCAGCCGTAGTTCTATTGACATCAATTTCGATCAAATCAATATTCAAGTCAGATCTTTTTATTACAGCTACTAAGCTTTTTTGTATTTGTTGCGAGTTATTCCATCTCTCCAAGAAGTTTTCATTAGAAGAACCTCTTCTTTCTGCTTCTTCAGTATTAATATTCAAGTGGACAAAATCCATCGTTATTTGGCGTGGACTAACTTCCCGGACAGTTTTGAATATTTTCCAAAGATCTTCTTCATCATTCAGTAAATCTGGAAAAATAAAACTTAAGTCCTCATCTTTTTCTAATCCCGCGGCAATCTCTTCCCCAAATCTAGAGAGGGTGTAATCTCTTTTGCGAATATATTTATATAGTTCATACTCCCTTGGAAATAATTCCCACTCTCTTAATTCTCCCTCTATTAAAATTACCCTTGCTGGTTGATCAAAAGTATCAGTGAGTAATGTTGTATATCTATGCTTAGCCCTAGCAGAAGGCCCAAATAAGAAAAGGAGGTGTAAGTTCATAGATCATAGGAATTATACACAATGTCTAAGTAAAAAGTGCATTTCAACTAAGAACTAGTTAGGGTAGTGGCATTTCTTGTACTTCTTGCCTGAACCACACCAACATGGGTCATTGCGACCGAGTTTTTGCTTTTTTGCTGCCGGAGTAGGGGAGCCGTCAGTAACAGTTCGCCACGTTACAGTAGCTTTTGATGATTTTTTTGGTTTTTCTTCCGACGTCGTTAAATGTTTAGGAGCAGGGGACTCTTTATAAGGATCTATTTTTTCAGCTGATTTATAGATTAAATTTTCTTTTTCAGCTTTTTCCTGCCTTTCTAATTCTTGTACTTGTGCTGGAGCTGCCTCTATTTCCATACGGAAAATTCTGCGGATTATATCGAAATTGATATCGCTCAATAGCTTCTCAAACATCGAATAGGCATCGTTTTTATACTCTACTAATGGATCAAGCTGTGCATAACCTCGAAGATTAATCCCTTCCCTCAGATCTTCTATTGCAGTCAGATGTTCTGTAAGGTATTTATCAATGGTCGATAAGAAAACAGCTCTCACGACTCCGTTCCAGACTTCCTGCCCAAATTTTTTTTCTTTTGCTAAGTATTCTTTTTGAATCAGATCTGTGACAAGATCTATCAGACCCTGTATATTTTTATCTTTTACGAATTGACTTATCTTTTCCTTTGGCACCTGAATAATAAGATTGATTTCTTTGTCAAGAAGGTCAATTGTTTCGTTTATATCCGGCGATTCTTCAGTCGGATACTGGTTGATAAGATTTTGAATCTCTTGTTCAAAAGTCTCAAAAACAGTGTCCTTGAACAACTTTACGTCTTGTTCGGGGAGAAGCAATATTTTTCTACGAAGATCATAGACTATTTCACGCTGTCTATTCAAAACATCGTCAAAGTCGACCAAGTGCTTTCTGGTATCAAAGTTGAATCCCTCCACTTTTACCTGGGCCTGTTCTATTGCTTTGGAAACCATTGAGTGAGTGAGCGGCTGATCTTCGGGGAGTTTGAAAACATCCATCAACTTGGAAATCTGCTCCCCGCCAAAAATCCTCATCAGGTCGTCCTCGAGAGAGACGAAAAATCTGGACTCTCCCGGATCGCCCTGGCGCCCGGATCGACCCCTCAGCTGATTATCGATTCGCCTAGACTCGTGTCTTTCAGTACCGATTATGTATAAACCACCCAGCGAAACAACCTCATCATGCTTCTTTTCCCACTCCAACATTTGTTTGTCAAAATCTTTTTCCTTGCTCTTGTTTTTTTTATCTTTACTTCCGGTCTCATATCTATTTGGCTGCTCACCACCTAAAACAATATCGACTCCTCGACCAGCCATATTGGTTGCAACCGTAATCGCACCTTTCTCTCCAGCCTCTGCAATGATCTGCGCCTCCTTTTCGTGATTTTTAGCATTGAGAACTTGATGAGGCACTCCTCTTTGAGTTAAAAATCGAGAGATATGCTCGTTTTTATCGATCGATGTGGTGCCGATCAGAACCGGCCTACCAACCTTATATTGTTGAATCGCCTCCTCTGCGATTGCGCTATATTTCCCTTTTTCCGTCTTGTAGATCATGTCCGGATTATCTTGACGAATCATCTGTCTATGAGTGGGAATCACCAACACATCGGTTTTATAGATTTTTTGAAATTCTTCAGCTTCGGTTGCCGCAGTACCGGTCATTCCTGCCAGCTTTTCATATTTTCTGAAATAATTCTGCAGAGATATTGTGGCTAGAGTCTTTGATTCTTTTTGGATTGGAACATTTTCTTTTGCTTCAATGGCCTGGTGAATTCCTTCTGAGAAACGCCTCCCCTGTAGAAGCCTCCCGGTAAACTCGTCAACGATTATTACCTCTCCTTCTTTGACAAGATATTCCTTGTCGCTTTTAAACAGAGTCTCTGCTTTCAATGCAGCTTCAATATGGAATAAAGTGTCAAAATCTTTTTCATAAATATTCGCCACGCCGATCAGCTTTTCTATTCGGGCAATCCCCTCTTCCGTCAGATTCGCGGTTCGCGCTTTCTCGTCGATTACATAATCCTTCTCCGGATCAAGCTGTCTCACCAATGCAGCATATTGATAATAACGAGAAGTATCCTGTTCATAGGGCGCGGAGATAATATGAGGCGTTCTCGCCTCGTCGATAAGAACAGAGTCTGCCTCATCGATTATTGCATAATAAAAGCCTCTCTGCCGAATCTCCTGTGAAGAAGTCGCCATGTTGTCGCGCAGATAGTCAAAACCAAACTCACTATTGATTCCGTAGGTTATGTCAGCCAAGTAGGCCTCTTGTCTTGAGGCTTGGCGTAAGTGAATAAGTCTCCAATCAGGAGTCTGACTATCGATAAACTCAGGATCGTATATGAAAGAATCTTCCGACATGATCGCTGCCGTTGATACTCCCAGAAAGTGAAATACTCCTCCCATCCAACCTGCGTCACGTCTGACAAGATAATCATTGACCGTCACCAGATGTACGCCTTTACCGAGTAAGCTATTCAGATAGAGCGCCGTCGTAGCTGACAGAGTCTTACCTTCTCCTGTTTTTTGTTCTACGATTTTGCCTTCGTGTAGAGCCACTCCGGCAATCAGCTGTACGTCAAAATGTCTTTGTCCAAGGACTCTTCGCGAAGCCTCTCGCACCAACGCAAAAGCTCTCGGCAACACATCATCAAGAGTTTTTTCTCCCGACTGAATCAGTTTTTTCAACTTGACTGTCTCTTCGGGAAAATCTTTGTCAGAGAGATTGCGCATCTCATCTTCCAAATGATTTATCTCTTCAAGTTTTTTTCTTATTCTATTTATCTCCTTCTCGTTGTAATCGAGAAGATTCTTCAAAAATTTAAACATATGAAGTTACTTAATGAAATACTCCTGAGGAATGATGAGGACTTTCTGAACAGAATATCTATTTTTTTCTCGCTCTTCCCCGGTTTTTTTATATACAAAATGAATAGTATCGCCTTCTTTGATTTTCGACAAAGTAGTCGTTTCCACCTCTAGCGTCTTCGCATTGAGCATGAATTTTTTAGTAAAAGTTTCGGTATCAAGCGTGTAGGTGTCTTTTTCAGTCGTCAGCGCTCTGATATAGAAAGCGCTTGAATTTATCTCAGTAATCTTTCCTGAGCCGATAAAAAACTGTTCATCTTTATAAATCGAATTAGCTGTAACGTTTTTATTGTCTATTGGGCCCGAAACAATGATGTAGTCGCCCTTTTTCAAGTCCGAGATTTTAGCCTCACTTTTATCTCTGCTTTTGATGATAAAAACTTTTGTTAGATCTTTATCTAATTTAACGTTATAAGTAATTTCTTTGCTATCCTTTATTTTTATAGCTGTTTGACTTATATCGGTAATCGATCCTGCAACTGCTCTTTGGTCATTATGTTGAAGCTCAGCTACTTTAGAAGCAATCTTATCTTTTAAAGTCTCTGCTTCATGAAGTTCTGCGCTGGAGCTGCTCTGTGCATAAGCGAAACCGGTAAATAACAGGCTGATTAAAATAAGGAAAGCGAGTATTTTATTTTTCATTCTGTCAGATAATAAACTCTTAAAGTATTGCTTTGTAAATTCAATTTTGCATCTTTGGGATAAGATGTTATCGAGATGATATTTTCCCCCAGACTCAATGGAAATGAAATAGAGAAATCTTCCTTGCTATTTTTTACTGCCAGATCTTTGATTGGCGATTCTACAACGATCAAACTGTCTTTTAGCGCCTTTCCTTTTATGGTAATTGTATCTTTATCGGTTATACTGTTTGCGGCTGGAGAAGTTATTTCCAGCGGCTGCAGCTGAGAATTTTTTGTCATAACTTTGGGCGTTACTTGATTTTCCGTAGGAATCTTATTCTGTTCCCCAGATTGTCTCACTCTTAAAACCATTAAAACTGCCACAACCAAACCAAGCAGCACACCGAAAACAATAGCGATAATAATTTCCTTCTTCATATGTCTTTTCTGGAAAGATCAACAAGCGTCTTAGGTAGCTCTTCTATGATCGTTCTTATATTATACCAATATCCTTGCCTCAAAGAAAGGACTTCAGCTGTCTTCTTCAGGACGTAAGAAGCCACGACAGCAGCTAAAACCGGTTTATTCTTGGCATATAAACAAACTGTAATTCCTGCCAAGATGTCTCCTGTTCCACCTTTGGTTAACCCGGCGTTTCCTCCCTCGATGATGAATGTTTCTTCTCCATTGGAGACTATATCAAAAACGGTTTTGAGCAATATCACTGTCTTATATTCCCGGGCTTTTTCCTTAACGATCTGCACCTTATCTTCTCTTGATTTGTTTTGTAGAGATATACTAAACAGTTTTTCGAACTCTCGTACTTGTGGAGTAATTATTGCCGGTTGCTTCAGTTCTTTCAGCCAGTCTGGATTCATTGTCTGTAAAGCTCCCGCGTCAAAAACAAGTCTCTTGGTAGGAAATTTGCTTATAAGCTGTTGAACGAGTCTTTTTGTGTATTGAGCTTCTTTGTCTTCTCCTCGAAGCATTCCCGGGCCGACTAGCACTGCGTCGTCCTCTTTTACATACTCCATGATATCTTTTTGTGCGACGACAATTCCATTATGAAACTTTTTCTTTAATGCCAAAAATATTGCGTTGTTTTCTTTCGTTGATGAGTAATGAACCATATCTACGAAATACGAGGCTATTTCAGCTGCCCAAATTGATGCCGCGTGAAAAAGCGAGGATCCGCCAATGATCAGTACTTTACCGTTTTGCCCTTTATGAGAATCAGGCTTTGGCGTGTATAACTTTTTAAGAAAAGGCTGAATGGATTCAGTATCAGATGTTTTTATAAACATGTTCAAGTGCTATAATTTTACAATATGTCTCTTACTCATGTAGATCTTCGTGAAAAGTTTGCTGAATTCTGGCTGGGAAATGAACATAAACACGTATCACCTGTTTCATTGGTTCCGGAGAATGACCCCACGACTTTGTTCACCGGGTCGGGAATGCAACCCTTAGTCCCCTACTTGTTAGGTGAACCTCATCCGCAGGGAAAAAAATTGTTTAATGTTCAGCCTTGTTTCCGCGCGCAGGATATTGAGGAGGTTGGAGACAATCGTCACACGACTTTTTTCGAGATGATGGGAAATTGGTCGCTGGGAACCTATTTCAAAAAGGAACAGCTTGAATGGTGTTGGAAGTTTTTTACTGAGGAACTAAAACTGCCTAAAGAGAAACTTTGGGTTACGGTTTTTAAAGGAGATGAGTCAATTCCTGCTGATGAAGAGTCATACGAGGTTTGGAAAAAACTGGGAGTTCCTGAAAATAGAATTCACAAATATGGCGCTGAGCACAATTGGTGGTCTAGGGCCGGAACTCCTGAAAACATGCCGGCCGGTGAGCCCGGAGGTCCTGACAGTGAGGTCTTTTATGAATTTGATTCTGTGAAGCACGATAAAAAATTCGGGAGTGATTGCCACCCTAATTGCGAATGTGGAAGATTCTTAGAAGTAGGAAACTCTGTCTTTATGCAATATAAAAAAGAGGGTGATGGAACTTTTTCAGAACTCCCCAATAAAAATGTCGACTTCGGCGCCGGCCTCGAGCGCGTCCTAGCCGCAGTAAATAATACGCCTGATATGTTTCAAACAGATGTGTTTGCGGAAATCGTTAAGGAAATTGAAAAACAAAGCAATAAATCCTACTCCGAACTAGAAAATCAGCCGTATATTCGAGTTGTTGCTGATCATTTAAAGGCTGCTACTTTTTTAATTGCCGACGGAATAAGACCTTCGAATAAGGAACATGGCTACGTTCTACGAAGACTTATTAGAAGAAGCGTCGTAAAAATGAAGAAGTTGAAAGTTGATCCGACACAGTTAGAACCAAAAATCATTCTGACTGTTCTCAAGACTTACTCAAACGTTTATTTTGAAGATACTAAGTCTGATGAAATTACGGTCATTCTCGGGGAAGAAGTAAATAAATTTATCAATACCTTGAATAAGGGAATGCGGCTTTTGGAGAGACAGGAGAAAATAAACGGCGAACTTCTATTTGATCTTTTTCAATCTTATGGTTTTCCCTTGGAAGTGTCGCAGGAAATCATTGAAGAGAATGGAATTAAATTTACCGGAGAATTAAAAAGTGAATTTGATAAGGCGCGAGAAAAACACAGAGAGTTATCGAAAACATCAACTGCCGGAAAATTCAAGGGTGGTTTGGCTGATCAGGGCGAGCAGACGGTGAAATACCATACTGCCACCCATCTCATCCATCAGGCCTTGTATGATGTCCTAACGAATGTGCGGCAAGAAGGGTCAAACATTACAGCTGAGCGCCTGCGCTTTGACTTCTATTCGGAAAAGAAACCGACGGAAGAAGAAATAAAAAAAGTTGAGGAAATTGTAAATCAAAAAATAAAAGAGGCACTACCCGTCAGATTTGAGATGATGCCAAAGGAAGAAGCGAATAAAATTGGTGCCAGGTCCTTCTTCAAGGAAAAATATGGAGCTCAAGTAAAAGTATATTTTGTCGGAGATTATTCCAAAGAATTTTGTGGCGGCCCACACGTAGAGAATTCTAATCAGATCGGCAAAATCTCAATCTATCAGTTTAAGAAAATCGGCTCAAATCTCTATAGAATCTATGCCAAGACTCAAACTCTTTCCTGAAAGATGTAACTCTACTTCACTCTGAAACGGAAATATCCATCACAGTAAAGCCATTGAGTCTGCAGGTAACCTTTGCTACAACCTTCACGTTTGTTTGCCCAGCCTCCTACAGAATAGACAGATGGGTTTTCTGCCTGATAGGTGACTCCGTCAATTTCGATTTTGTTTACTTTTAGGTTCCTGTCTCCATTTTGTTTGTCATTTGAATCATTGATAAAGGCTACCTTGACAACGCTTCCTGATCCGATAGATTCAGGACTATTGTATGTATATTCTTTAGCCAGTCCAAGCCAGTTGGGTTTGACATCATGCCAGATTCTGACGATATTATTGTTAACTATAAGCTCCATTGTGGGATAGACTTGTGAGGCTGGAGTACCTTTTGCCCATATATTGATGACAGATGGATTTAAGCCTGGTGTGGGGGTTGGGGTTGGTAGTGGAATATTGGTTGGGGTTGGACTTATCTGGGGAGTGGGGGTTGGTGTTGGCGTGTGTGTGGGGATAAGAGTGGGAGTAGGTGTTCGTGTTGGGGTTGGAGAGATTGGTGTGGGGGTAGGGGTTCTTGTTGGAGTGGGGGTTGGATTGTTTGTCGGAGTTGGTGTTGGTGTTTTTGTTGGTGTTGG
>Ga0209515_10003287_pt1 | contig 23489 bp, 24 predicted proteins | sample Subgroupgradi54m_FD_187454 | JGI IMG/M metagenome (GOLD analysis project Ga0209515, IMG submission 187454) | Subsurface groundwater microbial communities from S. Glens Falls, New York, USA - GMW60B uncontaminated upgradient, 5.4 m (SPAdes)... ... | reverse complement strand
GGCTGAAGTTGCGATTGCCGCTGGCCTCGGCTTTTATCATTGCCTGACGCATCTCGGCGCGGTTGTAGCGGTGGAAGCTGTCGCCTTCCACGATCGCCGGGTTGATCTGTGCCCGCCGGAAAATATGCTCGAAAGCAACCTTGACGGTGGAAGTGCCGGCGCCGCTCGAGCCGGTGATGGAGATGATCGGGTGCTTCTTGGACATCGAATGAGTTCCTTCAGGTCACTGAAAGCGGGACATTCTACCCCAGAGAGATAAACGGATACCACAGCGCCGGGCGTTGACCGCCCGGCGCTGTGTCAGACGGCGTAACCGGGGTTGCCAGCGGCGCCTTTGAGTCGGGGAATATAGGGTTGGCCGACACGGACGGTTTTCGCGGCACGCAGATAATCAGCCACCACATCCCAGACGGGTTTGCCGGGCTCGATCGGCTGAACGCTTGCCCAGCCGGCGACTTTGTATATTTTCGCGGCATTGAGCGGCTTGCCTTTTACCGTCATGTCCTGGATGCGGCGGCCGTGCGTCTGGGTGAGGTCGAGCGTGTACTGCAGACCGCCGACGCGCACCATGTCGCCGCCCTGCTGATAGTAAGGATCCGGGTGGTACAGGTTGTCGGCGATATCTTCCATGATGATCTTGATCTGCTCGCCGCTGAGCTGGTTCACGGTGGCGGTGGCGTAGGTGATCGCGGTCTGGTCCATGAGGTTATCCATGGTGATCGCGTCGCCCGGCAGCAGCGTGGTGCCCCAACGAAACCCGGGTGAGAACGCCATGTCCGCGCCCTGCATCGCAAGCAGCGCATCGATGATCAGCTGATCGAAGGTGCCATTGAAATTTCCACGGCGGTAAAGCAACCCTTCGGTCACCGCGAGTTTCTCGCTGAGCTTGTCCTGGAACGGCGCTCGCACTTTTTCGATGTAAGCGGCCATTTCCTTGTCGGGCGCAAGCAGATTGGCGAACACCGGCAGCAGCTTGTAGCGGTAATCCGTCACCTTGCCGCCCTTCACTTCAAGATCCAGTACCGACAGGAACTTGCTGTTGGAGCCGGTGTTGATGACCAGCGTCTGGCCGCCGCGGTTTTTCACGAGGGACGGTGCCGGCACGGCATCGTGCGTATGTCCGCCGAGGATGGCGTCGATGCCGCGCACGCGGCTTGCCATTTTGAGGTCCACGTCCATGCCGTTGTGCGACAGCACCACGACTACTTGCGCGCCCTTGCCGCGCACCTCGTCCACCATTTTCTGCATGTGATCGTCGTTGATACCGAAGGTCCAGTCCGGAATGAGATATCGCGGGTTGGCGATGGGGGTGTACGGGAATGCTTGGCCGATGATCGCCACCGGCACCTTGTTGATCTCGCGGATGACGTAGGGCTTGAAGATCAGTTCGCCCCAGGTGGCGTCGCTGACGTTCTGCGCCAGAAATTCGACGTGGCCCTTGAAATCGTTCTCGACGATCTGTTTCACGCGCTCGGCGCCGTAGGTGAATTCCCAGTGCCCGGTCGTGATATCCACGCCGAGCAGCTTTTGCGCATCGACCATGTCCTGTCCCTTGGTCCACAGCGAGGTGGCCGACCCCTGCCAGGTGTCGCCGCCGTCCAGCAACAGCGTGCGGTCCGGACGGCTGGCGCGCAGGTTTTTTACCAGCGTGGCGAGATGCGCAAAGCCGCCGATCTTGCCGTAGCGGTGCGCGGCCTGTTCGAAATCAAGATAGGTAAAGGCATGCGCATCGAGGGAGCCGGGCGCGATCTTGAAGTGTTTGAGCAGTGCTTCGCCGACCAGATGCGGGGGCTTTCCGCGCGCCGCGCCCACGCCAATATTGATGTTGGGCTCGCGGAAGTAGGTCGGTATCAACTGCGCGTGGCAGTCGGTCATGTGCAGCAGCGAGACGTTGCCGAATGGCGGCACGTCGTAAAGACTCCCCGCCTTTCTGTCGTCGGCCAGTGCCTTGCGGCCGGATACGCCGTTGTCGAACACGAGGCCGGCGGCGGCTCCGACGGCAAGCATTTGCAGGAATTCGCGTCGCGAAAGACTCATGGGTTCAGCTCTGTCTGTATGCAGGAATGATCAACAAGGGAAATATTACCAGTTGGATGAAAATCGATGGTTCCGGTCTGCCAAGGGACGTGCAGCGGCATCCTCCTATTCCCTGGAACAGTATAAATAAAAACCCGGCGTGATACCGCCGGGTTTTTATTGAGTGCCGGTAAGACCTAATTCCGCATGGCCGGCGCCGTCAGGGGCAGGCCGCTGCTCATGTAGGTCTCGTAGAACTGAAGGTTGTTGTAAATTTCGCTACCGTGCTTCTGCGATTTCGCGCGAATTTGCGAGTTGCAGGTCATGTAACGGAAGTGAATGGTCTCGATGCGGCCCCATTCCAGACGCTGGGCCGGCCACGCCGTGGTGTGTCCCAGTGCGGCGCTGAGCGGCTGGTTGCCGCCGAAGTTTTTGCCCGCGAGATCCATGTGGCAGTTGGCGCACGCGAAATTGAGCTGTCCACGGCGTTGCCACCAGTATTTCTTGCCTTCTTCGTAGGCCTTGATGGCGCCGAGGCTGGAAACGTCGATTTTGATGCGCTGTCCCAGTGACAGGGAATAGAAATAGGCGGTCAATTCGGCCAACCTGACCCGTGTATTTTGATCCTTGTCGAGATCGGTGAATTCGGGCTCGCCGTTTTTCTTAAGGCAGTCGTTCAGGTCCATCTCCGCGGTGCGCACTTTCTGCGTGGCTTCGTCCCAGTAGGGATAACCCTGGGCGATGTTCTTACCGCCGTTCTTGAAACAACTGGCGAAAGTCTTGTCGTTCTTGAACGGGGTTTCCCATATCTTCTTGCCGATCGCGAGCCCCAGCTCCAGCGGCGGGAACTCGTTGTACAGCATCCATTGCTCCCGGTAAGTCCCCATCCCCGGGAGGACATAGAAACCGTTGGCGTATTCATCGAACGGCACCGTGGGAAATTTCTTCTTGAAGTAAGACTGGAAGTTCTTGAGGTCGGTGGTCGGATCGGCCATGGCCGCGGGCGATGTTGCCGCGAACACGCCCAGAACAACCATGAACAGGAATATTTTTTTCATCGCGGGTTCTCCTTTGGTGAATGCACGGACCGGATCGAACGCAGTGTTCGATCAGCTGATGGTTGTTTCCTCGCTGGCACTCTCTCCCTTGTTGTCGCTCCAGGTAACCTTGAGCTTGGCGCCGGGTTTAGCGCCTTTGAGCTTGATGCCGATCAGCGGGTCCTTGGCAACCGCCGTGCCGAGATCGGACGAGGCGACCTCCTTGCCGTCCAGGAAAAAACTCATTTTCTGGATGAAATGCGGCGGGACCTTTTCCTTGGTTTTGGGGTCTACGCGCAGCCCGGTTTCCATCGGGTGGCTCACCAGCACCAGCACGTCGGTCACGCCGTCCTGGGTCTTGGTCCGTATTTTCGTCTGTTTGTCTGTTGCCATGTCGTGTTCCTCAGCGATATTCGATTGGAGTCTTCAGGCTTATCCGCCGCACCCACCCACCGTCACCTTGATGTTCTGCCGGGCGCTGTAGAGCTTGCCCCCGGACTTGACCACGGCGACCACGTCCGAGGTCTGGGCCATCTTCATGCGCGCCGAGAAGTAGCCTTCGGCGCCGGAGAAACTGGCGTGGGCCACCAAGGGGCTGGGGTTCTTTTCGACGAATATGGCGATGGCGTCGACGTTGGGCAGCTCGGCCGACACCTGGATCTGGACCTGGGCGCTGTTTTCGGCCTGGGCCGGGGCTTTGAGCTTGATCGAGGCCGAGGGGCTCAGGGTGCCACTGCCGAACAGCGCTTGGACGGCGTCCTCGAGCTTCTTGGCGGTGAAGGCGTCCTTGGGCCAGTCGGCGGCGAGCGCCCGGTGGGGGCTTAACAGGCCGGTGCCGCCGACGGCGACCAGCACCGCGGTGGCCAGGGTGTTTCTCAGGAAGGTACGGCGGGGGGCTTGGGTCACGGGGTCCTCCAAAAATATTTCGTCAAGCATGAATTTGGTTCATATGTTTTAAAGTCTGGAGCCGGCCTACAACGACAGCACGAATTCCACGACCTTGTCGATTTCATCCGCGCTCAGAATCTGATGCCGTCCAAACGGGGGCATGACCGTATTCGGATTGGCTTTCGAAGCGTCCCAGATCTGTTCACGAAGCTTGGCCTTGTCGGGCCAGCGCGCCGCCATGTTTTCAAATTTGGTGGCAATGTCGCCAGACGTGGTGCCGGGAATCTGATGACAGCCCATGCAATTGCCTTTGGCGCGGTCAATCACGACACATCCACCCTGCGTGACGGCATCCTTGGGCGGGTTGTCCTTGTCGTTGCATGTTTTAGCATCTGGCGCCTGCCCTCCTGCCTGTGCGGCGGGGGCATTCAGCAGCACCCCGAGCCCCAGCAGCACCGTGGCGGCGCCGGATATGACGATATTAACGGTTTTCCGCATTGCTCCTCCTGCTTGTTTCCTGTTGAACGAAACGACCGCTGCCATATGCAGCGGCACGAAACAATTTGCACAAGTTCGATCGGTAGTTCTGCCCTGTCTTGGATCAAATTCGTCTTGTCCTCTACTCCATTACTCCATGCCGATCATGAGTGACAAAAGTAGAGTAACTATCTTGCCAAGAATGACAAGCCCCCATTGGGGGCCGGCGCTATATAAGCATCTGTTAATGTATGCCCACCCATGAGTCAGGACAAAATTGTGCGCCGTGTTATGGCGCGGCCTGTGAGACGCGGTAACCCTGACGGATATTCCAAGATGGTGTAATCGGTGTCGGATTATTTCCCCTGATAGGCCGCGATTTCTTCCTTGATCGCCGCTATCCTGGCCTCGAGACTGGATTGCAGATAGAAATTGTCACCGGCATAGCGGGTCGCGAGTTGGAGCTGCTGGATCGCGGCGTTGGGATTGCCGCTGAAATAGTAATGTTCCGCGAGCGCCTTATGGGACTCGTAGGATGATCCCATGCCGCCGGCGGCCTGGGCCAGCATCTCGTACAGCACCGGGCTTTCGGGTCGCTGCTGTAGTGCTGTTTTGAGCAAATCCCTGGCCTGCCGGTAATGGTCGGTTTTCAGCAACGCGCTGGTGTAATACTGTACCAGCGCCGCATGGGTGGGCGCTTTGGCGTAAGCATCGGCGTAAATGCCGAGTGCCTGTTTGTAGTGCGCCATCGCCATCTCGGTTTCCGCCTCGAGGATCCGATAGGAAGTGTTTTTCGGCTGACGTTCGAGGAGCTTTTGAGTCTCGGCGCGCGCCGCCGCCGGCTGGCGTGCACGCAGCAGCGCCACCGCATAGCCGTAACGTTCCGCGTCGACGTTGCGGTATTTTCCTTGTGCGAGATTTTCCCTGAAGCCGCGGACAATTTCTTCCGGGTTGCCCTCGGTCAGGGCGCGGATTTTGGCGCGCACATGCTGGAAATCGTCGCTGTCGGAAACCGGGCGGACCCGATAATGTTCCGCGCGATTGCGTGAATCGGCGATACGGTTGGTCGTGACCGGGTGGGTGCGCAGAAATTCTGGAAGGCTGGTCTCGTTCAACCGGTTCAGATTCTGCATATGCTCGAAGAATGCCGGCATGGCGCGCGGATCGAAATCGGACTGCGCCAGGATTTGCATGCCAATGCGATCGGCTTCTTCTTCGAACGTGCGCGTGTAATTGATGCCTTTCTGGGCGACCGCCGCGCTGGTCAGCGCGATGGCGGCTTCGCCGCCCTGATGGCCGGAGCTTGCCAGCAGTATACCGGCCAGAATGGCCGCCATGGCCGGCAGGGTGGTGCGTTGCGATTCGGCGATCATTCGCGGAATGTGCCGCTGGGTGATGTGCGCGGTTTCGTGCGCCAGCACCGAGGCGAGCTCCGCCTCGCTCTGGGTCGCCAGTATCAGCCCCGTGTGCACGCCAATGAATCCGCCGGGAAGGGCAAAGGCGTTGATGGTCGGATTATCGATGACAAAAAACCGGAAATCCTGTTGCGGGTTGTCGCTGTGGGACACCAGCTTCCGGCCGAGCGACTGGATGTATTCGCTGCCCTCGGGATCGTCCATGAACGCCAGCGTGCGGCGCGACTGACGCATCAGGTCTTCCCCCAGTTTGCGTTCCTGCGCCGGTGAGATGACCGTGAGCGATTCATCCCCAAGATCCGGAAGATTGGCCGTGTCGGCGTACGCGGGGGCTTGACCAAGCTGACACAGCAGGAGGGTTACGGCAAGCAACGCCCGGCAGGACTTACGCCACATGGCCATTATTGTAGGGTTGTTGCGATAAAACATCGATGTGCACGTAGCGCGCTGTTTTCGTGAGTCTTGGCCTGATTTGACCGAGTTATTAACCGGCCGCTGGTATGTCGGCAATCTGGTGTAATTCACGAGCCGATTTACTGCCGCATTCGACAGCAAGTGGTTTAATCAAGTTTCGGCATCTTGTAGAAAATTGCTTGTGCCAGGCAATTACTTTTTTCCTGAAGGATTTATGTTTTTGTTTATCAAAGGGTTATAGGGATATAGCGGGATATTCCTAGCAATCTTGCCTGTACCGAGCTGGACGCTGAAGCCATGGCGATGGTTGACGGCAATGCTCTGTTTAATCATAAATTAGAATTCTATAATATAGCTGCCTTCATGATTATGAATTTCATCAAAATTTTTTTGACGAGGAGGAAAAATGGCTGATCAAGATCTCGACGCACGCGGATTGAATTGTCCGCTTCCCATTCTGCGCGCCAAGAAAGCGCTCAACACACTGACCACCGGTCAGACGCTGCGCATCATCGCCACCGATCCAGGATCGGTAAAGGATTTCGAGGCGTTTGCCAAGCAGACAGGCAATCAATTGATGGAGTCCAACGAAGCCAACGGCGAATATTCTTTTATACTGAAGAAGGCGTAATTCCCGTCGTAGAAAATCCAACCACTTAATTTTTGTGGCGGAGATATAGCCGATCAGGGATACGACGCACGTGGGTTGAACTTTCCGCATCGCGTACTGCGCGCCAAGAAAGCGCTGAAAACACTGATCACCGGTTAGACGCCACAAATCGTCGCAACCGATCCAGGATAAAAAGGGGCACGATTCGTGCCCCTTTTTTGTTCACTCCTTTCCTGAGTTTCGCTCCGTTCGGGGCCAGCGCCATAAGGCGGCGCTGTTCAGATTCAGTTCTATGCTCGATCTTCTCTCGCCAAGAACTCCAGGGCTTGCCTTGCGGCACTTCGCTTTCCAGCTTCGCTAGCAAGTCCAGGCCCGCCATCTCTGGCGGACCCGCTCGGCGGGAGGAAGATCCACTGGACCTTCCTCTTGATTCGCTTCGCCCATGGCGAGCCCGTTCGATGGAGCGCGATTCTGCTGATCGCAAACGCCCCGCCTCGTCCCGGCGATGCGCTCACCCCAAAACGCGCAGCTGTGCACGATTACGTGAGATCACGCCGGGATTGGATCGAGGGCCGGATGCATCGCCTCGCCTCAACCTCCCGCCACCTATCCTGAAGGCATCCACGCCAATTGCGCCTACTGCGGCCGGCCGGCATCGCGAGAGACGCGTTTCTGCCGATCGCAATTTCATCCGCACTGACTGGCCGACGCTGCATTACGAAGAAATCGTCGCGTGCGACTAAAGCGGCAATGACTGAAAACAGTTCGACAGCATTGGTATTTCCATGACATGCCACACCGATTCCAATGACGGTATATTTGTGCTGCTGGAGCAACGGGTCAGGGAGGTGCCGCATATCCCGGACCCGAGGGTGTGACCTCGACAGTCCGCACAAGTGGGACTAGTACAGGCGCCCTCTCGAAACGGCCGCGGAAATATACGGGACGGAAAAAATTTGGTACGCCTCTCCTCTGCGGAGTAGGTGAAACCAGGCAGGAAATCCTGGAGGTGGCGCAGATGGTCCACGGCATGGGCAGCCATAATTATAATGTTCGTGCTCTTCCCGGAGCGCGGGTCACTGATGGAAGACTGAGAGCCGGTGTGGTGATCTGGACGCCGGATGTAACCGGCACGTGTACTCATTAATAAATAATAATGCCAGCGGGGAAGTCAGCCGGATGCGGTTTGACACATTGGGCCGTTTGACCATTTCAGCATGGACAGGGGAGAGCTGGGGCGCTGGTAGTTGACTTACCGTTTTGGACTTCCGGCTATCCTGGACATAATTTAGTGATATCTCCGCGTGTAACCGTTCTTACATGGCGACTCCATGCCGGTGTGGATATCCGCTCATTCCCGTTCGCGCTTGGTGCCCGTGACGTGGGCGCAGGTGCGCCGGCAGATGCGGAAAGACGAAGTCGGGGCCTAAGAGAAGCCATAAATCCGCTGCCAGCCTGCCGAATTTGGGTTAACCTCGATTGCAACGGTTATTTATTTTATAAACATATAATAATCAATTAGTTAACATAATATCCTACTAATAACATTAACAATTTGACATTTGGTTCGCGTGGACTTTACTTGCCCGTAAGTGTTGTAACTCAGTGACGGTTGTTGCAATCCAGACAATTCGTCCAACTGAGTGCATAAAACAATACGGGGTTTTTCCAGACTTTAGAAACAGGTTGGCGCGGGGTTGTCCCTGACAAGTTAATTCCAATCTGGGCATGACCAAAGATTTTTGAAATCAACACGGGAGCATGACGCTCCTTAACTTTTCGGAGGACGATGACATGTCGGGCATGAAAAGGAATGTGGTTCTGGCTTTAGCGGTGGCCGCCGCCGTGGCTGCGCCGAGCGCGTTTGCCACCTACGGTTACTTCTCACACGGTTATGGAATGAAAGCTAAAGGCATGGCGGGCGCAGTAACAGCTCTGACCGAGGATGCATTTGGCGGTGCCAACAACCCGGCCAGCATGGTATGGGTTGGGAGCCGCGTGGATTTCGGCATGGATTGGTTCAGTCCGATCCGCAGCATGGATCGCAAAGGTTCGGCGAATGGCCTAGACGCTGCTGTTCCGAGCGAAAGCGATAATTTCTTTATTCCTGAGCTCGGTTACAACGTTATGATCAATCCGAACATGTCATTCGGCGTTACCGTTTATGGCAATGGTGGCATGAACACGAATTATCCCGCAGGTCAGATTACCGGCGGCGGTTCCGCCGTGTGCGGTGCTTTCGGTGTGGCGGGTTCGGGCCAGAACGTCCTGTGCGGTAATACAGCCCTGGGCGTGGACCTCATGCAACTCGTGATTGCGCCGACGTTGTCCTACAAAATAACCAGCAATAATTCGGTGGGCATTTCTCCGTTGTTAGCCTATCAACGCTTTCAGGCCAATGGCTTGCAGGGGTTCGCCGGTCTCTCGAACGATCCGAGCAATCTGACAAATAACGGATATTCCAGCGCAACCGGCGCCGGCGCTCGCGTCGGTTGGTTGGGGAAGTTTACCGAATCTTTCTCGGTGGGCGCGGCGTATTCAAGCAAAATCAAGATGAGCAAGTTTTACAAGTACAAGGGGCTCTTCGCCGAAGAGGGTGAATTTGACATGCCCTCCAATTACAACGCCGGAATCGCATTGAAGGCCACACCGCAAATGACCTTTACCTTGGATTATCAGATGATCAAATACAGCGACTCCAAGTCGGTACATAATCCGAGCACCAATACGGGCGCGTTGGGCACCACCGACGGTCGTGGTTTCGGATGGGACGATGTGACGGTGAAGAAACTCGGCTTTGAGTATAAAGCCAGCAGCACCATGACCTACCGCGCCGGCTTCGGCAAGACCGACAATCCGATTCAATCACGTGACGTGACGTTCAATATCCTCGCCCCGGGCGTCGTGCAGGACCATTACACATTGGGCTTCACACGCGCCATGGACAAGGATTCCGATCTGACCATGGCATTTATGCACGCTGCTGAAAACTCAGTCAGTGGGAATTCGTTGTTTACTTCCCTCGGCGCGGGAAATACCGGTAAAGAAACTATCAAGATGCATCAAAATTCACTTGGTATCGCATTGGGCAAGAAGTGGTAAGGGTTAAAAGCTAAATAAGCTGTTATTGAAGGGCTGGAAGCAATTCCAGCCCTTTTATTATTTTGATTCTGGAGGTACGTGCTATGTGGACCAGATTCCTTAACAAGCTCTTCCTCGCCATCGCAGCGATTTTTTTGATATCCAGCCAGGCCGCGGCTGAAACACTCAGGCCTTTTGTTCTGGGCGATACGCCTCCCGGGGATCTCAAGCAGGTGGCGGACGCGGTGAAATTAAAGGTGACCGCCGCGGGATTTGAGATCGTCGGCAGTTATTCACCATTTGCCAATGCCGTAGTGATCTGCGTCACCAACAATGACCTGAAAACGGCCGCGGCCAAGGTGCTCAACGGTGGATTCGGTGCCGCCCAGCGGATCTCGGTGACCGACGTCAAGGGCAAAATCCAGGTGGCGTATGTAAACCCGGCCTATCTCGGCACGGCGTACGGCATGGGCAAGCTTGAGACCATTTCCAGCAAGCTCAAGACTTCTCTGGGCGCCGTGAAGGTTTTCGGTTCGGAAAACGGTATTCCGGAGGAAAAACTGGGGCCGGGCATGTACCGATACGCCATGTTCATGCCGTATTTCAAGGATGTGGATTTTTTCATGGAGCATCCTGACTATAAGACTGCCGTCGACACGGTAGAAAAAAATCTGGCCGCGGGTGTTGGCGGTACCAGGAAGATTTATCGTATCGATCTGCCGGGCAAGCAGGTTAGCGTTTTCGGTGTCGCGATCCCCAAGGGTGACGGTATCGACAAAGGCAACAAGGATACCGACAAGGAAATCATCGACATCGTCGATTTTGGCGAGCTGAAACACACCGCCTACCTTCCCTATGAATTAATGGTGGACGGCAACCGTGTGATCGCCTTGCGCGCGCGTTATCGCATTGCCCTGAATTTCCCGGACACGTCAATGGCCGGCGAACACGGATTCACCAAGATCATGACGGCCCCGTGGGGGATCCAGTTGGCGCTGGAAGCCGTGGCCGGTTTCAAGCGCGAACAATAAGCGCCCGATAAGCAGCCGGTAGCAACGCCGGTGCCCAGTGATATAAACAGACACGCAAAACGTGTCTGTTTTTTTATGTATTGCGCTCGTGTCATGTCATTTGTATGGGAATCCGCGCAATCGCATCACGCCCAGAATGATCTAAACTAAACACAGACGGAATAAATCGACTCAACATGTCCGAAGCCACCAGTCCGAAAAACAGTCCAGCCGCCGCGCCTGCCGGTGACACCGCTGCTACGATCGGCAGTACGACCGACCCGCTTAAGCTTCTGGGTCAGGTGCTGGCGCACGCCGTGCGGGTCAACGCCTCGGACATCCATTTGCGCACGCGCAATAATCCAATCCTGCGGGTGGACGGCAACCTGCGCACATTGCGCGAGATCCCGCCATTGCCGCCGGACTTCATGGAGCGGTTGTCGCGCACCATGATGTCGGCGCGACTGCTCTCGCAATTCGAGAAGTCCCATCAGGTGGATCTTTCCATCGGCTTCAAGGATATCGGCCGCGTGCGCGCCAACATCTTTTATCAGCGCGGCTCCATCGGCATGGTGCTGCGCGTCATCAGCACCAACATTCCCACGCCCGAGGAATTGTTCCTGCCGGAGATCGTGACGGAATTGACAAAACTCGAGCGCGGCCTGGTCTTGCTCACCGGGGCGACCGGCTCCGGCAAATCCACCACGCTGGCTTCGCTCATCAACGGTATTAACCTGGTGCGCAGCGAACACATCATTACCATCGAGGACCCGGTCGAGTTCCTGTTCTCCGAGAAGCGTTCGATCATCACTCAGCGCGAGGTCGGCATAGACACCAACACATTTGCCGATGCCATGCGCGCCGCTTTGCGCGAGGACCCGGACGTGATTCTTCTGGGTGAAATGCGCGATCCGGAAACCATTGAAACAGCGATGATCGCTGCGGAAACCGGTCACCTCGTGCTTTCCACGGTACACTCACCGGGGGCGGCGGAGACTATCTCGCGCATCGTCACCAGTTTCCCGCCCGAGGCACAGGTCGGTATCCGCGCCAAGCTGGCGCAGAATCTGCGCGGTGTGGTCAGCCAGCGCTTGTTGCCGCGCAAGAGTGGCCAGGGACGTATTGTGGCGTGCGAAGTCTTGACGGTCTCGGCATTGTCGCGCGAGTACATACTGGATCCGGTCAAGATCAAGGAACTTTCCGACCTTATCCGCAAAGGGACGGTGGCCGAGGGTATGCTGAGTTTCGATTCCTCTCTGCTCAATCTGGTCAAGCAAGGGCTCATTGATGAAGAAACCGCCCTGTTCTACGCGACCAGTGCCACGGACCTCAAGCTCAAACTGCAAGGGTTCTGACGCGCATTACCCTCACGGGTCGGGCGAGTATCTATCAAGTAGCCATTGTGTTGAAATGCGCCAGCCAATGTATTTAAATTTAAATAAATAACTCGCCGGGAAACGGCTTTTAGGGTGGATGGGATAATTCGATGGCGGATCGAAGACTTCAGGTTTTTCATACCGTGGCGCGTCTGCTGAGCTTCACCAAGGCGGCCGAGACGTTGCACATGACGCAGCCTGCCGTGACCTTCCAGATACGGCAGCTCGAAGAGTATTTCAACACACGGTTGTTTGACCGCACCCACAACCGCATCAGCCTCACCGCCGCAGGCGATCGCGTATTCGAGTACGCTGAACGCATCGTTGCGCTTTATTCCGAGATGGATATTCGAGTCCGCGAGCTGACAGGCGATGTCAGCGGCATTCTCATTATCGGTGCCAGTACCACGATTGCGGAGTATATGCTCCCGAGTCTCCTCGGCACATTCAAGGAAAAACACCCCGGCATCAACATCCGGCTCAAGGTCTCGAACTCCGAAGGCATTGTTCACATGGTCGAGGACAATTCCGTGGACGTGGGCATTGTCGAGTCGCCGATCGTGAACAAGAACCTGGTGGTCGAGGTCTGCTGGCACGACAAGCTCGTGTTCATCTGCCCGCCGCAGCATCCGCTGGCGAAGAAATCCAAGATCTCGGTCGGGGACATCCAGGGCCTGCCGTTCGTGGCGCGCGAGGAGGGTTCCGGCACGCGTGAGTTCATCAATGAATATCTCGCGAAGAACAACATGCAACCGCACGAGCTCAACGTCAATGTCGAGGTGGGCAACCCCGAGGCTGTCAAAAGCGCCGTCGAGGCCGGGCTGGGTGTGTCCATCGTCTCGCAAGCGACGGTGGTGAAGGAACTGAAGCTCGCCACGCTGGCGGCAATTCCGCTCGAGCCACCGCTCGAACGACCGTTCTCCATCGTGTTCCAGCGCCAGAAGTTTCGTCTGCGCGCCATGGACGAGTTCATGGATTTCGCGCATGAGCACTGCGAAAAACGCGCCGCGCAGAAAAATTCCCATTCCTAGCGTAGCTGGCGACTCGCCGTGCCGGACAATATTGAAAAACGCCTGGCCGAGATAGCCCAACGACTCCCGACGGCGCAGGCCGCCGCATTACTGGAATTCGCCGAGTTTCTGCTGATCCGTCACGGCAGTATCAGCGCGGAAGCAATGCCGAGCGTCACCGCCGCCGAAATTCCCGCGCCACTCGATATTCCCCGTCCCGCGGAGGAGAGCGTGGTCAAGGCAGTCAAACGCCTGCGCGCAACCTATCCGATGCTGGATGCGAGAAAGCTGCTCAATGAAACTTCAGCGATCATGACGCAGCATGTGATGCAGGGGCGGGATAAAATTGAGGTGATTGAGGAGTTGGAGATTCTGTTTAGGACGCATTACGAAAAGTTGACTGGGAATAATAAAGATTAAGCGTTGCCGCCATTCTCGCCCCCGATTACATCATTCGAGGGCAGGCTTCAGCAAAGTTTGTTGTCATGCCCGCGGAGGCGGGCATCCAGGAAGTGAATGACCAAAAGCCGCCTGTTAGGCGGCTTTTGACTTTTTAAATCCTGGATTTCCGCTTTCGCGGAAATGACGACAGCTAGAGTATCTCCGACGCGTAATCCGCCAAGCGCGAACGCTCGCCGCGTTGGAGCGTGATGTGCCCGCTATGTTCCCACTGTTTGAAGCGATCCACCACGTAGGTTAAACCTGAAGTCGTTTCTGTCAGGTACGGCGTGTCGATCTGGGCGATGTTGCCGAGGCAGACGATCTTGCTGCCGGGACCGGCGCGGGTGACGAGGGTTTTGATCTGGTGCGGGCTCAGATTTTGCGCCTCGTCGATGATGAGGAATTTCTTCAGGAACGTGCGGCCGCGCATGAAGTTCAATGACTTGATGCGGATGCGGCTGCGCAGCAGGTCGTGGGTGGCGGCGCGGCCCCAGGCGCCGTGCTCGTGGGTCGCGGTTTCCTGCAGCACGTCGAGGTTGTCCTCGAGTGCGCCCATCCATGGGCCCATCTTCTCCTCTTCGGTGCCGGGCAGGAAGCCGATGTCTTCGCCCACCGGCACCGTCATGCGCGTCATGATGATTTCCATGTAGCGCTTGGTCTCGAGCGTCTGCATCAGCGCCGCGGCCAGTGTGAGCAGCGTTTTGCCGGTGCCGGCCTGGCCGAGCAAACTGACGAAATCCACTTCCGGATCCATGAGCAGGTTCAGCGCGAAATTTTGCTCGCGGTTGCGCGCATGGATGCCCCAGACCTTGTTGCGCTCCGAGGCGTAGTCCTTCACGACCTCAATGATCGCCGAGTCTTTCTCCAGGCGCCGCACCACGGCCTCGAACGGGCGCTGCTCGTTGCTGTACAGGAACAGGTTGGGCAACCAGGCGCGCGCCTTGGGCCCGCGCAGGCGGTAGAAGGTGCGGCCTTCCTCCTTCCACGATTCCATGTTCTTGCTGTGCGTTTCCCAGAAATCCGCGTCCAGAATCGAAGCGCCGGTATATAGCAGGTTGGCGTCGTCCAACACCTGGTCGTTGGTGTAATCCTCCGCGAGGATGCCGAGCGCGCGCGCCTTGAGGCGCAGGTTGATGTCCTTGGTGACGAGAATCGTCTGCCGGTCAGGGTGACTTTTGCTCAGATCGAGCGTGATGCCCAGCAGGGCATTGTCCGAACTGTGGCTGGACAGGCCGAATGGCAGCGGGCTGCGTGCCTCCTCCATGTGAAAGTACAGATGCCCGGTTTCAATGTCCTTGGTGACGGAAGGCAGCTTGACGCCGTGGCTGATGTCGCCGTTGGCCTTTTCCACCAGTTCGTCGAGCAGGCGGCTGACCTGGCGCACATTGCGCGCGACTTCGGACATGCCGACCTTGATGTTGTCGAGCTCTTCCAGCACCACGATGGGAATGACCACATCGTGTTCCTTGAATCGCAGGATCGAGGTTGGATCGTGGATGAGGACGTTGGTGTCGACGACGAAGATCTTTCGCTTGGCGGTCATTGATGCTTTGACGCGGGTTTCTGGAGTTTCCGGATTTCCTCGATGACGTCGTCCACGTGCCCCTTGACCTTCACGCCGCGGAATTCACGGCGCAATACGCCGTCCTTGTCGAGGATGAAGGTGCTGCGGTCCACGCCGAGGTATTTCCTTCCGTACAGGCTTTTTTCACGAATGACGTCGAAAATTTTGCAGAGAGTTTCGTCCTCGTCGGAAATGAGTTCGAAGGGAAATTTGAACTTGGCCTTGAATTTTTCGTGCGAGGCGAGGCTGTCGCGCGAGACGCCGTACACCGCGGTCTTGAGCTTCTTGAATTCATCGGCACGGTCGCGGAAATCCTGCCCCTCGAGGGTGCAGCCGGGGGTGTCGTCCTTGGGGTAGAAATACAGCACCGTGTATTTTCCCTTGAGATCATGCAGGCTGAACGTCTTGTCCGCGGTGGCCTGCAGCTTTGTGTCGGGGACAACTTTTCCAACAACGGCTTTTTTCATGGCGATTTCTGCAGCTGGTGCTGAATTGTAACGGGATGGCGCGCCGGATAACAGGGATTGCCGTCAGTCCGCCTCGCGCTCGACGGTGCAGCAATGCGGCGCGGACTCGTCTTCACCGCGCAGCACCTCGCCGGTGACGGGATTGGGACGGAAGGTGGTGCAGCCCTTGAGGTCCAGGTGATAGGCCTGTTGGTAGATTTCCTTGAAATCCTCGAAGCGGTAATCGCGCGGAACGTTGATGGTTTTGGAAATGGAATTATCCACGTATGGTTGCAGCGCCGCCTGCATTCCGAGATGCGCCGCGGGGTTCAGCGCGCGGGTATCCACGAAGGCGGACGACGGTTTCTCGGCGCCGCGCTGTTCGCGCCACCGCTGCAGGGCGTAGTCGGTCAGCGGGTGCTCGGTGTAACGGCCGTCGAGCTCCAGCACGCGCCGGGTGAGGCTGAATTGGTACACCGGCTCGAGGCTGCTGGAAATATTGTTCGCCAGCAGGCTGATTGTGCCGGTCGGCGCAATCGCGGTCAGGTGGCTGTTGCGCAGGCCGTGACGCGCGATGTCGTCCTGGATGTCGTGCGGCAAGCCCTGGACAAATTTTCCCTGCAGATAATGTTCGCGCTCGAAAAACGGGAACGCGCCTTTTTCCCTGGCCAAGGCTATCGAAGTGCGGTAGGCCGCGTGGCAGATCGTCTGCATGATATTGGCCGCAAGCTGGCGTGCCGGTTCTTGGTCGTAGCGCAGACCGAGCATGATGAGCGTGTCCGCCAGGCCCGTGAATCCCAAGCCGATGCGCCGCGTGCCGCGCGCCTGCGCGGCCTGCTTTTCCAGCGGGAATTGCGAGGCGTCGATGACGTTGTCCATCATGCGCGTGGCAACCGCGGCGGTATTGCGGATGCCGTCCAGGTCCAGTCGCGCCTTGTCACTGAAGGCGTCGTGCACGAACGCGGTCAGGTTGATGGAACCGAGATCGCAGGCGCCGTACGGCGGTAACGGAATTTCGCCACAGGGGTTGCTGGAGCTGATGTGCTCGCGGTACCAGAGATTGTTGAATTCGTTGATGCGGTCGATGAACAGCACGCCCGGTTCGGCGTATTCGTAGGTGGCGCGCATGAGCCGGTCCCACAGGGCGCGGGCGCGCACTCGCCGGACTACGCGGCAGTGCACCGGCGCGGATTGGCCCGACCAGGGCCGGATTACGGTTTCGACTCCCGCGGCGGCGCCGTCCTCGGCGGGGAAGACGAGCACCCAGTCGTCGTCCCGGCGCACCGCGTCCATGAAGGCATCCGTGACCAGCACGGATAGATTGAAATGTCGCAACACATGGCTGTCGTGCTTGGCGTCGATGAAGGTCTCGATGTCGGGATGGTCGCAGCGCAACGTGGCCATCATCGCGCCGCGCCGCGCGCCGGTGGAAAGCAGCGTGGCGCACATGGCATCCCAGATCCGCATGAACGACACCGGCCCCGAGGCGACGGTGCCAACGCTTTTTGCCTGCGCTCCCTGGGGCCGCAGCGTGGAGAAATCGTAACCCACGCCGCCGCCCTGCTGCATGGTGAGCGCGCCCTCTTTCAGGCCGTCGAAGATGCCGTCCATCGAATCTTCGATGGTGCCCATGACGAAGCAGTTGAACAGCGTCACGCGCCGGCCGGTGCCGGCGCCGGCCTGAATGCGTCCGCCGGGGAGGAACCTGAAATCGCGCAGCGCTTCATAAAAACGCTGTTCCCACTGGGACCAGCTATCCTTTTCCACGCCCGCCAGCGTGCGCGCGATGCGCCGCCAACTGTCGTCGATGGTTTCGTCACGCACAACATCGCCGTCGCGAAAACGGTATTTGCAGTCCCAGATATGCCGGGAAATTTCGGTGATGAAAGGGTCGCGGGTCATGGTCGCAACGGATTTTACCCCGTTATCCCTTGATGCAGACGAGCGGTTCGAGCCGCGCCACCTTGTGCGCGAGGCCGGCGGCATCGGCGGCGTCCACGACGGCGGAGACGTCCTTGTACGCGCCCGGCGCTTCCTCGGCCACGCCGCGCCCGGACGGACTGCGAATCAGGATCCCGCGCGCGGCCAGTTCGTCAATCACCTGCCGTCCCTTCCAGGTCTTGTATGCCTGGTGCCGGCTCATGGCGCGCCCGGCGCCATGGCAGGCGGAGCTGAATGACAGCGTTGCGCCTTCCCTGGCGCCGACAAGGATATAGGATCCGGTGCCCATCGAGCCGCCGATCAGCACCGGCTGGCCCACGCTGCGCAGTGCCGCGGGTATATCCGGATGACCCGGGCCGAAGGCGCGCGTCGCGCCCTTGCGGTGCACGTAGAGTTTGCGCGGCTTCCCGTCCACGACATGCTCTTCGACCTTGCAGGTGTTGTGTGAGACATCGTAAAGCAACGGCAGGCGCGCCTGGGGCAGTACCATGGCGAAGGCGTCGCGCACCAGATGGGTAAGAATCTGGCGGTTGGCGAAAGCGCAGTTGATCGCGGCGCGCATCGCGCCAAGATAATCCTCGCCCAGCGGAGAGTTGATCGGCGCGCAGGCGAGTTCGCGGTCGGGGAGCATGATGCCGTAGCCCGAGGCGGCGATCACCATCGCCTTCAGGAACTCGGTGCCGATCTGATGCCCGAGGCCGCGCGAACCGCAGTGAATGCTGACGACGACGTCGTTTTCGCGAATACCAAAGGCTTGCGCCGCTTTGACGTCGAAGACCTTCACGACCTTCTGCACCTCGAGATAATGATTGCCGCTGCCGAGCGTGCCCATCTCGTCGCGCTGGCGTTTCTTCGCCTGCTCGGACACGCCGTCCGGGCGCGCGCCGCGCATCTGGCCGTGTTCCTCGATGTGTTCGAGATCCGCCGCGCTCCCGTAACCGCGTTTCACGGCCCAGGCCGCGCCGCCGGTGAGCATGGCGTCCATTTCGGACTGGTTCAGGCGGATGGCGCCGGTGCTGCCGAGGCCGGCGGGGATTTCCCTGTATAAGGTATCGGCCAGCGATTTCTGAACCGCGATGACATCCTCGGAGTTCAATCCGGTATGCAGGCAGCGCACGCCGCAGGAAATGTCGAAGCCGACGCCGCCCGCCGACACCACGCCGCCTTCCTCCGCATCGAAGGCGGCCACGCCGCCGATGGGAAAGCCGTAACCCCAGTGCGCGTCGGGCATGGCGTAGGAGGCCTTGACGATGCCGGGCAGGGTGGCGACGTTGCACACCTGCTCATAGACCTTGTGATCCATCGCGCGGATCAGGGCTTCGTCGGCGTAGATTACCGCCGGCACGCGCATGGCACCGTGGGGAGCGATCTCCCATTCGTAGTCGGTGTGGCGGGCAAAGAGCGCGATATCCATGGCGGCATCACTCCCGGCTAAACGTCAACGACACACTGGGCAACCCATTCACCGTTGCTCTCTTGCGCGACCCGCAGTGCGGTATAGGTCGCTCCCTTGATCTCGACCGCCGGTTGATGTTTGCCGGTATCCATCGGTTCGCCCCAGGCGCGTGCTGTGAGCGCATGATCCTTAATATGAACTTCGAAGCGGCTGAAAAGCCATTTGCGCGTGGCCATCTCGTATATGAGCGCATTGAGCCAGTCCACCAGCAGCAGTTCATCGTCCGGCGCCGCACAGGAAATTTCCACTCTTTCGACATCGGATATTTTTGTGGGATCGGTAATCACGGCGGACATGGCGATAGCCGCCTGCTCGAAAGCCTCTTCCTTGGAATTACCAATCCCGCGCACACCCATGTCGGCTTCATGCGGAAAATGTTCCCAGTGTTTTCCGGTCATGGTCGTATGTGAGGCAACGTGACGGTAGCCGATGCAATCCGGGATTGTATGCCGCTTGCCCGGTCTTGTCCGGAGCAAGCCCGGGCGATTACCTGGACGCGTTTAGGCGGAGAAATTCGCGAGACGCACCGGCAGTCGTCGTGCGCCCCATGTGCCGGGCTTGGTGTCGAATACTCCTGCGCAGGCAGCGCCGCAGGTCATGCATTTGCCGTCTTTATCGAGATTCCAAGCGGTGAGATTGTACCAGTCGCGCCCGATAACCTTGGCACCGCAATGATGGCAATAGGTTGAATCGCCCGCTTCGTTGTGCACATTGCCGGTATAGGCATAGCGCACGCCGTTTTTCATCGCGATCCGGCGCGCGTTGATGAGCGTGGCCGGCGGCGTCGGCGGGATATCGCGCATCTTCCAGTCCGGGTGAAATGCGGTGAAGTGCATCGGCACGTCGGACCCGAGATTCTCCGCCACCCATTGCGTCATTTCCTCGAGCTCCTTCTCCGAGTCATTAAGGCCGGGAATGAGCAGCGTGGTGATCTCGAACCATACTTTGGTTTCGTGCTTGAGGTACTTGAGCGTGTCGAGCACGGGCTGCAGATGCGAGCCGGTCACCTTCCAGTAGAAATCCTCGGTGAAGGCCTTGAGGTCCACGTTGGCCGCGTCCATGTATTGGTAAAACTCGCGCCGCGGCTCGTCGCACATGTATCCTGCCGTGACCGCGACTGATTTAATGCCGAGTTCGCGGCAGGCCTTGGCGACGTCGATGGCGTACTCCATGAAGATGACCGGATCGTTATAGGTATAAGCCACGCTGCGGCAATCGAGTTTTTGGGCCGCGTGCGCAATGGTCTCGGGCGAAGCTTGGTCCATCAGCGTGTCGAGTTCGCGCGATTTGCTGATGTCCCAGTTCTGGCAGAACTTGCAGGCCAGGTTGCACCCGGCGGTGCCGAAGGAAAGAATCGGCGTGCCGGGCAGGAAATGATTCAGCGGTTTTTTCTCGATCGGGTCCACGCAATAGCCGCTCGATCGGCCATAGGTGGTCAGCACAACCTGACCGTTATGGTTGCCGCGCACGAAGCACAGGCCACGCTGGCCTTCGTGGAGTTTGCAGTAACGCGGGCATACATCGCACTGCACCCGCCCGTCGTCGAGCTTGTGCCAGTAATGGGTCGGGACCACCGACGCTGAATCGAGGATTTCCGTTTCCATGGATAGTTAATGCGGCTTGGGGAGGGCCGAAACAACATTCATACTACGCCTGCGCTGTTTTACTTGAAAATAGCCCCAAGTGGGCACATTGTAGTAGGAAGTTTTCTGTGGGAATAATCATGTCCAGTGTGCGAAATCCGGCGGTTGCCGGTCTGTTTTACCCCGATGATCCGCGTGAATTGCGCGCGATGGTCACGGGTTTTCTCGGCGCGGTGCCCGCGGCCGGAACCGTACCCAAGGCCATCATTGTGCCGCATGCAGGCTATGTTTATTCCGGCTCGATCGCGGCATCGGCTTATGCGCGTCTCAAATCCGCGCGCGGCCGCATCACGCGCGTGGTATTGCTCGGTCCCGCGCACCGAGTCAGTTTTCACGGGCTGGCGCTTCCAAGCGACGATCATTTCATGACGCCCCTGGGACGCATTGCGGTGGACCAGGAGGCGGTCAAAAAAATATCCCGTCTCTCCCAGGTGCGCGTGATGGACGTGGCCCATGCGCAGGAGCACAGTCTTGAAGTGCATCTCCCGTTCCTTCAGGAAGTGCTGGGCGAATTCCGTCTGGTCCCGCTGGTGGTGGGCGATGCGGGTGCTGAGGAAGTGGCCGAAGTACTCGATCTTCTCTGGGGCGGGCCGGAAACCCTGATCGTCGTCAGCTCGGATCTGAGCCATTACCACGATTACCAGACCGCGCAACAGATGGATCGCGCGACATCGCAGGCAATCGAACAGTTGCGGCCCGAGGATATCGATTTCGATCACGCCTGCGGGCGCAACCCGGTGAACGGGCTGTTGCACGCGGCACGCCGGCTGGGCCTCAAGGCAAAAACCATTGATCTGCGCAATTCCGGGGACACCGCCGGTTCGCATGACCGGGTGGTGGGCTATGGCGCCTATATCTTTGAATAACCTTCCATCCGTCCTCACGCCATCGCACAAACAGCAGCTTCTGCAATTGGCGGGGGATTCGATCAAGAAAGGTTTGTGCGGCGAAACGCTCACGGTTCGCCCGACCGATTATCCGGAATCGTTACGTCCCTTGCGCGCCACGTTTGTGACCTTGCATGTCGATGAAAAACTGCGCGGTTGCATTGGCACGCTCGAGGCGCGCCGGACACTGGTCGAGGACGTGGTGAGCAACGCCTACGGCGCGGCGTTCCGCGACACGCGTTTCCCGACGCTGACCTGGCCGGAATTTGAATGCCTCGATATCCACATATCCATATTAAGCCTGCCCGAACCGGTGCAGTTTTCTTCCGAAGCGGATCTGCTGGCGCAGTTGCGTCCGCAGGTGGACGGCCTGATCATCGAAGAGGGCGCTTATCACGGCACGTTTCTACCCTCCGTGTGGGAACAGCTGCCCGAGCCGCGCGAATTCCTGCGCCACCTCAAGCACAAGGCCGGCCTGTCTCCGGACTACTGGTCAAGCCGCATTCGTGTGCAGCGTTACACCACTGAATCAATCCCTTAACGCGTAACGGCCTTATTACATAAATCAACCAACGGGCTGGAATTATTTCCGAGATTTTTGAAATCATTTTTTCTCGCATGCGCTCAGACTGATTCCAAATTGACGTGGCTCGTTGCTCGTCACTTGCGTCGCCGATAAAAATTTCTGAATGAGAAGCAGGCACACCGGATGTATTGCCATTAAATTGACAGGCGTCAAAGACCTCGCTGTCTGAATGTCAATAAATTGCATGTATATTAAGGCATCAGTGGAAAGAGGAGGTACGCCATGCCCACAGCACTCAAACCCGTGATCTCACAATGGTACCGGCATCGGGACAAGGGTCAGCAGTTTTATGTGACCGCCTTGGACGAAGTGGAGGGCACGGTTGAAACCCAGCATTTCGACGGCGATCTCGAAGAGATGGATTTCGATGACTGGCGTCAGCTTAGTATCGAAACCATAGAGCCGCCGGAGGACTGGACGGGACCGGTGGATAACATCGGGCGCGACGATCTCGGCTACTCGGAAACGGACATGACGTCGGAAGACTGGGCCGAACCTTTGGCGGAAATGGGAATCCCGATAGCGGAAGAGGAGCGCGAAGAAAGCAGCGAAGAATGAAAAAAGTCAGTGGCCGCGAGCTTGTTTCGAAACGGTCTAGGTCGCGGCGCCGGTCATTCGCCTTTTCCCTGCCGCTTGAGAAAAATTCTGCGTAATAAAATAAAGCCCCACTAATCGACACCGACTATGGCGCGGGAGATGACGGCATGAATGAGATGGATTCGAAATACCAACTTGTCGAAGCCGTGCGCGACGCTTGCCTGAAGGCGGCGCGCGAAGCTTACGAAAACGCCGGTATCAGCGGCCTGTGCGAGGAAGGGCGGTGGGAATGCGCGTTAACCGCCATAGGCTCACTGGATATAGGAGCTGTTATCGCCGCATTACCGAAAAGTTAAATGTAGGGTGGGCATTGCCCGCCCTACATTTTTTTATTCTCCGCGTCCTCCGCGGTGAAATAATATTTATGGAATCTGAACCGCCCGCAGCTTTTCCGCCGCCGCTTCCGGCGCCACGGTGTTGACGAACAGTCCCGAGCCGAGCTCGAAGCCGGACGGGATACTGGTGCGCGGGGTGATCTCGATGTGCCAGTGATAACTCGCCGCGCAATCTTCGAAATCCGCGTCATGCGGTAGCGAATGCAGGAAGTAATTGTACTGTGTGCCGCCGAGCACGGCGTCGAGCCGCGCCATGGTG
>Ga0209515_10003286_pt1 | contig 23493 bp, 24 predicted proteins | sample Subgroupgradi54m_FD_187454 | JGI IMG/M metagenome (GOLD analysis project Ga0209515, IMG submission 187454) | Subsurface groundwater microbial communities from S. Glens Falls, New York, USA - GMW60B uncontaminated upgradient, 5.4 m (SPAdes)... ... | reverse complement strand
ACCATGAAACAATTCCCAATAATAATCCTCGTACTCCTCACCCTTCCTTTAGTCCTAGCCGAATCCGGTTGCTTCCTCTCAAAAGACAGTTCCTTCTACTGCCAAACTATCGATAAAGACCAAGCTATCGAAGAATGCCAAAACAAACAATGCGATCTCAAAACTTCTTTCATTGAAAATAAAGACTGCACGAAAGAAAACGTTCCCCAATGCGAACAAATCCTCTGCAAAAGTTCCTGTCAAAATGATTTTCTCGGCAATTGTTTAAGCGGCCCCATTCCCGATGACAATAAAGAAGCATGGTGCCAGCCCGGCTGCTGCGCCTATCTTGCCAACGAAGAAGTAAAATGCTCCTATCAAAATCGCCAAGGCATCTGCGAAGCTCAAGCCCGAAATAAAAACGAAAACGAATTCTATTACCAACCGCTAGAAAAACCACAATGCGAAACTCTCTGCACAACAAAAATCACCAACATCCAAGACCTCTCTCCCAATGGCTTTACTCTCCATCAAGTTCAATCCTCAAAAACCTCCTCTTCCAATACAACTTCCTCCTCACCTTCCATTCAATTAACCACCGAAAGCCCTAAAACAAAAACCACCCCCAAAACAACAACCCCCCCATCTCCAACAGAAAAAAAAGAATCCTCCAGCAACAGTTTCATCTGGCTTTTAGTAATAATCATCCTCGCCGGCATTGGCTATTACCTCTACAATCAACAACAAAAACAACAACAGCCCAACGAAGAAGTGCATGTAACACCTTCTGGATCCTCCCCTACCTTTTCCTCACCACCACCCATCACATTATTCAACTTCAAAACCACTCCTCAAAGCGCAGCGCTAAAACATCTCCACGACACCAAAGTCAAAGAACACGAACGTGACGACTTCTTCCAATCATTTGGCCATTTTGCAACAATTGCCCAATACGAAGGCTCCCATCTCAAAACGTTAAAAAATATCATCGAACTCTACGATCGCAAAAAATTAACCATCCCTCAAAATCTATCACCCAAAGAAAAAAAAGCGTTAGACTTACTTCAAGACTTAGTTTCAAAAACTAAACAACAACAAATTCCTTCCACTCCAATTCTCAACCAAACCAAACCTCAACCCAAACTCTCCCCCCTCCAACAGAAAAAAAAGAAAGAACTCGATGATGTTCTTATCGCCTTGCGTCAAATCAGTAAAAAGTCTTAAAATCATTCAAAACTACTTAAAACATATTCAAATATATCAAAACCCTAATTTTTCTCAAATTCTCCCCTATTTCAGCTCCAAACATTTATAAACGTCTACTGTTTTATCCAGTCTATTAAATGGTACGCATAAAAAGAGGTAGATGCCGGATAGTTTTTGCTATATACTTACTCATTTTTCTTTCATTTATTCTTATATCCACCATTTCCATTTCCGCTGAAACCTCTGGCTGTTACACTAATCCTAAAGCCACTGAAGATTTATATTGTGTCTCTGGCATTACTGACACTCTTGCCCAAGCCGATTGCGCTAAAGATCCCACATGTAAAATCGACCAACAGTTCACTCCCCAACTTGACTGTAAAAAAATTGACATCTGTCAAAAAGTCACCTGCGACGTCGACTGCCAAGAACACACTGCCGGCAAATGTACTAATCTAGGGGGCAAATCCGTTTCTGATGAAGAATATACGCTCAAATGTTCTCCTGGTTGCTGTAAAGTCGGCAATTTTTGTCAATATAATCTAATCCAATTTCAATGCAATCAGCAAGCAAAATTGAAAGGCGTAGAAAACCCTATTTTTGACATTGGTCCACCAATGGATGCTCAGAAATGCGCCCAAACAATCTGCGCTCTTGATCTCAAAAAAGAAAAAGTAACCATTACTGTAGTCGAAATCATTGATGAAAAAGAAGTTTCTATTCCTAGTGCCACAATAACTATCGAAGGGAAAAAAGATCCATTTAAGTATTCCTCAAGCCAAAATATAATTGAGTTAAACCCCGGCATATATCTCTTAAAAATCGCCGCAGCTGGTTACCTCTCAACCTCTCTCTCTGTCACTGTTAAATCCGGCCAAGAAAACATCCAAAAAATTATTTTACAGAAGAGCCAAGGCACTGGTAAATTCACTGGCACAGTCAAACAAAAAATTGACGATAAAACGATCCCTCAACCAGCGTTAGACGCACTCATTTCCTGGGAAGGCCCAACTAACACTGCAGATCCAACTCCAAAAACAGACAATGACGGCAAATTCTCAATCGAAAATCTCCCTCTTGGCAAATATACTTTTACCATCAGTAAAATTGGCTACAATTCCATTACAAAAATAATCGATATCACTCCTGCCACTTCACCTCAAGAATTTATCCTTGAGAAAACACTTTCCCACAAAGTGTACGGGATAGTCTTCGATGATAAAAATATCAACGGCATCCAAGACAAAGATGAAAAAGGACTTTCTAACGCTAAAATCATCATCGACGGTATCTTACGTGGCTTCTCCTTCAAAGATGGAAAATACGAAATTCCAATCACATTAAAAACAAAAGAAGGCAAAGAAAAACACAGCATCCTTGCAACCTATGCTGGCACACAATCTAAACCACAAGACTTCTTTGAAATAACCAAAGGCCTAAATGTAGAAAAAAATATTCCTCTCATTTCGTACAAAGGCGTCTGCGTCGAAGGCGTCACTAAACCAGTTGAATCATTTACTGCCAATCACGTTCCCGGCAAAAAAGAAGTATTGTTGCAATGGCTCCGCCCCTGTCCAGAAATCGTCAAATACGAACTTACAATAACCGAACAATCAACTAAAAAAATAACCAAGAAAGACCTCGGCCCAACTGACTTACAATATATCGACACCAATGTCCAATGGCAAGAAACCTACACCTATGAACTCCTCGCCATCTACGATAAAAAACCAGCCGACAAAGCCGCAACCAAAACCATCACTCTCGGCGTTAAAGAATGTGAACATAAGTTCACCTCTCAAAGCTCATCCAAATTCTGCCTCGCTGGTAATTCCGATACCAGAAAAACCATTTGGTATTGCGATGAAGAAAATAAACTTCAATCCGATATTTCATGTAAAGAAAAAGGGGACGATTACTATTGCGCTCAACTCACCAAAACGTTAGCCGACTGTAAAAACGCCGAACTCTGTCGCAAAGCTGGCAATCCTTTCGGATTATACTACCAAAAAGATTTATGTTACGGCACTCCCGAAGCCGACCTCACTGCCGCCGCCCCTGACACCAAAAAAGCTAAAAATTTCTGCTACTTTGACTACTCCTCACCTCTCGTCGACTACACCTCATCTATTGTTGACCAATGCAATAGCTGTGCATCAATGAGCAATTGCTTCCAATACAAGAGCTCACAATCCTGTGAAATCAACAACTGCCTTTCCTCCGAATGTCACTGGCTTGGCGGCGCCGACAACCCCTCCATAATCACCTACGGCGACATTCAACTTCCCACTCAAGTAACCCAAGAAACCGGCGCCGGCTACTGCCTACCTAAAGAATACGACAACGACGATAAATGTACTCTCTGCGGTCCTAACGTTCCTCCCTCCGCGCTATTCGAAAACCATTATTGCACTGCCGACATCTGCACCTCTCTTGGCCGTTGTTTCTCTGATCCAAAATTAAAAGAATGCACCAGTTGCGGAAAAATTCCAACTCCCAAATCTAACTGTTACACCTACACCACTCAAAAAGAATGCGCCAACGATGAAAACATTGGAATTATTAACGGCATCATAAAACCTTCAAAAGATAAATGTAATTGGAACCGTTGTCGCTGGAACGGCGAGAAAGATGTGAGTGGCACAAATTGCATCAAAGACAGCGACGGAGATGAAAAAGACGATTGCGAAGAATTCACTTTAGATACTGAACGTCTCTCCTGCAAAGTCGATATGACTCCTCCTAAAACCACAATTAAAAGCATAGGTAAAAATATTCTTTCCTTTGGCTTTCCCAACATTATCTTCAATGGCGATGACAGCTCTCACCCTGCCTTTTCCCAACGCAGCCCATTACAAACACTTTACTATTGCCTTGCCAGCGCCGAAGCCGGCGCCCAAACTCAGTGTACTAATTTCAGCACAGTCTCTTACAAAGGTAATAAAGTTCAGCCTGAAGAACTTAATGTCGCTGTCTTAAAAAACTCCGACGTCCTCACCAAAAAAATCCCCGGCGCTGTTTATAGCTTACAATTTTATTCCAAAGACAAATACCACAACCAAGAAGATCTTCAGCAAGCATTTTTCTACGTCGACACTCTTCTCCCCGAATTTGAAATCATCGCCGAACCAAAAACTACGAAAGACACAACTATCCTCAGTGTCACATTAAAAGAACTCAAAGAACCAGTTGTCTGCGACATCACTCTCACCTCCCTCATTCCTGAAGGAGAACAATTCACCAAAAACATCCCTCGCGCATCCACAACAAAAGAAATCTCTTTTGATAATTTAAAAGGTGTCAAGTACAACATCTCCGCTTCCTGCACTGATGATCAAGGTAATATTAACCTCAAAGAAAAAGAAGTAATATTTGATCTTGATCAAAATATCGACGTCATCTACCCCGCGTTCAATAGCATCATCTCTAAAACCGAAATCGCGTTTAAAATCCACACCGACGTCGCCGCCACTTGCGCATTATATGACACCAAAACCCAAGAAAAAATCATCGAATTTAATATCATTGACGAAGTCGGCAAAGAACACGAAACACCCGTATTAGATGGCTTCATTGAAAAAGAATACATCGGAGAACATAAAATAGTCTGCAATGAAGTCGTCGACCCAACCAAAACTCACACTGATTATTTTGCGTTTACTATCGACTTCACCCCACCCCAAACTCAAATCACTCTCACCGAAGGTAAACGCATCGAAATGCCCATCACCTACGGTTGGGAAGAATTCTTCATCACCAAAGCTAATGTCGGCTTCACTTGTAGTGCCCAAGGCTTCCCCTGCGACAAAACTTATTATTGTCTAGGCAACGGCTGTGAATCCATAAAAAATACGAATTACAAAGAATACACTGCAGAATTCACAGTAACCAACTCTTCAACTATTTGTTATTACTCAACCGACGCTGGAAAAACCGTTGTCTACCAACCAGTTTGTGGTATTATAAGCATCGACGGTTATGGCATCCGTTTAGAAAAACCCTTGTTGCATTATTATGAAAATCAAATGTGGGGCGTTAGTAATACTGTTCCTTTCTTATGGCAGTTTGTAACCCGCGTACCCACCTCTCAATGTAAATACGAATTCGAACCTTCATTCTCATACGCTGACGTCCCTTCATTTAGAATCTTACAACAAACAGCTGATAAAAATTACCAAGTTCCTCTCTTCCCCAACGAATCCGGCACAACTGCCTACGATTCCAAAGGCAGTACCAAAGAAATTTTCATCCGCTGTGAAAATAGCGACGGTGAAATCTCCCCCGAACAAAAAATGAATTTGGAATACGACCCTTCCCCCCCAATCATCCTCGAAACGAAAGCAACCCCTAATCCAGTTTTAGAAGGTATCAAAACCATACTCTCATTAAAAACAGATGACAAGACGCTGTGTAAATTCAGCGATAAAGGTCACACCAGTTATGAATCCATGCCGTACGCTTTCCCTGGCGCCGAACCTGACGTTGCCAATGCACCTAATCTATTCTCCCTCAATTCAAAAAAACATATTCTGACTCAAACCCACACCACTGATTTTTTCGTCAACAATTTTGTCGGTCTTAAAAAAGTCTTCCCGCTCACCTTTCGCTGTAAAAACGGCGCCGGCGATCTATCTAATCTCACCTCCCTCAACCTCACTGTTGATTACAGTCAGATTGGCGGCATACTTTCATTTAGTCCAAATAAAGAAACCTTCGCCGCAACCAACATCAATCTTCAAATCATCACTTCAAAAAAAGCCAAATGTACCTATAGCGCACCAAGTAGTACCAATACAACTTCTAATACTTCTATCAGCAACACCATTAAAATCCCTCTTGACGGCACTGGCACAACAACTCACACTAAAACTCTTAACAACCTCAAAGAAGGCAATTATCAGTACCCTTTCAGTTGCATTATGGGTGAACATACCGTTCAAGGAATATTCGATTTCACAATCGATGTAACTATGCCTCAAATAACTTCCGTTGAAGACGGCAAATACACTTGTGGCTCAAGCGATATCGCTGTTATGGTATACAGCAATAAGAAAAATATCACCAATTATGAGTATGAAGTTTACGATGTTGGCATAAAAGAGCCTCAAACCAGTTCCCCTTCGTTAAACACAATCAACTCTACCAAAGAGTACCCTTCTTATTACACCCCTACTCCTCCTGCCTGGAAATCATCTCCTCTTGTCTCTATTAATTCCACTACTCCACCTCAAAATACTCTACCTCCTCTTACTGCCATCAAAGGTACTCTTGTACGTAATGCGACCATCCCTTACACTGCCCCTATTTTAATTCCTATCACCTCTCTCAATCTCACCCACACCTACATCACCAGAGTCAAAGCCCAAGATATAATGGGCCGATGGAGTGCTTTTGTTGCCAGCGACGGCATTATGCTCACCAACAAAACATATAGTATCTGCGCTAACGACAGCAACGCCCCTACCATAGATTTTGCTGCTAATGAAAGCTGTTCCTCTATCCTCGTCGAAATGCATTGTCTCGATGCCGAAGTCGGCTGTAAATCATTAAAATATGGTCAATCATTAAATGCCAAAGAGTGTCATCCTGCAAAAGAATACAGTGGTGAAAAAATCGAAATAATTAAAAGTGGCACCATTTGTTATACTGCTGTAGATTATACAAATAATTCTCTCAGTTCATTAAAAACCTACACTTTAAAAGATAGTGATGGCGATGGCATTACCGACACCTGTGATAGCTGTGCTAAAACTTCTGCCGGCTCACTACCTGATTCCAAAGGCTGCGGACCTAATGATGTAACCGAAACTCAGAAAAAGAAAGATACCGATGGCGATGGCCTCCCTGACGCCTGGGAACAGCAGTACAACTCTGAAAAATGTGAGTTAGATTACAAAAATCCCGATTCAAACGGCGACGGCGTCAAAGATACTGATGAAGATTATGATCACGATGATTCCTCTAATTATGAAGAATACACCCTGCATCAAAACCCTTGTCTCAAAGATGGCATTACCCCTAAAACCGCCGCAGAACTCGCTCAAGAAAAAGAACTAGACAAAGAGAAAAAGAAAGATAAACTTCCTAAAGACACTGCTACAACCACAACCACCAGTTCTCTTCTCCCCTGGATCTTTTTATTCATTGGCCTCTTCCTCATTGCCGGTGGTGTCGGCTATTTAGTTTATTATTATAACTATAGTCCTGCTGGAAAAAGCAGTGGCGGCAAAGGCACTAATCCAACCCTCTTGGGTCGTGGTCAACCTTCCACCACTGGCCCCAGCACAAAAACACCAAGCGGTCTTCGTGACAAATTCTTAGCTTTCGAACGTAGAGAACAAGACAAATTAAAAAGTCGTATGCGCGAATCCGTTTTTAGTACATTTAGTCGCGATTCCAAAACCATCCCCCACATTGACAACGTCTTACAACAGAAAACTGAATCGTTATCAGGATTGCAACAAGCCGCTCAAAAATATGCTGACCATAAAGACGAAATCAAACCTGGTCTAAAACCCGCCGAGCGTAGCATCTTTGACAAATTAGAAAACATTGCCCAGAAAACTCAAGACAAAAAAATCGAAGACGTCGTCAGCCAAAAACAAGCCGACGATTTATTCGCGAAACTACGTCAGATTTCCGACAAACGTAAAACAACCAAAAAGTAAAATCAACTAACAAAAAAAAACATAAATTACATTCAACATGACCAAACAAAAAAAATCGAGACATCACCTCAACAAAAAAGCCATGGGCGTCGGCCAAGTATTTGTCTTCATCATCGCCGCGTTAAGTTTTGCCCTCATCATGATTTTTGGGTATAAAATGATCAGCAGTTTCATCGCTAGCGGCGAAAAAGTAGAATTCGCCAAATTTAGCAGCGATCTTTCCAGTAGCGTCCAGAAAATTTATACAGAATACGGCGCCGTAAGAATCAAAGACTTCCGCGTTCCTGGCAATTACAACAAAATTTGCTTTGTTGATATGGATTGGCCAGCCACAAACGAAGAAATAGCAGAATTATGTAAACAAGACGCTCTCGCCTGCAGCGTCTGGCAAGATGCCATCACCCCAAATCCTAATAACAACAACAAACCTGGCGGTTATGCTGCTGTAGACCAAAACGTCTTCCTTACTCCCACTGCGTTAACCCCATTAAAAGTATTTAAAATATCAGTAGTAGAACCAGTCGCAGGCAGTGAAACGGGAAAAGACGCCGGCTTCATTTGCCAAGAGATCAAACGCGGTTCCTTCCGCCTGCTTCTCGAAGGTAAAGGTGACAAAACCCAACTCCAATTCACCCCTGTAACCGCGGAAGAATAAATCTATGACTTTCACCAAAAAAGCACAGCTCGAACTCGGCTTCAATTGGATTTATATGTTACTCGCTGGCGGCGTCATTCTTTTATTTTTTGTCGGCATTGTCGTTAAAGAAAAATTCAAAGCCGAAGAAAACCTCGGCCAAGATTTAATAAGAACTATGGAATCATTATTTACTGGTGCTCAAGTTTCCGAAAAAACCAAAAACGTAATTGACATAGGTGGCTTAGCCGATTTTACATTATACTTTGATTGTGAAGACCAAGTCACCACCTACGGCTTGAAAGAAACCAGCGCCCGCGCTGAAAACACCATCGATCCCATCTTCAGTCCTAAAGAAATTAAAGCCACTAAAATGATCGCGTGGAGTCTTCCTTACAATTTCCCTTATAAAGTCGCCGACATGTTATTTGTCACCTCTTCTAACACTAAATATTATTTATACAGCAGTCCTGCCACTGATCCTTTCATCAAAGAATTTCTCACAGCCACTGGTACAGAATTCAACAGACAACAACTCAATACTGAACAAGAATATCAAACTATCGACCATGGAAGCAATTTTCAAATCCGCATCGTCGACTTCACTGGTCAATTAGTTAAAAAACCCCTTCCTCCAAGCCTGCAAAAATTCGACAATGCCAGAGTAAGCGCCATAGTCTTTACTGGTAAAAATATGTTTGACTACTACCAAAAACAAGGCAACACCTGGACAAAGAAAACCATTGTCCCTTTGCGTATTATCTCATTATCCGACGAACGTGACGCCGCCAAATACGCCGCTATCTTCGCTGAGGATAAAGAAATGTACCGTTGCAGTATGAAAAAAGCATTCACGCGCATGAAATATGTAACTGATATTTATCAAAGTAAAGCTAATACCGTTATCGAACACTATTCTCAAGACAAAACAAAAAGCGACGAATTCACCAAATCAACTGCCAGTGACTGTTTGGGCTATTACACTCAAAACGAACCTAACATTAAAAGTTCATTAGACTCCCTCTCAAACATACTTACTGGTTGCATCAAAGACCCTTCATTTTCTGTATGCGAAGGCCTCATTGACGCTGCAGATAAAGTAAAAAAAGCAAACCAAGGCCTATCCGAACACGGCGACTGCATTCCTTTATATTAAAATAAAGTATATTCCCTTTAACCAAAAAATGAACACATTCAACAAAAAAGCTCAGCTGCACATCACCGAAACCATCGCCGTACTATTTATCTTTTTCATCCTCATCGCTTTCGGCCTTATCTTCTACGCCCGCTACCAACAAACCGCCGCCCAAGAAAAACAAGAACAACTCTTAGCCAGCCGCGCTATGGACACAACAGTCAAAGCCTTATTTTTGCCCGAATTGATGTGCACCAAAGGCGAAGCCGAACACGAAGATAACTGCGTCGATCTCATCAAACTAAACTCCGCAACCACATCTTCTCTACCTCTCTCTTCCCCAACCTCTCCTGATCAAACTCCTCAAGAACCCCTCTCCAATACCAAGAGCCACTTCCAAGACAATTCCGATTACTACTTTCAGTTATTCTCCTATAGCAATATCACCATTATTGAAGTCTATCCCACCCCCCAACAATGGCAGATTTATAACAAACAAAAAACAAAAAAAACATCAGATAGCAAAACTATCAAAGACTGGACTCGTAAAGAACCAACCTATTTCACAATTACACTCCGTGACGATCTTGCCGGCTCAAACTCTCAATATCGTTATGGCTACCTTGTTGTGGAGGCCTATTCATGAAATCTCTTCGTATCGACCCATTAAAAACAAAAAAAGCCCAGATGGAAATTATTGGCTTAGTTGTCATTGTCATCCTCTTAACATTAGGCATGCTCTTCCTCGCCATGTTCGCCTTAAACGAAGACACCAGTAAGAAAATATTTACTCGCAAAGGTCTCGCAACATCCACCGCCACCGCGTTATTAAAAACCAACGTTGAATGCATTCAACAAAGCGGCGAAAAAAACTATCCCTCATTAGGCAAAGACGTTCTCGAAGATTGTGCTAAAAACCCTCAAAGCCAAGGCAATTCTTTTTGTACAATCTACTCTTGTGACCACAAACACTGTTGTGAATATTTCAAAGAACAAACAACACACTTTCTAGAAAGTACATTAGGCAAATGGAACAAAAAATACGAATTCGAAGCAAAATTAATCTCCCCCCATGCCCAACCACTCACTTTATCATCAATCAAATCATCAAAAGGCGGCTGTCCAAAAACCAAACCTCGAGACACTTCCGGCCTAAATCCAATCACCGTTGAAGGCAGTGGCTTGATCGAAACCGTGTTATATCTCTGTGATTAAGTATTTTTCACCCTCAATTAAGACGCAAGGTTTATATATGAATTTACTCTTCAACTCCTAAATTATAATATTATAACAATAGAGGTGCGTATATGAAAACAAAAAAAGGGGATATGTCTATAAATGTAATTATTGTAGCTGCCATTGCGTTAATCATTCTGGTAGTCTTAGTCGTTATTTTCACTGGCCGAATTGGCGTATTTAATCAAGGCGTCAGTAAAGAAGGCAACGCTCAGTTAGTCAAAATGCAGATAACCTATGGCGACTGCCGTCCAAGTACTTCTACCCAAAGCGCGTTCACAACTGCGTATGACGCTGCCATGGCCAGCAAATCACAAGACGGACAAAATAAAGCAATTAGCGAATTCGAATCCCAAATTTCATCTTGCAAAAGCAATACTGACAAATCAACTTGCGAAGGCAGCGGCTGTAAATGGGCGTAAGTAGGTGATTATTCATGACTAAAAAAGCCGACGCAAATATGTGGTGGATTATCATTGGCGCCGTGATTACGCTAGTTGTTTTGGTTATTTTGATGGTTATTTTTACGAGTAAAGTAAATCCTTTGGAAAGGGGATTATCATCATGTGAAGGAAACGCCGGTCTTTGTGTTAATGCAGGAAGTGGTTGTCCTTCTTCCTCAATAAAAACAACTACGTTTGGATGTACTGCTGCGGGAAAAGAATGTTGTTTAGGCACCCCTAAGAAATGTAAAAGTCCGGCTGAATGTGGCGGCGAATCTAAATCTTGTCGTTCAGAGGGTACAGCCGAACAATACTGTTATTCTTAACTATGACACAAAAAAAAGGAGAAGTTGATTTTTCCAGTCCCGAATCGATTGTGATTATCATTCTCTGTATTTTGTTAGGAATTTTATTATTATATTATGTGTGGACATTAAAAGGCAGGTTAGCACCATGAATACATTTAACAAAAAAGGTGAAATGGAAGTCTGGCAGTTAGTCATGATCATCTTAGCCGTTCTGTTATTATTAACTTTTATTGTGTGGTATGGTTTTCTAAGCGATGGCGCCGATTCATTATTTCGTAAATTGGGTGACCTGTTATAATGGAAGGCATGACCAAAATTATTTTGTACATCATTCCTTTAATAGTTTTAGTCTTACTTGGTTTCTTTTACTTTGGTCCATCTGGTGCGTTAGATAAACTCAAAGGCAGTGCTGAAACTTTGAAAGACTACGTCCCTGATGTAAGTATGGGAGCAGATCAATTAACTGCCAAAGAAGCCGGTGTTCCTTCCGATCACAAAAACGCAATCAATTCACTAAAAAACACACTCGAAAAAATGACCCAAAGTACCGGTCCTTGTTTTGCCTATTATAAAGAGGGTGGCTTACCTGAATTAAACGAACAAGGCACTTCTATTACTTTTTCATACGATCCAGTTAAAGACGAAACAATAGTTACGACTTACGGCGGCACTGCTGGAAAACAAATTGTTACCGATCTCAGTTTCACCATTCCTAAGATGGAATTATGTGTGATTGCCGATGAAAATATTGTCAAATCATTTGGTGACCGTTATTTAAATGACAAAACCTGGGCAGAAAAACTCGCTTCTCCTAGCGATACTATCCGCAAAGTCAATTCCATAAAAATCGAATATTCTACTAATAAATTAAATGGCCATACTATCCGTGCCCCCGAGTTAGGCGCCGACACTGTAAACGACGAAAGTAATAATTTACAAGATTACGGTGTAGTTTACACGCCTGATGGATCTTCTATTTGCTTCTTTCCTACAGTATACGGTAACAACGTTTGTGACGGCAGCGACAAAGACGGTTTAGACGACGATTGTTTAGGTGCCGATCCTAATGAAGACATTTCTATTCCTCGTCAAATCAGTGAAGGAAAATTAAAAAAATGTTTTTAAGTGAATAATATGGTTATACTCACAAAAAAAGGAATGGCCGCAGGAGTACTTGTAACCATCATTCTCACCATTATTGCATTCATGTTAATTGCCGGCGTCATCACTCGCTTCACCTCCCAAGCCGACGATAAACAAGCCGAATTATTGTGCCATGATAGTATTGCGTTGCGGGCACAAACACAGATTAAAGTAGATGGAACATGGGCTAAAAGCGAAGTGAAACCCATCCCAGTATTATGTAAAACTCTTGATAAAAAAATAACCGGTACTCGCGAAGAAATAAAAGAACAAATTGCTGATAAAGTAGCTCGATGTTGGTGGATGTTTGGTGAAGGGAGATATGAGGAATTGTTAAGTAGCGGCAGTGTAGATATCGCCCCTCAATTTTTTGGTATGTCCAATTCTCCAAATAAATGTTTCACTTGTTTTTCTATTCTAGTTGGTAAAATTGAAGGGGATAAAACACCAATTAGTTATGCCGAGATGTTAGATTATATGCTCAAAAATCATCCCCCTAAATTAAAATCTGACATTAATTACATTAAATACATTCAAAATTATGGTGGTCCAGGACTATTTGGTATGATAACAAAAGAAGGAATTAAAGAAGACCAGGGCTACGCCATTTCCATCCTCCCCAAAAATAAAGATAAAGATGCAATTAATTGGGTTAAATGGGGTGGGATAGGAGTTGCAACCGTGGGATTCGTTGGTACAGTTGTTTGCACAGCTGCAACATTTGGTGCATGTGCAGCAGTAGCGTTACCCATACTTTCCACTGCAACCGTAGTTGGTGCTAAGACCGCAGCTGTAGGAGTAGGGTATGAAGTTGTTCAAGGAAAATATGCTTCCACTCCTGACGTTTCAGGGTCTACCACTCAAAATATTCCATTAGAAAAATTGTTTGAAGAACGAATGCTTAGTTCCATTTATGTTAGCGATTTAGATACGGCAGGACATTTTTGCCCTTCCAGCGACATTGCCGGCAATTAAAATTGAGGTGAATATAATATGATTATACATACAAAAAAAGCAGACAGTCAAATATGGTGGATTTTAGTAGTCGCATTTATTGCCATAGTAGTCGGAATATTAATCTCCTTCTTTTTTAGCAGCGGTTTAGATAAAGTTAAAAAGACCGTTGGGGGAAGTTTAGACTCTCTTGGCGACTTCGACAACGATAAAGTCCCAAATTTTCAAGACAAATGCCCTTGTACTGGAGCTTTGATTCAATCAAAATTATTACCTGGCTGTCCTAAAGACACAACCGAAGCGGATGCACTTAAAGATATGGAGTGCTACAGTAGTAAAGACTGTAAAAACTGCAAAAAAGAAGAAACAAGTTCAACCGATTCTTCCTCCCCTCCTCCCCCTCCCTTAAAATTACAATTAACCGATGAAACCGGCCAGAAAATTACCGTAAGTGGTTATGAAGTAAAAGGAAATAAAGTATTCTTCGAATATTCCTGTGCAAATTGTCAAGTAAGCATTACTCTCCCAGAAGGAATGACAACAAAAGCTCCAGAAAATAGTAATTATTATACTTTAGAGAAGAGCGGAACGTATAGCTTTACTTTATTCGAAAACGGCAAAGAAATAGAACAACACACAATAATCAAAAAATAACTCCTCAACAGAGCATGAACAACAACAAAAAAGGCTTGATGTTAAAATTTCTCACAACCCTGCTTTTAGCCCTCATCATTTTTGTACCCGCTTGCCTGTTTGTCTCTAAATTCTTTAGCATCAGTCAGCAGGCCGAAACCAACTTCTTAGAATTTGTTGGAATAATCAAAGAAATCGAAAAACCACTTGTACCTATCAACGATCCCCATATACAATTATTAATCTTAGATGATAAAACCGCTCTAACTTATTTTGAGAAGAGCGCTGCAGAAGTCATTGTCGAAGTTGACGCCGCAGCGCCCTATACTGATTATACCATCCATATCTCAAAACCCGCCAAATGTTCTTCCGCGAAAGGATGTTTATGTTTGCTTCAAAAACCAACATTTGATGTAACCGGGTGGGGCTTAGGTATCGATGATAAAGTGAAAGTAACCGACGATTCTGCATCCTGTTATGAATTAGACACCCCTCTCGCCGTTGAAGATTGCAATTTTGGTCAAGCTCATAGTGTCAATTCATACACCTGTAAAAATGGATTTTTCATCGAACGCCATCTTGCCAAAGATTCAAGTTGGGCCGTGAGTGCGTATTACGAATTACCACGGCGTAGTTCTTTTCGCTTAATAAAACAAGGCACTCGAATTCTCGTACAAGATTCAAGTAAGCCTCAACCAACAACCCCATGAACACTAAAGCATCCAGCGTTTTATTAATGATTTTTGAACTATTAGCCGTCGTTTTAGTAATTTATCTTGTGATCAGCATTTCCCAAGCCTATGGTTCATCATTAACTGTCCAAAAAATAAACGCCGCCGAAGAAATGAGAATGATGATTGACACATTAGTAGGAATACCAGCTGACGCTCTCGTTCAATATCCCCAAAACCTATCTCAATTCACACTTGTGTTAACCAACGACGCCATCGCTGTCTATCAACCAACCGAACCACAAAATCTGTGGGCAATAAGAGGATTCACGCTACCAAAAAACCACGTTGCCGAAGGCACCGTTACCAATATTGCCCAAGTCTGCTTAGAAAAGAAACAGAAAAAAATACTCCTGCGAGCGTGCACCTAATGACAAACACAAAAGCCCAATTTGACTTCACTCGTAAAAGTATCTACTGGATGATCGCCGGTTTCATCCTCACCATTGTCGTAGTTGCCTACGTCTTCGTCCTTGCTGGGTATAACTCCAAACTCACCTATGTCGACCCCAAATTACGCGCCGAATTCCTCTCTCTACGTTTTGTCAACAATCCTGACTGTTTTACCTACCAAGATAAAGAAACAAAAATAACCTCAACAAGTATAATAGACCTCACTAAATTCACCCAACAACAGCTCTACAATTGTTACCACACCCAACAAGAGCAAGGATTCAACGATTTCAATTTTAAATTAGTCTTAGAAAAACAAAAAAAAGAAGTAACTACAAACAATTATTTTAATAAAAATGATTTTGCGTTGTATAAAGAAGTATTGGTCAGAAATCAAACCGGAGCCATTGCCAAAGATCGTTTAATTATTTATGTGCAAGCAAATATAAGATGACAATATCACCTAACCAGAAACTGAACCGTAAAGCCATGATGGACGACTTTTTCGACCTCATTTTCACCGTCATGGTCAGTTTCTTCCTCTTATTTTTCCTAAATTTCACTTTCCAAAATTCCATTGAAAACTCCAATAAACAGGCTCTTGAAAACGTTGCCGATTTTAATCGTTTAGACTCCGCCGCCAATAATCTTCGTGTGCAGTTGCATGAAAGAGCTAGTTTAGCAGGAAAGAACATTTCTTCACTAATCGAAGAAAGTAAAATTTTAGGCGGCAAAGTAATTACAAGTTGTGCAGATTATTTCACTAAACTAGATTGTGAGAAAGACATTGTCGCCATTTACGAGGACGATGACACTAATAAATGTATCTGGAAAGAAAGTTCTAAGAATTGTTACACCATGCATATAAGCATGGCAGGTGGATAATATATATGAACAAAAAAGGCGCAATATTTCATTGGATAATTTTTGGCGTATTAATAGCGTTAGCCATTTTCTTTTTAGGAACACAAAAATCACTCAATGTCGATCAAAAAGCCTACTGGTCCCTCCATTTCCTCAAAAATAATTATCTCGAAGCCGAAAAAATCCTCCTCTCCTACGAAAGTATCGAACGCGATATCGCCAAAGACACAATTCTCGAACTCACTCAAAACGGCGGCTTACAAAAAACCGAAATCTCCGCCTGTGGCACACTCCAAAACATCAACCTCTGGAACAATAATAATCAGTGGTGCTTACCTGATGCCCAAAACAACTTCTCCTCTGTAGCCGCAGCCCAACTAAACACTAAACTTCCCAAATTAAAATTCATCAACATCCAATTCCCTCAAAACACCTTCTCTGCGAAAGCAGAAACACAATCCCTCCACACCCTCCTCCTCAAACAACACAACTTCCCCTCAGATCAAACCTACTTCTACGACCCCAGCTTCGCCATCGAACTTTCTTATTCATTAGACGAATACACCCAACTCCAAAGCGAAGCCAAACTTCTCGTTGAAAAATGCCGCAATACCCAGGAATTCACAACCTGTATAGAACTCGCTAAACCGGCCCACTGGCACACTGGTTTCTGTGAACCGACAACAAACCCAAAAAAACAATCGAATCCAACAGGTCCATCCACTCAAGACCGCAAAACCATCTTTTGCGTCCAAAGCCCCAATGGTTACTCCCTCAACACCGGTCTCGCGAACACCAAAGAAAATATCTTCTACACCTTCGCCTTAGACTTCACCCCTTCCACCCTTCTCCCCATACAAGATACAACCATCACCTACCTCGAAGCCAAAGACATGTATCACTTCCAATTCTCCCAAAACCCTCTCGCCCAAGGCTATAAAGTATATTACACAAATTGGCTAATTATTAAAGACAACGCTCCCGGCACCGCCCAAGACATCTTCTCTACCGTTCCTAAAGACCCCGCGCTAGGATTTTACGAAACCACATTCATCACCTCCGCTAATCTTCTTCCCTGCGTCGCCCAAGCCGATGCCCAACCAAACCAAGCCTACCTCTGCCAAAATAAAATTCAGTACTACCTCTCCAACCCCCAACTCAAAAAAGATATATCTTACCTCGCAGGTATCACCGCCTATACTGATAAAGAAGAATCACTTCTCACCAATTTTGTGGATATGAGTTCTAAATAACACTCCCCTAAAAATCATAACTTAACTCCTAAATATCTATATTTTTCATAATCCAAATCCTTATAAACATCTCCTTGCCTATTTTCTGTAAGGTCCCCTATGTATAAAATACCAATCGCCGAAGCAAAAGAAAAAATAGTTCAAAGCGGCAAACTCAACGCCGCAGAACTAGACCAACGTATCAAAACTAAAATCAATGAACTTTCTGGCTTAATTAGCGAAGAAGGCGCCGCCCATATCATCGCTAATGAATTAGGTGTCGAATTATTTAACACCCAGCAATCAAAATTAAAACTGAAAGAAATCTACGCGGGCATGCGCAACGTTTCATTCACTGCGAAAGTCCTCAAAAAATATGACGTTCGCGAATTCAACAAAAATGACAAAAAAGGTAAAGTCTGTTCTATCATGGTCGGCGATGAAACTGGCACGATGCGCGTCGTCTTCTGGAACGACCAAGTATCATTAGTTGACACTTTTCAAGAAGAAGACATTCTCGCGTTAAAACAAGGCTACGTCCGTGAAAACAATGGCAATAAAGAAGTCCACGTCGGTGAAAAATGTTCTATTGTTGTCAACCCCGAAGGCGAAACCATTAACGTCACCCGCCAACGTGTTGCTTTTCAACGTAAAACAATTCAAGAATTACAAAGCGGCGAAGACGGCGCTGAAGTTCTCGGCACTATTGTTCAAGTCTTCGACCCTCGCTTTTTTAACGTCTGCAGCAACTGCAGTAAAAAAGTAACCGAAGCGCAAAACGGGTTCACCTGCGCTGAACACGGCATCGTCCAGCCATCTTTATCCTACGTCATGAACGTCGTTCTCGATGACGGCACCGGCACCATTCGCAGCGTTCTGTGGAAAAACCAAACAAATCATCTACTCACGAAACAAGAATCCGACATGGCTAAATACAAAGAAAACATCGCCTCATTTGAAGACATCAAAACAGACTTACTTGGCGAACAAGTCAAAATGATCGGTCGCGTTCAACACAACCAAATGTTTGACCGCTTGGAATTAAACGTCCAGATTGTCGAAAAAGCCAAACCAGAAGAAGAATTAGCAAGACTAGAAAAAACACAATAACTCTCTCTCTTATTTTCTTAACCCTCTATCCGAAACATCCATCCAAAACATCCATCGCTTTTATTAAGTAATTCTTCTTTCTAAACAACATGCTATTTTGGACCCACCTAACTGTCGCCGCCATTTTCTTTCTTCTGTTACGTTCATTCACACCTGAAGGATATACCCCCATTGTAGCCATCCTCATTTTCTTTGGCAGTATCTTTCCTGACATCGACGAACCCCATAGTAAAATAAATCAATGGAGTGGTTTCATCGGAAAAATAATAACCTTTTTTACCAAACACCGTGGCATCTTCCACTCCTTTTGGCCTTACATTATTCTCAGCGCAACTCTTAGTTACTTCTTCAGCTGGCCCTACGCCCTCGCCTTCTTCATTGGCTATCTCTCCCATATTTTCAGTGATAGTTTAACGAGGATGGGTGTTGCCCCATTATATCCATTCTCAGAACAACGTATCTTTGGCCCTGTCCGTGTCGGCAGTTGGATGGAATACGTTTTGTTAGGAATCTTTATCTTAATTTTTCTTTTAGTTCTCTTCGCTTGGTTTCAGAAAGTTATATAAATTCAAAATCTCTTCCTCAGAACAATGTTACAAAAGAGTGTACTTTATGTTTTCATTATTCTAAGTACTCTTATTTTTTCCTCCACTGTTTCTGCCATCCCTCTAATTGATTTTGTTAATCCAACTCCCGACAATAACGCCGAGACCCTCTCCACTTCATTTATAGTCAATGTAAGCATCACTGAACCAACTCTTAAAGAAATAAAATACAATTGGAACAGCACAAATTACACTTTATATAACGACTCTTTACTTTTTTTCATGAATTTTGATAATCGGAGTACTTTAGGTGAAAATGCGACCTTGGCAGTTGACATCTCAAAATATTCGCGTAACGCAACTATTTCAGGTAATATAATTTGGAATGCAACCGGTAAATATTCAGGAGCATATCGTTTTGGCAATGGTTCAATTACAACTTCCTCTATTTTTCTAAACAATCTTCCAACTTTCACGTTTGCCGGTTGGATCTATGCAGAAGCAACAGGCTCACGTATCGGTTTTTTTGGCCAAAACGACGCCATCGAATTTGGGTTTATCGATGCAAATACAATTATGCTCTGGACTGCAAATGGTGGTTCCATTAGTTGGACTATTAATTCCACTCTGTTTCCATTAAATACTTGGAATCACGTTGCAGTTGTTGGTCAAAATACCACGTCTCCCAATCTTAATTTTTATCTCAATGGCATTTCTCGCGCCACAGGCGGAAATAGCGCTACGAATTTTGGAACTTCTAACTATAATTTTTCAATTGGCGGCGGTGGAGTGTTCGATGCCATTGGCAACAATTTTACCGGAATGATTGACAACGTTATGGTATTCAACTACAGCCTCTCTTCATCCGAAATCTATCAACTCTACACCTCTAGTCTAACAAAATATAATTCCACCACTTGGAATCTTCAGATCAACCAAAGCAAAAATGCAACAGACACTCTTGGCTATGCCGCCTACACCTATTCTGCCTCTGCAATGAATACGTCCAATTCTGAAAACGCAACAAGCACGCGTACAATCAATATTGTTTCTTCATTAAGTAGCAGCAGTTCCGTTCCCGAATTTTCCGATTATGCATTAATATTTATTCTCATCAGCTCTTTAAGTAGTTTTTTCTATATTCGTTCAAACCCTAAGCAGAAAGGTATATAAATTCAAAATCTCTTCTCAATAAAAATGTTAACAAAGAGAGGGTGGTGTGTTTTTATTATTGTAAGTATCACTCTCTCCTCTCATTTCATCTCTGCCATCCCTCTAATTGATTTTGTTAATCCAACTCCCGACAATAACGCCGAGACCCTCTCCACTTCATTTACAGTCAATGTAAGTATAACTGAACCAACTCTAAACCAAATAAAATATGAATGGAATGGCACCAATTACACTTTATTTGACCCTAATTTAGTCTTTTTTGCCGAGTTAAATAATAATTCTGCTCTCAATGAAAACAGTACTGGATTTAAAGACAGTTCACCTAATCAGCAAACCGGGTTGTGTTTTAATTGTCCCAATTTAGTCACCGGCAAATACGGCAACGCCTATGATTTTGACGGTATTAATGACGCTCTTAATTTCTCTTCATCTATAACTGGAGCAGATCAAACAAATAAAACAATCACTGCCTGGGTCTACCCCAAAAAATCCCAACAACAATCTATCGTCGATAAAGATTTCGATCACGGTGCTCCAAGTTATGGTGGTTGGGGCCTGTGGATGCAATCTAATAATAAATTATGGTGGTGGAATCACGCCAACAAAGATATTTTAGATACCGGTTCTATGACTGCTGCAAATAATGTCTGGTCTCACGTTGCCGTTGTCTGGGATTCAAATGCCAAAATGGTTTCTTTTTATATTAACGGAAAATTAAACTCAAATAAATCAGATTCTACGATCGTTGAAAAATCCAGTGCTCCTACTATTCTTACGATTGGCTCATTTCGAAACATTACCGGTTCATATTTCAATGGCACTATAGATGAGGTAGAAGTGTGGAATATTTCTATGACCCAAGCTCAAATCTATCAACAATACGCCTCAAATGTCCACAAATATAACTCTACCCAATGGTATGTATACATCAACCAAAGTAAAAACGCCAGCGATATCTTAGGATACGCCGCCTATACCTATTCTGCCTCTGCAATGAACTCTTCTAGCTCCGAAAACGCCACAAGTACACGCACAATAAACATTGTCTCTTCTTTAAGTAGCAGTTCCGTTCCTGAATTTTCTGATTATGCATTACTATCAATCCTCATTATCTCTATTAGCGGTTTTTTGTATATAAAAAATAATACTAAGAGATAAATTTTAGTTTTTGAAGAGAGCAAAGATTAGATAATAAGTATCGTGCAATTTTCTCTGTAAAATAATTTCCATTATTAGCATTTGAATTAGACAAGAATATCACTCCCATTTTCTGATCTGGAACAAGATAGATGCTTGAACGAAACCCGATAGAATCTCCCTCATGACAGATTACAACATTTCCCTCTAATTTTTTAATGGCCACCCCAAACCCATAATATTCATCTGGTTCATCTGTTTTAATATGCGGTTGTTGTGACAACTCTAACAATGTAGAAGTAATGATGTTCTGCGTACCAATGCACCACTTTGCTAAATCCTCTACAGAGGAATAAATACTGCCATCTCCCATAGTATAGCTCGTAAGATTATTATCTGTCTGCACTATTTTGTGATTCATTATGCTGTAACCATATGCTCTATTTCTTATTTTTGTTTTGTTTCTCTGTGAAAGGACAGTTTGGTTCATCTGCAGAGTTGAAAATATATTCTTAGCAAGATAATCGTGATATGACATCCCTGACACTTTTTCTATCAACTCTTTTAGAATACAGTACCCTCCATTATTGTAGCTGTATGAAGTACCCGGCAAAAACTTAAACGTTGTTTGTGTTGCTAACAAATGTAAAACTTCTGTATCACTTATGGGTCTCTTTCTTTTTATACTGATAAGCCCTTCATAATCTAACAGTCCAGAGCTATGGATCAATAATTGGTATATTGTTATTTTCTGTCCATTCTTAAACTCAGGATAATATTTACTAAGAGGGTCTGTTATATTCAGAACACCTTTTTCCACTAACTGTAATATACACATGGCCGTAAATTGTTTTGTCACAGATGCTAATCTAAAATTGGTCTGAGGAGTACATTTCTCTTTTGTTTCAATGTTTGCCAACCCCGCACATTTCGTAAAGATTAATCTATTATCTACAATTATCCCAACCGAGCACCCCGGAACATTACCTTGATATTCTCGTAACAGGTCATCAAGAAAAATAGTAAGTTCAGCATAGTCCATAGCGTAAAGTAAAAAGACAATCCCTTAAATAAGTTCCTTCTCTTCCTCATTTTGAACCATCAGCAATCATCGAAATCGACCTCCCCTCATCTCCTCCTAAAATCATCCATTCTTCTCTATCATATAAAATTTCATTAAAAAAGTAACTTAAAAAAAATTAAAAAATTAGACTCATTAAATAGGTTTTGCCCCTTTCCATTGCTCAACTGCAAATGTATCCCAGTCAGCTTCTTTCATAAATACAACATACGCTTTTCCTTTAACAACCATACTTATTTGACAAAAACCACTCCCCTTTACTGGTGGATCTTGAATTAATAAAGTTACTCGTTCTATTCTCATTTTCTGTGTTGCTGGTCTTAATCCTGCCATTTGTTACACCTCATTTCCATTTATATTTTTTAATGAATTCTTTTTCTTTATTTATATATACATTTCTATTTTTGAGATACTACAGGTATTGTATGGGCAATCCCAAAGCCACTGGACACCCCTTCAACCTTCAAATTTTTCAAGCTACAACCCCTAAAACCTCAAATTTCAAAGCCACTGGTCACTGGACACCTGCGGACAGGGTTTATATACCTCCCAGAACAAAAGTATTTCTGTACTCACACAATGTGGGTACCCTCACCGACCAACAAAATCATGAAAATTGGTTTTAGTGGTCGGTCTGAAATAAGATGCGAAAGCAAAAAGAGGTGTTTAACATGAACACAACAATAGGAATAGCGCAAAAAGCGCCAATATATAAACAACAACTAGAAAAAACTGGAAGCGAAAAATACGCAACCGAAAAACAAATAGAAAAACAAGGCAACCTGCCAGAGAAAAAATTTAGAGCCGGAGCAATCTCTGCCACCGTCTGGTTAAACAAAGGCCACAACCAACAAGGAGGCGAAACAGAATATCGTACTATTTCTTTAG
>Ga0209515_10003285_pt1 | contig 23493 bp, 16 predicted proteins | sample Subgroupgradi54m_FD_187454 | JGI IMG/M metagenome (GOLD analysis project Ga0209515, IMG submission 187454) | Subsurface groundwater microbial communities from S. Glens Falls, New York, USA - GMW60B uncontaminated upgradient, 5.4 m (SPAdes)... ... | reverse complement strand
GGAGCACCAGCTCGGTGAGCAGGCGGCGCAGGTGGCGGGGCTGAGCCACACGGTGACGGAGAAGGAGCAGCAGATTGGGACCTTGGAGCACCAGCTCGGTGAGCGGGATACGCAGGTGACAGGGCTGACCCACACGGTCACGGAGAAGGAGCAGCACGTAGAGCTGCTGATGCGCGAAGTGAGCGAGTTGCAGGCGCAGCAAGGGCGGGCGCAGGCGCAGTTAGACGAATTCGAGCAGACGGTGGAGCGAGAGCGCGCGGCCCATGCGGCGCTGGATGCGGCTTTCGAAGACAAGGTCCGGCACGTGGAGCTGCTGACGCACGAAGTGGGCGAGTTGCAGACGCAAGTTGGAGAATTATTGCTGGAAGTGGCGCGCGCGAAAAACGTAATTGAACAAGCCACCGTAATACTAAAGTAATTGGAAAATCAAATGTCCAGTCTGCAGGAACCGTTGGCGGCTCTTTTGTCGCAAGCGAAATTAATTAAATCCACAACGAATCTAAGGAATTGCCAGCTGAAGCAGGCCGTTTGTAAATTGGCTGAGGCAGAGAAGGTGTCACGGCATATCGGCCGCTCGTTCAGGGAAACGCGAATTGGCAACCCAAAGTTTTTCGCGACGAGAAAAATAATTTCTCGATCCGGTTTGTTTAGCTGGGAATATTACTATTCGGCAAATACGGAATTGACAAGGAGCTTTGTCAATCCGATCGATCACTATTTGGCAAATCCCGTGAAGCCGGGCGTCAATCCGCATCCATTGTTCGATGGCCTGTGGTACTTGGAGCAAAACCCGGATGTAGCCCAACAGGGCATCAATCCTCTCTATCACTATATTCGCTTCGGAGCGAAGGAACGGCGCGCTCCGCATCCATTGTTCGATGCCGAACTATACCTGAGCCTGTATCCGGATGTGGCCGCGTCGGGCATGAATCCGTTGGCGCACTATGTTCGATACGGCGGGTTGGAAGGCCGGCGCCCACATTGGCTATTCGATGCTCAAGCCTATCTCAACGCGTTTCCCGAACTCATCGAGTTAGGCATGAGCCCGCTTGAGCACTACTGTCGATATGGGGCCTTGTTGTCGTTTCGTCCGCATCGGCACTTCGATCCGGATTTTTATCTCGATGCGAATCCCGATGTCCTTGCCGCGGGCATCAATCCGCTGCTTCATTTTTTAAGATGCCGCGCCGCTGAGAGGCGCGATCCCGCGGCAGATTTCAGCACAGAGGCCTACTGGAATGCGTACCCTGACGTAAAGACCAGCGGAAAGAACCCACTGGTGCACTTCGCAAGTTGGGCGGACTGCGAACGAGTGTTACTGAACCGAGTCGACCGTGAACCGCCTCTTCCCCCATCGTCTCAGCAGTTTGACGGCAAGCAGCTGGAACTGCCGCCCACGCCCCTCAATGCCGAGCCTCCTACCCAAAGGCTGCAGGATTTTCTTTATGATGAATTCGGTTTGGTTAAGCGCAGCCGGATAGTGTTCGGATTGCAGCGCTTCCTCCTTCCCCTGAACGCAGACCTTCGTCAGCCGGCTCCTACCGACGACGATCTGGCAGAATTGGCCGGTACAGTTGGCGCTATGGCGGAATTGAGGCCCCTCTATGCTCAGCCGGATGTCTCAATCATCGTGCCGGCGTACAATCAAGTTCGTTTTACCCTTGCGTGCCTGTATTCGATTCTGGCGTGCGATACGAAATTCACCTTCGAGTTGATCGTGGCCGACGATTGTTCAAACGATGCGACTCACAAGGTATTCGCCCAAGGATTACGCAATATTCGTCACGTGCGGCCGGCCTCCAACCTTGGGTTTCTCCGCAACTGTAACAACGCGGCCCGAGGCGCCAAGGGGCGGGTGATCGTGTTTCTCAACAACGACACCTACGTGCTTCCAGGCTGGCTCGACTACCTGGTAGAAACGCTCGATGCCAATTCCGATATCGGGCTGGTGGGTTCTAAATTGATTTTTTCAGACGGCCGCATGCAAGAGAGTGGCGGCCTCATTTTTTCAGATGGATCGGGCTGGAATTACGGCCGCTTCGACGACCCGCGGAAGCCTGAGTACTCTTACTTGCGCGATAGCGATTATGTATCGGGCGCTTCGATTGCCATTTCACGCGAGCTCTGGAAGAACCTTGGGGGATTCGATGAGCGGTATGAAATGGCCTATTACGAAGACACCGACTTGGCCTTTCAGGTGCGTCAAGCGGGCAAGCGTGTCGTTGTGCAGCCACTTTCCCAGCTCATCCACTTTGAAGGCATAAGCTCAGGAACCGACGTAACGACCGGCGTGAAGCGATATCAAGTTGTCAACGGCGAAATATTTCGCCGACGCTGGGCCAAAACCATTGCCGGCTACGGGTCTGCCGATCCCAAGCGCCTGCCGATCCATCGCGGCAGCAAGGGAACCATCCTCGTCATCGACGCGCGCACACCCACGCCCGATCGTGATTCGGGTTCCATGGATACGTATCAATATTTGCGCATCCTCAAGTCCTTCGGGTATCACGTTGTGTTCGTACCCGAGAATCTCGTGCACGCCGGGCATTACAGCGCCGAACTCCAGCGGATCGGCGTTCAGGTCCTCTACGCCCCCTTCTGGATGTCGTTTGAGCAGGTACTGAGCGCGATGGGAGAGTCACTGGACTATGTATTGATCTACCGTGTGCCCGTAGCGGCGGCGGTGTACGACGTAGTGCGCAGCCGGGCTCCCCAGGCAAAAATCATCTTCGATACCGTCGATCTCCATTTTTTGCGTTTGGCAAGAGAGGCGGAACTCGCCGGCGATGAAGAGAAAAAACTCGCCGCTGAACGGATGAAGCTCATCGAACTCGATATGATCCGCAAGGCCGATGCCACGATCGTTCTCAGTCAGTTCGAAATGGACTTGCTCAAGAAACTTACTCCCGGCGCGGCCCTTTTCGAAATCCCCATTGTCCGGCAGGTTCCGCCCCCACGCACCAAGGGGTTCGATCAGCGGCGCGACGTGGTCTTTATTGGCGGTTTCGAACACGGCCCCAATGTCGATGCCGTGCAATGGTTTGTGGCCGAAGTGATGCCGCGCCTGCAGGCGCGAGGATTTACCGGGCAGTTTGTGGTGGTCGGCTCCAATATGCCCCCTGAAATCAGGGCCCTGGCTCGACCGGGCGTGATCATTCGTGGCTTCGTGGACGACCTGGAAGAACTCTTCAGCGAAATCCGCCTGTCGGTCGCTCCACTCCGCTATGGCGCAGGTCTCAAGGGTAAGATCATTACCAGTCTGAGCTATGGCGTGCCCGTAGTGGCCACGACAGTTGCCGTTGAGGGCGGTAGTTTTAGCCATGACGTCGACGTGCTAGTTGCCGACAAGCCTGACGAATTAGCCGAATCGATAATGCGCGTCTATGAAGATGTCGAATTGTGGGAGCAGATTTCCCGCGCTGGTTATCGGCATTTCAAGGAAAAGTTTTCCGTCGAGACAGTGGCGTGTAAGTTGGCGAAACTATTTTCTGTGTCGTAGGCAATTGGATAGGCTGAAGGCGTTCAGGGATTAAGCATGCGTGACCACACACAGCTTCGGGCATTTGAGTGGGCTGATGGTGCTTGCTCAGGTCGATAGGCTGAAGGCGTTCAGGGGTTAAGCATGCGTGACCACACACAGCTTCGGGCATTTGAGTTGGCTGATTGGATTACTCAGGTAGATAGACTGAAGGTGTTCAGGCTTCAGCCTTCAGCCTGAACACCTGACCTAAACACCTGAGTCGGTGCCAAAGAGGAATAAAGAGTGCGACTCGTAGTTGTCCATTACCACATCTTCAAGAACGCGGGTTCGACCATCGACTATATGTTGCGAAATACTTTCGGAGAGAACTGGGTGACGTTTGACGGGGAACTTCCAGCGGGCAGGATTTTACCCCAACAGATGGCGGGCTTCATTATGGAGAACCCCATGCTTCGGGCTGTTTCAAGTCATCAAGCGCTGTTGCCTCTACCCGAGACCCCGGATACAGAGGTGTTTCCTATTGTGTATTTTAGGCATCCACTGGACCGCGCGCGGTCAGTGTATGATTTTGAAAGAAGGCAGGGTCTCACGTCGGGGCCTGTCAGTCAGGGGTCTGAACATGCGATGAGGCTGTCTTTCGCCGATTACCTGCGGTGGAGGTTCGATTCTACGAAGAACGGGGTTGTCCACAACTACCAGACAATGTGGCTGCTTCACGAAAAGAGATACGTGAATCATGTCATTACTGAAAAGGATTTTGCTAAGGCATGTATCCAGCTTCAGTCTTTAAGTTACTTTGGACTGGTCGAAGAATTTCAACGTAGTGTCAACCTCCTCGCGGATAGATTGATGCAGCACGGCGTCAATCTCGACACCACCGATGAAATGGTCAACAGCACCAGCGGACGCCATGAAAGTCTCTCTCAACGATTGGAGTCGCTCCGCGAGAATGTAGGCGAAACAATATGGGGAGAGCTGCAAGGGAGGAACAGATGGGATTGCCTGTTGCACGACGTGGCCACAATGGTGTTTAGGCATCGTGTGAATGAAGCACAGGCTCCACACAGAAGAGTTGCGGCAGAGCAAGTTTTAACTGGTCTGTCTGGTTGATCTGGTCTGTTCGGTCTGTTCGGTCTGTCTGGTCTGTCTCGTCTGTCTCGATTATTTGGTTGAACCAGACCAACCAGATAGACCTGATAGACCAGATAGACCTGACAAACCAGACAGACCAGGCAGAGTGGAAGATATCTTGGTTCGGCGGGATGCGTTTGAAGCTCCGTCTTCCGGGGTCCGCTTCGATATCACCATGCTGGAGGTATTTTCCCGAGCTGGTGAGTGTTGCTATCATCAACAAGAGGAGTTGATTCAGCAATGACAGAGTTGCAGGTTGATTTTAGAAGTTTTAACGATTGGAACAATTGGGTCAGAGTGAATGGCAAGCACTTTGACAATTGGCGCGATGAATGTCTCGGAGCAATAAAAAGAAATGGGATCGAAGAACCGCTCACGAACATGCGAAGGGCGCCGGCGGAACTGCTTATTAATGAAAGTAGACTAAGTGAAAGCATTTCTCATAGTGGCTTGAATAGCAGGAAACGTGCGGGTTTGTACGGGATAGAGCTTTGCATGGACCTTTTAAGTGAAGATCAGCGTAAAAATCCTCGGATTCTTGCTGCTGAGGCGTTAACTGCGCCTGCAAGGATTCTTAGCTACAAGTTCCCATTCTCCGTTGGAACAGAGTATTTACCTACAAAGGAGCAGCAAGAGCGTTTTTTCCCTATCCGGCATCTTGATGTTCAAGATATCAATTTTGCAGCATCATCGTTCGACATGTTCTACGGCGCTGAAGCGCTGCAATATGTGCCGGATATCGACAAGTGCTTTAGGGAGGCCATCAGGGTCCTAAAGCCAGGCGGAATAATGGTTTCCACATTTCATTTTTTGCAAAATAAGCCGAAGAATCAGGTTCGGGCGGACTTAGGGGAGGATGGCAAAGTTCGTCATCTACTGGCACCGCAATATCGTCCTGACCCAGTTAATCCAGGGAATGACAAGTTAATTTACACAATCCCTGGGTGGGAAATTCTTAAAATTGCCAAACGGGCAGGATTTGAAGACGCAAAGTTTACGTACATACTATCTGCCAGGCATGGGATCCTGAGTCAGCCAAGTCCAGGTATTTTTGTCTTCTGTGCAGTCAAGGGGCAGGAAAAGGGGGTGGGGCGATACTTAAGGACCGATCACGGACAGCAGGATGGATATACTTTCTCACTTCCGGAAAAGTTGGTTGGATTGATTAGTCTGCCGCGGTCAGGATCGACTATGCTGGCCTCCATATTTTCCGTGCACCCGAAAATAAATACCGTATATGAACCATGGAATGCACATCAAGCTTTTTTGATGGACAATATATGTTTCCATGGTTTCTACAATGTGTTACCGGGAGCGTACGAAGCGAATAAATGCGTACTGCTGGTCAAGGAAACCGCAACGAAACCTTGGTATGTCCAACGCATGAAAAGGTTGTTGGATTCTGCTGATTCAGCATGTAGTGTAAAGTTTATCGTGTTACTCAGGAATCCATTTCACGTCTATATGTCAGAGATTGAGGCAAAAGTGAAGTGGTGGGGTTTTCCTGAGGCTGCAATATCGGCCAAGACATTTGATGTGTGGGCGGCGGGTAGTATTCGTTCTATATTCCGAATGCTTGCGTTAGCAGAACGGTACAACGGCTTACTTACAAGCTATGAAGGCATCATGGCGAATCCTAATAATTCCATCGTCCAGCTCATGGACTATCTAGAGGTTGCCTTGGATGAAAGGCAGTTCAACTTTCAGCACCATACGGATATGTCGAAAGTCCGTGGAGATCCGAAAATGATCGACTCGTCATCTGGTGTCGATGCAAGCCGGCAGGTTGCTAGAGATGATCAGTTTAAGCAGATCGAACCGATTATATCTAAGTCGAAATATTACAGTGATATCTGCCTGCTGCGTGATTATGTGGAGAAACTCACCGATTCAGGGCCGGTTAGATATCAAGAAATTCAGCATCAGATGGGAATACTGCCAGCACGATATGTGCCAATCTAGATATACAACCAACTTTTGGAATTTTGATATTACGAAAGCCTGCCAGAATGCCCCGCCCAGAAGGGCGGGGATGAATGGCAGCCCGTAGCGAAGCGGAGATACCTTCCCTCTTGTTTTACAAAAGCCCCGTCTGGAAGGGCGGGGTTCTTTACTATGAATCAATTTATTTTGCATATTGGAAGACACAAGACCGGGACGAGTTCTCTGCAGAAGTTTCTGCGTCAGAATCGGAGCACGCTAGCTCAACATGGATATTACTATCCGAATACCGACTCATCAAAAGACGCTCATCATGCTATCGCAAGAAATTTCAATCGCAAGGTATTGAGACTTGGCAATAAGGTTGAACTGAAATTATTGCGAGATTCTCTTGATTCTTTGTTCAAGGAGATTTCCGACCGGAGTGAAACTATCCTCTTGAGTTCCGAGGCATTCCAGAACTGTGATCCTGTCTTGGTAGCGAAAAGGTTTGATCCGAAATGTACCAAGGTTATTGTCTACATCAGGGAGCAGGTGGATTACGTTATTTCTTCCTACCAACAGGCTGTGCATGAAACAAGCCTTTCTGCATCATTGGAGGAGTCTGTCAGTAAATATCCCGACTATGATAACTTCATAAATCGATGGGTAAGTGCTTTCGGTAGAGATAATATTGTCGTCCGCGTCTACGATCGACGCTATTTATGTCGTGCCGACATCATTCATGATTTCATGAGTTTCCTTGGCGTCCCAACTGCCGATAACTTCGTTTTTCTAACAGAGGACAAGAACCCATCCATTGGTGGGGCATTGCTGGAGTTAAAGCGCCTTGTCAATGCCGTTAGTCACAGCAGTGTGGAAGTCAATCGGAAGATGTTCTACAATTTATTCTCAGACATTTCCACCACCAACGCAGAGTATCGAACCAGGTCTCATCTGAGTGCGCCGTCGATCGACTCGATCCGAACTGCGGTTTCTGGCTCCAATAAGAGGGTATTTGATAGATACTTTGGCGGAGTTGATGTATTCGCACGCCCTGAGCCTCAACAGCCCAAGGAAGTGGCCGAGGTTTCAGTGGAGGATCTCGCACGAGTCCTGCTGGAAATCCGTAGGAGGAACTCAAGGGTTTTTGAGCACATAGTCGACCTATTGACCTCCGCGAGGAGCGCCGAATCAACTTGCTCTACCTTCCACCCCGCGGTTTGCAGCCCCAGTGCTGATTTGTCAGCTGACCTGATGCCCCTGCTTGAGAGGGCGCTCTCTGCTATGCAAAGTGTACCCAACAACTTTCGTCTAAATCTGTTTGCATCGCATAGATAAGGTGTGTTATTTCATAAAATAGTTGGATACACCACTATCTTTTAGTGCAGAGGTATTTTGAGATGCGCACGCCGAATCAAGTTTTTATTTTCATTTCAACTGTCGTGGCGGTGCTCGTTGGCCACCAGGCTATGGCTGTCCAAAGCCAGTGCAATGCGTCGAATTATGAGCAGGTCGCGGCATGTCTGAACCTACCGGAAGCCACCAATGGAACTGGAGTTCAAATTGTCATCCACTCCGACATCGTTTTGGACCTAAACCAGACAATAAGGGTTGACGGCAGGAAGAGGATCACCATCGAAGGTGATAGTACCAGGCCCGCGCCGGTCATTTCCGACACAGTGGCGCGGGCTAAATCCACGGGGCCATTGAAACAGAACGGAAATAATGCCAGCCTCATTGAGATTACGAGCGACAGTTCAGATATTCTTCTTCGTCATTTTGCGATTCGTGACTTCGGCCAGAGGCCAAATGAACTCAAGGCCCGTTGTCGGATTGGCGGGGATGCGAAGAATCCAGACCACTGGGATAAAGACTTATGCTACTCGCCACTTTTCGTCGGTAGCGCTCGCGTCAGGTCGAGCGCAGAGTTCCCTCAGAGGGTAAGCTTTTCTGACCTGTCAGTGGACTCGGATAAATCAATTCTCGTCGAGATTGGCCAGGTCGCCGACTTGATTATTGAAAACTCGCGCTTCTCTCATGGAACGGTTTTCGGAGTTCACTTTCAACAAAAGTTTAGCCACACCAATATCAAGCTTCAAAACAATGACTTTGTGGGCTCGGGAACTAATGCCATATTACTCTCGAACGTCAATGATGTATTGGTTCAGGGAAATAGATTAACCGATAATCACATTGACCCGCAGTTCATGGTCTGTCGTACTGAATCGAGTCCCGTGAAGTCCGGTGCGTGCCCGGGCGGACAGATTCTCTTGGCGGACAATCCCAATGCACCCGTACGGAACGTCAAAATCATAGGCAATACGATCACTATGACGCCTGATCATCTTGGCAATAAGTCCACGACGGGAATCGAAATTAAGAGTGGCAAGCTTGATAAAATCGAGGGTGTTCTCATCGAGGGAAACACCATCTATAATATTTCTAGACAGGCCATTCAAGTACACAAGGGCGCGCATTCTGACGTTGTCATCAAGAATAATCAAGCGTGCCATAACCTCGTCGACTTTGGAGCGGCCGATATTGTGAAGGCTGGAGTTATTTCGATCAATGAAGAGAATGGCGTTGTTTTGGACTCCAATCGCGTCGGCCCTGACTGCACGAGGAATCCTGTGTGGGCCTCCTTTGATGGCACTCCGAAGGAATGTGTAATAGCTAGCGGGCAAAGTCGGTGCGCACTTATCGTAAAGTGGAAGATTTCCAATTCCCCTCCGGGGAGTCAGCCGAAGATCCTTGTTAACGGAGGCCCGTTCGTTTTGGATGGCCGTGGCGATCAAGGCTCGAAGGAGGCACCTTGGATCGAAGAGCGGGATTATAAGTTTGAGCTATTTCTCGATCAGGCGGATACCAATCCCGCTGCGGTATTGAGCGTGCGAGGCAAGAGGGTCTAGGAGAAGTGGCCCCATTCGGTTGAACAGCAGCCCGAGCTTCTTCAGTGGATTCTCTGCTGATTCTTACGCTGCCAGTTTGACCGTCGGCAGCATCACGGCATACGCCGAATCAGGTGTTTTCTTGCCCAGGCTCGAATGCGGTCTGGATTGGTTGTACCAGTCCATTATATTGCGTGATCGAGGTTCTGGCTTCGGCAACTGAATCATAGGCGTACAAATACACCCGCTCGTACTTCACCGATTTCCACAAGCGCTCCACGAACACATTATCCCTCCAGGCTCCGCGTCCGTCCATGCTGAGTTTGTGGGGAGCTTACGATTGCGTCTCGTTCGCTTCATCGCCTCGCTCCTCTGATTCGCCTCCATCGGGGCGTCGGTTAAGCAAGGCTACCATTTAGCACACTGTACGAACTTCTGGGACCCTTCTAACCTGGGTCATCAACTGCTAAACCGAATTGATGATTTACCTTGTATTACATGTCGTGTATTTTAAGTGAGTGACGTCATGAATTTATTGCTCAGTATTTTGAAATACCCGCGTTGGGCAGCCAGCCTTCTATTTATCTGTAGCCTCGCACTTTATATCTCTTACTCATCGATATCGGATGCTGCGCCAATAGCTACTCCGATAGGCCAGTCAGTTCCCGCTTCGGTAGGCCTTAACAAGTTCGATCTATTCAAACAGTATCTGGGCACCGCAAGCGGCGGTGATGGTAGCGCAGCTTATCGTCGGGTGACACAGGGCATGGCAAAGAAGGCCATCGTCGATGCGCACGATATTGGTGTGCCGTTCTTCCGCATCTCGGCGACCGGCTACGCACCTTCGGCTTATGGCCAACCGGGCGATCTTGATCTTTGGCGGAATGACCCATCGGCCTACTGGGCTTTGTTTGATCAGATGATGGACGATCTCCATGCACAGGATATGCGCGCAGTGCTGACACTGGTATGGCATTCGGCGCAGTTACCCGCCATGACCGGAGAGACGATTCCCATGATGCTGCAGGACCCCGGCTCGAAGTCATATACGCTCTTGTCGCAATATGTGGCTGAGCTTGTCAGCCGATATCGCTCGCATCCCGCATTGATGTTCTATGAACTCACCAATGAGATAAATTTGGCCGCAGACCGGGACTCCGCAGGCCATTGCATCAAAAAGGGGAAGGAAAGTTGCGATGCCAAGGGCAACTACACTACGGAGGATGCCATCGTTTTCACCAGACGTCTTGCAGCCTTGATCAGGAAAATCGATACCGCACACCCAATTTCCTCAGGCCTTTCAGTACCTCGCCCCAATGCCGAAGGGCTGCGCGAGAATCCAGAATGGCAGAGTAGACAACGTGCACAGGCAGATACTCGTGAGCAGCTCCAGCAGTATCTTGGCGATATCAATCAGGCAGTAGACATCATCAGTGTTCATCTGTATGACCACGAGGATAATCGGAGATTCGGTTCGGGCGATCCAGTCGATCTACTGCCGATCTTGCGGTCGGCAGCAGATAGGATCGGCAAGCCGCTCTTCGTGGGTGAGTTCGGCGACCCTGATGCACCCTCTGCAGGTGAAAGTTCGTTCACCGATCGGATGTTAAGGAAGATCGTCGAGTTGCGTGTGCCATATAGCGCAATGTGGGTATGGGAGTTTTATCAGAGGAACCCGTATACCACATACGATACCAAACCCGATTCCTTTAGCCTGGAGCCGGGATACACCGACCATCTTATCGCGAAGCTCAAGGCGGCCAACAAGGCTCTTGGAAACTCCGTCCCAGCACCCAAGGGGAACGATACCAATGCGCCGAGGCTGGTGCTCACGTGGCCGATCGAATGCGCAATATTGAAAGACATGCAGAAAATTTATGCGGTCGCAAGTGATGACAGAGGTCAAGTCAGCCGAGTGGAATTCTGGCTGGACGGCAGCAAACTCAGAGCAGATGATGCACCCCCTTACGAGTTTGACTTGAGCACCAATAGTCTCGCAAAAGGCGATCATGAAATTATTGCGAAAGCTTTTGATTTGGCCGGCAATCAGTCGGAATGGAAGACACAGGTTCTGATCGGCAAACCCACGAAAGCAGAATCGTTCTGCGCCAATGTTGCGGGCCGACACTGACTGCACACAGCCACAACGCCTTGCATTGTCGTACGCACCGAGCTTTGCATATCAAGGATATATGGTAATAAGCTGGAAGTAGTTTTATGATAGTAACTACTCAGGCAGATAGACTGAAGGTGTTCAGGCTGAAGTGTTCGGAGCTCCGGCCGTCAGCCTAAAAGCCTTCAGCCTGTGCCCGGAGCCTTCAGCCTGAACACCTGAGTAGTTACTATACGATTACCAGTTCATCGTTGAGGTGAGCTGAGGGTTCTTTGCGACGCTCTGTGAGGCGCCGGTAGGATAGGAATGGCGGTGCGTTGCCTTGGCGATTGGCGGTACCCACGAGGCTCAACATACTCGGCTTCAACACGGCTAACATGACGGGGGGTAGTGCAGTTCACTTATAATAAGGAGGATGCAGATGAATCCGACCGAACTGGTAGAGCTTATCAAGGAGAAGAGGCCGAACCTACTTGGCAAGATGCCTGAGAGGAAGGCGGTTGCCCTGGTTCAAGCGGCCTTGGCTGCGCTTGGCAGGCAAATCGCCGAGGTGGAAGAGGGCGTGGTGAGAGTGGCAGGCCTTGGTAATTTCCGTATCCGTATGGTCGAGACGGAAAAGGATGGTAAGACGGTCAGTGTAAAACGCACCACGTTCCTGGCTGCGAAGCCGAAAAGCAAGGATGAAGATTAACCCGTTCATATCGGTCGGTGGATTCTTGCGCCGCGTCCGTTCCGCCCTGGCGCTGTATCGCGTTGGCACCATGTAAGTCGCGCACTTGGCACTTCAATTCATTCCGATCCCACGGCTCAATATCGAGCCAGCCGGCTCTGCCAATATGTGGCGGATCCTTCGCGCCCCGGCCAGAATGGAATTGCAGACGGAGCCGTCGGCGATTCCTTTTGGCTGGGTGTTGCTGCGATGCCGGTTGTCCCGCTGCGGGCAGGGTTGTTCTGCGACGTTGTTTGCCGAGGTTGATGGGGGTGCTCCAGAGGCCTGTCGCTTTCCCCTGCCCGCGTCGCGTACCGGAAGGATCAACGAATTGTTGTATCTGCCCGGGCCTGTCACGCGTCTGGTGCTTGAACCTATGCGGTCATCTGGGGAGTGCGAACTGATCGATCTCCAGCTTGTCCCGGTCGGCCCGGTTCAGCGCATCGCCGGTATGTGGCGGCGTGTGCTCACCCTGCTGTTCACGCAGCCGCGTGTGCGGTGGCGCAAGGCCGGTCTTCGTCTCTCCACGCTCTTTCTCGATCTGCCGGAGGCCTATCGCATTGCCGGCCGATTCCGAATGTATGCGGCTACGTTGCCCTATGACAAGTGGGCGGACACCTTCTCGTCCCTTACCGAGCGGGATCGACGGTTAATCGGGAAGCGAATTGCGCGGTGGTCGCACCCTCCTTGTGTGGATGTGGTTGTGGTCGCTGACCAGTCGCACAGAGCCGCGCTGCATCGCACGCTCGATTCCCTGCAGGCGCAGCTCTATCGCAACTTTCGTGCAATCGTGCTGATGGCCGATTGCCGGCCTGAAACAGAACGGTTGAACCTTCCAGCCTGGGTTGAGATGGTTGCGTCGGAGCCGGACTTGCGCGCGGTTTTAACTGCTCGATGGAACGAAGAGGCCTCGTTAGTTTGGACAGTGTTCATGCCGCCCGGCACGGGTTTGGCGCCGCATGCGTTGTATTGGATCGCCAGCGAGGCGGTCGAGCACGATGGCGCCAGCCTGATTTATTGCGATCACGATTATTGTGATGAGGCGAGCGCGCGGACCGATCCGATGTTCAAGCCTGATTGGTCGCCGGAACTGTTGCGTTCGACGAATTATATCGGTTGTTCGTATGCCGTGCGTGCCGGCGCGCTGGTCCAGGCCGGCGGATTTTCTCTGGCGGACCTGCGCGCAGAGAACTCCCACGATGTGTTGTTGCGTGTCGGTGAACGGCTCCGCGCTGAATCCGTTCGGCATATTCCGGCTGTTCTTTGGCACCTGTCCGCATCGCAGGGTGAACAGCACAGGAGCGCGCGTCCGGGGGCGAATCCCGTTACTGCGCATCTCACACGAGTGGGCGTGGCGGCGACTGTGGAAGAGCCGTCTCCAGGCCACTATCGAGTGCGATATCGGCTGCCTTCCAAGCCTCCATTGATCAGCATCATTGTCCCGACACGCGATGCCCTCATGCATTTGAATGCCTGTGTGGAAAGCGTGCTGGGCGTCAGCAGCTATCGCAACGTTGAGTTGATTGTGGTGGACAACCAGAGCGTGGAGCCGCAGACTCTCGCGTATCTTGATGACTTAGCCCAAAAGCCGCGCGTGCGGGTCTTGCGCTACGCGCAGCCCTTCAATTACTCGGCGATTAATAATTATGCCGTAAATCAAGCCAATGGCGAGGTGTTGTGTTTGCTCAACAACGATACCGAAGTCATTTCGCCCGATTGGATGGAAGAGATGCTGGGGCACTTGGTGCAGGAGCGGGTGGGTGTCGTGGGCGCCAAACTGTATTATCCCGACGGCCGCGTGCAGCATGCGGGCGACGTGGTGGGGGTCGGCGGGGTCGCCAATCATCTTCATGCGTCGATTGAGCGGGACCATCCGGGATATGGCCGACGGGCGGTGTTGGCGCAGGAGCTGTCGGCGGTCACGGGAGCATGCCTGATGACCTGGCGGAGTCTGTACTTGCAGCTTGGCGGCTTGAACGAACGGCATCTGCCTGTCGCGTTTAACGATGTCGATTATTGTCTGCGTGTGTGGGAGGCTGGCTACCGGGTGATATGGACCCCGTACGCCGAGCTGTATCACCATGAGTTGGTGTCGCGAGGCCAGGATCTGACGCCGGACAAGAAAGTGCGTGCCCGGCGCGAAGCGGCCTATATGCGTTCGCGCTGGAAGCATGTATTGCAGCATGATCCTTTTTATAATCCGAACTTCAGTTATAATCGTCCTGATTTTTCGCTGAGTCACGCGCCGATTGTGCCCACGCCGTGGTGATGAGGTTATGCCGAGGAGACACGAAGGCTTAGACTCAATGCAACCGGAAGGACGGCGCGAGAGCGCTCTCCTGATCTCCGAAGGTGTCACGGCCACGACGGACTATTTTTTGTCGCCGCACCTGGAGCGTCTGGGGTACGACACGACGCTGGTCGATAGCCGTGTGGCTATGGCTGAGCGCATCACGCAAGGACGTTGGCGTCTTGTGGTCATTGCGCGCTATCTGCCGAGCGATTGGTTGGGACTGGTCACGGCCTGTCGTCGGAAAGGTGCGAAAATCGTCTATTTTATGGATGATGATCTGTTCGATATGCAATCCTTACAGCACTTGCCGTGGCGCTATCAATGGAAGATTTTCAGCCGTGCGGTCGTTCGCCGTCCGCGCTTGGAACGGCTGTGCGACGAGTTTTGGGTATCCACGGCGTTTCTTGCGGAGAAATATGCCGACTTGTCACCGATTGTGCTCGCCCCGCTGGTGTCCCAGAAAACACAGGAGGCACACACGGGCTTGCAGGTTTGCTACCATGGCACCGCGTCGCACATGCGGGAGATTGAATGGCTGGTGCCGGTGGTGGAGGCTGTTCAGGCTTGCTCGGGCTCTGTCCACTTCGAACTATTCGGCACACGCGCCGTTCAGCAACTGTACGGTCGGATACCGAGAGTTGCGATTGTGCATCCGATGAGATGGTCTAATTATCTCAGTTATACCTCTGTCCAGAGACGGGATCTCGCGCTGGCTCCGTTGCTGCCCAGCGCCTTTAATGCCGGGCGAGGACCCATCAAGTTTTTCGATTATGCGCGTATGGGCGCGGTGGGATTGTACTCTGATCGACTGCCGTACCGCGGGTTCATTCGAGACGGGGTGGATGGGTTGTTGCTGCCCCACGACCACGCAGCCTGGGTCGAGGCATTGCTTCAGCTGGCAGAGGATGCAGAGAGGCGGCGGCGCATGGCGTCAGCCGTGCAGCGCCGTGTGGCCGGGATGGTTCCCCCGGTTCAACAATCACGCCTATAAATGGAGACTGTCCTATGAGCGATCCTTCCAAAGCAGCCGGCAACATCGTGTGGCACCATGCCACGGTGACGCGATCTCGGAGAGCGGAGATGAGCGGCCATGGTAGTGTGATCCTCTGGTTCACAGGTTTCTCCGGCGCCGGTAAATCGTCTCTGGCCCATGCGGTTGAAGAACAATTACATCTATTGGGGTGCCGAACCTTCGTTCTGGACGGGGATAATGTGCGGCATGGGTTGTGCGCCGACCTCGGGTTTTCGTCCGATGATCGGGTGGAGAATATTCGCCGGGTCGGGGAGGTGTCGAAACTGTTCGTCGAGGCGGGAGTCATTACGCTCACGGCGTTCATTTCGCCTTTCCGAAGCGATCGAACACGCGTGCGTTCGCTGGTGCCGCATGGCGATTTTGTAGAGATTTATTGCCGTTGCGCGCTCGACGTGTGCGAACAGCGGGATGTGAAGGGGCTCTACAAACGCGCGCGGGCAGGGGAGATTCAAGACTTTACCGGTATTTCCTCCCCCTACGAAGAGCCGGAAAATCCGGAGTTGGTGGTCGAGACCGGCCGGTACTCCCTGAAAGAGTGTACGGCCAAGGTGTTGGCGCTGTTGCGGGCGCGCGGCATCGTGCGCAGTCCGGAGTAGCGAGCCATGAACGTCGATGCGCAGCTATTGCGTGATGTTGAAGCCATTGCCCGCCGGGCCGGCAGTGCCATTATGCGGGTCTACGCCCGCGAGTTTTCCGTGCAGGACAAGGCCGACCGGTCGCCGTTGACCGAGGCGGACCTCGCTGCCCACACCGTCATTGTCGATGATCTGGGGAAACTGACTTCCTCGGTGCCGATCTTGTCCGAGGAGGCCGTCGAGGCATTCCCCCGCTCATTTTCAGACGAGCGCTATTGGCTCGTCGATCCGCTGGATGGCACCAAGGAGTTTATCAAGCGCAACGGCGAATTCACCGTCAACATTGCATTGATTGAGCGGGGTCGAGTGGTTCTCGGCGTGGTTCATGCCCCGGCGATCGAGACGACGTATACGGCGGCCTGCGGTCTTGGCGCGTTCAGGCAGAGGAAGGCGGATGCGGCTGAAGCCATCCATGTCGCGGAGCACCTGGACGACACTCCCTGGCGGGTGGTCGGAAGCCGGTCGCACGGAGGCGATTCATTGGAAGCGTTTGTGCAGCGGCTTGGAGCGCATACCATGCTGCCGATGGGGAGTTCGCTGAAGCTCTGTCTGGTTGCCGATGGGAGCGCGGACTTGTACCCGCGGCTCGGTCCGACCTCCTTGTGGGATACGGCGGCCGCTCAGTGCGTCGTCGAGCAGGCGGGTGGGATGGTGGTCACGGTGACGGGAGCGCCGCTCCGCTATGACAATCCTGGTGTCGTGCTGAATCCTTCGTTCGTGGTGTATGGGCGAGGTGCTCCGACTTGGCGCGAGGCTAGAGGCTAGGGGCGAGGGGCGAAGATTTCCTGTCGGAAACACGGCCCTTTCCTCTAGCCCCTCGCCTCTGGCCTCTAGCCCCTCGCCCCCCCCTCCTAAGGTACAGGAATGACGATCGGCGTATTTTCAAATGGAATCCTGGAAATCCCGCACCTCACTTCGTTTGTGAACGAGCCGATCGTTGGCTCTTCGCGGGGCCGATTGCCTCAGCGCGTTGACACCATCGCAGGGTGGGGGCTTCGACCGACCTCCGCGCGCGCGCGCCGCTATGCGGAACAGCACGACATTCCCTATATCGCCCTGGAAGACGGTTTTCTTCGCTCCGTAGGTCTGGGGAGCCAGGACCCGCCCCTTTCTCTTGTCGTCGATGATCTTGGAATCTATTACGATGCGTCCAGACTGTCCCGCCTCGAATCTCTGGTGGCCGGGCCGCTGACCGCCGAGGCTATCGCCCGGGCTCAGACGCTCGTCACCGCTTGGAGAAACGGGCGCCTGTCGAAATACAACTATGCGCGCGACCACACCGATCCATTGCCGGAGCCCTATGTGCTGGTGGTTGACCAGACCCTGGGCGATGCATCGATCCGCTTCGGAATGGCGGATGAGTCGAGCTTTCAGCGCATGCTAGCGGCCGCACTGGACGAGAATCCGACAAGCACGGTACTTCTCAAGGTGCATCCGGAAGTCATGGCTGGACAGAAACGAGGCTATTTCGACTTGGAATGTACCGCGCGCCTTCCGCGCGTACGCATCATTGGGCAGGACGTGCATCCCGTGAACCTGATTGAACGTGCCGCGGCAGTCTATGTGGTGACATCCCAAATGGGATTTGAGGGGCTCCTCTGGGGCAAGCGGGTGCGGACGTTCGGGATGCCGTTTTATGCGGGCTGGGGGCTGACGCAGGACGACCGGCCTGCTCCTGAGCGGCGCAAGCCGGTTGGCGTGGAGAATCTTGTGCATGCGGCGCTCGTTGCCTACCCGCGTTATGTCGATCCGGAAACCGGTCAACGCTGCGAGGTCGAGCGTGTGATCGAATGGATGGCCTTGCAGCGGCGGATGCGGTCACGCTTCCCTGATCCTCTGTATGCCGTAGGATTTTCCTATGTGAAGAGGCCGATCGTCCGTGACTATTTCCAGGGCAGTACCGTGCGATTTGTGGGCCGTAAGGAGCAGGCCCCTGAAGATGCGGCCTTGGCAGTATGGGGGCAAGGATATCGAGATGAGAAACGGCCGGTGATTCGGTTGGAAGACGCATTTTTGCGGTCGGTGGGCTTGGGGGCCGATCTCGTCCGGCCACTCTCCTTGGTCATGGACCGGAGCGGCATGTATTACGACTCGACAGCGCCATCGGAATTGGAGCATCTGCTTCAGACCACTGACTTTTCCGCTGACTTGCTGGCGCGCGCCCGTCGGTTGCGGGAACGTATCGTCGAGCAAGAGCTCACGAAATATAATGTGGGTTCTTCGGGATGGAGGCGGCCTGACGGAGCGACCCGGATCATCTTGGTGCCGGGACAAGTCGAGTCTGATGCCTCCATTCGGTACGGCGCCCCTGGGATTCGTTCGAATATGGGTTTGTTGCAGGCGGTGCGCGAAGCGAATCCATCCGCGCACGTCCTCTATAAGCCCCATCCCGATGTGTTGGCCGGCCTACGGAAGAAAGGTGAAGGCGAAGAGGAGGCTATGCGTTGGTGTGACGAAGTCGTGACTGATGCCGCGATGGGCGAGTTGCTGTCCGCGGTAGATGAGGTTCACGTGCTGACGTCGCTGGCCGGATTTGAGGCGCTGTTGCGGGGGAAAATCGTCATCTGTTACGGGCAGCCCTTTTATGCCGGCTGGGGGCTGACGAACGACCACGCGCCGCTTGCTCGCCGGACAGGCCGCGTGACCCTCGATGAACTCGTCGCCGGGGCATTGATTCTCTATCCCACCTATGTGAGCCGAACCACCGGCAGATTCACCACGCCTGAGCGGGCTCTCGATGAATTACTCGGCTGGCGGCAGAAGGCCAAGGCCGGTTTGCCGCTGTGGCGGCAACTGCTGCGACCCGCCCTTCGCTTCTGGAAGCGATTATGATCTCGCCCGGTAACTACTCAGGTAGATAGGCTGAAGGTGTTCAGGCTGAAGTGTTCGGAGCTCCGGCCGTCAGCCTAAAAGCCTTCAGCCTGTGCCCGGAGCCTTCAGCCTGAACACCTGAGTAGTTACCTAGCCCGCACAATTTTCCAAGGCCACTCGGTGGGCCCCTCGAAAGGAGGGTTGCCAACACTCTCCCCCCCATGATAGACATCGCGCACGAGCTGGGAACGAGCTAGGAAATCGTTTGATAGAGCGAAACAAGGAGGGTGGCATGAACAGAGGACTCGTGCTGAGCGTGGCGTTCTTCGGTGTTCTTCTTGCCAATGCGGCGGCCGAAGCGGCCACCAGCGTGGTGAATAAAAGTCTCCAGGGGACGGCTTACTGTGGGACGGTTGGGTCTAACTATCTCGTAGGCGTTGCAGATCTATTCACTACCGCTACCGAGCCGTTGGTCTTCACGATTACACATTCAAATGCCTCCAATTCATTTTCAGCTACATTGGCAGAGACGGTTTTCGATACCCTTGGCGCCGATATTCTATCAATCGATTTGAAGGGATACGCGTTTCGCAATGGCCTGAAGACAAAAGTGGTTCGGTACGCCATCACGGGACGCCCGCCGGCTGGCAGCACCTTCTATGGTGTGAGCTCAAGCGGTGTGTTTCTCTCCATGCAGGGCACGGCCACTATTGTGGTGGACAGCGGACATCCTCAAGGACTCATTACGGACTTGACGGGGACTTTTATGGGCGAGGCCATCGATACGGATGGGACGGATCAGACGAAGCGCTGTGTCGCTTATGGGACATTGGTCGCGCCGCCGGTTCCGTAGATAGACACAACGCACGAGTTGAGAACGAGCTAGGGAATCGTTTGATAGAGTGAAACAAGGAGGGTGGCATGAACAGAGGACTCGTGCTGAGCGTGGCGTTCTTCAGCGTTCTTCTTGCCAATGCGCTGGCCGAGGCGGCGACCAGCGTGGTGACAAAAACTGCCCAGGGGACGGAGTATTGCGGGACGGTTGGGTCCCACTATCTAGTAGGCGTTCCAGCACTATTCACTTCCGACCCGTTGGTCTTCACGATTACACATTCGAATGCCTCCAATTCATTTTCAGCTACATTGGCAGACACGGTTCCCGGAAGCACTGGTGCCGATCTTCTATCGATCGAATTGAAGGGGTACGCGTTTCGCAATGGCCTGAAAACAAAAGTGGTTCGGTACGCCATGACGGGACGCCCGCCGGCTGGCAGCACCTTCTATGGTGTGAGCCCGAGCGGTGTGTTTCTCTCCATGCAGGGCACGGCCACCATTGTGGTGGACAGCGGACATCCTCAAGGACTCATTACGGACTTCACGGGGACTCTTATGTACGAGATCATCGATCGGGGTGGGGCAGATCAGACGAAGCGGTGTGTCGGATATGGGACATTGGTCGCGCCGCCGGTTCCGTAGATAGACATAGCGCACGAGTTGGGAACGGGCTAGGGAATCGTTTGAGAGAGTGAAACAAGGAGGGGATCATGAACAGAGGACTCGTGCTGAGCGTGGCGTTCGTCGGTGTGCTTCTTGCCAATGCAGCGGCCGAAGCGGCCACCAGCGTGGTGACCAAAAGATTGAGTGTTACCGAATATTGCGGGACAGCGGGATCTAACTATCTCGTGGGTGCTGCATCCTCTTACACGGTCGACCCGATTGACTTCACGATTACTCATTCAAATTCGTCTAACGCGATGACCGTGACAATGACAAACCCCAATCCACTTATATTCATCGCTCCTGACGTATTGGCTATCACGCTGAAGGGGTACGGGTTCCGCAATGCCTTGAAAACAAGAGTGGTTCGGTACGCTATGACGGGCCACCCGCCGGCTGGGAGTACCTTTTATGGCGGCGTTGACGCGACTGGCGTGTTTATGTCCATACAGGGAACGGGCACTATTGTGGCCGGAGCGCTCACGGATTTGACCGGATCTTTTATCGTCGAACGGATTGATGACCTGGCAACGACGAAGCGCTGTGTCGGATATGGGACATTGGTTCCTTAAACCGGAGTCCAAACGGCGCCGCATGGCACCCTCGTGGTGCCGTACAGACGGATGTTATAGCGGGCGAAGAAGTGTTTAACCAGGTCCCTCGGGAACGCATGGAAAGAATATATGAGTCCGCTTAGTCTCTCGCTGGTTGGTCTGCTTATTGGCGTCAGCATGGTTTCCTGTGGAGAGCCTGCTGCGCAAAGGCCTGATGGCCGTCCGTCTGAAAATGCGAGTGTGACTGCCGCGGCACAGCCCGTGGCCAACGATGCCAAAGGTTCATCGCCATCAGCAGCTCTTGCCAAACCGATTCCACTAAATAATCTTTCGCCGGCCAATACGGATCCACAGAAAAACGCGGAAGTCAGGGGGCAGGGCTCTCAACCAGCATCGCAGGCTGCCGGCACTGTGTATGATCGGGAGAGCGCTATCACATTTTCTGCGACGCGGGGCGGCCACACCATCATGGTCAGTGATGAGCTGCCATTTGGCGAATTGAAGCAGGCGCTGACCGACATACAGGACCCAGCGCAGAAGGCGCTGCTCCTCAGGGCCATGGTCGATCGTGGTGATGCCGAACCGGTCACTCCGATTTTGATGAAAGCCTTGAATGATAGCGATCAGAGAGTCAGAGAAACCGCACTGAGTCTGCTGAAGGAATCGTTTGAACCGCTCCCGCTGCAGCACCTGGCCTCGATGGCGACAAACGATGCGAATCCAGAACTCCGTATCGAGGCATTAACGATGCTCACAGACCAGCTTTTTAGTGGTTCTCTGAAGCCGGAAAGCTGGGCGATCGCGAATGCCACGCTGAATCAAGGACTGTCGGATCCAAACCCGGCGGTCAGCGAACATGCCACCAGTTTGCTTCCTCGCCTTGTGGACGCCGTGCAGCCCGTGGGAAGCGGCGGGTCTCATTAATCCCCGGACATCGCATCGTTGCCGAATCCTGTAATCGGGCTGGTTTGCCGCTGTGGCGGCAACTGCTGCGACCCGCCCTTCGTCTGGGAAAACGACTTCGATCGATGTGACCCCAGTTGCTTGCCTGAGTTCCGAACCTTGTGACCATACAAACACATGCCCCACGAGGTGCTCGCAAAAAAACCGTGCAGCTGGCGCGCAAGCGCGAAGCCGCCCACTGGCTGTGTGTCCAGTGATCGATCGCCGCCAGACGATCGGGCCGGCTCATCGGGATACAACGGGCCTCTTTCTACTATCAGAGTCATACGCAGGACCGGACCGCCTTACGCATCCGCCTCTGAGATCTGGCCGCTGCCCGACCACGCTTTGGCTTTCGGCGTCGGCATATCCTCCTCCGGCGAGAAGGCTGTTGGTGAACCATAATCGCATTCTACGGCTGTATCGCTTGGAGGAGCTCCCGTAGCGGCTACGCCTGAGACGAAAACGGGGCAATGATCGCCTGGTTCCGCTGCCAACGGCTACACAGATGCCGTATCGTTTCGCTCCGTCTCACTTTTCACTGTAGTATCTGTAGGCAAACGACTACAGCGTCTATCTATCGAGAAATACGACGTTTGACTCAGCGATCTGCCACAATCTCCTACAGTCTCCCTGCACAACACCATCAATCTTCCTCTCTCGACGGCTCATATTCAGGATTTTTGTTCTGACCCTTCTTCTCCTGAGACGGCACGCGCCTTGCCTAGTTACCACAGTGCCGTGGTGAATGGTTCCCCTTTTTCGATCTCTCCTTGGATGACAAGTCAGCTAGGCAATCCGGCATAGACTCTTGCACGTGAGAAATTGGCTTATCCGGGATCGGTGCGCCTGCTGCCCGGGAGAGTACAACAGGAGTATCTGTATGAACTGGGTAAGAGCCATCGCTGGTGTGCTTGTGTTGTGGTCTAGTACTGCGTGGGCTGCCACGTTGACGTGGACGGCCAATAGTGAACCGGATCTGGCGGGATATCGCGTCTATCAATGCAGGCTGCAACCCTGCACCAACTTGTCTGGTAATGCGTCTCTTCTCATCACATTGGGAACGGGAACAAGTTTCAATATCGGAACGCCGGCAGTGACTCAGTACTACTTCATTACGGCCTATGATTTGGCCGATAATGAGTCGAGTGTGAGCAACCTCGCGACCTTCACACCAGCCGGGGCCCTGCCCCCGCCCTCTGTGGAGACGGTGAAGGTCGTGGGCAATCCGGCCACCGGTCCGTGGGGTGTGGAAGGTTCCACGACCGACCCACGGGATGTCAATGCGTGGGTGCGCTTGGATGGGGTCCTGTATCATGTCGATCGCACCGCGCCCTATGGCTTCCCTAACGACAACGGCATGACGGCCACAACGGGGCTGTTCGGCACTGGCTCGCATACGGTTGAGTTCATCTTTAAGTTGGCCGGCACCTTGGACGCGATTGGCGTGATTGGGCGGGCCTGCGTGACCGTGCAGGAAGGG
>Ga0209515_10003284_pt1 | contig 23496 bp, 21 predicted proteins | sample Subgroupgradi54m_FD_187454 | JGI IMG/M metagenome (GOLD analysis project Ga0209515, IMG submission 187454) | Subsurface groundwater microbial communities from S. Glens Falls, New York, USA - GMW60B uncontaminated upgradient, 5.4 m (SPAdes)... ... | reverse complement strand
TCGTTTGGAAAAATGGGGGGAAATCAGTGGGACGCGCTTCGCGCGTCCCACCTTTTGGCTTCTAAAAAGCCGTTTAGTTCGTTTGTGGTGCGCGGGAGAGGATTTGAACCTCCATGGGGTTGCCCCCGCTACCACCTCAAGGTAGTGCGTCTGCCAGTTTCGCCACCCGCGCATTAAGCGGCAACTTCCTGTTACATTTTCTTTTTTATTTCTCGAGAAGATTTATCTCGGAGATAGTAGAGTTTAGCTCGGCGAACTTTAGGTTTTTTTAGAACCTGGACTTTTTCTATAGAGGGGAGATGCAAAGGGAAGACCTTCTCTACGCCAATACCTCCGGAAACTCTTCTGATAGTAATTGTTCCACCAGCTTCGTTGCCATGTTTTTTTGCAATAACCGTGCCTTCAAATGCTTGGACTCTTGTTTTCTCTCCTTCTTTTATCTTTTGGTGTACCTTAACCGCCCACCCGACTTGAAGGTCTTTTAACTTAGCTTCACCCGAATATTTAGTATGAAATGCCTGTAGTTTATCCATCCCGTTAGAGATAGTGCAAGCACTTACTACCACCGCATGGTGGCAAAAGTCACTGTACTACCGTAGCTTATAAATTTCTATACAAACCCGTTAGGGTATCTCTAACGGGATCCGTAAACACCTAGTGTAGCATATTTATTACCTTTTGCAATTCTTCGGGTAGATCACACTCTATTGTAAGCGACTTACTATTTGGCGTATTGAAGCGGAGTTTGTAGGCGTGAAGGAATAGACGATCTAAGCCAGCGGGTTTTTGCCAGCCCTTAGGTGAGTAAACAATATCTCCAGCAACGGAACAGCCAATCGATTTTAAGTGAACTCGGATTTGATGAGTCCGGCCTGTTTTTGGTGTTACATCAAGAAGAGTATACTTTTCGAAATTTCTCAGGGTCTTGTATTCGGTAACTGATTCCTTACCGTCTATTAATTTTTTGCCGGTTATTTGAGTAGTACGCTTCATGCCAATACGGCCTAAGGGTGCATCAATAATTCCTGATGGTTGTTTGGGTTTACCATAGACCAACGCCTGGTATGATTTCTGAATTGTATGGTCTTGGAATTGTTTTTTCATGGCAAAAAAAGTCTCGTTATTTTTTGCGATTAATAATAATCCCGAGGTATCTTTATCGAGACGATGGAGAATACCATAGCGGGGGACGGGTGTGCCGGAAGCAATAAACGGCTCTCCGACATCTTTAAGCTCGGGATAATTTTCGATAACCCAGTCAACTACACTTTGCTGTTTATCATCGATATTCTTTTGATGAGTAATTAGTCCGGCCGGTTTATTGATGACGATAATATTTTCATCTTCGTAAACGATTTGAGGGGTCATGGTGGGCGGTGAAGGATTTGAACCCTCGGCCTACTCGGTGTAAACGAGTCGCTCTAACCAACTGAGCTAACCGCCCATAGTATCTCGCACTGCGAAGCTTTAGCGAAGTAGTGGGTGTGGATGGACTCGAACCATCGACCCCGTCATTATAAGTGACGTGCTCTAACCAGCTGAGCTACACACCCAAGATTTATATGAAATTTTACCCTTTTTGGAGCTTCTGGTCAATTAAAAATAAAAAAATAATCTCGCGTAGGCTTTAGTCCACGAAGGAATTTACGGCGCGCCCTGAATGGGCTGAAGCCGAGAGCGAGATTATTTTTGAGAAGTTATTTTACCAGAGCGTAATACTCTTTCTGTTCGAGAACCTCTTTTTCGATTAATTCTTTGGCAATCTTTACAAGTATGTCCATCTTTTTGTTTATCACTTCTTGGGCTTTCTTGAGGGCTTTAGATATTAAGTAAGAAATTTCTTTATCAATGGCAAAAGCGGTTGCCTCTGAGTACAATTTTTCTCCAGCCATTTCTTTGCCCAAAAATACTAATTCTTCGCCCTGCTTGTAAACTACCGGTCCGAGTTTATCCGACATTCCATATTTAGTTACCATTTTACGGGCAAGTTCTGAGGCGACTTTCAGGTCGTTTGAAGCGCCGGTTGTGAGTTCTTTGAAAATTAATTTTTCGGCCGTGTAGCCCCCAAGTAAAACAGCTAATTCTGATTCAAATTCAGAGCGTGACCGAAGATGCTTATCTTCGCTAGGAAGCTTTAGGGTATATCCACCGGCTTGACCGCGTGAAATGATAGAAACCTTATGGACTGGATCGGTATGAGGAAGAAAAGTTGCGACCAGAGCATGACCAGCTTCATGATAGGCGGTTATTTCTTTTTCTTTTTTACTAAAGACATGACTTCTGCGCTCTGGGCCAAGCATTACTTTTTCTATCGCTTCAAGGAGATTCTCTTGAGTAATGTCGTGTCGATTTTTACGGGCGGCTAAAATAGCGCCCTCATTAACAAGATTTGCTAAATCAGCCCCGGAGAATCCGGGGGTTCTTTCAGCCACAACTTTGAGGTTCACATCTTTGGCTAGAGGTTTATCCAAGGAATGGATTTTTAATATTTCTACGCGGTCTTTCATTGAGGGATCCTCGAGAACAATTCTTCGATCGAATCGCCCGGGCCTTAAAAGGGCCGGATCAAGAATATCGGGACGATTTGTTGCGGCCATTACTATACAGGCATTGTTAGTATCAAAACCATCCATTTCAACTAAAATTTGATTAAGGGTTTGTTCTCTCTCATCGTGGCCTCCGCCAAGTCCAGCTCCTCGATGCCGTCCAACCGCATCTATCTCGTCTACGAATATTATCGATGGTGCGGTTTTCTTGGCCATTTCAAAAGTATCTCGAACCCTATTTGCTCCTACTCCGACAAACATTTCAACGAATTCTGAACCGGAAACAAAGTAGAAGGGGACATTGGCTTCATTGGCGACAGCTTTGGCGAGCATTGTTTTACCGGTACCAGGAGTGCCGATAAGTAAAATACCGCGCGGTATGTGCGCCCCAAGTTTATGGAATTTTTTTGGTTCTTTAAGAAACTCTACAACTTCTGATATTTCTTCTTTAGCCTCGATAAGTCCGGCTACATCTTTGAACATTACTTTTTTGCCGTTAGCAAGCCCGGCTAGGCGGGCCCTTGTTTTCCCAAAGCTAAACGCCTGCATTGAACCCTTTTGAGCTTGGCGAAACATAAACCAGAAAATAAGAACGATCAGAGCGAACGGGAGGATAGCCGGTAGGATAGTTGAAAGAATGACCATTGTCCCAGAGGGCTCCTTTATTTCTATTTTAGTTTTGGCTAGTTTATCTTTTTCGGCCCCGACATTTAACAATGTTTCAAAAACTGAAATCCCCGGTTCTTTTTTGGCTAGTATTTTTTCGTCATTGTTTAAGATTATTTCAAGAGTTTCACCGTTGACATCTATTTGTTTAATCTCACCGGCATTTATTTTAGCGACTAACTCTGAAAGAGGAATAACGACAGTTTCTTTTTGGGACGACTCAAAAAGAGCAACCAATGATACTGCTCCCAGTAGGATCAGGAAGACAACGAAGATATATTTGATAAATGGTTTCATAAGTTAGAATTATATACGAAATTAGTTTTTTATCAAGGCCGTGTTTTTAATAAAAAAGCGCCATTAGTTGGCGCCTCCAACCACTGGAGTTGGAATCAATTTTAATTTTGTGGCACATTCTTTCACCCGTTTTAGGTGTGTGTAATAGAAATAGAGATCTTCAAAGTAGGGATGTCGGTCTTCCAGCATTCCAATAAGCATGGGTAACGGGAAAAGTCCGAAACCATCGATCTCATGCTGCTCTATGATCGCAAGGTTAGTGACCTCCTCATCTGTAAGGTCGCCAAGTAAGAAATAAATGCCGCACTCTTGAGTAAATTGATCCACCTCTTCTTCGTTGCCAGATCCCTCTAACCACTCATTCTTTATTTTGTGCATAATCTTCTGGAGCTGACTGCCGCCCCAGACCACTTCGCCCGCAAAGGTGTAGACGGGATTGCAAATCGCAGTATGATTATGAGCGTCAATTTTTACTGGCGGCTCTTTACCCTTTTCGTAGCGGATCGGTTGTCCTATTCTCTCCTCTGTTTTTCTATCAGAGATGATTAGCTGTGGTTCCTCGATAAGTGGGACCGTGCTTATTTTTGAGACGGTCAATCCGGTCTCATCTTCCATTTCCCTCTTGGCTGCCCCGCTTAGTGAATCCATCCATTCAGGATTCACTCCCCCACCTGGAATACCAAAGCCCTGTCTTTTGCCTCCAGTTCCATTTTCTCTCGTCTCAGCTTTGTTTAGAACCAATGGAACGAGGGGGTGGGTAGAGATTAAGGAATCGTATATAGGGGCAAAACAAAATGAAGTCGCCGACTTCCTAGCCGTTTGCCAATTGAAAGGAACTATCTTTGCATATCTAGACTTGGTATAGGCCATAGATCGCCTCCTTGTCAGATTATTACATAAGCTAGGATCCGTGTCAATACTTGTAATATTCTTTGTGTATGGTATAATATCAGAATTGATCTTTGAGTTCAGGGAGGGTAGGTATGGCTAGGGTAGCGACAGTAAGTCCATCAATGAGACTCGTCGTCTTTCAGTTTTTAGTTAATTCTGATCATGTTCCGGCAGTTGTCAGACTGCGTCGGAGATCGGGTGTCGAACTAAATTTATCGGATATACCAGGAAAAGAGGTTTTGACATCAACTGAAGATGTCTACCTACTTAATTTTCTAGATGGAATTATTCCGATAACCGGCGATGGTCCTTATGAACTTGTGGACTCTTGGTTTGAGATGGTGGCCGATAACAGACCCAAGAGCAAGAGGCAAGAGGGCAGGTCAAAGGTTCGATATGTGTTCTGTCACAAGGACCACATCAGAACTAAAGATTTTCACCCGGAGTTTGTTGCCGAGAGAGATAGTTTAGTTGATTCGCTTATTAATTTGGCGAACGATAATCTCTGGATGGTCCAAGGCCACATCAATCCCTATTTCGATAAAGGGAAGCCAACCACAGATGAGGTTATGATGTTTGACTGTACTGGTCGATCTCATATTCTCAACCGACTTGGGGTAACGGTTAGGGTGTGGAGTGGGGGCAAGGACCGGCTAGGTCAGGGCATTGGAGAGGAAGTCCCAATTACCGAAGCCAGACCCAAATTGAAGATTGTCGAGGGAGAGATCATTCTCCAGTAGTAGTAATAAATAACCGGAGATTCTCTGATAAGCCCAGCACTCTTGACATAAGGTGCTGGGCTCTTGACTTTTTAATTGAAAGAGAGTATAATCATAATTAGAACATTGAGATAAGCTAGGAAGGAGCAATCCAGTGGCTTACTTGGATCTTTGGCCCATGAATTGCTCTTTCCTACTATACTAAGGTTGCCGAATGGCACCTGAAGGGATTCCCCGGTATGCGGAGGAGCGATGAGCCCGATAAAAAGGGCGAGGTGTTACACATGAGCAACAAACCGAGACGGTTGAGCGGCGACTTCGAGCAGCAGATGCAGGCAGGTAGCGGCGCTCCGACGCAGCCAACGGCCGAACAGCGCGACATCGAGCGGAACTTCGGTGGCGATGCCCTCAAGGCGTCGATTTCGAAGGCGGTGGATGCCGGCGAAAAGCCATCGACGCCGATCTGGCTCGAGCTCTCGGACGAGCAGTGGGCTCGCTACCAGGCGGGCATCGGTACCGAGCGGGAAGTCGCACGCATCGGACTCGTCGTTTCGGCGGGTCAACGCGTGTTTGCCAGCGATCCCGACTTCGCCCCGAAGGGGACGAAGAACGGAAAGCCGTTGGTCCGTATCGAAACGGACCAGCAGCTCGATACATTGGTTGACGCCGTCCTTACCCATCGGGCGACGCGTCCGATGACTCGCGAGGACGCAAGTCGGGCGATGGGAAATGTTCAAGGTACGCTCGACCACTTGGTCGAGCACAACCGGAACGTCGATCTCGTTCCATTCCGGGCGGGGCTCGAGGCGGCCCGCAAGGCATATCTCACGGCGACGGTTGGGGGCGATACCCCGACTGCTCAACTCGACTTCCGGCAGTTCGTCGGAGAGGTCGAGGCCATCGGTCGGGAGGCCGAGGTGGTCGTTGAGGAGCATATCGCCGCCCGCAATGTGCGGATGGGCGAGAATGTTGGGCTCGACGTCACCGCCAAGGTGACGGCGGCGCGCACCGCGGGATCGGCCCGCGATCGCCGAAACGCCCTCCTTGCCATCGGCAAGGATCTCTACGAGGGTGGGGCGCGGGATCCCCAGCACCCGTCGCAGCGTCGCGACGAACCGCGTCAGGGTATCGGCAATCGCCCCGACAACAGCCGGCGTCGGGATTCGTATCCCGGCGGACGGAAGCGTCAGAACTTCAGCAACCGCTTCTAGGAGCGTCTACTGAAGTCGAACCCCGGAAGGGAGATGGGCACAACATATGTGTCTGTCTCCCCCGGGGTAGTTTTTTAATAAGTTTTCAGTAGAAAGGATTCACTAGTTTTTAGAATTCATAATTCTAGTAATTGGCGAGTTCTTCACAATTAAATAGAGGAATGAAAGGGGATAGTATGTTTGCGTGGTTACGAGATGAAACGGCTCGGGTAATTTGTAATTTAGGCGAGATGACCGGGATAGGGGCGACGGATATGGTTTATCGCCTCTGTGGCAAAACCATCGTTCAGGATTGGGGAGTAGCTATCTCCCGTAATGGAGAAGTTCAAATCCAATCTACGCCGGCCGGCAATTTTTTGATTGGGTATCTTATTGACCTGATTGTCATTACCCACAAGCATCTTGATCATATGGGTGCCGTTATCCGATTGATTGTTGAACACCCCGAAGCTAGGGTGGCTATCTCAAGGAAAGCTTTTGAAGGCCTTAAGATAATGGCCCGAGACTCCTTGAAGATCATGAGAAATAACATCAGGGAGGCCCAGCTTAATGGTTTCCTTGTGTCTGAGGAAATTTTCACTCAGGCAGATCTTGATAGCTTCATCGAGGAAGCTGAGTCTGGTAACGGACGGATCGAGATTCTCGAGGAGGATTGCTGGATTGAATGGCCGGATTGGCCGGGCTGGGATTTCGGTTTTTGTTCTGCTGGTCACGATAATGGGGCGCGAAGCTTCATGTTTGAAACGCCTGAGGGCGAGCGCATCTATGCTACTGGTGATATTGCCTCCCATGATCAGGAGGTGCCCAAGGGCGTAATGCTTCCGGACGATAATTTCCGGGTGGACTTTTTTGACAAACCGGTGGTCATGGTAACTGAGGCCACCAACGGAGCCAAGAGAGAAAGATCTTGGTCTTACAACAAGGTTCGTCATGTCGTTTTTTCAACCGACGAGCTCGATAGCCAACTCGAGAAGATATGTTGGCAGGTCAAATCGCGGGGCGGTATTGTTCAAATCGCCACCTTTGCCGGCAATCGATCATCTGAGATGCTCCTAAAGGTTGTTCGGATGGGGCATAAGGCAGTTGTTGATGGGTTAGCTCGGGACATGGTCAGAATTGAGATTGGCGAAGAAAAAGTCAATCAACTTGTTGCCGAAGGCAAGCTGGTTATCGTCGGGGATAAGTATAGGAGTCTCTCTTCTGAAGATAGTAAGATTCTTGTTGAAGCCCAGCGTGGGGCCATTGCAAAAGGAGAGCATGGATTTGTTGTGGTGATCGCTCCCTCGGCGACTCTTGATCAGGGCTACTCTGTTTTTTATGCGGAGCGTACATTGCCTGACCCCAGGAATGCATTAATCATTCCGGGTTATCTTTTTCCAGACTCTACATCAAAGCAGATTATGGAGCTTGATCGAGGGCACACAATCAAGCTAAATACCTTTGTCCGCAACAAGAATGGACGAGGACATCACAAACAACTGTCTTTGGTTAATGTCCGGTGTGATGTTTACCACTTTGATTATACATCGCATGACTTTCAGGGTGCACTTGTTGAGCGGGTTAAACTTGTTAGGCCACGGAAGCTCATCGTTCATCACTGTGATGACAAGGCATTCGTTGCCTACGAAGCAGCCCTTCGCTTAGTTATCGATTATCCGCTTGAAATCATTCGGGCGGAGCATTTGAAAGAAATAGAATTATAATTGGTCTTTTGGCCGCCTCTCTCTAGCTTATGATAAGCTGGGGAGAGGCTTTTGTTTTTATAAAAAATCCCGCCTAGGCGGGATTTTTTATTCCGATGATTTCTCAAGAGTTAGGGCGAGTTTATGTTCTTTAATATCGATGCTGACTATGGCCATGTCGTATTCCCCGCCCGACTGAACGATGTCAGTCGTTCGGGCGGGTTTGCCGTCTGTTATTGTTTCTTCGGCTGGCAGAATGCCAATTAAGTCGCCAGGTATTTCTATGAAGGCGCCATTTTGTCTTATTTTTAGAACTTTACCTTTTACCTTCTGGCCGACTTGATATTTTTCTTCAGCTTTGAGCCAAGGGTCATCTTTGAGAGCTTTTAAGGATAGAAACACCCTACCCGTAGCCATATCGATACTTATTATTTTGGCTTTTATTGTTTCTCCGATATGAAGAACTTGTTTTGGATTATCTATAAATTTCCAATCTATTTCCGAAGAATGAATAAGGGCATCAAGAGAATCACTTATTCGAACGAAGGCCCCGAAATCAGTAACTTCAGTTATCTCGCCATCGATGGTATCGCCAGCTTTAAGTTTCGCTAGTTCTTCTTTGGCAGTTTCTTCTTTTATGGCTCGTTCGGATACTATCAGTTTGTTGTCGGCTTCTGAGAAGTCCAGTATCTTTACCGGGAATGACTGACCCTTAAATTTTTGAAGAGCTTGGACAATTTTAGTGGTATCGCCACCATCTACCTTCGGATAGTGTTCAGATGATAGTTGAGATAGGGGAAGGAATCCCTGAATGCCGTTTACTTCTACAATAAGACCCCCCTTATTTATATTTATAATAGGAGCGTTAACAATTTCACTTTTTTCCATTTTCTCGCGAATATCTTCCCAGGCCGTAGTTAACTGGGCCGCTTTTAGAGATAACTCTCTATAACCCTCATCATTTTCTAACTCCAAAAGCATTACCGAGACCTTGTCTCCTTTTTTGAGAGCTTTAGTGCGTTCGGGGTTGTCGTAAAAATGGCCCGGATAGACAAGGCCAATACCAATAGGTCCAAGGTCCACAATTATATTTGCCTTAGAAACATTTATAATTTCACCGTTCAATATTTGGCCGGTCTTAGGTAAATCAAGGCCCTCCTTGGAGAGGAGGTCTTTCATGGACTTTAGTTGGGTCACCGGGATAGTTGTTACATTCATGTACTGGAGAAATATACACAATAATTAGCGGGATTGCAAGTTTTTCAAAATTTAAAACGCAAAAATGAACTTGATGATTATAATAAATTTTGTTATCATAGTCAGTATGACAATCACCTGGTTCGGTCATTCTTGTTTCAGAATCGAAGCTAAAGAGGCCCATTCGACTGGCTCAGGGCAGGTCAGTGTTTTAATTGACCCATTCTCTAAGGAGATAGGTCTTAGGCCACCTAAAATAAAAGACGATCTTGTTCTCGTAACCCACCACCATTTTGATCATGACAATATTGCTGACGCCAATCCGGAAGCTTTTATAATAGACCATCCTGGTGAATATGAGAAACAGGGGATCTCAATTCGAGGCATTAGGTCTTTTCATGATAGTTCCGAAGGAAAGGAGCGCGGCTTAAATACTATTTTTATAATAAAAGCAGAGGACATGACCGTTTGTCACATGGGTGACTTTGGTCAGAGTAATCTTGAGGATAAACAGGTTGAGGAGATAGGCGATGTTGATATTCTGATGATCCCAGTAGGCGGCGTTTATACAATAGATCATGAAGGGGCGGCAAATATTATAAGACAGATCGAGCCCAAGATGATAGTGCCTATGCACTACAAAGTTAAAGATTTGAAGGTAGATATAGCTGGTCCGGAAAAGTTCCTTAAAGAAATTGGACTTACACCCGAGAAAGTTGATAAACTTAAGATAGTCAAGAAGAATCTGCCAGTGGAAGAGATGAAACTAATCTTGTTCCAAAACTAAAATGTCTTTTTTAAACGAAATACAAAAACAGCCCCAGCATGTGAGAGAAATTATGTTTGGTTTGTGCGTGATTATTACGGTATCTTTGGTGGGAATAGTTTGGTTTCGATCTTTTGAAGAGGATCTATTCGTGATGTTAAACCCCGAACCAGATAAGCAGGAAAAATTTTATGCTGATCGAGATCAGAGGACACCATTGATATATGCGAGTGTAACCAGCGCTCTGGGTGATTTAAGGGCAACAATGTATAATGCTCTTGGTTTTTTTAACGACTACAGTTCTTCTGATAATAAGCAAGATTCAGAATATACCGGGGAGATTCACAAGTTGCCACTGTCGGGCGACAAATAGGATTAAATCTCTAATCTCGAAATCCTAATCTCTAAACAAATTCAAAATCTTAATCTCAAAATTTAAAACTTTGAAATTTGAGATTATCTAGAGATTAGAAATTAGAATTTAGAGATTGATTTTATTTTATGACTGAAATAAATAAAAACATTCAAAAACGAGAGATAGTAGAAGAGATGCGGAGATCATATCTAGAATACGCGATGAGCGTTATTGTTGCGCGTGCTTTGCCTGATGTTCGCGATGGTCTCAAGCCTGTACATCGTCGGGTTCTTTACTCTATGCATGAGATGGGGTTGCGGCCGGGAGCAAAATACCAGAAATCAGCGAAGGTAGTCGGACAAACTATGGGTCATTATCATCCCCATGGCGATACAGCGATTTATGATTCTATGGCTCGAATGGCTCAGGATTTTTCTCTTCGATATCCTCTCGTTGACGGTCAGGGTAATTTTGGGTCTGTCGACGGAGATTCTCCAGCCGCAATGCGTTACACAGAAGCGCGTTTAGCTCCCATCGCCGAGTCGTTACTGTCTGATATCGAGAAGGATACAGTAAATTTTGTTCCTAACTACGATGGTTCTGCCCAAGAGCCGTCAGTTTTGCCGTCTAGGATTCCAAATCTTTTGATAAATGGTTCTATGGGTATTGCTGTGGGTATGGCTACGAATATCCCACCCCATAATCTTACCGAAGTCCTCGATGCTTCCATGCATCTGATAGATAACAAAGACGCTGATGTTGCCGAGCTAGTTCAATTTGTAAAAGGCCCCGATTTTCCGACCGGGGGAGTTATATATAATGAACGGGATATAATGAATGCTTATGCCACTGGCCGAGGCCCGGTAATTATTCGTGGAGTTGCAAGTATTGTTGAAGAAAAAAAAGGATTCCAGATTATTATTACGGAGATTCCATACCAAGTGAACAAGGCCGAGTTAATTATAAAAATGGCCGATCTTGTCAAAGAGAAGAGGATCGAAGGAATAAGAGATATTCGAGATGAATCTGACAAGGATGGATTAAGAATTGCAATTGATCTTAAGCAAGACGCTTTTCCTAGAAAAGTTTTGAATCAACTTTTTAAATATACGGAGCTTCAAAAAGCCTTCCACTTTAATATGCTTGGTCTCGTTGATGGGATTCAACCTCAAATCCTGGGCTTAAAATCGCTTCTTGAAAAATTTATAGAGCATCGCAAAGAAATCGTTACCAGGCGTTCAAGGTTTGAACTTCAGAAAACCAAAGACCGAGCCCATATCCTCGAGGGACTCAAAAAAGCTCTAGATCACATTGACGAGATAATAAAAATAATTCGATCATCTGACTCAAAAGAAGACGCCTTTAATAATCTAGTTAAGAAATTTAAATTTTCAGATAAACAGACCAGCGCTATTTTGGAAATGAGACTTCAGGCCCTAGCTGGTCTTGAAAGGAAAAAGATCAATGATGAGCTAAAGGAGAAAAAAGAATATATTGCTTACCTTGAAGACCTGTTGGCCAGTCCTAAAAAAATCCTCGGGGTAATAAAAGAAGAATTGAAAGAGGTTAGGGCAAAATATGGTGACGAGCGTAGGACCAAAGTCATTAAATCTCCACTCAAAGAATTAGGCGAGGAGGAGCTTGTTCCCGAAGAGGACTCACTCTTTATGCTTACTCGGGGCGGATACATCAAAAGAATGCAGCCAGAGGGTATTCGTTCTCAAAAAAGGGGAGGTAAGGGTTTAATTGGTATGGCTACTAAGGAAGAAGATATTGTTACTCAGTTTTTCTTAGCCAATACGCATGATAGTCTCCTATTCTTTACGAACTCTGGCAAAGTTTTCCAGACCAAGGGCTATGAAGTTCCGGAGACTGCTCGTCAGTCCAAGGGTAAGGCCATCGTTAATTTTCTTCAGGTTTCTCCGAGCGACCTGATTACCGCCGTTGTCCCAATTTCTAAGGATCAGCGTGGAGCTTATCTGTTTATGATTACGGCTAACGGTGTAGTTAAAAAGGTTGATATGGATTCTTTTTCTCAAGTTCGTCGTACGGGTATGGTGGCGATTAAGCTAAAAGGGGACGATGAGTTAAAGTGGGTTCTGTCCACCTCGGGCAAGGATCAAGTTATGTTAGTTACCTCGGGAGGCAATGCTATTAGATTCAAAGAGAATGATGTTCGTCCAATGGGAAGAACCGCTTCCGGTGTTATTGGAATTAGACTTGAGAAGGGTGAGAGGATTGTCGGGGCCGATGTTGTACCAGCCGGGGTTGAAAAGGGACTTCATATTTTAATTGTAACTGAACACGGTTATGGTAAAAGATCCGACCTGAAGTTTTATAAAGTTCAGAATAGAGGAGGAAGGGGAATTATGACAGCCAAGGTTACTCCGAAGACCGGAAAAGTTGTGTCGGCTCATATTGTATCAGAAGAGAATAAAGAGCTTGTCGCTGTTTCTCAAAAGGGACAGGTTATTCGCACTGAAATTAATAGTATTTCTATCTTAGGCAGGGCCACTCAGGGAGTAAGAGTGATGAAGCTTGAATCTAGTGATGGACTGGCTTCAGTAGCTATGGTCTAATTAGGACTTACGCACTTGAGCTATGAAGCCCAAAATCTATAGGGCTTAACATAGCTCAAGCCACAAGGGGTTTGCCCAATCTTTTCGTTAAAATGCTTTAGTTTTTCTTCGCCGTACTTCTAGTACGTCTCATAAAAACTTAAGCATTTTGCCTCAACCTTGGGCAAACGCGTAAGTCCTAAAACAGTGAGATTGTTTATTACTCCTTTCTTTAATTGCGACTTGTTGTGTTAAAATAGAGACAAGATGCAACAAGTCTCGGCTCTCCCAATTTCTTCCGGAACTAAACCCGTTGGTACGGGTGGTTTTCTTGACCCGCTAAGTATAGTTGAACAGTTTGGAATTATTGACGGAATGAAGGTAGCTGATCTCGGCTCCGGTGGAGGATACTTCGCTATTTATATGGCTGAAAGAGTTGGCTCATCTGGTAAGGTCTATGCTTTGGATATTCTGGAAGAAAAGCTCGATAATCTTCGAGCAAAGGCAAGATCTCAGGGCTTAGAAAACATAGAGACGATAAGAACCAACCTAGAAGTATTGGGAAGCTCGAGTTTGCCTGATAATTCACAAGATCTCGTTTTGATCTCTAATGTTCTTTTTCAGTCACGAAAACAAGAAGATATCATCAAGGAAGGTGCCAGAGTTCTGAAAACGAAAAGCAGTTTTATCATTATTGATTGGAATAAGGGTACTGGGGGCTTCGGTCCTCCAGACGATTTACGCCCCAGTCAGGAAAGTATAAAAGTGGCGGCTGAGAGACAAGGCCTAACATTTGTTCGAGCTCTTGATACGGGACAGTTTCATTTTGGCTTAATTTTTAATAAAAAGTAATGATCTTTGGTTTTTTAGGTAAAAACAAATTGTTATACATTCTTCTGGGTGCGGTTGTATTTGTTGTGTTTATAACCGTACTTCTTATTCTTCAAAACTTAGGCGGTGGAAGTCCCAGTCGGGCTACGCTTGAATTTTGGGGTGTTTACGATGATCGACAGAGTTTTGCGGATGTTTTTTCTGCATTTCAGCGAGTTGAACAGGGAATAAAGATTAACTATAGACAGTTTTCTTATGAAGATTACGAAAAAGCTCTCATCGATGCTCTAGCAGCTGGCACTGGTCCAGATCTAGTCATGATCCACCATACTTGGCTGGCTAAACATCGGGATAAGCTTGTGTCGATGCCAGATTCATCCGGTGCCAAAGAGATAATATACCCAACTGCAACCGATTTTCAGAATCAGTTTGTGGATGTTGCCTATAAAGATCTTGTTTTTGAAAATAAAATTTATGCCGTTCCTCTTTATGTCGACACTCTAGCGGTTTTTTATAATAAAGACATGCTTAATACTGCCGGGATAACTAAGCCCCCGAAAGACTGGGAGGAGTTTAGTAAGGATGTCGAACTTCTTACCAAGTTTGATTTTAGTGGCAATATTGTTCAGGCTGGAGCGGCAATAGGCACCTCTCAGAATATTAATCGCTCAACTGACATTCTCTCGGCCCTATTTCTTCAAAGTGGCACGAAAATGACGAATACCGGTAATACTAGTGCTACTTTGACTCGCTCTGTAAACTCGGCAAGAGTTGGCGAGAACGCCCTTCAGTACTATACCGATTTTGCTAATCCTAAAAAATCTGTCTATACCTGGAACGACAGCCAGCACTATTCAATCGATGCCTTCATTGAGGGGAAGGTTGCAATGATGCTAAACTATTCTCATCAAATTCCTGTAGTTCGAGGAAGATATGACAGACTCAATTTTTCTGTCGCGCCATTGCCCCAATTTTCGGAATTAGATGCCAAGAACTATGCTAACTATTTTGCAGTTGGCGTCTCTAATCAGTCTAAAAACCAAGCGGCTGCCTGGCGATTTCTTAATTTCCTGGCTTCTAAAGACGGTTCGATGACTTATCTAAATAAGACAAACAGACCTTCGGCTCGGCGGGATGTGATTGACCTACAAAGAAACGATCCTCAACTTGGCGTATTTGCCGTCCAGGCCTTGTCGGCTAAGTCTTGGTTTCAGATAGATAGCAATGCCATTGATAACATTTTCGCAGACATGATCGACGATGTTAATCTGGGCAGAGCTAACATTCGAACGGCCTTACGAGCAGCTGAGTCGAAAATAAACGTATTAATGACAAAGCTAGGACAACAATGATAAAAATTAAAAATTTCAAGGTAAAGGTTTTGGTATGTTTACTTCTACTGTCTACTGTCTACTGTCTACTTCCTACTTCTGCCTCAGCCCATACTAGTGGTCTCTGGATGCCGGGTGATGCAATAGTTCCATGCGGGGGAAATTATACAGATAACAATGGCAATCTTATAACAAGACCTGAATGTACCCAATGTGAGATCCTACATCTCCTTAAGCACCTAATTGATTTTATTCTTGTCGCTGCCGCACCCATACTTGCAACCCTCTTCTTTGTAATTGCCGGATTTCATATGATGTTAGGTGGAGCTAATCCGGGTATGCTTTCTACTGGCAAGAGGATGTTTAAGGATACTTTCATTGGCCTTCTTATTGTCATGCTTGCTTGGTTAATCACCAATACTCTCATTAAAAGTCTAGCTGATCCTGTAGCAATAGGGGGAAATTGGTGGCAATATACTTGTGTCTCAGGCAATTCTAACTCAAACCCTAATCCGGGGAATGTAGCTATCTCCAATGAGCAGGTTATGAATAGAACATCTAATAGTGTAGTAATTATCTGGGCAACCAGTATTCCGGCGACATCGCAAGTTCACTATGGTCCCTACTATGGTTCATGTAATAATATGGTCATATACACACCGATTGATAATAACCCCGTAACCTCACACAGTGTTACCCTCTCGGGTCTTGGATCGAATATGACTTTTTGCTATCAAGTTATTTCAAGAGAAAGTAACGGATATGAGGCCGTAGGTTCGATCTTTCAGTTCCAGACTTTACCATAGTATCTGGAGTAGGTATTATGCTATAATTAATTATGAGGTCATCTCGTAACCCCATATTCGGCTATAATTTCCGTATCTGGCCTACGGCTTCATGAAAAGTTCTTCAGCGTATCTGGTGATATGCTTCAGAATTCTCATCTCGCCTCGGCTCATATACAGAAATTCTATCTCGAAAGAGGGTCTCGAGATGACCTCTGTAAAAATTTAAAATAATCACCATGTATAAAAATTTTTATAAAATCATTGTAGTCGGTGTCTTGTTTCTTTCTTTCTCGGTTGCCTTCGCCCTAACTAAACCGAGTCCTGATGCCGATCCCAATTCTTTAAGCTATGTTTTTTATCTTTACTATGACAACGGCCAGCTTTTGGCTGACAGAGATTATGAAATTAAATACGATGTGTTGGGTGAGGTTTTCTCTCCCGAATCTCCATCGGCTGAGGCGGCTTATCGGGGAACGATACTTAACTTCAAGGGCGAGATCGTTAAGACCTTTCTCTTTGACCCCAAGGGTGGCAGATCAGGATTTACGACTGGTAAGATCACCGTACGCGGTCCATATGTTGGTGACGGCTTAAGGGCTCAGTTTTATGACAATCAGGGCAAACAATCAGTTACTGTTTTTGTCAGTGCCAGCGCTCTTTGTAACGATGATAACCTTTGCGATACTGCTGGCGGAGAGAGTGAGAAAAATTGTTCTAATGATTGTAAGAAACCTCGCGCTACGCCAACCCCAGTTGCATCAATTGAACCGACCTCTGGATTTTTCACTGACTTTGATCTGAACACCGTCCTTATCTATGCGGTTGGGGGAATCGGTGTGGCGGTGATTGCCTGGTTTGGTTGGAGATGGTGGAAAAAAAGAAATGAAGAGAAGTTTCTTCCGCCTGCGCCTCCAACAGTTATGCCTCCGCCCCCTTTCAATTAATGATCAGCAAACGATATAGTATTTTAACATCCCTACTAGTTTTTAGTGGATTTTGTTTGCTTTTTTTTAATTCTGTCTCTGCTCAAGAATGCACCCCGGGTTCAACCCAGACATTCACATTCCCTCGGATCGGGGGTTATTATCTAGACTATTGCTACGCTTTTACTTCTCAATGTGGAGATCCGGCAGCTGATGCCTATTGTCAGTCAGTGGGCTATGATTACTCAACGGCCTGGGATGATCCAATGGTTCCAGCTCCTGGAGATACTATAACAATTGGCACTGGGGAAGTTTGTAGTGAGGCTGGTTGTGGTACATTTCCATCCGTAACCTGTGGTTGTAATGCGGCGCCTACACGGCCACCACCTGAACTACCCCTACCCTCATCTTCGCCAACAACACCACCACCTCCACCACCTCCACCACCTCCACCACCTCCACCACCTCCACCACCACCAGGACCGCAAGCTTCTTCGTGTCAGCTAACATATGCAAATTGGGATAAGTGCTTCTCGGATGACCCAATTCTCGGTTCCTCGGTGAATCTCCAGGTTATAGGTACTGATTGTGTTGGTTATCAAGTTGCTTTTGATATTTACGATAAAGATGCCGGTCCCTTGGCGGATGATAAAAAGCCGGGCCAGTTATTTGCCACATTTAATCAGTCAAATGTAGCAAAGATTCCTTGGATCGTTGATGGCTCTTGGGATGATGATAATGTAGGAACATATGTATTCTATTTTGAAGCTGCAGCGGGGGGCGGTCGAATTAATAGTTATGATAGTTCTGGCACTAATTTGGATGTCCCAACTCATTCTCAGGGAGGGTGTGTTAACTGTACTACTCTTTTCGCTCCAGATACTTGTCAGTGTAATGACGGCTACTCTGTTAGTCGTAGCTCTTGGGGGGGAGCTTGGGGTGATAATTGCCGTGACAATCTTTGCCAAGCTAACAAAGGCGATGCGCTTAATGCTTGTGGTTTAGCTCCCGGTCGGCCCGGTACCGATCAGACAATCGATTGGAGAATCTTTAACCCTCTAAAAGGCATGAGTCAGACTCAGAATGTTTTTGATCTTATCATTATTATCACCGATTGGATTCTAAACATTGCCGGCTCGCTTATAATAATCTTGATAATTTATTCAGGTGTCAGATTCTTAATCTCTCGCGGTAATCCCGGCGAAATACAAAAGGCCAAAAGTATTTTATTCTGGGCTCTTGTCGGATTCGGAGTGATCTTAATCGGTAAAGGATTTATTTACCTAATTGAAAGTGTTCTCCAGGGAAAAATGCCAATATTTCTATGATTACAAAGTCAAGAATAGCTATTATTTCGATAGTTTTATTTTCCTGTCTAAGTACGGCTTACTTCGTTGACGCTCAAACCATCGGGCCAGATTTGATTACTTGTAATGGATCGAAGGATGTTTGTAATGTTACCGTTAGTAATTCCGTATTAATTAGTTGGTCTTGCAATAATTCTACTTCAGGAAGTGTATCGAACGATAGAGATAGAATGGTTTGGTCGGGCACTAATGGATCGCAAACCCTCGGTGGATTGATCGACGATACAATATTCTTTCTTACCTGCAATGGCGCTAATGGAACCACCACCTCTAATATTTTGGCTAATGTAGTTTCGGGTAATCAGACGGATATAACACCTCCGGGAGTCGTCTTTTTCGACGTTACTGTCCTTAGTTCCTCTCTTACAAGAATAGCCTGGGAAGCAACTGATAGCGGTGGATCATTCTTAGACAGAGTATCAATTGACCACGCTCTCTTTAATACTATTTCTTGTACTGATACAAACCGTGCCGGTTGTAATTGGACTACGGCCGAGTTCGTGAATTCTATTCCAGGTTCTGAAGATTGGGGTTCGGCGATCTATGACTCTCTAACGGTTCCGGGACAATATGTTTACCGTATTCGAGTTTTTGATAATGCTGGTAACATGACTATCTATCCACCCCCTCCACCACCCATTATTACCAACATCTCTGTAACGCCCAACTCTGGTAGTGGATCCAGTCAAACCTTCGCATTCAGATGGACAGATACCCTAGGGGCGAGTGATATATATTCTGGGTATACAATATTTGTACCAAACATTCCAAGTGACCCCAATAGCTTGGCAGGTGTTTGTCGTCCAACTTGGAATAATTCTGACGGGGTTAAATTATGGAACGATGCCGGTACTGGTATTGTTGGAGTGATCTCACCTGGTACCTCTGGCACTCTCTCAAATAGCCAGTGCATTATAACTGTAGGACCAAACCCGGTTACTAAAAATGGGAATGATCTTATTTTCACCTATCAGGCGACATTTAAACCTGCCTTTGTGGGAAACTTAAAGATTGGCATGTATGCCGCTAACGGCACTGGCGACCTCTCTATGGTCAATGGTACTTACCAGCCAATGGGAACCTGGACAGTGCTCGGGGCGCCTAGCTGTACCCTATCGGTTTCGCCAAACTCTGGAAGTGGCATGACCCAGACCTTTACCTTTAACTGGACGAATGTCGATACGACTGGTGGAGTGTATGCGTTATTTTCGACAGACCTCTCCAGAGACCTCACCAGCCAGGCAAATGCTTGTAGCATAGGTTGCCAAGGATCACAGTGTAATTTGTATAAAGACAATCCGGTTGATGGGAACATTCTTGGAACGTGGGGTTCTGGTCCATCTATCTCAAACAGTCAGTGTAGTATAGATGAAGCTAATACTGTCCTAACTGGAACGGGTACAACTAATCGGACCTTGGTTGTGCCGGTGACGTTTAAACCTGCTTTCTCTGGGAGCTTGAAGATAGGTATGGGGGCAAATAACTGTTGGAACACTACCGGCGGTTTCTATCAAAAGGGTACCTGGAATGTGCCCACTCCTCCACCTCCTCCTCCAGCACCTACACCGCCACCACCTGAACCACCCCTACCCTCTTCACCACCCCCACCACCAGAAAATCCAACTTTGACCGTGAATGTTTCTACGGTTCGGGCTGGAAATTCAGTTATTGTTTCCTGGACTAATCTGGATGCAGTTTTTCCAAACCCCATTGCAACGGATTGGATTGGATTATATCCACCAGCTGTTAACGACTTCGGTTATCTTTCTTATATATATGCTGGAAGTTGTACTCCAACAGTTGGCGCCGTTCCTAATGTTTCAGGATCTTGCTCTTTTACTATACCTGCTTCAGCTCCTACCGGTATCTATAGACTACAACTATTTGATAATATTCCTCCGACGAATGGTTTAGCTAGCACCGCCAATTTTAACGTAACTGGAGCTCCGCCCCCTCCGCCTCCACCCCCACCCCCACCGCCACCTCCTCCGCCAGGTCCGCAATCTGTCGGTGGTTTTCTCTTTGAAATTCCAAATCCTTTCTCTGGTTCAATAAATACCTTCGACGATCTGATCAATGCCATTATTCTCTTTCTTTATTACATTGCCGGTCCAATCATTGTAGTGATGATTGTATTGGCTGGCCTATTCTTTCTGTTCGGTAGAGGAGAGCCAAGTAAAGTCGAGACAGGTAAAAAGATTCTTCTCTATGCGATTATCGGACTGATTATTATTCTGATAGGAAGAGGTTTTATTACTTTGTTGCAGAGTATTATAAGTCTAGGAGCGGGGACGTAACTACAAATCCCGTTAGAAGTCTCGCTCCAGAAGCCTTGCTTCTGGAGTCCGAAGGACCTCGGCGGGACTACTTCTAACGGGATGAAACATATTCTTCTTGCTCAGATAACCGATAATTTAGGGGGTGCTCCGGGAGCAGTACTTGATATCCAGGGCTTCTTCAATCTCCTCAGCAGGTTATCCTGTTGGTTTTTGAGGTTCGGAATAATTTCTTTGGGAGTAATGATGATCGTCTATGGCCTCTTATTTCTTAAAAGTAGAGGTAATTCGAGCGAGTTATCGAATGCTAAAAAAGCCTTTGGTTGGGGGGTCGTCGGCGGCTTAGTGATTATGGGTGTTTTTACGATTATACTAACTATCCCCGAATTGCTGAAGCTAGGAACATCAGAGTCAATTGATTATCCTATTCTTAAAATATTAAATAATTGTTTGTAAGGTGAAAAATATCAGATATAGCCATTTGTTAATAATTTTGTTCAGCCTCTTTTTAATTGGAGGAACTGCCAATGCTCAGATACCAGGTGATTTTGCAATTCCGTGCCAGTTATGTGGAAAGCCAAATAACGATGTATTAAATTGTAATAATAAGACCACATCTCCGTTTGTAGATTTTACATGGGGCCCATCGACTGGGGCTACTCGATACGAAGTATATTACAAAAATTCTTCTATCGGTTCATGGACAGGGCCGGTGGCGACTGTCACGAATCTGAGCAATCTCCGCTATACCGCGAGTGTTTCCCCGAACAGCCAGAACCATTATTACCTAAGAGCAATAAACGCCAGCGGATTTAAAAGTTGTAGCTTTTATTCCGCTAGTTATATCTATGGCGGTAATGATTGTAGAGTTAATGTTGCCTATACTAATACCGATGATGGCGCAGAAGCAAATTGCGAAGTTATCTCTACTCCAACTCCAACTCCAACACCAACGCCTACACCTACTTCTACCCTTACTCCAACGCCGACACCACTGCCAACTCCGCTCCCCACCCTAACGCCATCTCCACCACCGGGCGATACAAGATCACCAAAGATTTCGAATGTAAAGATAACCAACATTACCCAAACGGGAGCTACGGTCACTTGGGATACGGATAAGGTAAGCGATAGTCAGGTTGAATACTGTACAACAGCCAGCCGATGTGGGGTTAGTAGCACTCTCAATACTGGATTAGCGACCAATCACGCTGTAAATTTATCGGGGCTTACTCCCAACACCTATTATTTTATTTGGGCTAAATCTAAAGATGGAGCAGGGAATTTGGGGGTGCTGGGGTATTATTTATTCAGAACCGCCTCCAGCGTCGTTTCGACCCCAATAAATACACCATCTCCAACGTTAACTCCAACCCGGACCCCAGTTAACCCGCCCATAATTTCCAACGTACAAGTTACAAACATCACCAGGGATTCTGCTACAGTGACTTGGGAGACTGACATACTTGCGGATAGTAGTATACTCAGCTGCTTTGTTAGAGTCTTTTGCTTTAGAATTTTAGCTCAACAATCTAATTTTACAACATCGCACTCTTTAAATATCTCTGGCTTGAAACCATATAAAAACCAAAACATTAGTGTTGGTTCAAGAGCTGTCAGTGGCGATCAAACTCAGTCGATTGCTAAATCTTTTAAGACTCAGCCTGGATTAGTTATCTCTAATGTCGGGGTAAATATCGGACAAGCCTCGCTTACTATTACCTGGGATACTAATTATTCTTCAAACAGTCAGCTTAGAGTGTGTCGATTTCCATTCTTTTGTCTTGGAGTGACGGTTTTTGATCCAGTATTTAATTTCAGTCATTCTATGACCGTAGGCAACCTTACATCGGGGGTACGTTACTATTATCAGTTAACATCGATGGACGAAGTTGGTTATGCGGCCAGAACCTCGAATATATACATTACGACATTGCCTTGATGATTGGGTCATTGCTATGTAAAAACAGGGGATATATAATAGGGTTAGTTAGAGTAAATTTATCGCCTTAAACTAAAGTCACTGATTGATCTAGATAACCTAGTTGTCTGGGTGAATGAGTGCCTTAGGTCACGTCTATATGAAGAAAGTCTTACTAGCATTTTTTCTAGTAGCTCTTTTTCTGACCTGGTCGAATACAAGTTTTGCTCAGTGTGTACCTCCTTATTTAAACTTTACTGATTGTTTCAGAAGTTCTGTTACGCAGAGTGGTGGCCCAACCTATGGGGCTAGCTCGGTGGTAGAAATTTTGGAGAACATAGGAGGTTTTCTTATGGTCATTGCCGGTATCTTGGCCGGAATTGTTATAGTGGTTGCCGGAATTGTTTATATGGGTGCCGGATCAAATCAGACAAGAGTTGGAACGGCAAAAGCCGTGTTTAAAAACGGTGTGATTGGTGCTCTGATAATATTTGCTACTGGGATCATAGTTAACACTATAGCCATGCTCGCTCTTGATCCATTTGGATTCTTCTCGTAATTCCTCAGAATATTAAAATAGAATTGTTATAATGAAATTCTACTCAAAAGCGATATCGTCGGCATTAGTTCTCACATTCCTTTCGGTCCTTACTGTTAATGCTCAACAAGCTCCACCTGGAGTGCCTATTTCACTCAATGATCTTATATCGATTTCGGAGAACATCGGTGGTTTTCTTATGGTCATCGGGGGGATACTTGCTGGTATTGCTGTGGTTTGGGTCGGGATTGTTTATATGACTTCTGGCTCAGACTCAGCAAAGGTTAAGGGAGCTAAGGATATGCTCAAAGCCGTATTAATAGGAGCCCTTATTATATTTGGTTCGGGCGTTATCATCAATACCATAAAAGCTTTAGCGACTAATCCACTGCAGTTTTTTCAGTAATCTCTATTATTTTATAGGGTGTTGATATTTATTATTGTGAGGATGATATAATAAAGAGGTAAGTTTTTATTATAAAAAGGGTAGAGGCCCGGGTCTCTACATAGGAAATGGAGGTGTTTTCATGACAAAATTCAAAACAGTAGCAAAGGTTTCAATTGCGACCGCGATGGCTTTGATGCCGGCATTAGTCTTGGCTCAGTTGCCAACTCCGACATCTCCGTATGCTG
>Ga0209515_10003282_pt1 | contig 23506 bp, 24 predicted proteins | sample Subgroupgradi54m_FD_187454 | JGI IMG/M metagenome (GOLD analysis project Ga0209515, IMG submission 187454) | Subsurface groundwater microbial communities from S. Glens Falls, New York, USA - GMW60B uncontaminated upgradient, 5.4 m (SPAdes)... ... | reverse complement strand
TCGGCCGTAAGATCTCCGACGAAGAGTGGGCGAAGATCAACCTGCTGCGTGATGCTTTCCACGGCGATTGGAACTATACCATTCGACCACATCGTCACCCCTAACTTGATACACTTATTTCATCGCAAACACTAAGAGTCATTTTTTATGGATACCGATCGAGGGTATCGGTGCCCCAAATCGTATGAGGGGTGGCCCCTCCCGGCTTCTACGCTGCAGCCCGTCTGGTCCAGCGCGTGCTAGGCTTCGGATCTCGCCGGTGAATGAGCGTAGCTCTCTCCATCTGCCGCTGCAACGTCCCGCATGTATTGCAAGATACTGTTGCACAGAACCTCATTGCCAAAAGCCTTCGCCGCGAAGGCGAATGAGGGGATGCTCCTGTAGAACGCGTTCCACAAGTCCTGTTGGTGGTCATTGGCGCGAATGGTCCCGAGCATTCCGCGAAGATGCCATCGAGGTGGGGCGCCCAGGTACATCTCCATGATGTGGGGTGAAGCCCCGTGTACGAACCCGGAGTAGATTTTCTGCACAGTGCGTATGACCTCAACGCCAGAACTCGGATCAAGCCCCTTCCCCTCAATCCGACTGAGATAGGCTCTGATTTTCCGGCGAGAGACCATCGGCCTGGCTTGTGTTGACCTTATGGCGCTCTCTGGATTGTCGAATTCCTCCTCGTAGAATGCAGTCAAGTACTCCCGATGTAGGTCTGTGATCTCACCAGAGATGACGCCATGGGCCAGAAAGATGACATCCTCATTGAACTCATCCAACATTCGCTGCAACGCACCTTGTTCCTGGACAAAGCCGTGGGTCATCAACAAACGAGCAGCATGCAACCCACTGGCGATGCGCGCCAGCTTTTGAATGAGTGCTTGGTGAATGTTGCGATCAGGGTACCGAAAAACAAGGTCCTTCCCGAACGGTACTAGCTCAGGGGGGTGCACACTTGCCGCCAACGCGGTGTGCGTCCTCTCCATGTTGTTCAGGATCTGGTCGTAAAGGTCTTCCACGATCGTCGATTCCGAGGCTTAACTATTAGGTGAACCGCTTGAGTCGGCTGCAAACGCCGGCAGCCTATCTTCTGAGACTGCCAAGCTACTCAAAACTGAATTGGCCGCAATATCCAACACCCAGTTGGACGTGTCAACAATTTTGTAGCCGCCAAACGCTGCCGTGATCGGCGGCCTATCTCCCTAACAACCCGCAGCCTACATCGGCTGCCGCCTGACTTCGCTTGGCCCGCCTCTTGACAGGACCTCCATTTACTAGGAAGATGCACGCACGAAATCGTCGGCGCTCCGCTCCTCAGGTCGGGCCAGACGGAACCAGATTGCTTGAGTCCAACGTAGATGGAGGTCGTGCTCTGTCGGGAGACGGTATGAACCGGGCCGGTTCGATATTGCGTCCTGCGTGTTCCCTCCTTTCAGTTGTCACACTGCGTCAGCACGCTGTCCTGTGCGCCGTCGCCGCGCTGGGGGGTGTGGACTACCGTGTCGTGATGGAGGCCGCGGAACTCCCTTCGGTGCAGCCATAACGGCATGATGCTAAGTGGTGTGATCTCGTGGAAAGCGGAAGGGGGCAAGGAGCAGGCTGTGACGCGCTCTCCCACGCGGAGGCGACCATCGTCGATGGCCAAACGTACTATCCGCGCTCGGGACCTCGGGATCGACCTCGAATCGGGGACAGAAGGCGAGCGCTTCAAATGGTTTTTGGCCTGCCTCTTGTTCGGTAAACCGATTCAACAGGAGGTGGCCAGGTGAGTCTATCAAATCCCCGGCTGAGGACCCCGGGCGTAAGCCCGGGGGTGAAAGCCTCCGATCTGGAATTCGTTAGAGAGGAGTTGGTGACCCCGCAGGCGCTTCTCGATGCGGGGTGGAACCGGCTGATGAGTGTCCTGGACCGCGGCCACTATGTTCGCTTCGATTTTTCGACGGCCACCAAACTCCTTGACATTGCTCAATCCCTCACAACCCGCTATGGTTCCCTCACGAACCTGCTAAGACAGTCCGGCAGCAGGAAGGATCTTGCCCTGCGTCTCCAGGAGTTCAAGGGCATAGGTCCTGTCACGATCCGCATCTTCCTCCGCGACATCAAGTCCCATGCGAGGTAACCCTTCAGACCCGGACTTGCAGAGCGCGGCAAAACGCAGTAGTGTGAGAAAGGGGATTATCCGCTTGGGCACCTCAGGGTAAGGAAGGCGGGGTCCATCCCGCCAGGAAGGATGGAGGGATCCGATGGAAAAGGATTTCAATCCGGAATATGTTCAGTTGTGTCTGACCATCAGACACTACAGCGCGCTTCGCTTTGCCATGCGGACACTACTTTTAGTGCTCTTCGTCGGTCTGGCGGTTATTGGTTTCGGGATTATTCCCCAACAATCTTTCTTGGTGATGGCCACGGCAAAGGCACTCGGTTTCTTGGCGACGTGTTTCTTCTGGGCGTGTGAAAAGAACGCAGCGCGCTACATGAGCCACATGCAGGAGAGAGCGGCTGAGCTGGAGAAACTGCTTGGCTATCGCTTATGGTCAGGGATGCCCCGGTCAGTGTACTGGTTTGTAGGCCCCCCCTTCGTCACCCCACTTGTCTATGGAGCGATTGCGCTATTCTGGCTATACGCGGTAGCCTTTGTTCGTTGATATAGAGCTTTTCTTCTGAAGGAAGGGAACAATGCGACTGCGGCAACTCCAGGCGATGGTTTCGACCTTGGCGGGAGTGTGGAAGATGGCGACTCCGGCTCGTCTCTCATAGCACCGTCCGCGCTAACGGCGGCGGCGCGTCCGGGATTTCCCCTTGGGCGTGGATACAGTCAGCCACGCCTCTGCCCCTGGGGTCGCCTGCCATGCGTCGCCCAGTTCGTCGGCACAGAGCACGGCTTCCTCCTCGCTCCCAAACGCGTACGATGCCGGCAGCGGGCCCGGCCATTCCGCCCTGCCAGTCAGGTACGTGGGCACGTGCCGGTTCGCGCGGATCGCCGCTCGCAATCGGGCCCGCGCAAGCCGGCTATCCCCTTCCCGACGGAACGTCCAGAGGGTCCACCCGTATTTCCATGTCGCGGTGATGTCATCGTCGAATTGCTCGAGCAGCGCACCAGCCTCGCCGTCTCGACCCGTGGCGAGCAGGACTGGGAGGAGGATGTCCCGGACGCCCTGATTATCGGTCGGGTTGAGGCGAAGGATCTCCTGGTAGTGGCCGATCGCTTCGTCCGCCTGGCCCAACTCCTCTAAGCACCGCGCCAACCCGAAACGGGCACGCATGTAGGGCCTGGTCTGGACTATGCCCCAGAAATGCCCCGCATGTTCCTCGAAGGTCAGCGGTCCCAGCGCACGCTCCCCGGCCGCGACCGCCTGCGCGTACAGGTCACGAGCGGCTTCGGGGCCCGCGGCCTGCTCCGCCAGCATCACGTATGCGTCAGCGCAGTCAGCCGACAGTTCCAGGGCCTTACGTGCCAGTTGGATCCGACGACGGCCACGCGCTTCAACCGCCCGATAAATGAGGTCCTGCGCTTGCTCCAGGGGTGTGGTGGCGATGGAAGGAATCTCATCGAGCGGGCCGATGAATCGCTCCTGCATCGCCTGGTTCGCTTTCGCCGGATCGTCGAAGTCGGATCGGGCCATGAACCGCTCCATCTCAGCCATGACCCGTTCCATGATCCGCCGGTCTGGGATGCCGCCGCGCTGTGCCGGGCGCGGTGCGTCGAGCGGCTGAAGCAGCGTGGGGATGCAGAGCGTGAACGTCTTTGGCCCGTCAGGAGTGTGGACTTGGCGGCTCCAGCGTCCCCGATCAATCTCCTCCTCGCTCGTCTCCGCTAAGGCGAGCAATAGTCCCTCCAGGTAGGCGAGAACCCTTGCGTCAGGACGCACGATCGTTGCATCCGGACCACCGACCCGGAGCGCGACGGGATACGCATGATCTGCAGCCACCGGGAGCATCTGGTCTTCCCAGAGATCCGCGTCCCCGAACGGCATCTCCTCGATCGGACCGTACCACACCGCCCACCGGGATCGCGTGCGCATGAAGGTCTCCGGATCTGGGTCGGCTTGGACGGCCTCGAAATCCTTCGGTGTCTCGAAGAACCCCACGCCGAAGACCTGCCCCGCGCCGCCCAGCACCGTGAGGTGCTGAAGGCCTCGCTTCGCCGCCGGGGCCTCGACATGGATGAGGTCCTCATCGGTGAGGTGGCGCCACGGCGCCGCCAGGAAGAAACGCTTTGCCGCTTCCCCGAAGGCCCGCATCCGCTCGATCGTCACACCGGGCGTGTCCAGCGCATCCGGCAGTGGCGGCGCGCCGCCTACGGCCTTCCCGTAGTGGGCCAGTACCTGCTTGACGGCCAGAAGATCCGTGGACACCATGAAAGTGAGATGCTCATCGCCCAACGAGCGCACGAGGTAGGCGCCGAGGTCCGCGTCGGTGACTTCGAGGCGCGCGGGGCGACATCCGGCGAGCTTCTTGTTGAGCCCAAACTCCACCAGCGTCTCCAGCGCCAGGCCGGGATCGTGTCCCCCCAACTCCGGCTGAATTTTCATGTCTACACATCCGGTGCGCAGGCTGACCCAGATCGCGGCCCACGGCCAGTACGGCCTGTCATCCGGGCCATGCTCTATCCAGACCGGCAGACGCACGAGGCCACCCTGCCAGACCTCGGCCGCGTGTCGTGGGAGCTGTGCGAATCGCGTGATGCGGAGCGGAGAGACGGCGCTCATGACTCACCTATGAATTCAAGTTCAACGAACGTTGGGAGTGACTCGGCGGCAGCAATGAGTTCGTCGAAGCAGACCGAAGCCCGCCGGTCGTTGGCCTTCTACCTAACCCTTCATATCTGACCGCTTCGTATGCCTCTACGGACTAGCGCATTGAAGGTGGAGGAGTTTTCAATATCCTTTTTGTAGGTGAGCGGATCGTTCTGGAATCGTTTCTGGATGTAGCTGTTCACTCGATCCTTTAACTCGTATGGCAACGGTCTATCATCACCTGTAGTCTCAGACGTATCAGTCGGATCGCCGTACATCGGGTGAAGCTTCCTTAGTGTTGCGGCCGCTTGCCCCGGTGTGTGACCCTCCCCCGACCCTTTTAGACAAATTGTATACCGCTGGAGCCCGTCAACCTTTTCCATTAGCACTCGCTCAATGGCAGGGAGATTCCACCACCACCTTATATCTGAGTCAGTCACACCTTCTTGTCTCTTCTTGGCAAGTTGTTCTTTAACGGACGGATCTGTCGATTCTCGTTTAAGCAACTGATCGCCGAAATCTTGAACCATGTCAGATGCTTCCGATCGCTTCAACTCCTCTTTCGCATCATGGATCATGTCTCGAGCGATGCGTCGTGCCTCACTGGCCGGCATTCCCATCATCGACTGAAACATCCGAGCATGAGTTGCCTCAAGCTGGCGTTCGTAATCTGACTGGCTTGAAAACAGATCGGATAGGAAGCCCATGGGTAACCCTCCCTATGGTTTTTACAAACCACAACGAAATATTCCACAGCATGCCATACCGAAAAGGCGGCGAACCAGCACTTAGCTGGACGTGTCAAGAATTTTGTGGTCGCCAATCGCTGCCGTGATCGGCGGCCTATCTCGGCCGCCGCCTGGGAGCATCACCTGAGGGGCAATGTCGAAGTGGCTAAGGAGCAATATTAAGGCTTGAATGGCGTCCCCAACGGGATTCGAACCTATGTTACGGCCTTGCATGATGCCGTGGCGCGACTTTCAACGCAAGGGCCATTTCCCATGAATTCGTTCCAACCGTCGCGCCATAAAATATGCAACCCATAGGCACGCCACGAAGGCGCCAACACCCCCCAAAAAGAAAAGCCAGTGACCGAGCAGAAAAGCAGGGATCGTCCCAATTCCGAGGCTCGCAACAGACAGGATCACGGCGAGTCGCCGAAAGTTTCGCTCCACGTTCATAAGTGTAGTTACCTCCAAATAAAAACCACCCTGACCACGATGGCTAAGCTGGTTGCTGCAACGGAGTAGTCACTATTTAGACACCAACGGGCTGGCTCAAGAGGGAGAGTCTTTCTAACTCCTTGAATCCATTGGCGTCCCCAACGGGATTCGAACCCGTGTTTCAGCCTTGAAAGGGCCGCGTCCTGGGCCGGCTAGACGATGGGGACATTGAAGGGAAGACCGGCTCTTTATAACATAGTTCCGGTGGCGTGGGAAGGGCTGGTTACGAGATCCTTTGGCGGCGTGTCATCACCTCCACCCGGCCACGGTCGTTAATGAACAGATTTAAGAGACCACTGATCAGGCTTAACAGGATTGCCCCGAACACCGCAGACCAGAAGCCGTGCACCTCGAACCCCTGGATCATCAGCGAGACGAGTTTCAGGAGCGCTGCGTTGAGCAACGGGATGAAAAGTCCCAGTGTCATGATCGTGAGTGGAAGCGTCAAGATCACGAGCACAGGTCGTACAACGGCGTTGACCACCCCGAGAAAAAAGGCGGCAGACAATGCAGGCAGGACCCCCCGCACCTCGATGCCAGGGATGACGGTTGACACGATTAAGAGGGCCAGCGCATTGAGAAAAAGTCGGACGAGAAATCCCATCACTCGCTCCTCCTGGTGCGTCTGCGACCCATTTTACCTGTAATTGGTGACATTGTGCCGGGCCAAGAAACGAGCATAGCAAGGCGCGGTCCCTGGGGCCGACCGAGGCGTACAGCGTCAGGTACGTCGCAGGGAGCGCCCCGGGGGCTAGCAACGCCGCTAGGCGAAGTTAATTGGACCGGCAATGGTTTAACCGAACTCGCCCCGAAGGAACCGTTCCCGGGCGTCGAGCCGCATCCGTTTGCCGCTGGTGGTCTTGCTCAGAGTTCCTGGTACGACCAGCAGCACCTGGTCGAGAACCGTCCCGCCTGCTGGTCGATAGACGTCATCCACTCGAGCACGGATCTCCCTCATCAAGGTTTCCCGGCTCGGCTCAGGGCAGTGTGGCTCTGCAAACTCGACAACTGCCACTACACGCTGGGTTCCGGCTCTGACGTCGGTCACGCCGAAGACGACGCTCCGGCCCGGCTTGACTCCCTCAACGGTTTCGATGACCTCTTCCAGGAGGGCCGGGGCATAGTTGCGGCCACCCTTGATCACCGTCTCTTTCAGCCTCCCGGTGATGTACAGCTCTCCTGCTGAGTCGATCATTCCCTCATCGCCGGTGTGCAGCCATCGTCGCCCGTCTCGCTCCAGAATCACCTGCGCGGTCGCCTCCGGGTCCCCAAAATAGCCATCCATAAGGCTTGGCCCCGCGACGATCACCTCCCCGAGATGCCCTGCCGGGAGCTTGTTGCCTTCAGTATCAATGATTCGGATCTCAAAACCTATTAGTGGTCGCCCTACAGATACCCACTCCTCACCCCGCTGGCGGCAGACCCGATAGGGCCCTGCGAGGTCTGGGAAGGAGACGGCGAGCGTCATCTCAGCCAGCCCATAGACCGGCGACAGCGCTTCTCGACGGAGACCGAACTGGCCGAACTCGCGTTGGAACGCTTCCATCGCCTGTACCGTAACCGGCTCAGCGCCGTTCATCAGGATCCGGAGTGGGGAGAGATCAAGACGACTCCCTTGTCCATAGGTCGGATGTTGCTCAAACCGTCTGGGGGAAATCTGGCACATTCTTGCGAGCCGGCCGATGGCTGAGTTATTTGAGACCGAGATCGTCGCTCCGAACTGATGAAGCGCCCAGATCCAGCGGATTGGGTCACGGGTGAAGTCGGTGGGCGACATCAGGTAGGTTTCTAGACCGAGCGCAAAGGATCCCAGTGTGATCCCGATGAGCCCCATATCGTGGTAGAGCGGCAACCAGGAAACGACCTTGTCGTCAGGCCTCGGCTGGACTATTTCCCCGAATGCCTGAATGTTGGCCAAGATCGCTCGATGGCTAAGCATTACACCCTTCTGGACGCCGGTTGACCCGGAGGTAAACTGTATCAGCGCCGTCGTGTTGCCGTCGGGGCTCGGCGTCCGTAGCTTTGCGGTTCCTCGCAGGAGATCGGACGCAGCCACAAAAGTAGGCGCCTCAGGGAGAAACCGGGCGGCAGTGTGACACACGGGACCAAAATCTCGTTCAGCAATCACTACGGCAGGCCGGGCGGTCTGGTAGATGTGGACCTGCTGGTCGACGTAACGGCTGAGGCGCTGAAGCCCTTCCAGTATAGCCATGAGAGGCCACCCCGCCTTCTTCCCCTGTCGCCAGCGTTGGGCTAATGGCTGTCGTAGGAGCCGGTCGATCGCCCACTTGGCTGGGGTATACGTGCGGGTAGCCCTCGCCGCAGCCAGGGTGTGCAGCAGGCCTTTCGGGAGAAGAAGGGGCGGGTAAGTGGGAACGGCCACAGCACCCGCCAACCAGGTGCCGAACAGGGCTTGAAGAATCGGTCGCCCGGTGGGGAGCATGATGAGGACCCGGTCGCCCGGCCGAACCCCCAGTTCCTGAAGAAGCGCTGCCACTCGCTCGGCTTCCTGGCACAGCATGCCGAACTGAACCGGCGCACCGGGGTCGAGGCCGCGGAGTAGATAGCACCAGGCCTCATCCATGCGGTGTTCCGCTTGGTAACGGACGATCTCGCCGATCGTGTCCGACACCCTGAGGGCAGCGAGGGAAGAGGGGTCGAAAAGGTCGGGCTTCGAGGAAGAGGTCGTCATGGTTACGTATTTACCCAGAGGCGCATTTGAACCCAGCGATGACAGGTAGCGTGATGCCCTTTCTGAGGTTTTGAAATGAGGTTGACTAAGCTTGCATAGCATACTATCCTCGGCCTGGCAAGCAATTGCCACAAGGGAACACGCCATGCGACCGCATGGGAAGGGTGATGATGGCCGCATTCGGTTGTCGTGATTCGCGGCAGGGTCATGCGCTGATGCAGGAACTCGCCATAGTCCGAAAGATGCTTGGCCGACTCGAAGCCAAACTGCTGGAGGACGATACTGATCATTTTCCAAAGGGGGATGATCAGGAACTTCGCCTCGCCCTGCAGCATATTGGTGATGACCGGTTGACTCAACTGATGCTGGGTTATGCCGTCTGTGTCCGGGGGCTCACTGCGCCGATGGCATCTCGCGTCTGGAAGCGGGAGTTGGCGGAGGAGGCGGAGGATACCCACCGTCTCCTCCTGAGCCGCCTGCAGAGGCTAGAGCGCCTGGCTCGGTCCCCCGTGGGACGTCTGTGGCTGCGGTTGCAGGCCCGTCTTTACCGGGTCTTTCATCAGTCTCCCCATCCACAGCGCCTGCCTTCACCCAGGGAGAATGGCAATCGTGGGCAGTCGCTCTGAATCGATCATTCCAGCCGGGATGACCGTCCGGGGGAAAATCGAAGGGTCAGAGAAACTGACCGTGGCGGGAACGGTGGATGGTGAGGTCCATCTGCTCGGAACCCTATGATGGTGGGAAGACTGATCCGGTGGCTGATCGTTCTTCCGCTCCTGGGCCTTCTGCTCTATGTCGGCCACCCATTCCTCCTGAAAGCCATGGGCCGCTACCTGATCACGGAGGATCGTCTACAAAAGGCCGGGGCGATCGCGGTCCTGGCAGGAGACGGAGGCGTCGCTCGCACGCTCGAGGCTGTCCGGCTCTACCAGGACGGCTACGCCCCAAGGATCGTCCTGACCCATCAGGTCTTGCCGAAAGGGTACGAAGCGCTGGCACGGCTGGGCATTACCGTCCCGGAAGAGCGGGATATCCAGTGGATGGTCCTCAAGGCGATGCGGATCCCTGCTACCGTCGTCCTCCAGGTCAGTGAGCGGGCCGACAGTACCGAGAGAGAGATGGTCTACCTCGCACGCCTTCTCAAGGAGCACCGGATAGGAACAGTTATCCTTGTCACGAACAGATCGCATTCAACACGGGCAAGCAAGATTCTGACCCGCGTCTCCGGTGGGAGGATTGCGATCATCAGCCGGCCCACCCGCTACGATACCTTTGATCCGGAAGGATGGTGGCGATCTCGCGCTGATGCGAAAGAGGTTCTGTTGGAATACGAGAAGCTGCTCAACTACCTGGTGCAGTCGGCGAGTGCCAGCCTCACCGGCTGGCGGAAAGGCGGGAGTGATTCGGCCGTTCCGGCCGAGGGTGCATTCTGACCATCAGGATCCAAGGTCTGGTCGCTGCGAGAGGGTTAAACTGTTTATGGATGGAGGGACACGCCATGCAAGAGAAGCGGGGGATGTTTGACACAATCTGGGGGGCGCTGGGATCGCCCAGCCCGGAGCCGACACGGCAAGCTCCAATGATGGAGATGTCGGCGAGCGATCTTGTCGTCGGCGAGAAGATCCAGATTCGCGGGGATCTGACCGGCGAAGGCGACATTCAGCTCATGGGTGGGTTTTACGGGACTATTGATCTTGTGGGAACGGTTGTGATTGGAGAGTCGGCCCAAGTAGAGGCCGACATCGCTGCGACCAACATTCGTGTTGGCGGCCACGTGAAAGGCAATCTGGTCGCCAGTGGACGGGTCGATCTCCTGCCAACCGGCAGCGTAACGGGCAACGTGAAGACCGGCAGCATCGCCGCCGCAGAGGGTGCCTCCTTGCATGGCGAGATTGAGATTAATCGCCGACAGGTCCAAGGCCAGATGGAGAAGGACCGGATCGGTTCAGCCTAGCCTGAGAAGCCCGGTTGCGCTCAACCCTTGGCTAGCAAGCGTGATGAGGAGGGCGTATGGCCTTTATGCGGTTTGATAAGTTCACCTTTAAGGCGCAGGAGGCGATTCAGCAGGCCCAGAAGCTTGCCGAGGAGCGGGAGCATCAGGCGATTGACGTCGAGCACCTGTTGCTGGCGCTAGTCGACCAGGCGGAAGGGGTAGTTCAACCAATCTTGAGGAAGATGGGGGCAACCCCTGGCCAAGTCTCCTCACGACTCATAGAGGAGCTTAGGCGACTCCCCAGGGTCTCCGGTTTGCCACAAGGCCAGGTCCACATCACGCCGCGCCTGGAAAAGGTATTGAACGCGGCGCTGTCCGAGGCGGAACGCCTGAAGGACGAGTATGTCAGCACCGAGCATCTGCTCCTGGCGATCTCCGACGAGGGCGGCGGCGCTGTCGGGAAGGTCCTGCGCGAGGCCGGGATCACGAAAGACAGGATCTACGCGGCCTTGCAGGAGTTCCGCGGCAGCCAGCGCGTCACCGACCAGGCTCCAGAGGAGAAGTACCAGGCGCTGGAACGGTACGCCCGTGATCTGACCGATCTGGCCAGAAAAGGGAAGTTGGACCCGGTCATCGGTCGGGACGATGAAATCCGCCGGGTGATCCAGGTCCTGGCGCGTCGGACCAAGAACAACCCGGTCCTGATCGGCGAGCCAGGTGTGGGCAAGACTGCCATCGTGGAAGGGCTGGCGCAGCGGATCGTCAACGGGGATGTGCCGGAGTCGCTGAAGAACAAGCGCGTCATGGCGCTGGACATCGGCGCGCTTGTGGCCGGGAGCAAGTACCGTGGAGAGTTCGAGGACCGGCTGAAGGCAGTCCTGCGCGAGGTCACTGAACAGCAGGGACAGATCGTCCTCTTCATCGACGAGTTGCACACCCTTGTTGGGGCCGGCGCTGCTGAAGGGGCCGTGGACGCATCGAACATGCTCAAGCCTGCGCTGGCCCGAGGTGAGCTTCGGTGCGTGGGGGCCACGACACTGGACGAATACCGCAAGCGGGTAGAGAAGGACGCCGCACTTGAGCGACGCTTCCAACCTGTCCTGGTCGGCGAGCCGTCAGTAGAGGATACCATCTCGATCCTCCGTGGTCTGAAGGAGCGGTACGAGGTCCACCACGGCGTCCGAATTAAGGACTCGGCGCTGGTGTCTGCCGCGGTTCTCAGCAACCGGTACATCGCCGACCGGTTCCTGCCGGACAAGGCGATCGACCTGATCGATGAGGCGGCATCACGCCTCCGGATGGAGATCGACAGTATGCCGACAGAGCTGGATGAGCTCAGTCGGCGAGCCCGACAGCTCGAGATTGAACGCGAGGCCCTGAAGAAGGAGACCGATCCAGAGTCGCAGGAGCGCCTTGCGCGTTTGGCAGACGAGCTTACGGAGATCCGGACCAAAGAGGAAGGGCTCAAGGCCCGCTGGGAACAGGAGAAGGGATTCATCCAGCGGATCAGGAGCCTCAAGGAGCGGATTGAGGCGGCGAAACTCCAGGAGCAGATGGCCGAGCGGCAGGGAGAACTTGGGAAGGTCGCCGAACTCCGCTATGGCCTGGTCGCCTCCCTGCAGAAGGAGATGGAATCCGAAAAGCGCGGCCTCGAGCAGGTCCAGCAGGACGGCGCCATGCTCAAGGAGGAGGTCGATGAGGAAGACGTCGCTGAAGTCGTCTCCAAGTGGACCGGGATTCCGGTCACCAGGATGTTGGAGGGGGAGACGCAGAAGCTTCTGACCATGGAGGACAAGCTCAGGGAGCGGGTGGTGGGGCAGTACGAGGCGATCACCGCGGTGAGCGATGCAATCCGCCGCGCCCGCTCGGGGCTCCAGGACCCGAATCGGCCGATCGGCTCGTTCATCTTCCTGGGGCCGACGGGGGTGGGGAAGACCGAGCTGGCCAGGGCGCTGGCCGAGTTCCTGTTCGACGACGAGCGCGCGATGGTCCGACTGGACATGAGCGAGTACATGGAGAAACACACGGTCTCCCGCCTGATCGGCGCGCCTCCGGGGTATGTGGGGTTCGAGGAGGGGGGCCAGCTCACCGAGGCGGTCCGGCGTCGCCCTTACTCCGTCCTGCTCCTGGACGAGATCGAAAAGGCCCACAGCGACGTCTTCAACATCCTGCTGCAGATCCTGGACGACGGCCGCCTGACCGATGGCCAGGGGCGGACCGTGGACTTCAAGAACGTGATCATTATCATGACCAGCAACATGGGCAGCCAAGCTATCCAGGAGCTGGGCGGCCGTGATGACGAGGAGATGCGACGGCGGGTTATGGAGGCCGTGAAGGCCCACTTCCGGCCGGAGTTCCTCAACCGCGTCGATGAGATGCTGATCTTCCATACCCTCTCGCTGGCCCAGATCAAAGCGATTGTGGAGATCCAGCTCAAGCGGGTGGAGAAGCGACTTGCCGAGCGGAAACTTGGCCTTGAGGTCACGGAGCAGGCCAAAGAGTTCCTGGCTAGGGAAGGGTACGATCCGGTCTTTGGGGCGCGTCCGCTCAGGCGAGCCATCCAGCGAGTGCTGCAGGACCCGCTGGCCCGTCGGCTGCTGGAGCATGAGTTTACCGAAGGCGACACCGTGAGAGTCGATGCGGCTCGCGGAGAATTAATCCTCAGCAAAGAATAGGGCGAGAAGAGGCGTGGCGCCGGTACCGTATATCGAACAGATTCGGCGGCTCTATCCGAACGAGCCGCCTTACCAGTGGACGGTGAACCTGACGAGCCCGTGGGCGCCGATGCTCAAGCCGGTTCGGAACTGTCGGATCGCCCTGATCAGCTCCGGGGGGATTTACCACCCCACGCAGGAGCCGTTCAATCCCGTCAAGAACGACCCGACCTTTAGGGAGATCCCGAAAACGGCCGATCTGGCCGACCTTCGAATCTCCCACTACTCCAAGAACGCCCGGGACGTCAAAGACCTCAACACGATCTTCCCCCTCGATCGGTTTAGGAAGTTGGAGGCCCAAGGGCGCATCGGCGAGCTCGCACCGTACGCCTTCACTTTCATGGGACGGATCTTCACGCGGACCAGACTCCAGAAGGAGATGGCGCCGCACCTCATCGGGCGCCTGCGAGAGATGGGCGTTGATGCGGCTTTCCTGGTTCCGGTCTGACAGTTGTGCCACCAGTCCGTGGGACTGTTCGCCCGCGCGATCGAGGAGGCCGGCATCCCGACCCTCATGCTTTCCGCTGCTCTCGATATCACCTCCTCTGTCAAGCCGCCCCGCGCCGTCTTCGTGAACTTTCCCCTCGGTCACCAGGCAGGCAAGCCGTTTGACCCGGAGGGGCAGATACGGATCCTTCTCGACGCGCTCCATGTCCTGGAGACGGCGACCACTCCCGGCACCCTCATCCAGCTTCCCTACAAGTGGGACGAGCGCGATCCCCTGGATTCCTGGGAAGAGGAGGAGATGCTCCACCCTTCGGTGGTGTGACCCACCTTTAGAGACGCTTCCCACACGGCGTCCCCCGAGATCGCCTCACAAAACGCCTCTCTTTCAACCCATTTTGCCTTGACAAGAGAAGGCCATGGGATTACCATTTGCGTGAACTTGACTCATCTTTTCCATAGTTCATCGAGGGAGCCAGAGCGTGAAGCGTCTTATCGATGTTGACCCGGAAATTGCTGAAGTGATTCGGCTCGAAACCGAGCGCCAGGCCACTAAGCTGGAGTTGATCGCCTCGGAGAATTTTGTCAGTGCTGCGGTGATGGAGGCGGCTGGCTCCACGCTGACCAACAAGTATGCCGAGGGGTACCCGGGACGCCGCTACTACGGTGGGTGCGAGTTTGTTGACATGGCGGAGAACCTGGCGATCGAGCGAGCCAAGCGGCTCTTTGGCGCCGACCATATCAACGTCCAGCCGCACTCCGGCACGCAGGCCAACATGGCCGTGTACTTTGCTGTCCTGGAGCCTGGGGATACCATCCTTGGGCTGAACCTGTCCCACGGGGGCCACCTGTCCCACGGCAGCCCGGTCAACTTCTCCGGCCGCTTCTTCAAGGTGATCCCGTACGGTGTGGATAGGGCGACGGAGCAGATAGACTTTGACGCGCTCCAATCTCTCGCGAAGACGCACCGGCCCAAGCTGATCGTAGTCGGCGCCAGCGCCTATCCCAGAATCCTCGACTTCGCGAGGTTTGGCGAGATTGCGAAAGAGACCGGTGCGCTCGTCATGGTCGATATCGCCCACATCGCCGGGCTGATCGTGGCCAAGCTACACCCGAGCCCAATCCCCCACGCCGAGTTCGTCACCACCACCACCCACAAGACGCTTCGGGGCCCGCGAGGTGGGATGATCATGTGCAAGGCGGAGTATGCCCCGCTCCTGAACAAGCAGGTCTTTCCCGGGATGCAGGGCGGTCCGCTGATGCACATTATTGCGGCCAAGGCGGTGGCATTTGCTGAGGCGCTCTCGCCGGAGTTCGCCTCTTATCAGCGCCAGATCGTAGCGAATGCGAAGGCGTTGGGGGAGGCGCTGCAAGGGCACGGCTTCCGTCTGGTCTCCGGCGGAACCGATACCCATCTCCTCCTGATCGATCTGCGAGGGAAAGGGCTGACGGGGAAGGCGGCTGAGATCGCGCTGGATCAGGCTGGGATCACGGCTAACAAGAACGCCATCCCCTTCGATGAGGAAAAGCCGACCGTGACCTCCGGCATTCGGATCGGGACGCCGGCCGTGACCACTCGGGGGATGCGGGAAGGCGAGATGAGAGAGATCGCGAATCTCATTGCTGACGTCCTTAAAGATATCTCGAACGCCGCGGCTCAGTCGGGGGTCGCGGCCCGGGTGAAAGAGCTTTGTGACTCCTTCCCGTTGTACCGAGAGCAGCTTGCCATCTCCTCTCCCCACCTGGCGTAGGATCCTCCAAGGGGCTCGCCTGTGAAGTGTCCCTACTGTGGCAGTCTCGAAGAAAAGGTCGTCGATTCTCGTGAGGGCAAGGATGGCGCGGTGGTTCGCCGCCGCCGCCAATGCCAGCAGTGCCTCAAGCGTTTTACCACCTATGAGAGGATCGGTGAGATCCACTTCATGGTCATTAAGGCGGATGGACGCCGGGAGCCATTCGACCGGCACAAGGTTCTGGGGGGATTGCTCAAGGCGACCCAGAAGCGGCCTGTCAGCGTCGTCCAGCTCGAGAAGATTGTGGATGAGATTGAGGGCCGCCTCGCAGAGAAGGCGGAGCGCGAAATGCCTTCTACTGAGATTGGTGAGCTGATTATGGAGCGGCTCCACGAGATCGATGAGGTGGCGTACGTCCGTTTCGCATCGGTGTATCGCCAGTTCAAGGACGTCCGTCAGTTCGTCGAGGAGGTCAAGGGCCTCCGAGAAGGGGGGAGGCGTCGGAGAGAGCCCCGTAAAGGATAGCGATGGGTCCTTCGGGGATCGGCTCTCGAAGCGACGATGGAACTCACCTTAACGTACCTTGCATTGCTGTTCTACCTTAGCGCGAGCCTGGCGTATATGGGCTCCCTTGCGGCGCGGCCCGGTAAGCTCCTCAGTGCCGCGGGCATCTTGGCCCGGGTCGGGTTTGTTCTGCATACGGGGGCCTTGGCGGTGCATCTCTACCAGCAGGGCCGCCCACCAGCCAATCTTGCCGATTGGCTCTCCTTCTATGCGTGGGCCACGGTTGCCGTGTATATCGTCACCGAGGTGCACTACGAAAGCAAGGTGATCGGCTCGTTCGCGATCCCGCTGGTAGTTCTCCTGCTCGGGGCATCGGCCGCCCTGCCTAAGACGATCGAAACCCTATCCCCCCCGCTGAAGAACTTCGGGGTCTGGACGCACGTGATCCTGACCCTCCTTGGGAACGCCGCCTTTGCCCTCTCCTGCTGCGGGGCATTGATGTTCCTGGTCCAGGAATGGCTGCTCAAATCCAAGCATCCAGGAGTTCTCTTCGAGCGCCTCCCCTCATTGAAACTCCTCGACGATCTGAGTTACTTCAGTCTCGTGCTGGGCTTCCCGCTGCTGACCCTCGGTCTGTTGAGCGGTGTGCTGCTGAGCTATTCCACGTGGGGTTCTTTCCTGTCCTGGGACGGCAGACAGATCTGGTCGACCATCACCTGGGTCTTCTACGCGGCCCTGTTGCATGGACGGCTGGCAGGGGGCTGGCGGGGCCGGAAGGCCGCTATTCTGTCGATCATCGGGTTCTGCGGGGTCGCCTTTGCTTCCCTCGCGGCGAATCTTATCATTAGAGGAACGCACGCGTTCTAATATGGAAATCATTGTCCTTGGTCTGAGCCACAAGACAGCGCCGATTGAGCTCCGGGAGAAGTTCCACGTCCCGGAGTCGGAGCTGCCGGAAGTCTTGGAGCAGCTCGGTGGATGCGGGCAGATCGAAGAGCGGATGATCCTCTCCACCTGCAACCGGGTGGAGACGTACGCTGTCGTGGACGATGTGGATGGTGCGCGTCAGTTCCTTGTGGAGTTCCTGGCCGAGCGGCACAAGCTTCCGTCGCAGGCCTTCGAGTCCTCTTTGTATCTGTTGACCGCCGATCAGGCCATTCGGCATATCTTCCGTGTTGCGTCGAGCCTTGACGCAATGGTGGTTGGTGAATCTCAGATCTTGGGCCAGGTGAAGGCGGCGTACGCGGTTGCCCTCGAACGGGATGCCACGGGGATGATTCTCAATGCCCTTATGGAGAGGGCGTTGCGCGTCGCGAAGCGGGTGCGGACCGAGACCGGGATTGCAACCTTAGCCGTCTCGGTCTCCACCGCTGCCATCGAGCTGGCCAAGAAGATCTTCGGCGACCTGACGGGCCGCACTGTCATGCTGATCGGGGCCGGAAAGATGTCGGAGTTGTCGGCCAAACACTTGCTGGCTGATGGTGTGAGCACGGTGATCGTGACCAATCGGCATTTCGATCGCGCGGTAGAATTGGCCGAGCGATGGGGCGGCCGGGCCGTTCCGTTCGATCACGCCAAGTCGGAGATGGTCCAGGCCGACATCGTTATCAGTTCGACCGGCGCCCCGCACCAGATCCTGTCCAAGGCTGACCTCCAGGAGATCGTCCTGCAGCGCCGTAACCGTCCGATCTTCGTGATCGACATCGCCGTTCCCAGGGATGTCGATCCCGAGGCCAACGAGATCGATAATGTGTACCTCTATGATCTCGATGACCTTCAGGGGGTGGTGCAGGCCAACCTTCGCGAGCGGCAGCGTGAGGCGGATCTGGCGGAGGCGTTGATCGACCGGGAGGTCGGGCAGTTTGCCGAGTGGCTTGCGAGTCTCCATGTCGTCCCGACGATCGTTGCCATGCGCAAGAAGGTGGAATCAATCCGCGAGGAGGAACTCCAAAAGATTTTTGCGAAACTGCAAGACTTGACGCCAGAGGAGCGTCATGCTATCTCCCTCATGACCGGCTCGATCGTGAACAAGATCCTGCACGAGCCGACGACGGAGCTGAAACGCCAGTCGGTCGAGAAAGAGGGCCACCTCTACGTGAGTGTGCTGCGCAGACTCTTCGGCATCAGGGAAGAATAGGGCGACCGATGCGAGGTATAATATGCTGAAGCTGGGTACGCGGGGGAGTCCGCTGGCGCTCTGCCAGGCAGGGCTCGTTTCGGAAGGTCTGAGCCGGCGATGGCCCGGCCTGAAAGTCGTCATTGTTCCTATCCAGACCTCCGGCGATAAGTTTCTCGGTGCGGTCCTTTCGCAAGCTGGCGGAAAGGGCCTCTTTGTGAAGGAGATCGAGGAAGCTCTGCTCGATAGCCGGATCGACCTTGCGGTCCACAGCATGAAGGATCTGCCTGCGGAGTTGGCGCCAGGCCTTCGGGTGGGGGCCGTCACGCAACGCGAAGACCCGCTCGATGCGCTCATTGCGAGGAACAGTCTTCCGTTTACGGAGCTCCCTCGTGGCGCCAGAATTGGAACCAGCAGCTTACGCCGACAGGTCCAGCTCCTTCATCGTCGCCAAGACCTCCAGATCGTTCCCCTCCGCGGCAATGTGCAGACGCGGCTGAATAAGTTGGAGACGCTCGGGCTCGATGCTGTGGTCCTGGCGGCCGCGGGCCTCATCCGCCTTGGTCTACAGGATCGGATTACTGAGCGTCTGCAGCCGGATCTGTGCCTGCCGGCGATCGGTCAGGGAGCGCTGGCGATCGAAATTCGGGAGGACGATCAGCGAGTGGCCGAGCTTATCGAGACGCTCAATCATCGTGAGACTCGACAGACTACGATGGCGGAACGGACTTTCCTGCGGCGCCTGGGAGGGAGCTGCGTGACCCCGATCGCCGCCTTCGGCCAAATTGATGGAGAGGCGCTCGTTCTCACTGGAATGGTCGCCAGCCTGGACGGCAAGCGGATGGTCAGGCAAGCCATTCGAGGGGAGGCCAGTGCGCCCGAGCAGGCGGGGCAGGCGTTGGCGGAGGCGCTGCTCGCCGCTGGAGCTGAGGATATCCTTCGAGAGATTGATCCCCAGCTCTTAGAGAAGGGCAAATGATGGGGAAGGTCTACCTCATTGGAGCGGGGCCGGGTGATCCCGGCCTTTTTACTCTGCGTGGTGTCTCATGTCTCCGCGAGGCCGATGTGATCGTGTACGACTACCTCGCCAACCCGCGTCTCCTTTCCTATGCGAAGCCTGACGCCGAGCTGATCTACGTCGGCAAGAAGGGCGGCGACGCCGATGCGGCCACACAGGAGGAGATCGGCCGTCTGCTGATCGATAAGGCTCTGACCGGAAAGGTGGTGGCGCGGCTGAAAGGGGGCGACCCGTTTATTTTCGGGCGGGGCGGCGAAGAAGGGGAGGAGCTATTCCAGGCAGGCATTCCCTTCGAGGTCGTTCCAGGGATCACCTCTGCTATTGCCGTGCCGGCGTATGCAGGTATCCCCCTCACCCACCGCGATTACGCCTCGACTGTCGCCATTCTGACCGGACACGAGGATCCTTCGAAACAGACTTCGGTGATCGCCTGGGACAAGGTGGCGACCGGCATCGAAACGTTGGTGTTCCTGATGGGTGCCGGCAATCTTCCAACTATCGTCGACAAGCTCCTCTGGCATGGTCGGTCCAAAGAGACGCCTGCCGCTGTCATGCACTGGGGCACCAAGCCCGAGCAGGAGACGGTAACCGGTACGCTCGAGAACATCGTGGCGCTCGCCCAGATGCGTGGGTTGGGGCCACCCGCGGTTCTTGTGGTAGGCGATGTCGTCCGGCTTCGGGAGCGGCTGAACTGGTACGAGCGGCGGCCACTCTTCGGGAAGCGGATCCTTGTGACCAGGACCCGTGAGCAGGCGGGTCGCTTTGCCGAGTTGCTGGAGGGACAAGGGGCGGAGGTTCTGGAGATTCCCCTCATTGAGATCGTGCCACCCAAAAACTGGAAGCCTCTCGACCAAGCGATCGAGCGGCTCGAGACCTACCAATGGGTGATCTTTACGAGTGCGAACGGCGTAGATGCCTTTTTCCGCCGGCTACGGGAGCTTCGTCAGGATGCCCGACGCCTGGGAGCCGCCAGGATCTGCGCCATCGGATCTGCAACCGCAGAAGCACTGGAGAGACATGTCGTGATCCCCGACGTGGTCCCGGCCGAATTCCGCGCCGAAGGGGTCATCGAGGCGCTGAAGTCTTACGATCTGCAAGGTGCGAAGATCCTGCTGCCACGAGCTGAAGTCGCGAGGGATCTGTTGCCGAAGGATCTCGAACGGCGGGGCGCAATCGTTGAGGTCGTGCCTGTCTACAGGACGGTGCAATCGAGTACTGCCGGAGAAGTCTTGAAGCCGCTTCTCCAGGACCGGAAGATTGACCTCGTCACCTTCACCAGTTCCTCCACCGTCACCAACTTCGTGGAGGCGCTGGCGCAGGAAGACCTTAAGACGATCTGCGACGGGGTGCGCGTCGCGTGTATCGGCCCTATCACAAAAGAGACAGCCGAACGCTTCGGCCTGCCGATCGACATCGTCCCGGAGCACTACACCATCCCATCCCTTGTTGACGCCATCGTCCAGTATTTTCGAACACCAGGCGCACGAGAGTGCTAGCGTAGTGTATCCAGCGCTTCTTTACACATTCCGTTCGCCCTGAGCGTGTCGAAGGGTGAAGTAGGTCGGGTTAGCGTAGCGTAACCAGACAACACTCGGCTGACCGCTCTCTCGGAATGGCATTTTCGTGCGCCGTGGTGCGGCCGAGGCCGCATGAGGTGTTCCTTCTTCCGCCTGGCACTGAAAGCTGATCGCTGACGGCTGAAAGCTGACAGCTTCCAGGGAGCCACATGGGAGGATCGATTGGCCAAACGAGATGACAGCGTAATCGTGTTGTTGGTGATCCTCATATTGGGGGCATTGATAGGCACCGTGATAGGAGAGGTCGTCGCCACCATGGCGCCTGGCGGGACACTGGAAAAGATCTTCAGCAAGGGGATCCATCCCGGTCTCTCCCCGCCCGCAACCCTCGACCTGAAGATACTGAGCATTTCCTTCGGTTTCACCGTGAAGATCAACCTCTCAAGCCTGCTGGGTATCGGTCTGGCCCTCCTGCTCTATCGGAAGTTGTGATTATCCTGGCTTCCGCTTCGCCCCGGCGAGAGGCGCTGCTACAGGCGCTGTGGGTCGAGCACCGGATCATCCCCAGCTTGGTTGACGAAGCGGGTCCGCTGCCAGGGACGACGACGGCATCCCACGCCGAAAGCCTGGCTCTTCGAAAGGCTGCCGACGTAGCAGCTAGGACAAGGGAGGGGTTGGTCCTTGGCGCAGATACCATCGTCGAATGCGGCGGTCGCCTCCTGGGTAAGCCGAAAGATCGGGACGAGGCCCTCCGGTTTCTGCGCCTATTGAGCGGTCGGAGTCATCTCGTGGTGACCGGGCTCGCCCTCGTGGAGGCCGGCGATGGCAGAACCGAGGTCGGACACGAGGTGACCGAGGTGCGGATGCGCACCTTGACGGATGAAGAGATGAACGCCTATGTGCAGACGGGCGAACCGTTCGATAAGGCCGGTGGCTACGCGATCCAGGGCGCTGCCGAGGCCTTCATCGAGGGGATCAAGGGAAGCTTTACAAACGTAGTCGGACTGCCACTGGGCAGGCTTCGCGCGCTGCTTCTGCAGTTTGGCATCGATCCGCTCCGTCGACAGGTCTAATGGTAGGCTTTAGCGAACAGCCATCAGGAGTTGGCAGCGGTACTCTAGCCAAGCCCATGGGCCCTCCGCCACGCACGTGGGTGTAGACCATCGTCGTGCTAACGTCCGCGTGACCGAGAAGTTCCTGAACCGTGCGAATGCCCTACCCGCCCTCTTCGACTACACCCCGTTTGACTGCTCTTGGCAGGAAGGTCTGAGGAGATCCCTTCCCTCCCTGAGGGGGAAGGGTAGGATGGGGGGGAGGAGGGCCGAAGCGTAGCCCATACTTTTGTGCCATGAGCCAGTTTTACAGCACGCTGCACCAGAATCTCGTGGAGGTGACGGTGCCGCCCGCCGCCGCCGCTCCTCGACACTCAGCTCCTCGAATACCCGCAAGTACCCCGCCAACCACCGGGAACCTGGGTTGCCGGGGACTAAAATACATTTCAATCCAAAACTGGCCTGGGCGCGAAAAGAAAAGCCATAAAGAACTGGAGGCAAAAAGCCAAACAACAATACGGAGAAAAATGGGCACGTTGGTGGCGTGCTAAGGAAAAAGAAAGATATGTTTGGGGACCATCGGGGAACGCGCAGGCTTATGTTAGTGCAAAGCCTTATCGCCCGTAATTGCTCAGCGCAGATAACAAGCCCATGCAACCGACGCGGTGACCCGCGCGGCTGATGGGCAGCGCCTCATGAAAATAACCCTCGACCATAATTGTATCATCGATCTGGAAAACCGAACAGAGATCGGAAAAATAATTGATGAGATCGTCTCCGATCAGAGTAATCAGTGCTTTGTTGTAAATATCGGCGCCTCTGAGATGCGTCAAAAAGGAGTGCTTCCGAATCACTATGAAAAGTTTGAAGAGTTACTTGAATCGGCGCGGATAGCCCACTTGCCGAGGCTCAATCCTATGGGGATTTTTGCTGTGACATTTTTGGATAGGTGCGTTTGGGCTGATGACGGAATGATAAAACTTTCAACCGACATTGCATCAGTGTTGTTCTCCGGCGTTCCAAATGTGGATACAGCCACGAAGGGCCTTGACTCACCTGAAGGCAGAAAATGGCTAAACCGCTTGTGTGATGTTCACACTATGTGGTGCCACATCCAAAATAGAAATGAAGTGTTCCTGACGACAGACACCAATTTCATGAAGGTAACAAAGCTATCAAAACTGGTTGCTTTAGGGGCGGGTAGGATCTGCCATCCCAACAAGCTATGAGGCATAACAATGTTTTCAACCGGACGCGGTAGAACGTCGCGGCTATGTTTTTGGTTCGTGGCCCGCTCCGGTTAAAACGCCGTTAGGCAGCGAACGGCTAGGGACTAGGATCGCGGAGAACGATGCCGTCGAACCTCGACCGATACAAGAGGGACTTGGAAGCCCTGATCACGAGGGGGGAGCAACTTCACCTAGCCATTCAGGCGGAGTGTCTGCCCGATCAATTCCAAGCGATGCTCAAAAAGGAGTTTGGGGATAAGGCGAAGGACATCCGCACTGCATTGCCGTCCTTCGCTGAGGACTACCAAGCGTGGTACTCAGAAGCCAAGGTGCTGATCAAGCAGCTCTTGCCCGATCGCCTCGCGGATTTTGTACGCCACTATGAATAATAGGGACAGCGACCATTTAAGTAAAAAATAATGCCCAACAAATTACTCCAGCGAACTGGCACAAAAAGCCGTGCCAGTCGCTGAGCTTCGTCGTGTGTGCCAGGCATGACACAGAGCGAGCGGGGTGAGAGTCCCCGCGCCAGGTATTCGCGGAGCCGAAGGCTAGGAGAAGGGCAAGGGCGTCACCGCGAGGTGGGGTCTGGAGGAAGCCCAATCCA
>Ga0209515_10003280_pt1 | contig 23512 bp, 17 predicted proteins | sample Subgroupgradi54m_FD_187454 | JGI IMG/M metagenome (GOLD analysis project Ga0209515, IMG submission 187454) | Subsurface groundwater microbial communities from S. Glens Falls, New York, USA - GMW60B uncontaminated upgradient, 5.4 m (SPAdes)... ... | reverse complement strand
TGTTCAGCTTCGCCTTGCTCGCCGTCAGCCTGTACATACGCGTCAAGATGAAAGAGAGCCCTCTGTTCACCAAGCTCAAGGCCGCAGGCAAGCTCTCGGCCAATCCTCTCAAAGAAAGCTTCACCACCCCCGTCAACCTGCGCTATGTGCTCATCGCACTCTTCGGCGCGACCGCGGGTCAGGGAGTCGTGTGGTACACGGGGCAGTTCTACGCGCTGACATTCCTGCAGACCGCGCTCAAGCTCGATTGGAAGACGGCCTATCTCGTCGTCTCGGTCGCTTTGCTTATCGGCACGCCGCTGTTCCTGTATTTCGGCCATCTCTCGGACCGGATCGGCCGCAAGCCGGTCATGCTCGGCGGCTGCGCGCTCGCGGCGGCGACCTACCTTCCGATCTACATGGCGATGAAGGCGTACTCGGCACCGCCCAACATCCCCGTGCTGATCCTGCTCGTCGCATTGCAGATGGTCTACGTAGCGATGGTGTACGGCCCGATCGCGGCCTTTCTCGTTGAGCTATTTCCCACCAATATCCGCTACACCTCGATGTCCTTGCCCTACCATCTCGGCAACGGCTGGTTCGGCGGCTTCCTGCCTTTGATCGCGACCGCGCTGACGACTTCGGACCGGGCCAAGGCTTTGCTCGGGGAGAACGCGATCTACGCCGGGCTCGCCTATCCCATCCTCGTCTGCCTGGTCACGCTTGTCGTCGGCGGTCTGCTCATCCGCGAGACCAAGCACCACAAGATCGACACCGCCGTGCGCGCCTAGAAACACGAAACCCCCCGGGGTAACTCGCGGAGGGTCTTGGTCCCGACATTTCTAGTTACGGGTTCGAAAGCGACAACGACATTGTAGCAGGAATCGGCGCGCTTGTCCAGGCTAAATTTCTCCAAGTTCCCGGACTATTGACGGATGCCGGACCCTCGCTTTGCTCGGGGCTGGTTGCGCCCGGCCAATAGCCGGCCGGATGCTGGAAAAACCGCGGCAGTCCGATGTCGTCACGTTGCCTGACCACGCCGGATAGCCGCCTGCCAAAACCGTCTCGCGTAGCTGGACAGAACCGGACCAGCTATGCGAGACCGGCTGGATCTATTGACGCTACCTCGTCCAATTGGGTGTTATCCGCGCCGGCGCGGATAACATGTAAATTATCCCGCATCTGCATGCGCTTTTCAATCACGACCTGGATATAAATCGAAAGTTGACGCGAGACTGGGAATGTCCAGGCTCGTGGAGGCATTCCCTAAAACCCCGGGAACTTGGAGTAAATTTAATTACTGCCAGGGTTAGTGAGTGCCGCCGCCGCCCGGGCCCGAAAGCCTGGTCTCCCTCTTCGTACGCTGTTAGTCCTGCAGTATCGAGCCGTCGACGAAGCGTCCGCGCGTCGCGCCGGCCGCGCCCAGGTTGGCGACTTCGGCGCGTCCCTTCTTGAGGACGTAGTGCGCCTTGACGCTGACGGACCGCTTGCCGCCTTCGGAGGCCGCGATGAAGTCGCCGCTGAGATCGAGCGGGTCGACGAACTGGATGAGGATGCGGAACACGTCCTTGTGCGTCAGCCCCGACTGATTCTCGTGGCTGAAGGCTTTGGCGAGCTTGGCCGCGCGCTCCTCGGGCGTCGCAGCGGCCGACGCCTGGCCGATATCGGAGACGACGCCGGCAGCCTCGCGGCTCATCTTCGCGAGCCAGCCCCTTGAACCGTCGCGGAAATGGAGCTCCTCGGCGGCGCGCCGCTCGTCATAAACCAGGCGGTCGCCCTCGAGGCGGCCGTTTTTGACCAGCCACTCGGCCATTTCGCGGTCGGCGACGGGCGTGGCGACGGCGAAGGCTTTGAGGATCTCGCCGGCCGACGCCTTGAGGGCCTCGGCGACGGCCTTTTGATTGATGACCATGGTCATCGACACCCAGCCTTTCTGATCCGCGTTCTCCTGGCCGCCCTCGGGCGGGCGCGGGACCTTGGGTACGGGAATCTCCATCGTGCGATCGGGCCCGCCGCGGCGAGCGGCACCGGCCAGGCTCAGGATGCCGTTGGCGTCCTCCATCCCCTGCGTCACCGCGGACGCCGGCAGGCGCAGGAAGGCCTGGTTATGGATGTAAACGGCGAAGGGCGCCTCGGTGGGCTTGCCCGACGGCGCGTAGGTCACCACGTCGATGTTGCGGTGCTCGAGGTCCTTGACGATGGGTCCCATGAAGGGGATGTTGAAGTATTCGACGTTGGGCGTGCGCGCGGCGTTGTGGAACTCGAAGGTGCCCCCGTCGCCGCTGTAGCGCACGATCTTATCGGAGCCGTAGCCATTGGAGTTCGAGTAGTTGACGATGAAGGGAACATTCACATTGAAGCCCCGGCTGCGGCTGTGATACTCCGACATGGCCGCGTAGCTCGCCTCGCCGAGATTGAGCTTGTTCTCCTCCTGCAGGCGTTCGTAGGCCTCGCGGGTCTCTTCCGGAGTGGTGTGCGTGGTCGCCATTTTCCGGGCCATTTCGAGCAAGGACCGGAAGTTGCCCTTGAGCGCGCGCGCCATCGCTTCAGCTTGATCCGGATCGGTGGGGTCGATGACGAACTCGAGGACCAGGCGCCGGCCGTTGGACTTCGCCTGGACTAAAGAGAGGTAGGCCGATGTATAGCGCCGGAACTGCCTGGCAAGTTCGTGGTCGATGAACTTCAGCGCGGCGTTGCCGCCGGTTGAGGCGAACTCGACGGCCGGAATGGTCATGACGCCCCCGAAGTTGCGGGAGCGCACATCCACGTAGTCGACGCGGAAGCGAAAGCGCGTTTGCTTGGGATTCAAGCGCCACAAAGTCATGCTCGCCGTCCCGTTCTTGCCCTTCGAAAAACCGAACGACAACGAAGTCTGCTCCATCGCGTCGGCGAACGACACGCCGTAGCCGACGTTCAAGGTCAGCGGGATGCGCCACAACTCGCCGGGGGCCATGTTCCTGATGCGCTCGGCGTTGAAGGGCAGCGCCAGCTTGATGTCGGTCACGTTGATGAGACGATCGACCTCGGAGCAGGTGTTAAAGGTTCCAAGGCGGCGGATGACCATGGACCGGCCGGCGATGGTGGCACCCGCCCAGAGGGCGCCGGATGAATCGCCCGCGCCGAGTTCCTGCGCCAACGAATGGCCCCAGCCCACCGAGAGCTTTTCCTCATCGATGAGGGCCAGACCGCCGTCGATGTCGGACTCCATGCGCCGGGCAAATCCGAGCGTCACGACCGGCCAGTCGCCCGTGCCGACCTTGAAGTCCTTATGCAGCTTGATCTTGTGGCAAATCTGGTCGAGAACGTCTTTGCGCCGCTCCTCGTCCATGCGCCGGCGGTCGGGGTCCGCGTAGCCGCCCTCGGGCGTGCCCGAGGGTGCCCCCGGTGTGGGCGGCTTGACTTCCGGCAAGGTCCACTGGCTTTCGGCCGCTTCCCCGTCGGCTTCCGCATCACGAGCCGGAATGGCCGAAGCACCCGAGATCGATAGCGCCAAGGCGGCGGGCACGAACAGCATCCGGCGAGCCAGGAGGGCGGGAAGGTTTCTCATGCCGTCATGATAACCCCTAAAGGGACCACCGCACCTGGGCCGATGGGCCTAGACGCGCCCAGGATAACGGTCCAAACCGGCCAGGTCGCTAATTGACGCGCGCTACTTGAAGACTTCCTCGAAGAAGGCCTTCATCGCTTCCCAGGAACGGTGGTCGGCGTCCTTGTTGTAGGCCATGCCCTTGGCGGTATCGGTGCCCGCCTCGGGCACGGTGAAGCTGTGCACGGCGCCGCCGTACTGAACGAACTGCCAGTCGGCCTGAACTTTACGCATCTCCTCCATGAACGCGGGCACGCCGGGATTGACGAAATTGTCGTCGGCGCCGTGAAGCACGAGGATCGCGGCCAGAGGCTTTTCCGTCGCGGGCGTCGGCGTCGCCACGTTGCCGTGGAAGCTCACCACACCCTTGAGCTTGGTTCCGGCGCGAGCGAGTTCGAGCACGGTCGTGCCGCCGAAGCAATAGCCGATGGCGCCGAACTTGTCCTGATCCACGAAAGGCAGCTTCTTGAGCTGCTCGAGGCCCGCCACAGCGCGCCGGCGCATGGCCGCGCGGTCGTTGAAGAACGCGCCGGCGAGCTTGCCCGCCTCCTCGTGATCCTTCGCGTACACGCCCTTGCCGTACATGTCGAGCGCGAACGCGGTGTAGCCGAGCATGGCCAGCTGCTCGGCGCGCTTGCGAGCATAAGCACCGTGACCCTTCCATTCATGAACAACGAGGACGCCCGGCCGCTGATCCTTAAATCCGTCTTCCCAGGCGGCCCAACCCAGAAGCACCGTATCGCCGTCTTTGTACTCGACGGCCCTAGTCTTAATGAGGGCGTTCGCGGGCAGGGCGGCAACTAAAGCGATAAACGAGGCAAAAACGGCGTTTTTCATGCATGGAGGATACTAAATCGGTAACACGTCTCCACTACACTCTACGCAGACGGTGGCGGACGCCGCCGGGCCGCACCACGAGGACAACACGATGACGCGCCGAGGCGTCCCCGCCGTCCCATATAGGTCCAAAGGCCCAATTTTAGGTGGGCCCCCCGCCGCGCTCCGCGAGCCCCCCGGGCCCCCGACCCGGACGCGCTTGTCGGCTATCCTGGAAGCAATGAAGCACATGGCTCTCGCGGTCCTGCTCCTGGCCTGCCCGGTTCGCGCCGAGGATTGGGCCGAGTCCGCCCGGCCCGTTTATCGCGGCGTCGAGGCCGTCGCCGACGGGGTGTACGGCCTGGTCCGCGGCCACCTGTTCTCCGCCGTGCTCCCCGGCCGCCTGTCGCGCCGCATGAGCGCCGTGCCCGTCGGCTCCTCCGATAAAATTTTCAGCGATCGTCTGCGCTACCGCCAGGAGAAGGCCGCGCGCCGCCTGCTCGAGGAGCGCCCGGTCGGCCCGATGGGCGCGGCCGAGGCCGCCGCCTGGCAGCGATCCGCCGTCGGCGCCCACGCGACCGCGCTGACCGACGCCGTCGCCGATGCCTTGGTCCGCCGCTACCAGCTCGAGCGCTTCGGCAAGGACAGCGGCGCCTACGCTTCCAATATTTCGAACTGGGACGCAGAGTTCCTCGCTTCCGCCGGCGTGCTCGGCGGCGCCTACCTTTATGTCGCGGGCCTGCGCACCGACTTCACGGTCGGACCGCTGCGCGTGGACTTCGACACCCGTCCCGGCTCGGCCGTGCAGGGCGCCATCCAAAACGGCGACGCGCGCGGCCTGGCCGCGCTGACTTTCGCCCGCCGCGGCTCGCCCCTCTCGTTTAAAACCGAGTGGGGCGTCAAGAACGGCCGCATGGCCTCCGAGAAAGTCGGCGTACATTACTCCGCTCGATTCTAACTCGCACCGGATGCTGTTCCAACCGCCCCGGTCTGCTATGCGAATCACTAACGATAATCACTAGTTCCGGAACCAGTGATTATCATTAGTAAATTCGCGGCGAGCACGTTATTGGGCGGGGCGCTTCAGGAAGACGGCCGCCATCGGCGGCAATTGCAGGTTGACGCAATAAGGACGCCCGTGCCAGGGCTCCTTGTCGGCCTTCACGCCCCCGCCGAGCGTGACGCCGGAGCCGCCGAACTCGGCCGCGTCCGAGTCGGCAAGTTCTCCCCACCAGCCGGCGCACGGCACGCCGACACGATAATTCGGTCTCGGCACCGGCGTGAAATTGAACACGCACAATATCTGTTCGTCGGCTGTCGCGCCGTTTCTCAAAAATGACAGGACGGAGTTGTCGGCGTCGGACGAATCCACCCATTCGAAGCCCGCCGGATCGCAGTCGCGCTCATGCAAAGCGGGCTCGGAACGATAGATGCGATTTAAACGCTCGATCCAGCGCATAATCCCCTTGTGGCTGTCGTGCTCAAGAAGATGCCAGTCGAGCGAGCGGTCGTGGCCCCACTCTTGTCGCTGGGCGATCTCCCCGCCCATAAACAAAAGTTTTTTGCCGGGCATGGCCCACTGCCACGCGTACAGCAGGCGTAAATTTGCGAACTTGCGCCAGTCGTCGCCGGGCATCTGCTCTAAAAGTGCGCCCTTTCCATGAACAACTTCGTCGTGAGAGAGCGGCATCACGAAGTTCTCGTGGAACTGGTAGATCGCGCGAAAAGTGATCTCGTTGTGGTGGTACTTGCGGTGGACGGGGTCCTCGCGCATGTACTTGAGCGTGTCGTGCATCCAGCCCATGTCCCACTTCAGGCCGAAGCCGAGGCCGCCGAGATAGGTCGGCTTCGATACGCCCCCCCAAGCCGTGCTTTCTTCCGCGATAGTCTGCGTGTCGGGATGATGCTTATATACTTCTTCGTTAAGCTTTTTCAAGAATTCGATGGCCTCGAGATTCTCTCTTCCCCCGAATTTGTTCGCGATCCACTCTCCTTCCTTGCGCGAATAGTCTAGGTAGAGCATCGAAGCGACGGCGTCCACCCGCAGGCCGTCGGCATGAAATCGTTCCAGCCAGAATAATGCGTTCGAAATCAGAAAGGCCCTCACTTCATTGCGCCCGTAATTATAGATCGCGCTTTTCCAGTCGGGATGAAAACCCAGCTTTGGATCAGAGTGTTCGTAAAGCGCGGTGCCGTCAAAGAAGCCCAGGCCGTGGCCGTCTTCCGGGAAGTGCGACGGTACCCAATCAAGGATCACGCCGATGCCTTCCTGATGGAGATGGTCAACGAGGAACATGAAATCCTGGGCCGAGCCGTAGCGCGAGCTCGGCGCGAAATAGCCCGTGGTCTGGTAGCCCCACGAGCCGTAGAACGGGTGTTCCATGACCGGCATCAGCTCGACATGGGTGAAGCCGAGCTTTTTGACGTGCGCGGCGAGCAAGGGCGCGATCTCGCGATAACTCAGCGAGCGGTTCGCCTCCTCCGGCACGCGACGCCAGGAACCGAGGTGCGCCTCGTAAATGGACAGCGGAGCCGTCAGCGCGGCGCGGTCTTTGCGCGTCTTCAGCCACTGCGCGTCGTTCCACTCATAGTCGAGGTCCCAGACGATGGAGGCGGTGCGCGGCGGCTCTTCATGACGAAAACCGTAGGGGTCGGCCTTTTCGGCCTTATGTCCGTTGACGTGGGACGAGATCCAGTATTTGTAGACATCACCCTTGACGACGCCGGGAATGAAGCCTTCCCATATGCCGGAGGAAGCACGCGGTTTAAGCGGATGCTTGGTCTTGGCCCAACCGTTGAAGTCGCCCATCACGGCGACCTTCTTCGCGTTCGGCGCCCAGACGGCGAAGCGCGTTCCGGCTTTGCCGGAACGTTTCTCCATATGCGCGCCGAGCTTGTCATGGAGACGGACATGCGTGCCCTCGTTAAAGAGATGCAGATCGAGATCGGTCAACGCCGAGGACTTATGATCGACGGCGCCGGCGCTCATTCCGGCTCCGGCGCGCGGCCGCACGCGCCGCTGAGCTGGCCGAGGCGCCCGGCCAAGCGCGGCGTCAAAGCGCCGGCATCCATCCGCCAGCGCCAATTGTCAGCGGTGGTGCCGGGCCGATTCATCCGGTCATCGCCGCCGCAATTCAATAAGTCCTGCATCGGCGCGATCGCCGTACGCGCGGGCGAGCGCCAGACGAGGTTCAACATATCCCAGGAGGGAAATTCGGGCTCGCGGCCGAGCGCGCGGCGGAAGGCGCGACGCTCCTTCTCGGCCCGAGCCGCCGGGCGCTGGGCGTTCGCCGTGCCGTCGTCCTCCCACCAGCCGCGGATCGTGTCGTTGTCGTGCGTGCCGGTGTAGCCGACGCAATTCTCGGGCCAGTTCGCCGGCCAGTCCTTCTCGGTCCCGCCGAAGGAGAATTGCGCGAGCCGCATGCCGGGGAAATTGAACTTGTCCCGCAAGGCGATCACTTCCGGCGTCGCGACGCCGAGGTCCTCGGCGACGATCTCGAGCCCTTTGACCTCGCGCCGCACGGTCTCAAAAAGCTCGTCACCCGGCGCGGTGACCCAGCGGCCCTTGATCGCGGTCTTCTCACCCCAGGGAATCTCCCAATAGTTGCGAAAGCCGATGAAATGGTCGAGGCGCAACGCGTCGAAGCGTTCCGCGCTGGCCTTCAAACGCGACACCCACCACGCGAAGCCGGTTTCCTTGTGACGAGCCCAACGGTACAGAGGGTTCCCCCACAACTGGCCGTCCGCGGAAAAATAGTCGGGCGGCACTCCCGCGACCGCGGAGGGCGCGCCGTCGGCGGTCAAGAAAAAAAGCTCCTGGTTGGCCCAGCAGTCCGCGCTGTCGTGGCGGACATAAATCGGCGCGTCGCCCATCAGCCCGACCCCGCGCGCGCCGGCATGCCGGCGCACCCCTTCCCATTGACGGGAGAACAGCCACTGGGCGAACTCGTGATAGCGCAGTTCGTCCGGGATGTTCGCGCGGGCCTCGGTAAGACGCGCGGGCTCGCGCCGGCGCAGGCGCTCGTCCCACTCGGTCCAAGGGCGGCCGTGGTTGGCGTCCTTCAGCGCGGAAAACAATGCGTGGTCGGCAAGCCACCAAGACTCGCGAAAGCGAAAAGCCTCGAAATCTTCCTTATCATCGCGCGAAGCGCGCTTGCGAAAAGAGAAGAACGCGGCACGCAGGGTCTTTGCTTTGGATTGGCCGAGCTCGGCTTTCTTGAGTAAGCCTTCGGTCGCCAGGAGATCAGCGCAGATCAGCATGGTATTACCAGCGAAGCTCGAGGGCGAGGCATACGGAGAGCCTAGCTCGTCGGTCGGACAGACCGGCAGCATCTGCCACCACGACTGGCCGCAATCCGCGAGGAAGTCCACGAAGCCCCGGGCTTCTGCGCCCAAGGCCCCCCCGCGCGCGCCTGGAAGGGAAGTCGGGTGAAGGAGAACGCCGCTCGCGCGGCGCGACAAGGACGGTTTTGCGGGCATCGCGGACTCATTCTAGCAGAAGTGGTAATATCTGAGGGTGATCATCGCTCAGACGGCGTTCCTCGAGCGGCTCTTCTCCCGGCTTTGGGACGAATACCGCGAGCGCGTCGACTACGCGCGGTCGTACGAGGACATCCTCAAAAGCTGCGGCGGACATTTCCGCAACGACCATCTTGCGTTTCGCACCTTCGCGACGCAGACGCGCTGGTCGGGGATCGCGGCGATCTCGCGCCCCTTCGAGGCGCTGGGCTACCGCGCCGCCGGCGCCTACGATTTTCCCGACAAGAAGCTCACCTCACTCCACTTCGCCCCGCCCTCGGACAATCTGCCCAAGATTTTCATCTCCGAGTTAAGGATCTGGGAGCTCTCTCCTCGCGCGCGCCGGATCGTGCTCGCCTCCACCGCGCGGACCGCGCCGGGGCTGAGCGACGGCGAACTGGCGGATCTCGCCGTGCTCCCGAACTTAACGGCCAAGAGACGCGCTCAACTCCTGCGCCGTTGGGCCGCTCAGTTCGCGCGCCGCTGGCCCGCGCCTAAGGCCGCCGACGCCGCGGCGCTCGAGCGTGAATCCCAGTTCGGCGCGTGGACCTTGCTTCACGGGCACACGGTCAACCACTTCACCGCCGCCGTCCACGCGCACGGCGTGACCTCTCTCGACGACATCGAAAAAACCGTCGCCGCCCTGAAGACCGCGGGCGTGCCGATGAAACCCGAGATCGAAGGCGCACCCGGTTCCAGATTGCGACAGTCCTCGACTTTAGCCGTCGTCATTCCCGTCGAAATGCGCGCCGGCTCGCGCGTCGTCAAAAAACCCTGGACCTACGCCTACTTCGAGCTCGCCGAGCGCCCGATCATCGACGGCCGTCGATTCGAAGGATTTCTGGGCGGCCAGGCGACCAATCTCTTCGAGATGACGCGCCGCTCATGAACACGCCTAAAAAACGACCCTGGCAGGTGCTGCTCGCCGCGCGGGCGGACGCGCCTCTCGTGGCCGGGCTGCCCCCCGCCGTGCGCGCCGCCGTGCGCGCGGGCAAGGAACTGTCGCCCGACCGCATCGTGATCGCCGGCGCCGGCGCATCGTTCCTTATCAAGTGGGCGGTCCAGCTCCGCGCGACGGGCGTACCCGTTCTCGGCGACAAGATCGGCGCGGGCGCGCTTAACGAACGCCTGCCGCTGCTGGCACTCGATCCCGAATCCTTCCCCGATGAGGGCGGGCTGCGCGACTTCGCTTCCGGCGCGGAGGGCCTCGCCCGGTCGAACGCCGCCGGCGCGTACCGCAGACTGCATAACCGCCCCGTCGCCGTCCTGCGCTGGAACCCCGAGGCGTTAGGCGCCGGCGCTGGCGCGCCGGAGGAAGTTCTCGCCAAGGCCCTGGCCGCACCCGGAGCCGAGACCGCGTTCGGCGCGTTCCTCGACACGCGCGGCCCCGCCGCCGGCCGCTCGGCCGAGACTTTGTACGCGCGCCTGGCCAAGGATAACGACGGCTACATCGCGAAGTTCGACCGCAGGCTGTCTATCGCGATCACGCGCCTTCTGCTGCCGTTTCCGATAACGCCCAATCATGTCACGACCGCCGGACTCGCCTTCGGCCTGCTCGGCTCCTGGTGGCTGGCCGCCCCGTCGGCGCGCCTGCAGTTTTTCGGCGCCCTCGTGCTGTGGTTCTGCTGCCTGCTCGACGGTTGCGACGGCGAGATCGCGCGCCTCAAACACATGTCGAGCCCCACGGGCGCGACCTACGATGTTTGGGCCGACCACTTCTCGCACTTGATGACCTTTGTGGCCCTGCCCATCGGCGTCGCGCGCCTGCACCCCGGCCAGGACTGGCTCGTTGCCGGGGTCTTACTCGTGACCGGCTTCCTCGCCTGCGGGTTCTCGGTGTGGTATCTCGTCCTGCGCGTGCCCAAGGACAAGCGCGGGCCCTTGGCGCTCACCGTCGAGCGCATCGCCAGCCGCGACTACGTGTATCTGCTCGTCGCTCTCACCGCGATCGGCCGCACCGACTGGTTCGTCTGGACGGCGGCCATCGGCTCCCACCTGTTCAACGCGTTTCTCTGGCTGCAGTCGCGCCGCGTCGTCGCGGCCGCGTAGCGGCCCGAAGGTCCCCCTTCGTTCTAGGCCGCTTAATCTCAACTGCCTGGGCCCAATGGCTCATTCGCGGCCGTCCCGCTATTACTAAAGTTCGCCTGCATCAATCGTAGGAGACTCAAGTTAGTGGAGGCCGCAGCCATGAAGAGCGCAGTCCTGATGTTCCTGTTGTCCCCCGCATCGGCGTTCGCCCAGAGCGTGGCCCGGCCGGTCGTGCTACCCGGCGCCTTCGTCGCACCGATCCGCCTACAGGCCCCGGCCATGATGACCGGAGCGCCTTCGCTGATGTCTCTGACCGCTCCGGCGCTTTCTCCGAGCCTCTCGCTCTCGGCCCCGGCGCTTCTCGCTCCCGCGGCGCCAGTCCTCGCCGCGGCCGTCGTGCTCGCCGCACCGGCGGCGAACGTCTCCGTTATAGCCGTCTCTCCCGCCGCTTCGCTGCCCGAGGCTCTGCAGGCCGTACGGTCCATGGCCGCCGCCGCTGGCGACGACCGCGGGATACCGCAAGGAAGCGCCGCCTCAGAAGACTTGGGGGCGGCCGCCAGCCGCCGCTTCGACGGGGCCGGCAACACTCAAACCGGCGCCCAGCTCGTCGACCCCAACTTCGGCTCGTACCGCCGGCTCAACTACAACGAGCAGGGCAAGCTCGACGCCACCGTGCGCTACGGCGCCAACGGTTCCCAGGTATTCGCGGCCCTCAACAGCGAGTTCGCCAATCAGGGCGGGTATTACCTGCTCGACAGCAACCAGAACGCCAAGTACATGGCCGCCGCCGCCGTGGACCAAAACCGCCGTCCGGTCATCGTCCTGACCTACGACCTGCTCAACCGCTACAACGGCCGCTCGGAAGACAGCTACCGCGGCGCCCCCTGGGAGTTCATCGCCTCGGTGATCGCCCGCGAGCAGGTCTTCTACAACAACTGGTACAGCGTCATTCCCGCCGCCGCCGAAAAGCTGGCCATCTCCTTTATGAACATGTCGCGCGTGTTCGTCGACCTGACCAACGGCACCTCCCGTTCGTGGGCCACCGACAAGGACTACCAGGCCGTCTCCGGCGACCGCTCCACCTATACTCAGTGGAACTGGTTCGAGCAACTCGTCGCCGCCGGCCGCGCCGCCGCCACGGGCGTGGGCACCAACTCCGGCCACCTCATCGACAGCAAGTTCTTCACCTGGGTCCGGGACTTCACCGCGCCCTCGGATAAAGCCGCCATCCCCGCCTTCCAGTATTCCCTCTGGGAGCAGTATGACGGACGCTACTACCGCCCCGGCGACGCGAAGAACGGCCAGCCCCTGCCGCCCGGCGCTCCCCGAATCGACAAGGCCACCTACGACCGCGCAGCACTTACCGCCTACGGCTCCGACGGCAAGGGCAGCGCCCAGAACGGCGGGCTGGATCAGCAGAACGCGTACGGCTGGATCATTCAGTGGCTGAAAGACCGCTTCGAGATTTAGCGTTGCCGTATAAACAGGAGATAAACGATGAGAACCGTTAACGCGACTCTGTTGTTAGTCCTGGCCGCGAGTCCTCTGCTGGCACAAACGGCCTCCGTGAGCGGCGCCGACGCCTGCATACAACTCGAGGCTCAGGCTCTTCAGCTGACGGCTGAGAAGCTTCGCTGCGAAGCCGCTCCGGCCGGCCTGATTCTGAGTGAAGTCTCCGCCTCAGTGATGAAGGCGCTCGAAAAGGGACTTTTCCCCGAGCAGCGCTACCTCGGATACGCCATCGTTCCGGCCAAGGCTTCCGAGGCGCAAGCCGGACCTTCCATCATCGTGACCAAAGCGCAAGCGGTCGAACTGAAGGCGGCGCAGGCGCGCATCGATGAGTCCGCGATCAAGGAGCAGGCCTTAGCCGCGAACTTCGACAACAGTTCCTCCCGCCTCGACCAAGCCGTCGGCACGAACGCCGGCGCCTGGGGACTCGCGGCCGTCTCGAAGAACGAGACTTTCGTGGACGCCATCGCGGACACCCCGCCTGTTAAGGTCGACATGATGTCCGCTAAAAAAGCGAAGTTTGTGCTCGTCCAAGGCCCTCCCGGCAGCGGCGGCGGCCAGCAAAACCCTCCGCGTCAGGGACCTCCGGGCAGCGGCGACCAAGGCCGCGATACGAATCGCGGTGGACCTCCGGGCAGCGGCAATCCCGGACAGAACCCTCCCGGCGGCACCACTCCCCCCTCGCGCCCGGCCCCGGTTTGGCGCAGCAACTTCCCGCCGCCCGCGCCGAACTGGTGGAACACCGACTTCGACCATTACGACTGGTGGAGCGGTTTGCCTTCCGGCTACGACCGGCCGCACACGGACACGAGCAACCCAGACACCTTCTACTATTACAGCGAGTGGTATCGCTGGCGGGATACGTTCGTCACGAACTGGGGCCGGACGGAAGACTCGGCCACGATCAGCCGCACCGCCGCCAACCAAGGCCAGATTCATTCGCGCTCTTTGACCAGCCAGGTCTACCGCGAATCCAAGGACTGCTATTACCAGGCCGTGTACCGCTACGACTGGGCGCAGGGCGGCTTCAACGGTTCTCACTGGGAAGAGCGCTTCGACCACTACTCGGCGCGCTGCATCCGCAATCCCCGCGAGTACGGACGGCCGCAGGTATACACGTCTCACGTCTCCTTCGACATGAGCATGGTCTCGGGTCAGGAGCTGCCGTGGGAGTCCGACGTCATCCACATCACCTACGACGGCTCGGGACAGCCGCGCTACGACTTCTCGGGAGCTGCCTTCAAGTACACCATACGGCTGGACAACCAGAGCGGCGGCAGCGAAAGCGTGACTCTCCTCGCCGGCGCCAAGAACCTGCGCGCGCCCGAGGCCGACAAAGTGCAGGCCTTCCTCCGGGTCAACGCCGGCAAGATCGAGTTCGTGATCAACGACGACCGGGCCTCGTACTACCAGGGAGAGACTTTGCGCGTCAGCGCAAAGGTCGTGCGGCGCGTCGTCATCAAGGTGAAGGGCGTGCTCTGGGGCTGGAACGAAAAGAACGTCGACTCGGTCATCTCCAGCTCGCCCGTGGACGTTCTGACGGCGGCGAGCAACTCCCAGAACATCACGGACCTGACATCCGCGGCCAGCGCGCCCAAGCCCGCCAACGCCGTGCGCTCGAGCGTGTTCATCGAGTACTGGGAGTTCGCGCGCGTCAACAGCCGCATCAGCACGGGTGCCGTGATCCGCAAAGGACAGGGCAACAGCGTCGCCAACTAATCCGCGATTAAAAGAGGGGCGGGGAGGCTTCGGCTTCCCCGCCCCTTTCTTTCGCGATGACTAGTTGATCAAGTTCCCGTAACGCTTCAACGCCGCCTGGTAGCCGCGCTCGTTGAAACTGCCGCCCGATGTCTCGCGGGTTCCCAAGAGACGGTCGAAGCCGAAGAAGCCGATGCCGAAGTTGGTCGGCATGCGCCCCTCATCCGAGAATTGGAGATGGTGGATGTCGTGCAGGCGTCGCACGCGGCGGAACCAGGCGCCCGTCAGGCGCGACGTCGCCAGCCAATGGCCCTCGACGTGCATGGAGTCGTGCAGATCGCCGAACATGAACTTCCCCCACAGCAGGGCCGGGCCCATGAACGCGGCCTGCAAAGCCGCGGGCACCCGGAAGACGAAGCTCGCCAGCGCGACCGCTCCGACTAGAATCAGCATGATCGGCGCCAGCCACTCCAGGCCGATGCCGAGAAATCCATAGCGCCCGTCGACGGAATCCTTGTAGGGACCGGCCTGGCGCAGGGAGCGCCGCGGGCCGTAGATCTTCAGGTGATGGATCATGTGGCCGCGCGAGAGCCAGGCGATCTTCTCGCTATGCAGCAAAATGTGCAGAAAATAACCGACGGTCTCGGTGAACGCGCAGCCGGCGGCGGCGGCGAAAGCAAGCTTCAGGATCATGGCGGGAACCTCCGGGTACGGCTATGATACGACATCGGCGGGCCTAGTCAAGCCCCCAGGACTTGCGCGCCGCGGCGGCCTCGTCTTCCGAACGGATCTTTTTAAACTTTGCGGGGCGTCCCTTCACGCGGGATTCACATTCAGCCCAGGTCGAATGGCGTTCGAGCTTACCATCGAGATAGCTCAGGTAGGAGACAGGCCGCGTGTCGGCGGCCCCCCGGTGATGCGAGCGCGCGGGAAGGGCCTTCGCCTCGGACGGCAGGAGCGAGCCGTAGGGATAATTCAACAGCGGCCCGTCATAGAGGTCGATGGGCTCGCGCTTGGCGAAGGCGACCGCGATGGCGTCGCAGCGCTCATTGGCGTCATGACCGGCGTGGCCTTTCACCCAACGCCACAAGACGCCACCCTTGCCGCGCTCTGAGACAAATCGCTCGAGCGTCCTCCACAAATCCACGTTCTTGACCGGCTCGCCGGCGGCGGTCGTCCAGCCGCGGCGTTTCCAGCCCAGGAGCCACTTCGTGATGCCCTCGATGACGTAGGTCGAATCGGTGTGCATCAAAACGACGCCCGGACGATGCTTGACTGCGTCAAGCCCCGCTAATACCCCGCCGAGCTCCATGCGGTTGTTCGTCGTCTGTTCTTCACGGCCCCCCAGTTCTAAAACACGACCTTCGGCCGTGATGATGACTCCCCAGCCTCCAGGCCCGGGATTGCCGGAACAGGCGCCGTCGGTAAAGATCGAGACCATCTGTCGTACATGGTAGAATTTCCGCGCGATGGCAGTCACCTGGTTGTGGGCCGGCTTCGTCCTGGTCGTCAGCGTCATGATGGTGCTCGACCTGGGAATATTGCAGAAGAAGGCGCACGTCATGACGGTCCGGCAGGCCGGGGTCATGGTGGGTATCTGGTGGGCGCTGGCCGGCGCCTTCGCGCTCGCGGTTTATTTCGTCTACGGCCACGACAAAGCGTTTCAGTTTGTCTCGGCGTACATCCTCGAGCAGTCGCTCTCGGTCGACAACCTTTTCGTCTTCATTCTCGTCTTTTCATTCTTCAACATCGAACCGGAGAATCAGCCGCGCATCCTGCACTGGGGAATTTTGGGCGCGATCGCGCTGCGCTTTATCTTTATTTTCGCCGGCCTGTCCTTGCTCGAGGCCTCGCACCTGATGTTCTATGTGTTCGGCGCGATCCTCGTCTTCACCGGCGGCAAGATGATGGTGTCGGGCGAGGAGCAGATGGAGCCGGGCAAAAATCCCGCGCTTAGGCTTCTGCATAAGTTCCTGCCCGTGACGCAGGGGACGCACGGCCATCAGTTCTTCACCCGGCTCGACGGGGTGCTCCACGCGACCCCGCTGTTCGCCGCCCTCGTGGTCATCGAGGCGACCGACCTGATCTTCGCCGTGGACTCGATCCCGGCCGCGCTCGGCGTCAGCTCCGACCTGTTCGTGGTCTACACCTCGAACATCTTCGCGGTGATGGGACTGCGCTCGACCTACTTCCTGCTCGCGGGCTCGATGACCGAGTTTAAATATTTGAAGCACGGGGTCTCCGCCGTGCTTGTCTTCGTGGGCGTGAAGATGATCATCAAGGATTGGTATCACATCCCCACCGGCGCCTCACTCGCCGTGATCGGCGGAACCTTGCTCGTCGCGATCGCCGCCTCTCTCCTCGCGCGCAAAAAGGCCTAGCCGCACTATAGGTCATAATCCCGAAGCACCCTGGGCCTTCCGCTTCATAAAAATCCGCCGCGACGGTTGTATGCTTATCGCATGACCAACTCCCCCCGTTTTGCCAGCAAGGTCGTCGCCGTCCTCCTCGCCGCATCTTTGCCGGGACAGGCATTCGCCCAGACGATCGGCCGCGCCGTAGCACCCGGAGCCGGCACCGCCGTGGTCCTGCCCCTGACCGGGCCGGGCTTCGCGCCGCTGAGCGCGCCGAGCCTCGCCGTCCCAAGCCTCCTGGCTCCTTCTCTGTCCGCGCTCTTCGCGCCGTCGGTTCAAGCGCTCGCCGTTCCCGCCGCGCTGCGTCCGGTGTTCGCCGCCCCGGTCTCAGCCGCAAAGCCCGTGACCGTCATCGCTGCCGCACGCGCACTCGAGGCGAGCCTCGACGTCGCGAAGCCCTCCGAGACTCCCGAGAAGGCTGCGCCCGCCCTCAAGGCCTTCTACACGGGTTCGGCCGCGGCGACGCCCGACGAACCTGTCGTCGGCGTAGACGGCGCGGCGTCCAAGCCGTTGAGTCCTTCCGCCAAAGCGCCCGCCGCCTCGGGCCCGGTCTCGCCCGAGACCAACCCCGAGCTGTTCGCGCCTAGGTCCTCGCGCGTCGGCGTGGGCCCCGCGAAGTACGTGTACTGGAACGCGCTCTACAACATCCTTCAGTGGGCCAATCTCAAGTTCGCCAAGGACCCAAACCGCCGCGTCTCGTGGGACAAGTGGCCGACCAAAATCGGCTTGCTTTACCTCATCAGCAAGATTCGCTTCGTGCGCTCGGATGCCCTCACCGATCCCAACGACTACGCCGCCAACGACATCAAGCCCGCGGGTGTGGAGCCCAAGACGGCCAAGATCGGCTACACCGCCGACGGCAGTTGGGTCTCCGACCGCGAGAACCCGCGCATGGGTGCGGAGAACACGCGCTTCGGCTCGAACATCCCGCCTCAGAAGGTCCGCCCCGACGTCGAGAACATGACGCCTTCGGCCCGCGAGACCGGCAAGCTCAAGTGGCGCCGCTTGGATGAGAACGGAAAACCGATCGTCCAGGCCGCCGGCATCCTTAATAACCTGGCCGGCGGCTGGATCCAGTTCCAGTTCCACAACTTCGGCGGCAACACCAAGCGCGATCCTATCGCCGAGAACCCGCACAAGATGCCGCGCACGCCTCAGGACAATTGGCCGGAGAAGGAGGCGCTCGTCGACCGCACGAGCAAGGACCCGACCCGGGTGACCGACAACGGCCGCCCGACGATCATGAACGATCGCACGCAGGCCTGGATCCAGGCCCAAATCTACGGCACGAATGAGACCGAGCTCGGCCGTCTGCGCTCCTACAAAGACGGCAAGATGCTCCTCGACGCCAACGGCAACCTGCCCGCCGACCCGGCCAAGCCCGGCATCGACCTCTCCGGCTTCACGAACAACTACAACCCGCTCCTGAGCTTCCTGCACTGGGCCTTCGTCACCAACCACAACAACATCGCCGACCACGTCCGAAAATTCAACCCGGGCTGGGACGACGAGACCGTCTTCCAATACGCCCGCAAGATCAACGTCGCCGACACCGCCCTGATCCACACCGTCGAGTGGACCGAGGACCTCCTTCAGCACCCCACTCTTCAGGAAGGCATGCACGCGGAGTTCTACGGCCTATTCGGGCCGAAGATCAAGGCCTGGCTGATGCGCATGTCCTACCGGCACCCGCTGATCGCCAAGCTGATCAAGCCGGTCTCCAACAGCGACGTCGTCTGGGGCATGCCCGGCTCGAAGTGGGAGCACCACGACGGCCCGTTCCAGGCGCCCAAGCACTTCCGCATGGTCTACCGCCTGCATGAGATGGTCCTCGACGAGCAGGAGATGATCCAGCCCGGGACCGACCGCACGCTCGACCGCATCTCGCTCATCGACTTCGTGCACGGCAACACGCGGCCGATCGTGGAGAAGTTCGGCTACGACGTGCTCGCGTACTCCTTCGCGAAGAAGTCGGCCGGCGCGCTCAAGCTCCACAACTTCCCGCGGGCGCTCTCCCAGTTCAAGAACCAGCAGAACGGCCAGCTCACCGACTTGGCCGAGATGGATATCTTCCGCGAACGCACCGACGGAACGGGCTCCTACAACGAGTTCCGCCGCTCCCTCGGCGAGCCCCCGGTGAAGAGCTTCCTCGAGCTCACCGGCGGCGACGTCGAACTCGCCAAGGAGCTCGAGCAGAAGTACGAAGGCGACGTCGAGAAGGTCGATGCCGGCATCGGCATCCTCGCCGAGCCCAAGCCCGCGGGCTTCGCGCTCGGATTTACCCAGTTCTACCAGTTCGTGCTCAACGCCCCCCGCCGGGTGAAGAGCAACCGCCACCTCACCGAGTTCTTCACGCACAAGGACTACACCTTCGAAGGCATGGAATGGGTCCTGCAGTCGGGCGGCATGGGCGGCGTGATCGCGCGCGCGATGAAGGGCCTGCCGCAGGGCCCGGCCGTCGTCGCCGCGATGGAAGGCGTGACCCGCTGGTTCACGCCATGGCCGGACGCCGAGACCTTCCCCGTGCGCATGCTCGACAAGGCCAACGAGAACTCGAGCCGCATCCTGAAAGCGACGCTCAAGCTGCTCGCGTTGGGCTCGTTTACCGCCTTCTCGGCGTGGATGGGCGTGGCGGTCTCCTCGTTCACCATCGTCCCGGTCGCCATCGTGGCTTTGGGCCTGCCGGTCTTCCTCTACTACAAGCGCATGCTGGCATGGCGCTTCATGCAGAAGACGTGGCAAAGCGCCTACACCGACCGCCGACACTCGATGTTCCCGACCTTGTTCCTGGGCGAGAAGTGGGCGCGGCGCAGCGTGGCGCTCGGGCGCTTGGGCGCCGTTACGGCGCTCGTCGCCGGAAACCTCGCGTCGTTGATGCTGTTTGCCACCAACCCCGTCGTGGCGGTCTTGGCCGGCTTGACCGGGTTCGCGGCGCTCGGCGTCCTGCGCGCGACGAAGACCTACGAAAACGACATGCAGGTCCTCAAGATCGCCCTGCAAAACCGCCTGCGCGAGGGCTACCCGACGGTCGCCGACGGCTCGACGATCCCGGGCGCCACGGCGCTTGAGAAGCGGTACTGGTTCCTGATCCAGGCGGACGCCAAGCAGCCGGTGGCCGGCGTCTGGCACACTTACCGCGTCCTCAACGAGCACGGCCTGGGCAAGCTCCACGCCTTTATAACCGCGCTGATGTCGCACCTGATCTTCGGGCCCCGGACGCAGCGCGGCCTCGGGAGAGTGGGCCGCTGGAAGGCGGGCATCCTCTTTAATCCCTTCGCCATCTACGTCCCGAACATGGTCCAGGCGCAGGGCCCGTCGAGCACGCGCATCTACGCGCCGGAAGGCAACACCAAGGGTATTACGCCCGGCGATGTGGACCTCGATGAGTTCGACCGGATGTTCAGCACCTACGCGCCCGGCCGCGACTACATGACCGCCTACGACTTCTCGCGCCTGCGCGAGGGCAATCGCTGGCGCGCGGCGCAGGAGGGCGTCGGCAACCCCGTGTCGAGGCTCCTCGGGGTGACCGCGGTCAAGCACCGCACGGACCAGCTCCTGCAGCTGTACGCCGACCGCGTGGCCAATGAGGACAAGGTCCTCGTTCCCGCGATCAGCCGCGACATGCTGCTCCGGTTCTACCAAGGCACCGCGCAGGCCGACATCATGGCGGAGCGGGCGCTCGACGGCGTCCACCCCGACTTGCGCGTCGCCAGTCCGTTGAACGAAAACGGCGAGGCCGGCAAGTGGCAGCGCCTCATGACGAGCGCCCGCACGTTCAGGGGAAGCCTCGTCCTGCCGACTTCGGGCGCGGCGATCAAAACCGACGCCCAAGCGTTCGGCCGCTTCGTCTCCGAGGTCCGCAAACTCGGCTGGACGGTGGCCGCCGCGATCGTCGCGTACTACCTCGTGCGCGACACCATCCTCTACATCCTCATCCCCTATCTCCTCTATAGGGGAGTCATCGGCTAGGAGATCATGATGAAAAACCGCTTACGCTCGACAGTGCTGGCACTCGCCGCGTCCTTTTTCGTCTCGGCCGCCGGCGCCGCCGGCCTGCCGGAGGGTTCCTTCAGCGGCTCCTCGCCGCTCCTGAGAGGCCCGGACGTGATGGCTTTGCTCGTCCGCAAGGATCCCGTCAACCCGACCGCCTATTACGCCCTGTTGGCGGAGTACACGCGTATTCCTTACATCCCCGGTCCCGAACGCCTGGAGATCGCGCGCTGGGTCCCTCGCGTCTACGCCTACCGCCTCGAGACGATCGGCAAGCTGAGCTACTCGATGAAGCCCCTGCGCGTGTCCGCGGCGGGAGGCATCGAGGTCGATCCCGGCGCGCCCGCGAGCGTCCTGGACCTGGCCGAGAACGGCACCCTGGACGGCGCCTTGCTGACCCGCAACGACAAGAGCGCGGGAGTCACCCCGGAACGGATCGCCTTCAAGGGCAAGGTCAGTTCAACCTGGGAGAGCTGGGTCCCGGGCAACTTCTTCCGCTCGAAAGACAGCACCGGCGGCGACTACCTCAAGAAGGACATCAACACGACCTTGTCCAAGGACATGGTCGCCGACATGTTCCAGCAGGACATCGTCGGCAAATTCGACGCGACCGAGAAGGCGCCGGGCATGTACGTCTTCACGCCGAAGGGCGTGGTCGCCAAGGGTGCTGATCAGGTCGTCACCCGGATCGGCGTCTTCGTCGACATCGTCAACTGGAAACCGTTCTTCACGACCGACGAGCTCCTGCTCATCAACCCCGACGACGCCAAAGACGTCGGGTTCTACTACGAGCGGCACTAGTCAGCGCGCCTTTTCGCCGTAGGCCGCCGTCCGCCGCCAGAAGCCCACGAACGCCTCGGCGCTGCCCCGCGCCGGGATGCCCGCCGCCTCCAGGTCCTTGAGGCTCACCTGGTTTTCAAAGCGCGCCTTGCGTCCCGAGACCTCGGCCGGCTCCTCGGTCGGATGCCCAGGGAAGATCCCGGGCAAAGCGGCGTCCATGAAAAGGTGGGCGTGCAGGTCGATCGCGGAGGCTCTGGCGTGCGCCGGCAGGCTACCGGTTGAAGTTCAGGGCGAAGACGATGCGCGCCGACGGGGGCGTGCCGTCCCGGTCAGCAGCAAAGCGCTGGAGAGAAGCTTGGTCATGAACACTATTGTAATTGAACCTTCACTCCCTTTGTAGGGCCCAATAGGGAAAGAGAGGCACGTCAAATGACTTATGCAGTTTGGGTCTTCCGGTCCGCAGCCGACGGCGCGAGTAAAAGTCAGCGCGAACGCGTCGCGACGACCTTGATTTTGTAGCGCAGGGCCTTCCCCGCGAGGAGATGGTTGAAGTCGAGGGTCGCCACTCCGTTCTCGATCTTCACTACGCGCCCCTCGGCGGCCTTCCCTCCGGCCGCGCCCGCGACCACGCGCCCGGGCTTGAGGTCCTTGGTCATCGCGCCGAACTTTTCGAGCGGGATCGCCCGGATTTTGGCGGAGTCGACCGGGCCGAAGCCCTGGTCGGGAGTCAACTCCAGAATTCTTTCGTCCCCCGCCCGCAGTCCGACCAAGGCCTCATCGACGGGGCCCGGCAGGTTGCCGTCGCCCTGCGTCACGACCAGGGGCTCGCGCCCCGCGCTCGACTCGATGACGGCCCCGCCTGAGGAGAGCTCGTAGTCGAGCGTCACGCTCGAACCGGGAGCGACGCCGCCCTCGCGGGAGCAGGCGGCCAGGAGCAGGACGGCCGAGAGGCCGCGCCTCACGCGCTGGGGGCGTCGAGAACGGCCAGCGGCGTGAACTCCACGCTCATGCCGATTGCGCCTCCGGCCACGACGACCTCGTTCTCCTTGTCGATCCTGCGGCGCAGGGCGTCGAGAATGGCCATCATGTTCTTCCCCGGGCAGTCGGTGTTGGTATAGTGCTGATGGGGCTCCAGGAAACCCCTGGAGTTCGGGTCCTTCTTGTACTTAACCGACAGATAGGTCACGAGTCGGGTCAGGCTCTCGATCTGCGCGGCGGTGGGTTTGACCTTGTTGAAGTCGCCCATCATCGCGACGCCGATGTTGCCGGTGTTGGCCCCGCTCGCGTGCGCGCCGAGATACTCCGCGCGTCGGCCCTCGAGCACGCGCCCGTCGCCCGCGATCAGGAAGTGGTAGCCGATGTCGGAGAAGTTCTCCTTCCCCTCCCGGCCCCGGCCCACCATGTGGTAATGCTGGATGTTCTTCACCGCGGTCGCGGCCTCCGCCTCGTTCATCGGCAAAGTGCCCTGCGTGTGGTGGACCGTCACGCGGTAGGGCGTGTGCGCCTCATTCGAGCCGCGGCGCGGGGCGGCGCGCCAGCCGAGCCGGCTCATGATGGGCGCCACGCTCGGGAATTTCTGCTCGAGCTGGAACGCCGCGAAGCCGAGCATAGTCTGCCCCGCCTCTCGCGCGGAACCGGGGGGCGCTGCGCTGCGCGAATAATCGTAATCGTTCGGCAGCGGCGGCACGACGCCGCGAAGGTCGCTATGCGTTCGCTCGGCCGTGTAGAGCAGGCGCTTGCCGGAGCGCCCGGCGGGAGCGGCGCCGGAAACGTAGCCGGCGGCGGCGACCGCATCGCGCGCCGGCGTCCCGTCGAACAGCGCGCTGGTCGCGCGCCAGGCGTCCTCGGGTGCCGCGCCGGTGAAATCCGTCGCGGGCGCGTACGCCTGAAGATCGCGGCCCGGGGCGCGGCGCTGGTCGGCGCGCTCCTCGCCGTCGGCGCTTACTCCCCCGGGGCGAGCGCGCAGCGTCTGCTGGTCTTCATCGCAGCCGGACAGAGATCCGAGCGCGAGAACGAGGGCGATGAGCGGGATCAGGCGTCTCATGCCCGAAGTGTAACCCATAATTCGTAACTACTCAGGTCCGACGCAATGATCTGTGAGAAAAACTTCCTGCTGGACTAACGCACCCTCCATTTCATAGATTAGAGGTGCATGAGCACCGCTCGCCGCATTCAGGGCCGCGCTATCGGTGAC
>Ga0209515_10003278_pt1 | contig 23517 bp, 24 predicted proteins | sample Subgroupgradi54m_FD_187454 | JGI IMG/M metagenome (GOLD analysis project Ga0209515, IMG submission 187454) | Subsurface groundwater microbial communities from S. Glens Falls, New York, USA - GMW60B uncontaminated upgradient, 5.4 m (SPAdes)... ... | reverse complement strand
CACTTAAAGCCTACAAAGTGGGCACCCACCGACACACAGCGGAAATCGAGCAAGAACTAAGTCTGCAAGCGGGCGAGCCGCTCAAAGTTCTTTTCTCGCCGCACCTTGTCCCGATGGATCGGGGAATTTTGTCGACGATTTATGCCACTCCTCTCCGAAAATGGAGCACGGCGGACTTGGTCGCCCTCTACCAAAAATTTTACCGGAAAGAAAAATTTGTAACCGTGTTGCCGGAAGGAATACTCCCCGTCACCAAAAATGTGCGAGGCACCAACCAATGCCACGTCGCTATTCTCTACGACAAACGGACGGATCGAATTGTCATCATTTCCGCCATCGATAACTTGACCAAAGGGGCATCGGGGCAAGCGGTGCAGTCTTTTAATTTGATGTTTGGGCTGGATGAAACGCTGGGGTTGAAAAGTATCGGGATGATTCCCTAAAAAATTTTACACCTAAAAAAAACCTCGACTTTTGCCTTTCATTTGGGCTAAAAAGCCCGCTCTTTCAAGGACTAAGAAGTTTGATGAATAAAGCGAACAATCTGGCTTTGCCAGTTGTGAGCGTGGGGCTTGGGGCCATTTGAAGCCCAAAATATAAAAACACGAATAGTAACAAACGGGCTGAAAGGGCCCCAATTATAATGGACATTGAAAAAGTTAGAAATATTGGAATATCCGCTCACATCGATTCGGGCAAGACAACGCTGACCGAGCGCATTCTCTATTACACCAAAAAAATTCACAAGATCGAGGAAGTCCGCGGTAAATCAGGCGTTGGCGCCACTATGGATTTTATGGATCTCGAGCGCGAAAAAGGAATCACCATTCAGTCCGCCGCCACTTATTGCGAATGGAAAAAAAACGTCATCAACATCATCGACACACCGGGGCACGTCGACTTTACTATCGAAGTGGAACGCGCTCTCCGCGTTTTGGACGGCGCTATTCTCGTCCTTTGTTCGGTGTCGGGCGTGCAAAGCCAGTCGATCACGGTCGATCGCCAGATGACCCGTTATCACGTCCCTCGCATCGCTTTCATCAACAAGATGGATCGCGCTGGGGCCGACCCTTACCGCGTCATGGGTCAATTGCGCGACAAGCTGGGACACAATGCCCACATGATCTCCATGCCGATCGGTGCCGAAGATAAATTTCAGGGAGTCATCGATCTTGTCGAAATGAAAGCGTGGTACTTTGATGGCGACAACGGAGAAAATATCCGTGTCGAAGAAATTCCAGCCGACCTTTTGCCCAAAGCCAAAGAATTGCGTCACGAGTTGGTGGCCGCCACAGGAGATTTCGACGACGCTGTGGCTCATCTCTATTTGGAAGACAAAGAAGTCCCTGTCGATCTATTGCGCGAAGCGATTCGAAAAGCGACGCTCAGCCTGAAATTCATTCCGGTCATGATGGGCTCGGCTTACAAAAATAAGGGGGTGCAGCTTCTTCTCGATAATATCGGTTATTACTTGCCCAACCCTTCCGAAGTAGAAAACGAAGCGCACGATCAAAATAATAACGAAGAAAAAGTGATTCTCGAATCATCTCCCGACAAACCTTTTGTGGGGCTGGCTTTCAAATTGGAAGATGGACGATTTGGACAATTGACCTACATGCGCATCTATCAGGGAAAAGTGTCCAAAGGAGATACCATCATTAACTCGGTCAATCAGAAAAAAGTTAAAATCCCTCGTTTAGTGCGAATGCATGCCGACGAGATGAACGACATCGAAACCGCCAGCGCAGGCGATATCGTCGCCATGTTTGGAGTGGAATGCTCTTCGGGAGATACTTTTACCGATGGAAAGATTCGCTACACCATGACGTCGATGCACGTTCCTAACGCGGTTATCTCGCTGGCCGTGGCTCCCAAAGACAAAACAGCGCAGGCCAATTTTTCAAAAGCGCTCAACCGGTTTTCGAAAGAGGATCCCACTTTCCGTGTTCATCGCGACGAAGAAAGTGCGCAGACAATTATTTCGGGAATGGGAGAGCTCCATCTCGAAATTTATATCGAGCGGATGAAGCGCGAATATGCCTGCGAAGTCATCGCCGGAAAACCGCAAGTGGCTTACCGCGAAACGATTACGCAAAAAACAGACTTCGTTTACCAGCACAAAAAACAAACTGGAGGTTCGGGACAATACGCCAAAATTTGCGGCTATTTCGAGCCGCTCCCCACCGACGCTGTCGAGCCTTACGAATTTGTGGACGAAATTGTCGGCGGAAAAATTCCGCGCGAATTTATTCCTTCTTGCGACAAAGGTTTTCAAGAACAGCTTAAAAAAGGATTGCTGATTGGCTTCCAGGTGGTGGGATTCCGCGCTGTTATTAATGACGGAGCTTATCACGACGTCGACTCTTCCGACATGGCGTTTAGAATTTGCGCCATGACGGCAGTACGCGAATTTTACACCAAATGCAAACCGGTCGTGCTCGAGCCAATCATGAAATTACAAACTCAAGCCCCGGAAGAATTTCAAGGGTCGGTGGTGGGACAAGTCAACCAAAGACGCGGCGTCATTTTGAGCACGCAAACTGCAAACAATTATGTTCAGGTCGACGCCGAAGTCCCTCTGTCAGAAATGTTTGGTTATTCGACCGATCTGCGAAGCGCCACGCAGGGGAAAGGGGAATTTCAGATGGAATTTTTGAAATACGCTCCTGTTCCTCGAAATGTGCAGGAACTTCTCGTGAAACAGTATCAAGAAAAACGGGCCGCGGAGAATAAGTAAAAGTAAGCAAAAAAATAAAATTATGTCTCAACTTGAAAATATTTCCCAAGAGCTTTATCTTTTGCAGGAAAAAATGCAACAGTCGGTTGATCAGATAGGAGTCGCCCGTCAACGGCTCAACCAAGCCCATCGCGAGGGATATCTCGAAGGAGAATTTTTACCGAGACGTCTAGCGGCGCTCAAAAATAAGGTGGAACTTCAGTTTGACTCTCACCTCAGACAATTCGATGAGATCATTTGGAATAAACTCGATGTTGCCCTTCTTCACTCCCAATCCCCATCAGACGTTGAAACGATGCTGAAAATTCGGAAAACAGTTCGCTACATCCGAAACGCTTTTGCCGGCGAAACGCAACTCACCCCAAGCCTCAATCGGCTTCAAACTATTTCCCAAGATTTTGTGAAAAAGGAAACGCCAAAGAAATTTCGGATACTCTAAATTTTAAGCGGAATGAACACGATCACTCACCTTCTTTAAAATGTGATCGAGATCATCATCTTTATGAAAATAGGCCGTCGCTCCTAAAGAAAGCGCCTCTTCTTCAATCCCCTCGCCACTAATTCCTGAGAGAACAAAGATGGGAATTTTGGCCAAATCTTTACGATTACGAAATTCGCGCAGAATCCCAAAACCTCCCATGAGAGGCAGATTCATATCCAGAATAACAGCATCCGGTTTTTGATTTTGAATTTGTTCGGCCCAGGTAGCACCCGTTTCATCAACTATACAATCAAACTGGTGATGTTGCGCACGCCACTTTAAAAGATCGATCATTTCGGGTGCATCTTCGATAATCAAAAGCTTTTTTTTCATGCAGTCTGACTCCCCACTTTTGCTTCCCCATGATTTATGAGTATAATACATCATAACGATTTTGGATAGAGCTAAGCTGAATTTGACGCAGTTTTAGCCTCGTTGTCAAGAAAGTCTCCTGAAAAAAATAGCCTCCCCTCTTAACCAATGGATATAATTTCGATTCTAGTATTGACGCACCGCGATAAAAAAAAGGTAAATCTCGTTAGTTGACTTCAACCTAAGAGGTGCGTCACAATTAGAGGCTTTATGAAATTCTTACAAAAAGGAATATCCTGGGCCAAATTCCCTCTTATCTTTTTACTTTATTATTATTCCGCTAAATTCGGATTGAAAATAAACGCCGTCAGCGGCTTTGCTTCGATGGTTTGGCCTCCAACTGGTATTGCCCTGGCTTCCGTACTCATTTGTGATTTTCAGATTTGGCCATGTATTTTTTTAGGTGCCTTTTTGATTAACTGGCAAACAGGCGCTCCTATCTTAGCCGCTGTGGGCATTGGAATCGGCAACACGGCAGAAGCGCTTCTAGGCGCCTATTTTCTGAAACGAGTTTCAGGGTTTAAAAATTTCTTCGAATCGTTTACGGAAGTTTCTACTTTTATCTTACTCACCGTTTTAGGAAGCACCATGATCAGCGCCCATATCGGAGTCTTTAGTCTATGGGTAAGTCATATCATTACCCCCGCGACATATCTCCCGACCTGGAAAGCCTGGTGGGTGGGAGATATGCTGGGGAATTTAATCATGACCCCGCTGATTCTCATCTGGATCAAAAAACCACTTACTTATTTTAGTTGGAAAAAATTATTCGAAATAATTGGTTTTGGATTTTTTCTATTGGTCATCACCGGTTTTGTTTTTGGAAACTCGTCCAACAATCCTATTTCCATTTATCAACTCCCTACCCTTGTTTTTCCTTTAATTATTTGGGCCTCTATCCGTTTTGGAACACGTGGGGCGGCCAGCACCTCTGTAATTGTTTCGACTATTGCCACTTGGGGAACATTGAAAGGTTACGGGCCCTATACTTCTCACTCCCTAATCGACAATCTTTTACGACTACAAATCTTCATGGGCATTGTCTCGGCCACCGGTCTTATTTTATCGGCCGTTGTTGCTGAAAGAAAAAAAGCGGAAAGCGCGCTCCGTGAAAGCGAATCAAAAATCAGGGCCGTGCTCGAGTCGACTCTCGATGGCATTATCGTAATCGATCATAAAGGAATCATTGGTGAAATGAATAGTGCGTCGGAACATTTATTTGGCTATCATCGCCTACAACTTCTTGGCAAGCCATTGGCCGAATGTGTTTTCCCTCCAGAAAAACGCGAATCGGGAATCAGCGATCTTATTGTTTCCCTGGTCAACAGCGATGGATCCCCTTTTCACAAGCGACTGGAAATGAGCGCGCACCGCTCGACAGGAACCGAGTTTCCTGTTGAAATTTCGGTGACAAGAATTAAAGATTCGTTCCCGCCACTTTTTACCGTTTTTATTCGGGATTTGACCGATCAAAAAATGGCCAAGGAAATTTTGCGCCAAACACGCGCCAATCTTGAGGAAAGTGAAGAACGTTTCCAGGCTTTCATGAAACACACCCCCACATTGACTTGGATCAAGGATGAGCAAGGGCGAGTGATCTATGTCAACGAGCGTCTCGAACAGTTGTTCAATGTCTCCTTAGAAAGAATTAAAGGTAAATTTGATTTCGAGTGGTTCGCTGATAAAGAAGTCGCTCAAAAAACAATGGAGAGTGATCGGTCGGTGTTGGAAAAAAATATCCCACAAGAAATGATAGAAGTGGTCGCAACCCCCGATGGCCAAGAACATATCTGGAATGTGCTCAAATTTCCTTTTCGGGATACCACAGGTAAAACCTATGTAGGTGGAAATGCTTTTGATATCACCTCGCGTGTCAAAACCGAAGAGGCCCTCAGGGCCAACGAGAAAATGCTCCTTCAAAAAACGGAAGAACTCGAACAATCCAACCGCGAACTGGACGATTTTGCCTACATCGCTTCTCACGATCTCAAGGAACCGCTCCGGGGCATTGCCAACTATGCACGATTTATTATGGAGGATTATCAATCAAAATTAGACACCGAAGGTCAAAAACGTTTGCAAACTCTGGCCAATCTTCCCCGCCAAATGGAAGCCTTAATTAACGATCTCTTACTTTTTTCGCGCGTAGGTCGCTTGGGTCTTTCTATACATGATGTCGATCTCAATCTTATGATGGATAACATTACAACATTGCTCAAACCCATTCTCGAAGAACAGCACGTGGATATCCAAATCCCACGCCCTCTTCCCACAATCTGTTGCGATCGGTCACGCTTATCCGAAGTTTTTCAAAATCTCATTACCAATGCACTAAAATATAATGATAAGACCGACAAGAAAATTGAGATCGAGTTCCGCGAACCAGAAAATGGTTTTTACACATTTTATATTAAAGACAATGGCATTGGAATTCCTGAAAAACATTTTGACGCCATCTTTCGAATGTTTAAAAGATTACACCCTCGTAAAAGCTATGGAGGAGGTTCTGGAGCGGGGCTGACTATTGTAAAAAAAATTATTGAAAGACATCATGGAAAAATAGGAATCGAATCGACAATTGGCATGGGCACAACTTTTTATTTTACCATTCCTGACAACTTGGAAAAAACAGTGAATGTACCGGAAGATTCTATCTATAATCGGTTTGACTAATATGACCACACCCACCCCTTTACTTGTTATTATCGAAGATAATGATGCCGATTATACAGCGCTGACTCGCGCCATGAAACAGCAGAAAATAAAAGCCGATCTCCAAAGATGCCTGACAGGAGACGAAGCCCTGGAGTATTTGAACACCCATCCCCATCCTCACCTAATTATCCTGGATCTGAATTTACCAGGAACTGACGGCCGAGAAGTTTTAAAAAATTTGAAGCAAGATGAACTACTCAAAAAAATTCCTGTCGTGATCTTAACCACTTCTAATAATCCGGCAGACATTCAATATTGCTACCAATGGGGAGCCAACAGTTACATTCAAAAGCCAATCGATTATAGTCTCCTTCTGAAAATTGTCGAAAATATCAAAAAATATTGGTTTGAAATGGTTTTGCTCCCTTCAGAAAGTGACAATAGTCACTTGCGTCTGTCGATGAAAGGGGACGATGAATTGGGGGGGCTTGTCAGCACGATCTCCCACGAATTGCGAACGCCACTAACGTCCATTAAAAATGTGATTTTCAGTCTTTCGAAGGGAATGCTTGGAGAATTAAACGACAAACAAAAAGAATATGTGGAAATTGCCCACAGAAACTTAGATCGTCTCGAGCGAACCATCAACGATCTTCTTGACATGTCAAAGCTCAAATTTCCAAAAAATTAGTTGAGTTCCATGTCCCTGGGCCTCTTGAATTTTCTAGCAAAAGTGAGACAATTTAGATAAATAATGAAAAACAGTATCAAAAAAAAGATTTTGATCATTGATGACGAAATCGATTTAGTCACAACCTTGGTAGATACTTTGACCTTTAGCGGATATGAAATTGATTACGCGTATGACGGATTAGCTGGGCTGGAAAAATTAGCACAACAAAAACCAGACTTAATTCTTTTGGATATGATGATGCCCGGCATGAACGGGGATGCGGTTTGTAGAAAGATTCGAAAAGATGTACACACTAAAAAAATAAAAATAGTCATCTTCTCGGCCAGAGCCCAAGAAAAGGACATGGCAATGGCCAAAGCCTTTGGGGCCGATGATTATGTGATTAAACCGTATGAAATTGAAGAGCTCTTAGAAAAAATTAACATTCTTCTTGAGGAAAAAAATGAATAAAAAACAAACCATTTTAATAGTAGATGACGATGTTGACTTTGTAAAAACACTTGGGTATCTGCTCGAAGGGGAAGGGTTTGAAACACTCATCGCGTACGAGGGAATTCGAGCGGTCGAGCAAGCTACCAAACACCTTCCCAATTTGATCCTACTCGATCTTCAAATGCCGGCAGGGACCGGGCAGAGTGTTATCTCTACCCTTCGTTCTCATGTTGAGACAAAAAAAATCCCTATTATTATTCTCACCGCCCTGGATGATCCCAAGCTGGAAGAAACATTCCGAAACGCGGGCGCACAAACTCTGATTAAAAAACCGTACGATCCCGAAACACTCCTTAAAAAAATACGGCAATTCCTCACCCCCTAAATCCTTGCCAAGAAACCATTTCCGATTAGAATAGCAAATGATGTTCCGATTTTTCCTTTTGGGCTTTTTTCTTTTTTGCTGCGTTCCTGACACACAGGCAACTGAGCCGCTCACTTTAACTTTGATCGACGCTCTGAAGATGGCTAAAGAACGTGCTGTCAACGTGGTTGTGGCGGATGAAAAAGTAAAACAGGCTCTAGCTCGCATGAGTCAAGCGCAAGCGGTATTGCTCCCGCAAATTTCGGGAAGCACCTCGGAAAGCAGGCAAACCCGCAATCTGGAAGCCCAAGGGATTTCGATTCCTGGCAAAGATCCGCTGGTGGGACCCTTTAATACTTTTGATGCGCGGATTAAATTAACGCAATCTTTATTAGATGTGGCTTCCGTCGAAACATTAGCCGTCACCTCACAAAGTGAGGCGCTGGCAAAAAACCAGAAAACGCAAAGTGAGCAAGGAGCTTTAGCCCTGGTAGCTTCACTTTATATCGAGGCCCAAAGAGCAGAGATGCATGTGGCTCTGGGAAGATCGTTGGTGGCACAAAGTGAAGAAGCCTACCGCCTGGCACAAAACCAACTCCAACAGGGAAGCGGCACGTCGCTTGGACTGATTCAAGCACAAGCAACACTGGAGACAAGCCAACATCAACTGGTAGCTCTCAAAACAGACGAGGATAATCGCAAAAAAGATCTTCTCGCCTCGTTGGAGTTGTCTCCCGACACAAAACTTATTCTTCCTTCAAAACAAAAAGAATTAAAATTTGAAATTCCGGATGACACCCGGATCGAATCGGCAACTCTCAATAATTCCGATTTGAAAGTGGCCCAAAGCGCGCTCAAAAAAAGTAGCGCCGAACACAAAGCAGCTGTTGCTGATTTCTTACCAAAAATTACTGCCAAAGCGGATTATGGTGCCAGTGGCACTCTTCCAGCTGATTCCCGAAGTACCTACACCTACGGAGCCGAGCTCAATCTTCCTCTCATTGATGGCGGGCTTCGTGCGGCCCGAGTGAAAGAGGCCAAAAGTCATTGGCTCGAAAATAAGGCAGAACTTCAGGATACAGAAATCAAAACAAAAACTGCCATTCATGAAGCAAAAAATGATCTGCTCGAAACAGAAAAAGGGGTGGAAGCGACCACAAGCGCGCTGACACAAGCCGATCAGGAATTAAAAATTTCCAAACAAAAGTTGCAGAGCGGTCTCGGCTCTCATTATGAAGTCACAACGTCGATACTCCAATGGACACGCACCGAAAACGATTGGCACGATGCCATTGCCAACCGCGAGCTAGCGACCCTTAACTTAATTTACAAAATGGGAGAAGTGGACAATTTCTTGGAAACCCTCTCCTCCCATTCCTCTTATGAAAAATGAAATATCATTGAATGGTTTGATCCTTATCTTTTGTATTTTTTTATTTGGATGTTCTTTTTTTGGATATGGGGAAACCCAAAAATTTTCTGGCACTTTGGAACTCACCGAATATTCGGTGGGAGCCAGAGCCGCCGGCAGAATTTCTACGTTACTCGTTGATGAAGGAAGTCTTATTCACAAAGGAGATTTGCTGGCCACACTCGATCGATACGACCAAGCAAAAAAAGATTTAGCCCGCGTCACTTCACTTTTAAAACAGGGAGGAACCAGCGAACAAGCGCTGGAGCAAGCCCAGCTAGCACTGGATGACCAATCTATTATTTCTCCTGTAGATGGCATCGTCCTGGTCAAAGGGCACGAAATGGGAGAAGTGGTCGCCGCCGGCACACCGGTCGTAACCGTGGGAGACCTTCGCAACCCATGGGTAAGAATTTATGTGCCCGAAGGAATCATCAATAAATTGCAGGTTAATCAAGAGGCCAAATTTAAATTGGATGGGATCAAAAAAGATTTCAAGGGACACATTCTCTACATCGCTCCGCGTGCCGAATTCACTCCGAGAAATGTGCAAACACCAGAAGAACGCGTCACGCAAACTTTTGCCGTCAAAGTGCTTCTTGACCAACCTAATGTGGAAATACATCCTGGCGTTTCGGTGGATGTCACTTTGAACACGAACGGAGATCATCGATGAATGAACAAGCCATTGTCGTTCATAAACTCTGCCGCAAATTTGACAACACGATGGCTGTAGACTCAATCAGTTTCGAACTGGGATATGGAAAAATCTTCGGATTTTTAGGACCCAACGGGGCGGGCAAGAGCACCACCATTCGCATGTTGTGCGGCATTCTCGAACCGACTTCTGGACAAGCGACCGTTGCCGGATTTGATGTCACGAAAGATCCGGAAAAAATAAAAGAAGCGATTGGCTATGTTTCTCAAAAATTCAGTCTGTACAGCGACCTCACCGTCGTGGAAAATTTAAATTTCTACAGCCGCATTTATTGTCTTCCTAAAAAAGAATTGGAAAAAAGAATGGAAGAAGTTCTTCAACAAACAGGGCTCAAGGCCTTTCGCCATAAACTGGCGGGACACCTTTCGGGGGGTTGGAAACAGAGACTGGCCGTGGCTAATTCCATTCTCCACAAACCACGCATTCTTTTTTTAGACGAGCCCACCGCCGGCATTGACCCTCTTTCCAGACGAGCTCTCTGGGAAATGCTCTATGAACTTGCCGAAAGTGGCGTCGCTCTTTTTGTCACCACGCACTACATGGAAGAAGCCGAGCGATGCAATCAAATCGCCTTCATTGCTCAGGGAAAATTGTTGACCATGGGAGAGCCCTCAAAACTGAAAGAACAAATGGGAGGCAAACTTTTGGAAGTGACTTGCACTCCACTCATGAAAGCCTCGCGTCTTTTTCGAACCATCCCAAACATTCAAGGGATTACCGCTTACGGCACCACGCTTCACCTCAATGTGGAAAAAGTGGAAGAAACAAAAAAATCGATACAACAATTAGCCTCACGCGAAGGAATAAATATTTCATCCATTAAACCCATAGAAGCGTCATTAGAAGATTTGTTTTCTTCGTTAACGTCGATGACAGCAGATTGAATTTATGGAACGTATTAAAGCCGTACTCACCAAAGAATTTATTCACATCATCCGTGATCCGCGGACATTGATGTTGATCATCTTCATGCCGTTGATGCAGTTGATTATCTACGGCTACGCCATCAACACCGATGTCAAACATATGGCCACCGTTCTCTATGACGAAGATCAGTCCCCTTTAAGTCGTCGATTAGTGGAAGCCTTTCATCAATCGGCCTATTTTGATTTCACGTTGGAAGCGAACTCGATTCAGGATCTCAGACAAAAAATAGACCGCGGCAAAGCCAAAGCAGGCCTTCATATCCCGCCCGAGTTTGCATCCAATCTTCTGTCTGGCAGGCAGGCACAATTGCAACTGCTGGTCGACGGCACCGATTCTACCCCGGCCAACACAGCGCTCAACACAAGCCAAGCCATCGTCACCTCGTTTATGCAAAAAGAAAAGTTGGTAGAAATCCCCGTGATGCCCATCGATTACCGTCCCCGCCTCTGGTACAACCCCGACCTCAAAAGCACTTATTTTATGGTGCCGGGGTTAATTGGACTTTTGCTTCAACTCCTCATTCCGATGATCACCGCTACCTCTGTCGTTCGGGAAAAAGAACGGGGAAATATCGAACAGCTTCTCGTCACCCCCATCAAGCCGTACGAATTGATACTCGGAAAATTAATTCCATATGTCGGCGTCGGGCTCATTATTGCGAGTACTATTCTGGCGGCCTCTCACTTTTTATTTCACGTTCCCATTCGCGGAAATTTTTTTACCCTGTATGGACTAACTCTCATTTTTATTACCGCTTGCCTGGGGCTGGGTCTCTTTGCTTCCACCGTCGCCAACACCCAACAACAGGCGGCCCAGATCATCATGTTTTTTGCGGCCCCTTCCATTCTCCTCTCGGGCTTTATTTTTCCGCGCGAGGGAATGCCCTGGCCGATTTATTATTTGGGAGATATTATTCCGCTGACTTATTTTCTAAAAATTGTTCGAGGAATTGTTTTGAAGGGATTGGGAATCGTCGATTTATGGCAGGAAATTCTTCCTCTCCTTTTTCTGGCCATTGTCATCATGACGTTGAGTATTAAAAAGTTCCACAAACGGTTGTCCTAAGGGTGATTCACCCAATCACTAAATCTCGTAGGCCGGTTTTAATATTTCCAATTTTGTATTTGAATCTGTTTTCTGGCTACTCACCAGAGAAGCGACAATAGCCGCCACATAGGGAAAGGTTTGGATGACGAGTGCCACGGCCCAAATAACCGCTTCCTGATTCACAAATCCAAAAGTCACCAGAATCCCCACAGCCAATCCTAATAAAAGTATCGTGAGACAAAATTCTTCGATCACACTCTTTAAACACTTGAGAAGATGAGGCACCTTGTCCATTTTTGGCGTGCGATAAAAAGGAGTGGAATTATTCGAAAGCCCCTGAAAAACAGCCTTCGCTATTTTGTGAGTGAGCGACCCTCCGGCAATCATGGCGAGCAAAGTTCTCATTTTTCCAATTTTAACTCGCGCGGCATAAGTCCACAACGTTCCACAAATCCGAAGAATCACAAGAGCCAGCGCCGGATAAATAAAAATAGGCTCTGGAAAATCAGTATGGAGAGGATTGACGATCAACACGACACTCCAAATAATTGCGGTGAAAGTAAAAATCATATGAAAGGCATCGCCGACCCACGGTAGCCATCCTTTCACAAAATGATACCGTTGAGGTCTTGTCAACGCTCCACCAAAACCAAAAAGCACGCGCCAATGATGGCGCAGAATTCTCATCGCCCCGTAAGCCCAGCGGAAACGTTGTTTGGCGTAAGCCTCGTAACTATCGGGCACCAATCCATGACCAAAAGCATGGTCCACGTAAATGGCTTTTTTGCCCGCGTTCAAAATACGGAGTCCCAATTCGGCATCCTCGCAAATACACCATTCGGCCCACCCTTTGAGTGAGTCAAGTGTGGTGCGATGAATAAGCGTCATTGTTCCATGTTGAATAATGGCGTTCACTTCGTTTCTTTGCACCATTCCAATTCTAAAAAAGCCGGCGTACTCATCGTTTTCCATTCGTTGAAACACACTTTTTTCCCAGTCACGATGCTCCTGCGGAGCTTGAACCACAGCCACTTCCGGGTCTTTGAAATAAGTAATAGTCGATTTGAGCCAATCGGGCTTCACCACATAATCGGCATCCACCACACCAATCACCACCGCTTCGGGATTAGTTTCTTTCAAAGCAAAATTGAGCGCTCCGGCTTTAAAGCCAGGATATTTTCCAAGAGTGAAAAATCTAAATTTTTTGTCCAATTTGTCTAGTTCCAAACAACGCGCCTCGACCGGTTTCCAAAGAGCGGGATCGGGAGTATTATTATCCACGACAATCACTTCGAAGTTGGGATAATCGAGCGCCGCTAAACTATTGATGGTGGTAATCACCATGCTCGGCGGTTCTTTGCAGCAAGCCAAATGGAGAGAAACAAAAGGAGGCTTCTCACCATGGCTATTGAAGGGACGGAAACGAGATTTGAGCGGCTTATGCCCCACCACATCGGCAATCTCGACCGCGTCGGTCAGAAGAATAATCGCCAACAAAACCTGCGCCGTAATCATAATGCCCCAAAAAATAATATCCCCTGGGCTCATGTATTGGTCAGAAGCTTCACGCGCCATTTCCGTAGCTAGCGCGGCCGCTAGCTGAAAAACGATCACTGAAAAAACTTGCCCGCGTACTTTGAGATGGCGCCTGCGAAAAAGAAACAGAGAACTTGCCAAAAATCCAATGAAAGTGGAAGAAGCGGCCCAATATTTCCAATTAGGATCTTCGAGAACTGGCCCTTTGATGGGAAATTTTTCGTGGCGATCGGCATCCATCATTCCCCAATGCTCGCCTACTCTTCCTTCGGTCACATCTTTCCAAGGCTGATCGAAGGCTTCGATGATGTTATAATTAATTTTAGAATTTTCAGCGCGCTGAATAAAATCGCGAACAAACTGCGCCTGATTTGACTGGTTGGCCTGTGCCGCCCCCTTTTGAGGACCGTCAGAGGGCCAGCCGGTTTCGGCAATCATCACGACTTTTCCTGGAAAAGTTTGTTTGATCAGTTCATACTTTCCAAAAACATACCCCACCGCTTCGTTGATGGGAACTTCGGCCCAATAAGGAAGAACGTGAATCGCGATAAAGTCCACTTCATTGGCAACCTCCGGATTGTTGACCCAAAAATCCCACGGTTCTGCGGTCGACACCGGCGTTCTCAATTCTCTTCTCGCTTTTTGCAAATAACCGATCAGTTCGTCGCGAGGAACGGTTTGATGAAGTTGGGTTTCGTTTCCAATAATCACGTACGTCACGTTTCTGTTGCTGCGAGCCATTTGAATGGCACTATCCACTTCCTGTCCGTTGATATTATTTGATGGAAGACTATCCAAAAAAGCGGAAGCAATTACTTTCAATCCCTGTTTTTTGGCAATCGCCGGAATTTGTTCGGCTCCGTGTGTCGAACTATACAACCGAATACTCCGCGCTTTTTTTGCGAGAAGATGGATATCGTTTTCGAGATCGTAGGCATTGAAAACAGTGCCATCAAAGGGGCTCTGATTTTTTTTGAAGGGATTGAGGGAGAGACTGTTGAAAGGATAACTCGACTCCACCAAGTAATGGGGTTTATTCACGCCCACCCAAATGAGGAGGTTCACCACAATGGTTGTAATCAAAATCACTATCGACGAGTAACGCATATTCTTCTTATTAAAAATGATACAATGTTATTTCTTCGAAATAAAGAAATTATCTTTAATATAAAATCTCAAAGGCAAATGTGCCGCTTGGCTAATGCCAATGCGGGTTGTGGTAATAATCTGATTTTTTAGGAGTTTCTCGCCGGGCAAAATATTGAGTGGGCCTTTAGAGAAAGAAATTCCATTGAGTACAGACGGAATTCCCATTGCCAAAACCAGTTTGGCAGGACCATTGCACAGTTGATGGAGCGAAGACACTTTGGGGCGACGCTTTTTCATCAGTTCAATTCCCTCCACCGGCTCCAACGCCCGAATCAAAACCGCTTCTCCCACCCCTTTGGAAGCGGTCACCACATTCAGACAATAATACATTCCATAAATGAAATAGATATAAGCGTGTCCGGATGGACCAAACATCACCTTATTCCGTTTGGTTTCTCCACGCGAGGCGTGGCAGGCGGCATCATCCGAAAGATAAGCCTCGGTTTCGACAATGCGCCCCATTGTTTTTCCTTGAGGTGAATCGTGAATTAAAAAAGTCCCCAAAAGATTTTGAGCCACCTGGACTGTGGAATGATCGAAAAAATCAGAGGCAAGACGCATAGAGCTGGTTAGAAATTATTTCTTAGAGCGAACAAGAAGCCCTGCAAGAAAACCGAGAAGAACAAATTCGATCACGCCAAAAGAAAACCAGGCTAGATACAACTTATCGGGCACAGGATCGAAAGGATAATTGATTAACAGATGGGATCCCCAATAGAAAACTCCCATGAGACATCCGTAACGAACCCCCTGCCCCAGGGGATATTTTTCGGCGTCGAATCCAACCCAAAAAAAAGCCACAAACAAAATTCCAAAAAAAGGATACCCCAAAAAAGCAACCCACCGCTTGGCCATGATTTCAGGAAGCGGGCGCCACAGACTCATAGTCTCTTGATACATCTTTCCTAAAATAAGATGATGCACCACCATATCCATCAGAAAATAGGCCAAGGTCACAACAAGGATAGCGGTAATTCCTCTTTTAAAATTAAAAGTTTTCATCATATATAAGATCTAATACATTCATCTTTTTTTTAAAATTTGTCAACTCCACGAATAACGTGGTAGAAAGAAAACTTATGAAAAAAATATTTGCCTTATTGATGATTATTTTTTCGTCCTCCCTCTGGGCCGATGTGAAATTGCTCAACGTGTCGTACGATCCGACGCGCGAGTTTTATCAGGAAATCAACACCGCCTTTGCCAAGTATTGGAAAGCCAAGACGGGGGAAGTGGTCACGGTGAACCAATCTCATGGCGGTTCGGGAAAACAAGCCCGGGCGATTATCGACGGGCTTGATGCCGACGTAGCCACATTGGCGTTGGCTTATGACATCGACGCCATTAGCGACAAGTCGGGGCTTCTCCCCAGCAATTGGCAATCACGGCTTCCCAACAATAGCGCTCCGTACACGTCGACGATTGTGTTTCTGGTCAAAAAAGGAAATCCCAAAGGAATTAAAGATTGGGACGATTTGGTGAAGCCGGGAATTTCGGTCATCACTCCCAATCCGAAAACTTCCGGTGGAGCGCGCTGGAATTATCTCGCGGCTTGGGGATACGCGCTCAAGAAATATGGAAACGATCCCGCGGCCCGCGACTTTGTAGCCAAACTCTACAAAAATGTGCCGGTGCTCGATTCGGGCGCGCGCGGCTCGACCATTACTTTTGTGGAAAGAGGAATCGGAGATGTGTTGGTGGGATGGGAAAATGAAGCGTTTCTGGCGAACAACGAGCTGGGCAAAGATAAGTTTGAAATTGTGGTGCCGTCGGTCAGCATTTTGGCCGAACCTCCTGTCGCTGTGATTGACAAAAATGTGGCCAAACACAAAACTTCAGACGTAGCCAAGGCTTATTTGGATTATCTTTACTCGGAAGAAGGGCAAGAAATTGCCGCCAAAAATTATTTTAGGCCGAGACTGGCGACCGTCGCGGCAAAATATTCCAAAATATTTCCAAGCATCAATCTCTTTACCGTTGATGAACTTTTCGGTGGATGGAAAAAAGCCCAAAAAACCCACTTTGATGACGGAGGAACTTTCGATCAGATTTATCAACCAGGAACGACAAAAAGATGAAAATTACAAAATTTCATCCTGAGTATTTCTCAGGACAAAAGAATGTTCTCCCCGGATTCCACCTAACGCTGGGGCTGACCTTGATTTACCTCTGCCTGATGGTGCTCATTCCCATCTCGCTTCTTTTCCTCAAAACCGCTGGACAGAGTTGGCAGCAGTTTTGGGAAACGGTGAGCAGCCCGCGCGTGGTCGCTTCCTACAGTTTAAGTTTTGGAGCGTCGCTGGCGGCGGCCTCGATCAATTCGGTGTTTGGACTTTTATTGGCGTGGGTTTTGGTTCGTTATCCTTTTCCCGGAAGAGGAATTGTCGACATGATCGTCGACCTCCCCTTCGCTCTCCCCACGGCCGTGGCGGGTATTGCGCTGACCACGGTCTACGCCGAAAATGGAGTATTGGGAAAATGGCTCGCCCCGCTAGGGATCAAGACCGCCTTCACGCCACTGGGAATTGTGATTGCCCTCACCTTTGTGGGGCTACCGTTTGTCGTGCGAACGGTGCAGCCGGTGCTGGAAGATTTGGATCGCGACATGGAAGAAGCGGCCGCTTGTCTGGGAGCCACCCGTTGGAAAACTTTTCGCCGCATCCTTTTTCCCGCCATTTTACCCGCTCTCTCCACCGGTTTTGCCATGGCGTTTGCGCGGGCGGTGGGAGAATATGGTTCGGTGGTTTTTATTTCCGGCAATATGCCAATGAAAACGGAAATTACGCCGTTGCTCATTATCACAAAACTAGAACAGTACGATTATATCGGTGCCACTTCACTGGCCGTAGTGATGCTAGTCGCTTCTTTTTTATTGTTGTTGACGATTAACCTTTTGCAAGGATGGCAGGCCACAAGACATGAATAACACGATCACCGAAAAACCGTACGTCCGTTACACGCTGATCTTTTTATCGCTCACCTTTTTGGCTCTTTTTCTGGTAGTGCCTCTGATCACCATTTTTGCCGAAGCTTTTCAAAAAGGATGGGGACTTTATTTAACGTCGATCACTGAACCCGCGGCTATGGCGGCTATTCGGCTGACGCTACTCACCGCGGCTATTGCCGTTCCCGTTAATCTGGTTTTTGGCATTGTCGCCGCGTGGGCAATTGCCAAGTTTGAATTTTTTGGAAAACGGTTTTTGATCACGCTGATCGAACTCCCCTTCACCGTTTCTCCGGTCATTTCCGGTTTGATTTTCGTTCTTCTTTTCGGAGCCCAAGGAGTTTTTGGAAAATGGTTGGCGGATCACGATATCCAAATCATTTTCGCCGTCCCGGGAATTGTTCTCGCCACTCTTTTTATCACCTTCCCTTATGTTGCCCGGGAATTAATTCCCCTCATGCAAGCCCAAGGGAACGAACAAGAAGAAGCGGCGCTAACTCTTGGTGCCAGCGGTTGGCAGACTTTTTGGAAAGTGACACTCCCCAACATTCGCTGGGCTTTGCTCTATGGCGTGATTTTACTGAATGCCCGAGCGATGGGAGAATTTGGCGCAGTCTCGGTTGTCTCGGGACATATTCGCGGACTAACCAACACCATTCCGCTTCATGTCGAAATTCTTTACAACGAATATAATTTCGTAGCCGCCTTTGCCATGGCTTCCCTCTTGGCTTTGCTGGCTCTCGTTACTTTGATTGCCAAAAATTGGATTGAGTGGAAAAAAGGAGAGTAAATGAGCATCCAGGTTAAAAAACTTAAAAAAATATTTAACGGATTTACCGCGGTCGATGACGTTTCTCTCATCGTCGACGACGGAGAATTTGTGACTCTGCTCGGCCCTTCCGGTTCGGGCAAATCAACCGTTCTTCGCTGTATCGCAGGTCTCGAGGCTCCCGATAATGGATCGATTGAAATCAACAACGAAGATGTCACCCGCGTTCCCGTTCAAGAACGCCGCGTCGGTTTCGTTTTCCAACACTACGCCTTATTTCGCCACATGACTCTTTTGGAAAATGTGGCGTTTGGTCTAAACGTGCGGGGTGTTGGAAAAAAAGAAAGAAATGAAAAAGCGCGCGATCTTCTTCAACTCGTTGGACTCACCGGGCTTGAAAAAAGGATGCCTTCTCAACTTTCGGGAGGGCAACGCCAGCGTGTGGCGCTGGCTCGTGCGCTGGCACCTCAACCGGGGCTCCTTTTGCTCGACGAACCCTTCGGCGCTCTGGATGCCAGGCTCCGCAAGGAATTGCGGGTGTGGCTGCGCGAACTTCACGACCGGATTAATTTGACAACTTTGCTGGTAACGCACGATCAAGACGAAGCATTTGAATTGTCGGATCGTGTTTTAGTTGTGAACAAAGGAAGAATCGAGCAGGAAGCCGAACCTCAAAAAATTTTCGACGAACCGGCCAGTGAATTTGTCGCCACTTTTGTGGGAGAAACCAACCGCGTGGAAGGAACCGTTCAAGAAGGAAGCGTCGCCTGGGGACCGATGCGTTTCAAAGCCGTGCATTTAAAAGAAGGGACCAAAGCGTCCGTTCTTTTCCGTCCAAATGATGTGTATGTCACGTCTCACCGGGAAAAAGGAGGATGGCCCGGAATCATTCGCTCGATCCAATTTTTGGGAGCGACCGAATCTTTGGAAATCGAAATCGAAAAAGACTTAAACCTCACCGCCCATATTCCCAAAGGAGTTGCCGCCCTTTCGGGTTTCACCGTCGGCGAACAGGTTTACGTGATGGTCCCGATGGCTCACGTGTTTGCGTCAAAATAATTAATAATTTCCGATAACCTTATTAAGGGCTTCCAGAATCTGGACTAAAAGAATCGGATCCATCTTTCCTCTTTTTTTAACCAACCGAGATTGATCAACCGATCTGATTTGAAGAGCATCAATGGCGGAAATTTTATCTAAACCGTTTGTGTCATCCGGCAAGACTCGAACCATCCATGGAAAACGCTCGAAAATATCCTTCCAACCGGTCAGAGGAACAATGACTTTAAGAGGAAGAAGTCCCACATTGTCATCACTGATGATAACGGCAGGCCGACGCGGCTTCCCTTTTATTTCTGCTCCTCGAGTCGGATTTAATTCTATGTCCCAAATCTCACCCCTCTTCATGAAAAGGTTCTCCATCTAAAGTTGTAAATATCTTGGCTTCCCCATCTTCTTCATAATAATTTTTTGCAAGTTTAGCCCCCTGCCGAAGAGCCTCTTCGGTTTTACGTCGTCTGACCTTCTGTATTTTCTCCTCAAGAGCCTCCCGCACAAACCCGCTCTGATCCCGAAAACCAAATTGATTTACCATTTTCTCAAGAAATTCCGACTGCTTAGAGGTAATCGTAAAACGTTTGGGAATAAGATTTTCACTTTGCATAAGACCTCCTTTAAGCCCATAATCTATGGTCTATAATAAGGCCTTTTCTCCAAAAAATCAACTTATTTTTTGTGATTTTTTGTTTATGACTTCATCATATACAGGAAGAATATTTCAATCGCCACTGCAATAAGGGTCCAAGAGACGTACTTCAACTGTTTTGAAATGACATTGCACCTTTGAATAATTAATAGCTCCTTCCTGCTAAGCGACTCTCCATACGTATCAATCGTATTACCGAAGATCAAGCATTCAAGATTTTCCTTTGCCACCCGATCTAGCAACCGCCCCTTATACGTTGACTGATAAAATTTTTCATATGCCAACTTGATTCTTTGCCGTTCTAGCTCAATATGAGACATCCATAAAGGATCAGAATCAACCTTGAATACGCTCTCCGGAGTTTTTTCTCCAGGATATTGGGAAAGTGAAAAATGCTCCTCAACAATATCATCGCCACACACAATAAAAAAATCATAACCATAATGAACATCATCAATCACCTCATCCTTGCCAAGATAAAGAAAACAACAGTCGTTAACAGAGACATTTTTTTTCCATAAGGTAAGCGTGATTTTCAACAGTGCACCTATGTTATCACCAGTCTCCGCCTCAAAACGCTTGATTATACCATTAAGGTTGACGTACCAGCCTGCAATAGAATCACTTTCAATTTTATAATTATCTTTCTCCTTATACAGCTCACGAACAATCTCAGTGAAGCTCAATGTCTTCTCTTCTATTTTGCCAGATATTTCTGATGTCACCTTTACAGAATGTGTTTTAAGCTCATCCCAATTCAACTGATAGGGAATGAATTTGACGAAGTTGTAATCGATCATAGCTTTCCTCCTTAAAGAATTCCGTTCACAAAAGCAGACAGCTTTAATACCATATGCTAATCAAAAACTAGAGAATTCTTCTCCGCCTGAGACGGATCAGAATGACAGCCAACTGCTCTTTCCTATCCCAATCTTCAAACCTGTCTCTTGTCACGATCTGATGCATTGCTATTCAAATTCCCAAAGGAGTGGCCGCCCTCTCCGGTTTCACCGTCGACGAACAGGTTTACGTGATGGTCCCGATGGCTCACGTGTTTGCTTCAAAATAAGATATAAGCATTTAAGGCTTTAAAGAAATTTTCGGTAATCGACCTTGAAGGCCTTGCCAAATTTTTTTGCGGTTGATGAACCGATGACCCGCTTGCCGTTTACCATCTTTGAGATATCGGCCTGGAAAATACCTGTTGCCTGAGCAAGCTTCTTTTGGGTCCAGGCCTGACTTGTTATGTAGGCAATGAGGGCTCCCCGAGGGGTCCCGATTACGGAATCGTTCTTCTTCAGTTTGACCAAAAGTTCCTCAATGGGCCTTACATCCTGCATTGCATCCTGAAGCGACTTCTCGATCTTTTTCCGTACATAACTGGTGACATGAAAGGCCGGAATCACCTTAATCGGCCCTTTTTCTGTACTAACATTGATTGTCATAATTCCTCCTACTAATAAGCCCTTTCTCGGGTACTGACTTCGATAATTTCCAGAGTCAAAATTTCTCTGAAAACCGAATAGATCATGCGATGCCGGTAATCGAGTCTAAGACTCATAAAACCTTTGTAATCACCTACAAGATCTTTCACATGCCAGCCCTGAGGCCTTGGCCCTTCGGTGCTTAAATCAAGTACGGCCTGAGCAAAGCTCCGGCGAACCGATGGCCTCATCCTAGAAATGGCCTTTTCAATTTGTTTGACGTTCCGATATTTGATTGCCCAAGACATAAAAATTTTATGGCATTTATGCCATATAGTCAAGAGGGAGATATAAAGAGTTCTGGTCGGATTATCCGAGACATAGCACCACGATAAGCAAGAACAAGGCCAAAACATGTTCGCGAGAAAATAATTAAAATAGTTTAAATAATTTTAGAGGCTTAAAAATATTTGAAGAGCCCTGTAAGGGCTTTGGGAATTTCCAAATCATCCACTTTTGCGACCCCACCGTCTTAAAACAGTACGTGGCACTTCCTTCTTATCCTGTAAAAAGGGATATAGTGGATTACATGTCATATGAATAGGGATGTATAACAAAAATCAAAGAAACACGATATAAAGGGAGGGGAATCTCAACAAATGGCTCACGTATTTGCCTGCAACCGATAACCAACCCCGGGCTCGGTGAGAATCAATTTGACTGACTCGTCAATCTCCAATTTTTTTCTCAAGTGCCCCACGTAGACGCGAAGGTATTGGGTATGCTCCACAGAATTCGGTCCCCAGATTTCTTTGAGAATTTGCCGGTGCGTCACCACTTTTCCCGCATTTTTTATTAGAAGATGCAAAATGCCATACTCGGTCGAAGTCAAATGCACTTCCTGACCATTCACTTTCACCACACGCCCCGTCAAATCCACTTCAAGAGGACCGGATCGAAATAACGGCGTGACATCTTCGTCGGCATCCGCATGTCTTTCAGCCACCCGCAGGCGAGCCAGCAATTCGGGCACGCTGAAAGGTTTTGTTAAATAATCATCGGCTCCCGCATCCAGAATTTTAACTTTGCTTTCTTCATCCTCTCGCACGGTCAGAACGATGATGGAAACCTGCGACCACTCGCGGATCGCCTTGAGAACTTGCAATCCGTCCATGTCAGGAAGTCCCAGATCCAAAATGACAACGTCAGGGTGATGCGCAATCACCTCGCGCAGTCCGTCTTTCCCGTTAATGGCTTCCTTGATTTGATATCCTTCCATTTCCAAACTGACTTTTAGAAATTTACGAATGGAAGCTTCGTCATCAATGACCACTATTTTTCTTTTTTTCTGTTCGCGATTCATGGATTAGTGCCGGTAATTTGCGACGGCGGATCTTGATAAGGGAGAATCACCGCAAACGCGGTTCCTTTATCCTCATTATTTTTTGCCTCAATTCGGCCCTGATGCAACTCAATCAGGCTTTTGGTAATCGACAACCCCAGGCCAAGCCCGCCCGTCGGCGTTCCTGGAACACGATAGAACTTTTCAAAAATTTTGGGAAGCAAATCAGGCGGAACCCCCTCCCCTTCGTCTTTAAAATGAATTTTGATTTCGCCCGCTTCTTTTTCGATGCTCACAGTGATCACACTCCCCACAGGCGAATAATAAATGGCATTCAACAATAAATTGGAAAAAGCATGTTCCAACAAGGTAAAATCCCCCAGAAAATAAACAGATTCGTCGGATAAAAAATTTATTTTATGCTGAGACAACATTTTTTTCTGATGATCCAGGGTAAAACGAATGAGCTCGGCCACATCAAACCATTCGCGATTGAGTTTTATGCCCTTTGATTCCAAACGAGTCATGTCGAGCAAATTTTCAAAAACGTGGTTGAGCCGCTCGGAAGCCGAAATAATATTTTCCAACAAAATGGGGTTTTCACCATGCCCCTGCAACGCCGTTGCCGCACCCATAATGGCTGTCAACGGGGTGCGTAATTCGTGTGAAATGCAATTCAAAAGAGTCTGATGGAGAGAGGCCGATTCTTTGAGCAAAATATTTTTCTTGGCTTCTTCATCATATTTCTTCTTGGCCAAGGCAATCGCTATTTGATTTGTAATACTAAACAGAAGATTTTCCTGATCCGGA
>Ga0209515_10003276_pt1 | contig 23526 bp, 21 predicted proteins | sample Subgroupgradi54m_FD_187454 | JGI IMG/M metagenome (GOLD analysis project Ga0209515, IMG submission 187454) | Subsurface groundwater microbial communities from S. Glens Falls, New York, USA - GMW60B uncontaminated upgradient, 5.4 m (SPAdes)... ... | reverse complement strand
GACATTTTCGGGAAATATTTATTGCCTCTATGGGGGCAAATCAACTCCCGATACAATGTCGAGTCCTACGCGCCAGTCAACAGGCACGGCGTCCCCAAAGGCGCCACGTATACGTTTGACTGCGACCCCGAGAAAGTCCGCGATTATCTTATCGGGCGCGCTGTGGAGCGTATGTATGACGAAAAAACGAGGAAAAACCTCTTCGTCGTGCTTCGCTTCCAGGGTAAGACCGCCGATGAGTATGTGCGCTACGGCGATCTCGCAAGCGGCGCCATGATAGAAAACATCGTGGCACGCGCGAAAAAACTAGCCCTCCATGATCACGTGGTCAATAAGACCGTGATTGGCGTAGAGATGAAGCACCTCTACAGCGCAATCGAGGCGGCCTTCGCAGAACAGCGTGCGCCAAAAACGCTGGAAGATATAACCCACTGGCTTATCACCCAAGGCAAAGACAGGGGTCAGCTGGTGGCTCATCCGCGATTCGTCGAACATGACGAACCCGTTTCCGTGGAAGAGTACTAATCCTCAAACCCCACACACGCTGTGGGGTTTTTAAATTACCCCCAATGGAGTTTGGTGATAATGCTCTTTTTCTGTCATTCCCGACTTGATCGGGAATCCAGATTTTCTTTGGTTTGAGAAGAAAAATCTAGATTCCCGCTTGCGCGGGAATGACAGAAACTGCCTTATTGCTGTATTATTCACCAAACTCCCAATGAATTCATTGACATCTGCGCTTGCGCGTGTAGTTTCTATATTGTATGCTTCCGACAACAAAGGACTTTTACAATAACACTCTCATAGAGAAGGAATGCCATATGGCAACTGATATTCCTATGGTCATGGGACTTGAGACGGAATACGGTATTTCGGTGGACACAGAGCATGCCGGCCTTGGACATCTCGAAGCAAGTTATGGCTCATATGAAGTAGTGTCATCGGTTTCTAAGCTTAACAGGTCACTTGTAGATCGCGGCCTGGAAGATATTGAAATTGATGAGCATGAAGAAGCTGAAGCTCAAGCAGACCAAAGGCGCGCCGTCCCGTTTACGGATGAGGACTATCCGTTATCACGCGCAAGGATACGCGATGACGATTTGAATTGGCGGCCAACACAAAAGATAGATCGAAACACGCGTCCAAGCACACCCCGAGGAGCGGCACTGCGCCAACGCATGGGTTTTACCGGTTTCATCTTAGAGAACGGCGCGCGCTACTACGTAGACATGGGCCATCCCGAAATGTCGACACCCGAAACTCTCAATCCCTACACTCTCGTAGCAGCCCAAAAAGCAGGAGATTTAATCGTAGAAGAGTGCAGAAGGATTGCCGAAGTCTCTATGGGCGTACATGCGAGAGACCGAGACCTCAAAATACATATCCATCGCAACAATAGCGATGGCCAAGGCAACAGCTACGCGGGCCATGAGAACTATCTGCTTAGCGTTGACCTGTTTGAAGAAATCGTACACTGCATGAGCACACTCTACGACAGAGCATCCAGACGGCACTATAGGGTATTTCGGGAGGGGCCTACTACTCAAGCGGTAGCGAAATTCTTTGCCACTCGCCAGATCATTACCGGATCAGGCAAAGTCGGATCTGAAAAGTATGATGAAATACGGAATGCAGTCCCGTATCAGATCTCGCAGCGGTCAGACTTCATGATGAGAATCGTAGGAGTCTCTACGGTTGAATGGCGAGGAATTATCAATACCCGCAACCAGCCCCTTGCCGACTACGCGACCATGCGTCGCCTTCATGTCATTTGCGGCGATTCGAATATGTCCGAGCTTAGCATCTATCTGAAATGCGGCATTACCGCCCTTTTCCTTAAGATGATGGAGCACGGATATATCCAACGCGCATCCGGAGATCTCATGACCCCGCTCTTCGATGCACTCACGGCATATCACACCGTTTCGCGCGATCTTGGACTCAACGAACGGCTTCCCCTTGCCAACGCCCGAACCACGACTGCACTTGAAACCCAAATTCGCTTCTGCGAACTCGCTCAAACCTTTGTGCGGGATATGGGACTAGCCCCGGTTTGGCATGACATTGCCCGCAAGTGGGAAGCAGTACTCAACGGTCTGACGCACAACCGCGCAAAAGATCCCTGGGCAAAGAATCTTGATTGGGTCGTTAAAGAGCAGCTTTTGCAGAATTTCCAAAAGCGCCACGGCGTCGGACCGACAGATCTCTCGTGCCGAGCGCTAGCTCTTGCCTATCACGACATCAATCCGGATAACAGCGTTTACCATCGGCTTTTCTCCAATGGAAAGATAATGTCCATCGTGACGCCAGAAGATATTGAGCGCCTTAAGCGCGAGCCGCCTTCGGATACGCGCGCATGGCTTCGCGGGGAAGTCATCAAAAGGTACCCCGGCAATATTGTAGACCTAGGGTGGGACTATATGTTTTTCAACAACGGAGATTTCGTTGAAATGAAAGATCCTGTTGTGGGAAACAAAGAGCAGATAGCTCCGCTTCTCGCAGATAATCCCTCCTTCGGCGTATTTTACGAGAGGATGAAACTCCTCTTTGCCTCGATCACGCCATGGAAAACCGAGCTGCACGCTGCGCGGGCACGCCCGCCAAGAAGAAGTTGACAGAACGGATAGAAAAAAATATGCTTCCTGCAGTTATGTATCACACTCTCACAAGGAGACTGACCCATGTCAGAACAGCAACAAGTACAGCGCCCCGAAGAAACAACGGCCGCAGTGCCTGACACGGCCAAACAGCCAACGGCTGATCTCACAGGCGACGGCGATGATCTCGACCTTGATGATGTTATTGACATCAGCGACCTCGTCGAGCAGTCGAGAAATCTCGCCAAGAACTTCAAACAACGAGGCGGGCAGTAGCCCACTCTACACCCATGCCACCTTTCCAAAGAAGGTGGCATTTATATTAGGAATTAACTTGTAGCTTGTAGGGAAATTTTAAAATTCTTTTCTTTGCCTACAAGCTAATTCCTACAAGCTTCCCCAAAAAAGTCCTTTGACAAAGGCAGTTTGGTACTGTAGATTATGTCCAATACGAACCTTGTAAACCGCATATGGATTTTTAATCAAAACAGGAGATATCCTCATGGCAGAGCAGTATATCCAGACCCCCGCACCGCTCCCTATCGATGCGCTGCGGCGCACCTGCACCGAGGAAGAGATTTCTTCTTCCCCAGAGCGACGCAACATCGCCGTTGATGACCTTTTTATAGGCGTGAATCAAGGCCGCTTTACCAGCGCCCTCGAATTCGGGCTCTCTGAATCGTCTCAAGACCATATCTTTATCACTGGACTCTCCGGCCCCCGTGCGTTAAACGCAATCAAAAAACACGTGGGGGATTATTTAACAGCGCAAGGAAGCGCTGTTTATGCCCCGCAAGATTGGTGCTATCTGTACAACTTCATCGATCCTCTGGCGCCGATCTCTGTATTCCTCGGGAAAGGCAGAGGGAAGTCGCTTAAAGACCGCATGGCCAAGCTGCTTCTCCATCTGCAAGAACACGTGCACGCAGCGCTCACACGCGATGACATCGTAGCCCAGCGCCAGCAAAACACCTCTGACCTTCGCAATTGGTGGGAGAGTCTGCGCAATACCGTAGTACGGGATGCAAAGGATGAAAACATCTATGTAGACTACCGCAACGAGTACACGGTCGTAAGACCATTCTCTCGTTTGCCCAAGTCAGAAAAAAATACCGAAGACAAAGACGGTCCCGCTCTCATGCAAACCGAAGAACTGGATGCTCTTGCACCGCAAGATCGCCAGCGTATGGTCACCGCGCATGAAAAGTGGATTCACCGAGTCAATATGTCGGGAGTCGAGTATCAGAAACGCTCGCGCGAAACGCGTGAAGCCATCACCGCACTTGATCGCGCGGTCGTATGCGACACCGTAGAAGAAGCTTTCAAAGAGATTGGTTTTAAATCATCTCCAAAAGTTTCGTCCTACGGACAGCAACTCAAAGATTACGCGATCGAGCAGTTCACCCCGGAATACGAAGAGCAGCCCACAAAGCCACGCCTTCAAAATCCTGGACTGCCGTGGAACGTGAACATTCTCGTTGACTCAAGCGAGCAGGAAGGTCCGCCTATTGTCGTCGACTATGACGGCACATTCCAGAGCCTTGTCGGCCAAATCGCCCGCGTTGCAAACAACCAAGGCATGGCCTACACCGATCACACCATGATCGGTCCGGGATCAATTGTGGAGGCAAATGGCGGAATACTCATAGTTGACGCCATGAATGTCTTGCGCAATACAGGATCGTATGATGTCCTCAAACGTGTCATGAACAATGGCATCTTGAAGATTGAAGACCCGATGTCATTTTACGGCATGGGATCCATTGTACCGCTCCAACCTGCCCCCATTCCGATCAAAATGAAAGTGATTATGATCGGGTCGCTGTATGTGTGGCACATGCTTGCCCGCTATGACCCCGATTTTCTCCAGCACTTCGAACTCAAAGCAGAAGTAACGTCAGAAGTAGAGTGGAACGCAGAGGAAGCAGCGGGCCTTGCCCAGTGGACTCAAGCATACGCAAAAGGCAAGAAATTGCTTCCCCTTGAGAACGGAGCGCTGCAACGAATCGTGGAACATGCCGGGCGTCTCGCAGACAGTCAAAACAAGTTGTCTACGGACTACGCTTCGATTGAGCCCATCGTGTGCGAGGCCTCATATATCACGCTCAAAGATCAAAGAACACGCGTTACCGCAGGTGACGTACGTCGATCTCTTGAGACAAAATTCTACCGGGCGAATTTCCGCTATCAGCGCATGCAGCAAATGGTACGTGATAAAAAGATTCTTCTTCCCCTCAAGGGAGAACGAGTCGGACAAATCACCATCCTTGCGGTCGCGGATTTCGGAGATTTACAGATAGGCATGCAAAGCCGCCTAACCGCAGGATGGTCAATGGGCCGACCCGGATTCATCAGTCTTGAACGGGAAGCTGGGCTTGCAGGCGACATTCTTAAAAAAGGCGAGATGACCGTACAATCGGCTCTCTTGGGCCTCTTTGCCAAGAGATATCCGATGGCGGTGAACATCACCTACACCGCAGAACAAACCTATAGCAAGGTGGATGGGGATAGCGCTTCGATGGCGCTGTTCTATGCCATCATCTCAACTCTCTCCGCAGTTCCCATCCGTCAGGATCTCGCAATCACGGGATCGCTGTCCCAATGGTGCGAACCTCAAGTCATCGGCGGATTGAATGAGAAAATCGAAGGATTTTTCGACACCTGCGCGTTCTCCGGTTTAACGGGAACGCAGGGAGTAATCTTCCCTGAAGCAAACGCAGGCGACCTCATGTTGAGCGAACGCGTGATCGAGGCAGTGAACGCAGGCCAATTTTCTCTATGGGCTTGCCGCGACATCAGTCACGGCATGCAAATTTTAATGGGAAAAGAAGCCGGCGTCCAAAACCCCGACTATACATTCAGCGACGGTTCTGTCTACGACCTCGTGGACAAACAACTTCAAACAATTGCACGCAACGCGCGCAATTTCATGAGGCAGGAAAAACCCGAGGACGACGGAATCTAGTTACAAACCCTCATTATGTCTCCGGACACAATGAGGGTTTTTAAATTTAATGAATTTCTTAAATCAAAATATTAAAAAACCCGCATATTGCAGGTTTTTAGTTTATGAAATCTCTAAAACTCTTTTTCCTACAAGCTAGTTCAGCTATTCCCTATGAATAATGCGCGCCAGCGCATTTATCCTTTCCTTCAGCAAAGGATGGTCATGCAAAAAGGGGTCTTGCTTCATTACATCTCGCGCAGCGGCTCGCACATCTCGCACGAGTTGGGGATTGGCAAGCGCCGTCATTCCCAGAGAAGAAAGTCCCGATTGCCTTGTGCCAAGAAATTCTCCGGGACCGCGGATTTTCATATCGATCTCGGCGAGCTCAAATCCATTTGCGGCTTTTACCAGCGCCTGCAGGCGCTGGGCTGCCATCCCACGCTCGGTAGGAAAGAGGAAGCAGTATGACTGCTCACTGCCCCGTCCCACACGGCCGCGAAACTGATGAAGCTGCGCCAAGCCAAACCGCTCCGCTCCCTCGATCATCATCACCGAAGCATTAGGTACATCCACGCCCACCTCAACTACCGACGTAGATACGAGAATGTCTATTTTGTGCTCATAAAATTCACGCATTATGCGCGCCTTTTCTTGCGCCTTCATCTTGCCATGCAACATTCCCACAGAAAAATCAGGGAATACGATACGTGAAAGCGATTCGTATTCTTCAGTCACTGTCTTTACTTCGGCCGCAAGAAGCGATACTTGAGTTTTTCTGCCCTTTGATGGCTTATCATCTTCCTCCGGCACCTCAATACGCGGACATATCACAAATACTTGCCGGCCGTTTTTCATCTCGCGCCGGATAAACTCATACGCATCATTATGATGATCAGGATCAACCACGCGGGTGATGATCAGTTTGCGATCTTTCGGCATTTCATCAAGCAGTGAGACATCCAAATCCCCGTAGATAGTAAGAGCCAATGTACGGGGAATAGGGGTCGCGGTCATGGAGAGAAAATGCGGATGCTCGCCCTCTACCTTGTGGTGATGCAAAAGAGCCGCCCGCTGCTCAACGCCGAAACGATGCTGTTCATCTACGATCACAAGCCCTAGACCCGCGATGCGGACATTTTTTTGAAGCAATGCATGAGTACCCACGAATACAGAGCTTTTCGCGGGAATCTTTTTTTCCGAAGAAGTATATACGCCTACGCGCACGCCAAAGGGCATAAGAAGTTTTTCGATTGTCTTGGCATGCTGCTTTGCAAGGATTTCCGTAGGAGCAAGAAGACATGCGCGCTTTCCGCCGCGTGTGGCAATCAGAAGGGCGGCAGCTGCCACCACAGTCTTGCCCGACCCCACATCACCTTCGAGCAGCCGATTCATAGGAATCGGCTTTTCCATATCTTTCATGATCTCCCAGCACGAACGGCGCTGGGCATCGGTAAGTATAAACGGCAATGAACCGACAAATTCTTTCATGTGCGCAATGCCCCCGATAATCCGCGGCGCGCGATTTTGCTGCATTGCAACACGCTCTTGGAGTGAATAGAGCTGAATAAGAAAAAGATTTTCAAATTCAAAACGCTTATGCGCCGCCACTATATCTCCGTCGTTTTGCGGCGCGTGCACATCCAAAATGGCGCGCTTTAATTCAATGAGATCAAATTTTCCACGAATATCTAACGGAAGGGGATCTGCCATCTGTTCAACCAAGTTCAGACAAGAAGAAATGAGATAGCGCAGCCATCGGGAGGTAATACCGCGCGTCTCCGGATAGATGGGCACTAATTTACCGGTATGAAGCGGCGCAAAAGATGACGCAAGTGCTTTTGATGAGATTTTTTCATAACTGGGATTTTGAAGGGACATCCCGCCTTTACGCAGCTCCGCCTTGCCGGAAAGATTAACTGTGTCTCCGCTTGCCAAATTGCGAGACAAGTACGGCTGATTAAACCACACCGCCTTAATTGTCCCGCCCTCATCGTCCACCGTTGCCTGCGTCATCACCTTTCCCATTCTTGTTCGAAAATGCGAGATTGTACGAATGATTCCCTGAATAGTTACGATCTCCCCTGAAACCACCTCGCGAATCGGTTTTTTATTTGAAAAATCGACGTAGCGAGAGGGAATATGCATAAGCAAGTCGCGCACCGTATGTATTTCAAGGCGCTTCAACGCAGGCACGATTGCTTTGGCAACTTTCGGCATGCGCTCGATGGAAGTATCGGGAGTGATCATATATTCTTCATGCTAGCAGTTTATGTGAACAAAAAAAGCCCCTCATCCGGAAAAAACACGGATGAGGGTATATGGGAAAGCATCGCTTTTAGTTGCGATTGTGGAGCGCCGACGTTACCCGGCCGGCGCAGGTCTGGCTAGCCGCCGTTAGGCCGATTCTGTACGAAGCCGGCAACACCGCCCGCGAGAGCAAGCGCGATCAATACCATGGCGTTTTGACCCGTAGCCGCCCATGCCCAGAACCAATGGCCAAGGGGAACAGCGAGTTCCGCAAACACCGCGAGACCGGCCAAGAGAACGATTATCGCCCACACGCCCGAGCCAAGATTTCTCAATGCATCCATCGTAATCACCCCCTCTCAAGGAGTCTAAAGGAAATCAAAGAACATTTGTCCACAGCTCCGCTCTCCATAACGAAGAGCAGAGAAAAAGCGCACGCCATCCGCACTTTCTCCGCTCTTCTTATGATAACTAATTACAAATAACTTTCTTTAGTATAAGTCACCCCAGCCAAGAAACAAGCAGTCTTGTGGATAACTTTTTCTATTAATAGAATTACAAATAGATTGCCGTCGAGAGGAATCGATTTTGCCCCTCACGGGACACCTGCTGGCAGCCCCCTCAGGCAAAATCCTGACTGCGGAAAAAGCAAAGACATTTGCTTTTTCCTTGTCGTTCGATTCCTTTTTATTAAAGCAAAACATACAACAATACCCCAGTAAGAACTGGGGTATTGTTGTATGTTACGCCCTCGAGAGGAATCGAACCCCTATCACAAACTCCGCAAGCTTGTGTCCTATCCATTGAACGACGAGGGCAATATTATCTTTCTATTGTGTAAAGTTCCGAAAGACACTGTTCACGCAAACTAACCTTGGCGCGTCCTCCGAAGTCCCGCAACGGGACGAAGGGGGAACGACGAGGGCAATTTGACGTCGGTTTATCTTACAATAATGACTGAAGAAATCAAGAGCTTCTAGAGGCCTATGATCCGCGCGATCTGGCTAAACATTGAATCCGGCTGTTCTTTTTCCGGCACATATCGAGACATTGCGGCGTGAACTTCATTGGTATCCACATTCTCAAGCCGGATATACACAATCGGATTAATAGGATTATGCGTTTCCAGCAAAAGCTCCGGGGCCATTAACGAATGGGTAAAAATCCAAAATGATTTTATTTTTGAAAAATCCATCAGTCTGTCTTCAGTCCAAACCCCGCGTCTTTCTATCACATATCTGAACACCTGCGGAGGCCGCTTCATGTAATAAGTCAAAATCATAAAACTCACAGTCACAAACGCGATAAAGAGATAGTTATGCGCATATATCCCATAGATAATGCTCGCAATGGCGATGGCGAGCGGATACAAAAACCAATACCTGCTTCGTATGCGGTATTCATGCTCATATGCCGACCACTCAAGATCAAATTGCTCCGGGAGAGACTGGCGGGGAATAGACGGCTTTTCGGGAGAAGGCGCGGGCGACTGTTTCGGTGCCGGCTGACCACGAGAAGGCTTTTGATTTTGTTTTCGCAGATCAATAACTCCGTTAGACATATATCCATCTTAATCAAAAATAAACGCACCCGCAATCAAGCGGGTGCGCATAAAATACATTATCTAGAAGGGGACTAACGCCACATCGTGAGAATCACCGACATCACGCTCACCGATACCAGCTGAAATGCCGCATTGATGACATACAGTTTCACCGGCTTATTCTCCCAGAGAATAGAGCCGAGCATGATTGTGGCCATGAATCCCAGCCACACCCAGAACGCAAACTGAAGCGCCATCGTACCGTCGGTGATATTAAGGGCCATGATAAACCAATCAAGCGTGAATGCCATCAAAAGAGTGGCTATAAAATTCACCCCATACTTCTGGCCCATTCCCTTTTTCTTCATTCCCTCCATCTTCTCATGGCTAATACCCATGAGCCTCATCCACACTTTTCCGAACAGCACGGTATACCATGCCATTCCGATAATAGTACTGACAATCGCAGCTACCAGGATTGCCGTATAATTAACTGAAATCTGCATAAAGAAAAAAATTAAATAATAATTAACTTTACTTTTATTATAAGCAATTTTTCTTTACACCGCCACATACTTTTACGCGACTCGCAAACGCTTTGAAGCGGCCATAAGAAAAATTACCGACACGCCCGCCATTGCCGCGCCAAAATAAAACGGGGCGCGAGGTCCGAACATATCCCACAAAAATCCGGCAAAAAAACTTGCGGGCAATGTCGCGATACCGATGGCCGTCCCATAAATACCGTACGCTCTTCCGCGATGGCCGGATGTAACCATATCGGCGAGCAATGCCTTCGCCACCCCCTCGCTGGTTGCATAATAGATCCCATAAAGAGCATACAGAAACCAAACGGATATCTGACTGTGAGCGAGCGCAAATCCAAGGTACACCAACGCATACGCGACCCAGCCGATCATGATAGTGGGAATACGCCCGATACGATCAGACAATAAGCCAAAAGGAACAGCCGCTCCCGCGTAAATCAGATTAAAGAGCGCAATAATAAGAGGAATCTCCAAAAGCGTTGCGCCCAAATTCCTTGCACGCAGGATAAGAAAGGCGTCGGAAGAGTTGCCGAGAGTAAAGAAAATCATAATGCCGAGAAAAAGATAAAATGATTTCGGCAGCGCACCTCCATCTAAAACGATCGCATCTTTTCTCTCCTCGGATTTTACTTCAACTTCTTTCAATTTTACTACAGTAATAAAGAGCGTGATCAAAAGGGGAGCGGCGGCAAAAAGAAGAATATAGTGATACAAAGAAGGACTGTCTTTAAGCACGTACAAAAGCCCGAAAAGAATCAAAGGACCCGCTACGGAACCTAGCGTATCGAGCATACGGGCAATCCCAAAACTTTTTCCCCGCGTCTGCTTTTGGGCAGATCCCGCGATGAGCACATCTTTTGCCGGGTCTTTAGTCCCTTTCCCAATGCCGTCAATCGCCCGAAGTCCGATTATTGCAGCGCCTGAAGTCGCAAAAGCCAAAAGCGGCCTGCTCACCATAGAAAGAAAATAACCGATGAAAATAATCGGCTTTTGTTTTTTAAACTTGTCTGAAAAAAATCCGGCAAGGACCTTGAAAATATTGACGCTTGCCGTTACTACACCTTCCGCAATCCCTATCACCGCCTTATCAAACCCAAGCACCGAGGTAAGATAAATCGGCAAGATCGGCGTAAAAATATCCTGACTGATCCCTCCAAAAAAACTTAAGAGGCCAATGAAAAATACATTTTTATTTTTTTGAACGGGTTTCATGACATATACATTTAAACAATACACCGATATACATCATTATAATACCATCTCCAATCAGCTGTCATTCCCAGCCCCCGATCAGGTCGAGGGTAAACTCCTGCGGGAATCCATGTTCTCGTCGTCTGTCATTGCGAGGAGTAGCAACGACGCGGCAATCTCTATCTCGTGGTACTCTAGATTGCTTCGTCGAGGACTCCTCGCAATGACACATAAGATATATTTCGCAATTCGAAATCTCTAAAATTTTAATCACACATAGCCCTCAACTACCCTCCTCACTTCAGCCGCATTTTCTGTCTCCATCAATTTCATTCGAAGTTCTTTTGCACCCTCAAAACCCGTCACATAGGCATTAAAATGCTTTTTCATAAGCGCGAAAGGTTTTCTGCCCTTATACATAGTCTCATAAAGTTCAGCGTGAATAGTCATTCGTTCAAGGCGCTCTTTAAGCTCCGGCGTTCGACCGGAAAAAAACCACGGGTTGCCAAAAATACCACGCCCGATCATTACGCCGTCCATACCGGATTCCTGGATGCGGGTATGCGCTTCGTCCAATGAACCGATATCGCCATTGCCGAGCAAAAGAGTCTGGGGCGCATATTTATTTCTCATATCCACTATTTCGGGCGCTGCCTCCCAATGCGCGGCTACCTTAGACATTTCTTTGCGCGTGCGTAAGTGCACGGTGAGCGCAGCGAGATCTTCTTCCAAAAGAACGCGGAGCCAAGGGGACATTTCTTTTTGAGACGAGTATCCGATGCGCGTTTTTACCGAAACCGGAAGGGGACTTGCGCCTTTTTTAAGCGCCCGAATGATACGGCGTGCCAGATCGGGGTTTTTGATAAGACCCGCTCCCGCTCCCTGCTTTTCAACATCCCTGTCCGGACAGCCCATATTGATATCAACTCCATCAAAGCCGAGTTCACGAACCATTGCACCCACTGTTTCAAAATGCTCCGGTTTTGCGCCAAAAATCTGCGCAACAATGGGACGCTCGCTTTCATCAAACCAAAGCATGGGCAGAAGCGTCTCCTTGCCTTTGGACAAAAGACCATCAACCGGAACAAATTCCGTCCAAAAAACATCCGGTTTTCCGATTTCAGCAAACATTTTCCGAAACGCCGCATCAGTGACATTAATCATAGGTGCCATGGCGAGTATCGGCCGCTTCAATTCTCTCCAAAAATTTCGACTCATCATGTTCTGCGAATTATATTTCAGCATATCTCTATCTCAAAAAACGCGTCTTGCTTAAAATTACTGCGTCGCCGTCCTCCGAAGTCTGACGAAGGAGGATAATGTTTTTCATGAGTTACGTTTCAGCGTCGTCACCTTTGTGAAGACACATTGTGTTTAGACTTGCCGACTCGCGTCCTCCGAAGTCTGACGAAGGAGGATAGTGCTATGACGGTATCAGAAATTTACCAATATTTCCAGTAATTAAAAAGATGGCATTAAGCCATCTTTTTAATGAGCAGTAGAAAGGTTATTAGGGGACAGGTCTATTATTGTTTTGAAAATAAAAAGCCCCTCACGGGATGCCTGCTGGCAGCCCTGCGCCGACCACTATTCCATTTCTTTATCAGTAAATACCGCGAGTCGTTGGGAGTAGCTTTTCCGGGTCTTGTTCCAAACTCCCTGGCACGTGATGAGATTAAGATGTGCTTTTCCATCGCTTGAAGCAAATGCGGCCGAGATGTCTTCAATCTCGCCGTATGTCCGAAGTTCACGCACCATAAAAGTAGTGGTCACTCCTTTTTCATCCTCGACATATAGCTTATCTCCTCTCTCTAGTGTATGCAGATTATCAAATATCGCAGGTGTCCGATTTTTCCAACCGAAATGCCCGTCAATTACGGCGCTGCCTTCTTCCCCGGGACGCGGCCCAAGCTCAAACCACGCTGCAGTATTGGGGCCGCTGGGAACATCCATCGCCCCTTGAGGCGTAAGACCCACATGCTCGATTGCTGCGTCTACATAAATGCGGGGAATCTTAATACGCACAGGCAATCCAATGCTTTTGCGTGCGGATACTAACTCATTGGAAGACTTACGGGCATCAGACATTTCGATGCTTTCCCGTACAGACGCCGACTTGCTAGAAGAATATTGGGCATATTGAAATAGCAGGATTGTGCATCCTGCTAAGACAATTGCTGATAATCCCGATTTGATTATTTTCTTGCGCAAAGATTTTTCAGCTTATTACCGCAATGGAAATATCTGCTTCCTTTTGATCAAGACGATCACCAGTGCGACTGCCCCGAGAATACCCACAAGAAGTTGCCATGAGATGTTTTGTGAATCTGGGGAATAACCAGTATTTGGCGCCAATTTCACGATAGGAGTAGTGATCGGGGCTGGTGTGAATATCGGACTCGGAGTTAATACAGGTGTTGGAACAGGTGTTGGTGCAGGAGTAGATATCGGAGTGGGAGTAGATATCGGAGTAGGAGAAGGTGTTGGTGCCGGTGTCGAGCTAGGAGTTGGCGCGGGTGTGGGAGCAGGAGTTGATGTGGGAGCCGTACATGTCGGTGCAGTAATGGTGTCCGTATCAGTCGTGACTGTTCCACCGAATGCCAAAGCTCTTCCCGTCCATGCTACAGTGCTGCCCACGGTAATACCCGAAGCATCAATGTTAACTCCTCTGAACGTGGAGTTGGCACCAAGCGTGGTGGCCGAAGTTGGCGTCCAAAATACATCGCAGGATGATGCGCCGCCAGCCAATGTGACCACAGAGTTGGCTACCGTAGTCAGTGCGCCATTAACCCTGAAGATATATGTTCCCGCACTGCTAAGAGTAATTCCAGCGGCTCCAATGGATGCAGCGCCGGATGTACAGTACACTCCAGGTGCATAAACGCCAATTGAACCGTGTGTAGTGTCAGTAGCAAGATCAATTGCCCCAGGCGCAAAAGTAAATGTACATGATTGGGCATTCAAAGCAGACAAGACGCTGCCCTGATCTGTGCCTGCTGTAGAGTATGGGGCGCCGGATCCGTAGTTCGTGTGCACGCCCGCGGGAGCAACTGCCGGTCCCGTGGTAAATCCGACATCTCCATTGATCGTAGTTCCTGCCGTCGTGTTGGTATAGGTACTGCTAAGCACACCGTAGGTTGCCGTTGCTCCAGCAGATGGCGTCGTTGCCGCGAGCGCAACCATAGGCCCAGTGAAACCGAGCGCCAAGGAAACGGCTAATGCAGTTACGATGGTTCGGTATGACCCACCATACATTGAATTCTTATTAAACTTCATATATTAGTTAATTAATTAATAGTTTGAGCGAATTGTTTATCAATACTAACCGAGATTAGTATAATCGACCCATATCACAGATATGAAATAATGGCGAACCTCCTCTGTGAATTAATTTCAGTATAACACCTTTACCTCTGTCGCCAATGTGGATAACATTTTTACCAATGCAAGGGAACTACGGTGGCGATGTCCGAAAGTTTGAACCGGTGTTTGCGGCAAAAAGCCTTAATTGCAGCCGTGTTGATAGAATTGTACGTGATTTAAGGCGTCTCTACAAGAAAGATCCGGCATATTTCGACGTTCCGGCATTTGTCCAGAAGGTCTATTAGAATTTCCCTTATCCACAGATAACGATAAATACATATTGATAAACGATAAGCAATAAATTAAGATAGAAATACAAAAATTTACAAGAACCAGCCATGAAAAAAAGCTCAACAATATTTCTTCAGGTAGTCATTGTGCTCATCGGCATCGGCGCTCTTGCCCTTTTGCTTTGGGAACCTCAAATCGAGGGTGTGAACGCGCACGCCACGAACTTTGAAATATACTTCAAAGATCCCTTCCTGGCGCTTGTCTACATAGGGTCTATTCCTTTTTTCGCAGCGCTCTATCAGGCGTTCAAGGTGTTGGGATATGCCGGACAAAATAAGGTATTCTCACTGGAAGCCGTGAAAGCTCTGCGGACTATAAAATATTGCGCGATAGCCATCATTGGTTTTGTTGTGGTAGAGGAAATCTTCATTATGTTGAGCCATGGTAGTGATGATCCTGCAGGCGGGGTTTTTATGGGCATTCTCATCACTTTTGGCTCGGTCGTTATTGCCACCGCGGCGGCGGTATTTGAACGGGTTTTGCAGAATGCCGTGGATATCAAGTCCGAGAACGACTTAGTAGTGTAACAAGATCAACATGACAATCATCATTAACATCGACATCATGTTGGTAAAGCGAAAAATGAGCGTCACCGAACTTGCCGAGAAAGTCGGCATCACGATGGCCAACATCTCGGTCTTGAAAAACGGCAAGGCAAAAGCGATCCGACTATCAACATTAGAGGCTGTCTGTAAAGCTTTGGAGTGCCAGCCCGGTGATATTTTAGAATATAAAAAGTAAAGAAAATATCATTATGCAAACAAAAAAGAACGATTTTTAATCGTTCTTTTTTGTTCAATCTCTTAAGGCACTCGGGTCGTGCCGATAAGAAATTGTCTTGGCGGTGTATTCTTGAATTAGCTCGAACGGAATTCACTCCTCGCCGCGCAAAGCGCGGCTCGGAATGGGCGGGCGGGCAAAATGAAAGGCGAAGCCGAGAGCATTAACAATTTCAAGTTTTTCTTTGGTGACTTCTAACGAAGTGTACTTCCGATAAGAATACCGTTGGCCCAATAGAATCCTGTGTCGCCAGACGGTAGTATGTCGTATGTTGCGTTTTCGCCGTAAGGAACGCGCTCGGTGCTTATATCGGACAACCATAGAGATAGGCTTCCTGTTTTGTAGTAGTTATTGACCCGCTCTGAGTAATAAATCCTTCATAGATAAATTCACTGCCCTTATCTGTGGATCTGCTGCGAATACTAAATTTATAGTTGCCATTAGCAGGCTCAAGCGAGATAGCAGATAACCTATTATGTTCATTGACTATAGTAAGTTTCTCCTGGTCAGTCCATGATCCATCATTTGCAATACCAAGATGTTTGAGAAGTATAGTGAATTCTTCTACATTCGCAGATATAGATGGAAACTGTTTCAAAAGTTCGTCTTCGTAACCCTGATAAACAACTGGTGGTCCGCAAAATGTTGCCTTACCAAATTTTCCTTCAAGGCGATATTTTAACTCAATATGTGACAGAGTTATGGGAACAGGGGATGGTTTAGAAGTCGGACTTGGTTTCGGTGTCGGTGAAGGCGTTGGAGTCGGAGTGGGTGAAGGTGTAGGGGTTGGAGTTGGATTAGGTGGAGCAGTTTGTTTAGTCGAAACAAAATAAGCTCCAACACCAATAAGTGCGACAACAATGACAATCAATATAATGTTTATAAATCCTTTTTGGTTCATAGTTTTTATGAAAAAATTTCTTTTGCCCTTCATTGATAAATCCTTTTCCTTTTCGCCAAAAAAGCCCTTTCAGATTCTATGCGAGCGGCGCGTCTCGCGCCGCGAGCTAACCTCTGCAAATTTGCATTTTCCCAACTGGCGGAGGCGGGAGGATTCGAACCTCCGATACCTGTAAAGGTATAACAGTTTTCAAGACTGTCCGTTTCAACCGCTCACGCACGCCTCCTTGTTGGGCTATATAATATCACATCGGACACGTTTCTGCAACGTTCCCGTCTTTCTTTCCGCCTGCTTCTCCTGGCTCAAGCGCCAAGCCCATTTCACTGCCCACAGCCTTAATTATCTGCTCCACGGAAGCATGGGCGTCATCAAACGTCACATCAATCGAACGATCTTCATAGTGAACCGCGACGTCTTGTACGCCTTTTACCGACATAATAATCCCTTTCATGGTACCCGGTATGGAAGGGCAGCCAATACGAGAAGGATGGAGCGTGACTGTTTTGATCATAATAAAAGATTATTTAGGCGGAAGCGGAAGGGTAAACCAAATGGACGTTCCCTTATTCTCTTCGCTTGTTATCCCGATAGTTCCGCCGTGCGACTCGACAATATTTTTCACCACATAAAGACCCAAGCCGCTTCCTGACGTCTGGAAGCGCATCGCGTTATCCGCGCGGAAAAATTTTATAAAAAGCTTCTCAACTTGGTTCTTGGGAATACCGATACCCGTGTCGCTTACCGACACCTTCACAAACCCCGTCTCTTCTGCGACTTTTACCGTAATCGTGCCACCCGGAGAGGTATACTTGATTGCGTTATCAAAAATATTATCAAGCGCGATATTCATCTTTTCTTCATCTATATCGAGAGACTGGATTCCCCCTTGCATATCAAGAAAAAAGAGTATTCCTTTTTCTTCAATCGCGGTCTTATGACGATCCACCGCTCCCTGCATAACGCCGCCAAACGGCTGCTTTTTAAAGTGAAATCCGAAGCGTCCTTCTTCAATACGCGCAACGTTGAGAAGGTCATTGATAAGCTCGATCATACGGATCGAGGACTTGAGGCCGTCTTCGAGCACCTTTCGCTGATCGCTGTTAATATCGCCGAGTTCACGATCCAACAGCGCATTAAATGACCAGCGAATACCCGTAATCGGGGTGCGCAGCTGATGAGCTGCGACGGAAACGAATTCCGACTTGCTTGCATCAAGCGCCATAAGGCGGGCATTCGCTTCAGTGAGCTCAATATCGCGCTTTACCAAAATCTTGCCTACCTCATAATTTTCCTTTACCAAGTCGTTCAAGCGCTGATTCAGTTTTCGCAGGCGCAAGTTGCTTACCACAATAAATACAACCGCAACTACGAGAAGCAAAAATACAATCACTACGGTTCCTGAAAATATCGGCTGGCTTTTCGCCATCCCCGAGACCATGGTATTGACCGATTGCGCCTGTTCATATTGAGGAGGCAGCCACACCACCGAAGCGTGGGCATATGAAACGATAAGGAAAGGAAGTGCGCCCAGTATTTTTTTAAAATCCCGGGAAATATCCTGCCCGTTATTTTTTTTCAATGTTCTTTGTTGTCTCATAGACCAAAACAAATTTATTCACCGACTGCAAACATCACCACCGTCTCATTATAAAACCCTGATTTTATTTTCTCGGGATCGCGCGTCTCCCCTCCCAAGGGAGCTTGCTCGCCGTAGGTATAGAATCCTAAAAGGGGAATGTCTTTGCCTACAATATCCATAATGGCCTCAATTTCTTCATGCGCCTTGGATGCAAAAAGCTTTTCTCGCGCAATACAATTAAACATAAGCATAAATTTCGGCTTTGCATTCTGCCTCTCGAAATCTTTCATAAGATGCTTGGCAGCGTCTTGCGCCGCTTCAATGGCTTTTTCTTTGCTTCCAATCATCAAACGCACTTCTGACCCTTCGGGAATTTCAGCCGCACAGGTAATCGCGCCATTCTCATCCACTGTAATCGCATCGCGGATAAGGTACTCCTCCATATCCGGCACCTTGATCCCCAGGGGATAAGTGATCGCAAGGCGCGCAAGAGGCTCGCGGCGCAGTGCATTAGCCTCTGTTCCGAAATAATCTTCGTAAATATGCACCGCGGGCTTGCCGTCAAGTTCATAAAGCACCGCTCCTTTTGACTTCGTCACTTTTGCCGGCAGTCCGATCGGCACCCATCCGTGGCGTACGCCCATGCCAAATGAGAATTTTCCGGAAAGCCCCACACCCGCCACTGCTCCACTCACTACCTCGCCAGCCGCATATTCATAGGTCTTTTGAAAAAGAAAATCATCTCCCGCAGCGCCTCCCACAACCGGAAAGTGCTCTCCCAGCACATCCAACACTCCGCGTACGACATCTGCGCCGTTTCCGGTAAGCACATCCGGCAGTGTAACAAAAACCCGCAGAGGATCAACTGATTTTTCTTTTATTTCTTTAGCAACGGCACGGCCCGCCGCGCGGGCATCTGTCTTGATGTCACGCGCAAGTCCGTGAGTAAATACAATCTGATCCGACTTAATCGCCATGACGGCAACTGATTTTTCGCTCGGACCGGCATTCGTGATTTCGCCCGCATCAGAACAGCCGATACCCTGTGCATTGGTACTCGCTTCTTTAATACCGCGGACAACTTCATTTTGATCAAACACAACAGATGCAAACGCAATGGTAAAATCCGGCTTGCCGCCTCCCATCTTTTCAATAGCCGTTTTGCAGGCCTCAAAACCTGCCTGATACGAATCTGCTTTATTTTTACTCATACCCACGCCGGCAAAGATAGACATACCAGAGAGAACACTCATAGATTCAGAAAATGCGCTCGAACGAATCGGCTCATCTTCCCGCTATGCGGTTCGTGTTATTTTTGTAATAATCCTTTTACTTTTGTTACAATATCGCCGGGAGTTGCATGCGCCTTGATCACATAATCCGCGGCGCCCGCATCTTTGCCTTTTTGTATCTCCTCGGCCTGGCTTAAGTTTGAAATAATGATAACGGGAATCTTGTTCCACTTTTCATTTGCCTTGATCTCGCGCAAAAACGTAAATCCGTCCATACCCGGAAGCACGACATCCAGCAAAATAATATCAATCGGCTCGGAATTCATAATAGCGCGGGCTTGCTCCGCATCTACCCCCCGATATGTTTTAAAGTGCTCAATCTCAAATTTGCGCTCAAGCAGCTCCACAAGAAAAACATCATCCTCAATAATAAGCACGCTTGCTCCCGTCCCATTATTTTCAACTATTTTTCTGCCGACCTCTCCTTCGCCGAAAAGACGCATTATCTTTGTCAAAAGCTCGTTGGGATCAAAATTCACCTTGATCAAATAGTCGCGCACACCCATTTTCAATGCCCGGTCTATTTCTATGGGCTGACCAGAGTTTGAAATAATTATTACCGGCAGCGCGGGGAGTATTTTTTCTTCATTGAGCTTTTCTATTATGCCAAATCCGCTCAAACGGGGAAGCATCATATCAAGAAGCACCAGGTCGGGCTTTTCAGTGCGGATCATCTCAAGCCCCGCCATGCCATCGAGCGCGGTTTTTATCTCGTAGCCCGCTTTTCCAAGCTTAGCCACAAGCAAATTCACCATCACCTCCTCATCTTCCACGAGCACGATAACTTTTTTATTGCCTGGAATAGTATCCATAAAATTACATATGCATTTAATAGGAAAAACTGATGCCAGTATACCACAAGCATTTCTCAAGGGGTATATCAACTCTGCACATTTTCTCTATTTGCACCCGCGCTGCTCCTCTGATAACGCGGTTTCAGTTCACACACGCAAAAAAGAGGTGCGCATGACGCCGGAAAAAGTTCGAGAAGTAATTGCTGCCTATCGGGCAGCATTCGAAGAGCGGGGAATCGACCCATTTGATTATCCCCACGACGAAGTCCTCTATGCGACAAGCTGCGGCCTCCGCCATTGCCGCGGGATGCTCGATAAAATGGAGGTCTTTATAACCGAAAACCGCATGGACAAAGTCTATCGCTGGCTCGGATTCATCCAGGGAGTACTCTGGTCTCAAGGATTCTACACCCTTAAAGACCTCATGAATCATAACCGCAAAGATTCCGCATAGATAAAACATAACCGCCCAATAGGCGGTTATTTATTTTAAGAACAGTCCGCAGAATGACTGCCAGCAGGCGTCCCGTGAGGGACTAGCAGCAGATGTCCCGCGAGGGAAACCATACTCGAAGAGTTAGATAGAGGGCATCATTACGAGTCTGGTGAATAATGATTTTCTCTGTCATTCCCGACTTGATCGGGAATCCAGACCCTCTTTGGCTTTAGAAGAGAATCTGGATTCCCGCTTTCGCGGGAATGACAAAAAGAACTATGAATATGCATTATTCACCAGACTCCATTACAATTCCTTGACTTTAAGGCATAAATATAGTAAAACTACATTGTTGCCCTGACTCCGCATTTGCCAGTTGGCTGGCAGAGCTTAGAGGATACGCACCTTACCAAAGGGAGATATCAAATGAGTGCCAAAGTGAAATTCTGGGGAGTCCGCGGGAGCATTCCTGCTCCTCTTACCGCAGCAGACGTCCAAAAGAAACTGGCGGGTGCGCTTTCCCGCTATTCCGAGCAAGACCTCGCCATATCCGAATTCCTTGCAAACGAAGCAGCACACGCGCCGTTCACCTACGGAGGCAATACGTCCTGCGTGGAAGTCACCTGCGATGGATCGCGCTACATCTTCGATCTGGGGACAGGCGCTCGGCCATTGGGTAATAGCCTATTTCCACAGATGATCAAAGACGGCGGACTCAAGATCGTGTTCGTGATTTCCCATGTCCATTGGGATCACATCCAGGGACTCCCGTTCTTCGGCCCTTTGCATGCAAAAAAGCATGAAGGATTTGAGAACAAATGGACGTTTTTAGGAGGGACACGCTGGCAAAAGACTGCAGAGGCTTGTCTTGCCGGACAGATGGACGCACCGACATTTCCTGTCTCATGGCAGGAGATTGAAGCGATGACGTACTCAATGGAGTTCAAAGACGTACACGACGGGATGTCTTTTCAAAACATCAAAGACGGCCCGCGCATTATCCTCGGAAAACTGAATCATCCCCAAGAAACCTACGGATCACGGATGGTTCTGCCAGACGGCAAAGTGATCGTCTATGCCACCGACAATGAACCACACGATCCGATGGAACCCGATCCGCGGCTCCTCACTCTCGTCAAAGGGTCTGATCTCTGGATCGCAGATTGCCAGTACACCAAAGACCAGTACAACGGCAAAGAAGGCGGAGTTACTCGCCACGGCTGGGGACACTCCTATCCTGAAGCACTCGCCGCAACGGCACTGCAAGCAGAGGCAAAGCATCTCGTACTTTTCCATCACGATCCGGCGTCATCGGATGAGCGGATCACGGACGTGCGCGCATACACCGAAAATCTCATCCGCACATATGGCGGCGCCACCAAAGTGACCGCCGCATGGGAAGGCCTCGAGTTGTCGGTATAAATAGCCGACCAAATAAAATACCCCCAGGAATGTTTCCGGGGGTTTTATAATTCCTAGTGAGTCCCATAATGAAAATAATTTTTCATTATGGGCGAGCGACGGAATTTCAAGCGATTCACGCTCCGTGATATCGCTTATAATACATCGGAACGAACAGGGGGAATAGCGGACGATGTTAAAACCTCTTTTCAGATCGTCGCCTATTTGTTTTCTAGCTCACGCTTGAGCGCGTAATTCAAGAATAACTTACCCGTTACTCTTATTGAGAGTAGCATGCTTATGCCCGTAACCAGCAAGCTCGCTAAGGCAATCCGCCCATTGCTAAAAATCCTCACAGCAACAGTCGCTAAAACGGTGAGCATTATTGCCCAGCCGCATAAACCCATATACACAAAAGCGTCATTTGGACGAATTGGCATATATTTCTCTTCTATTGGAATATAAGCGCTTCGGCATAGAAAAGAGAATAAGGGTATGCCAATGAATGTCACAGGCGAAAGACAAATCAAACGCAATAAAATTTTCATAGTTCCTCCGTATTTCAAAGGACTTTTCTTCCAACAGATTAACAAAAACAATAAAGGAGCACAAAAAACGATCCCAACATCCTATCTTGTCGGGTCAAAATTATTGCCTAATAAGATAAAAATTATTTAATGCGGTGAGGCTCGGTCTAGAACCAACCGACGTCAAGCAGCATAAGGGTTTTCCAGCAACTTGGCGACTGGGCAAAATGAAAGGGAACGGTCGGATGCTATACGCTCCTGAAAATTATATCCTCAATTTTTTCTGTCACTTGTAACTCAAAATTACCCACAAAAGAGGCTCCATTTTGGGTTGAGACAGTAATCTTTACGCGATATTTACCGCGGTCCAATTTGTAGGCGGGCGTTCGCCAGTTATTAAAATACGCTGCATTATTCCAACCCCAAGCATCTCCCTCCTTTTCAAACTTCGCCACAACATCCATCGACTCTGATTCATTGACGGGAATAGTCACGGGATCTGGGTATAGGACTTTTAGCGCAGGGTCGCTAGAAATGTAGACCAATTCTGGTGTCGAGCTCCATCGGCCAAGCATTGTAAAGCTCTTTTGGTCGTCGCCGATTTTGGAGAAATGAACCTGTGCCCTGCAATTTTCTGCCGCGTATCTTGGAATCCACCTCAAGAGCCATGGGAACGGTTTATTAGTTACTCGTACTCTAAAAAACTTCCATCTTTCATTCTCATGGGCGCCGCTTCCGGGAGGATAGGTATTATCTGCGTTCGCCTCCTCGTTTGCGAAAATCAAGAGCTTGGGCATCCTCAACCTGTCAAAGAAAAGTGCAACAAAAAGAGCTGGGATGGATGCCAGGAATGCAACGACGAAATCAGTGATGATTTGTTCCATAATCCGGATGGGACACGGTCATTAAACACCATGCTCAATCTGCGGTGTGTATTATACAAAGTTCGAATGTATTTTGAAAGCAACCCTGATGCCGACTAATCGCACGCGCGGAGCGCGTGGTGGCTCTAAACTGCCTCGTACGCTCGTATCGTTCCGCCACTGCCTCGCAGAGCCTCGGCAACCCCGAAAGAAAAACACTCCTTGC
>Ga0209515_10003274_pt1 | contig 23529 bp, 26 predicted proteins | sample Subgroupgradi54m_FD_187454 | JGI IMG/M metagenome (GOLD analysis project Ga0209515, IMG submission 187454) | Subsurface groundwater microbial communities from S. Glens Falls, New York, USA - GMW60B uncontaminated upgradient, 5.4 m (SPAdes)... ... | reverse complement strand
ATGGTGCGGTCTTTGGGAGGTTTGCCGAAAGTTCCTTGGGCAGGTTTTTTGATGAAGAGTTGGGAGGTCATGTTATATTTGTTATATCTGGATGTAATTTACGTTAAAAGAAGAGGATTATTTTTAAAGTGTTTGCTTGAGAATGAGAAAAATGCTACATTAAATAAAATATAAAGACAAATTATTATGCTGTTGCTTTTATTTCTACTTTAGGGGTTTCAGTTTTTTTAGCAGAGGTAACTTTTGGTGTTTTATCTGCTTTTTTGGCTTTGTTTTGTTCTGTTGTGGCTTTTTTTGGTTCACCAAATAAACTGACCATAACGACGCCTTTGTCGTCTTTCTTTGCCGTGATTTTAACGTGGTGAGGAGGGTTTTGGATGCCGTGTTTCCAGATTAATCTGTTGACGTCGTTGCCGATTCTGACGTCTTCTGATTTCATATGGCGTACTAAGAATTCTTTTAATGCGACAACGGCTTTTGGTGTTCGTTTCCAGTTAGGTGCTTTGCGGTATTCTTTACGTAGTGGGACGTTATAAGTGCGTTCGATTGCTTGAGTTGATTCTTTTTTTGCCATGGTTTTGTGTTTGAATATGTTTTGTTTTAATTTGGTTGATGTACTTTTTCTGTTCTATTTATGCTTTGGTCTTGATTCTACGCCAGTTGCGTTTGACGACAGTGTGTCTTGAAGGGTGGCGGCGTTTTCCTTTGCCGTTGATTTTAAAGACGGTCCAAAATGGTGCCCATTTTGTCTGTCCACCTAATTTGATTAAGCGTTTTTTGCGAGAAGGATGTTTGTTGGTTGCCATGTGATTTATTTTTGTGTTTTTTCTTTCTTTCTTTTTTTTAAATCTTTACTTATTCTGTTTTTTGTTTTGCGCGGTCTTCTTTGACAATGGCAACGGCAATTTTATCTAATAAGGAAATGCCTTTTGGTGTTAAGATGCGGCCTTTATGAGCATCTTTTTGGGTTTGTTTGGTTAATTGTGATTTATCTAATTGCTGCAGAATTTTTCTGATTATGGAACCAGAGGCTTTATAGACATGTTCTGGTTTATGGCCGCGATTCTTTTTTCCACCGTATTTGGTGCGAAGTTTTTCTGTTCCCACTGGCCCTAGTTTTGAAATTTGGCGTAAGATTGATGCTGCGCGAACGTACCACCAGTCAGGATTTTCTGGTAAGCGGTCTTTGTGATGGCCGGTTTTGACGAATTTACTCCAAATGGTTGGTTGGACAAGTTTTTGTTTCTTTAATTCGTCGGCGGCGCATTTAATCAGTTTCTGCGGATTTGCTCGTAAAATTGTGGTCATAGGGTAGCTTTGAGGTGGGTTATTTATAAAGTTTTCTCTATGGGATGTGATTTTGCTAATTTTTGTCGAGTGGGGGGAAAGAGAAAGGTTTAAATAGGTTTATGATTTTATGGGAGTATTATAATTAGAGGTGGATTACTATGATGAAAAGAGGAAGATTAGGAATTTTATTGATGTTAATGAGTATGTCGTTATTTGCAGGGTTGCCTGCGGCAAGTGCGGTTACGGCGCAACAGGTCATAACAAGTATTGTGACGTTAGATTTTTTGAATTATATTGGTATTTTACCTTCTGGTGTTACAGTTAATCCCATTGAAGGGTTTACGCGGTTTTTGCTTTTGATTCTGTTATTTGCACTGTTGTATAAAGGAGCACAGTTGTTGAAATTGGGTAACGGGGTGGCGATTACGGTTGCGTTAGTTGTGTCATTGTTAACGGTTATTTTTATTCCGGGGACGATATTACTTGCGGCGGCGTCTTCGTATGGGACGTTGTTTTCGTTGACTATTTTATCTTTGCCAATCTTAGCGGGTTTGGCGTTGTATTTTGCATTGAAAGATCATTCGTGGATTCGAACTATAGTTATGTTATTACTTCTATTAACTGTTAATGAAGTGCAAAAGTATATTGGTTCGTGGGCTGGTTCTGGTGGAGGATATACGCCAGTCATTACAACTGTTGCGGACTGGTATGGAGTGGTGTGGTGGATTGTGTTAGTGTTGACGGTATGGACGGGATTACAAGCATTGTTTGGGTCTTCACGAAATGTGTCCGCAGATGATGGGGAGACATTTAAAAATGGACTGAAATGGTTGGGTAACAAGTTAGGAAGTAGCGAACGACGGTTACGTACCAAAGAGATGAATGAGTATGTTGAAGAAGAAAAAGAGTTGGCGATGCTTGAGAAAGTGAAAGAAGCACGCGATGAGGCATTAGCTTTAGTTCAAGCGGCGATTGCGGCGAAGAAAATTGCTAGTGCAAGTGAAGTTACGGATATTGTCGGTGCAGTGTATTTAGTGCGTGATAATTTAAATAATGCAAAAAAAGAGTTTCGGCCATTAGGACGTGCTACAGGAAGAACAGTGAGCACTTCGACAAAAGCGTTTGATGCAATTAAACGGGAAAAGAAAAAGTTAACTGAAGGGACAATGTTACGCGGGGAGAAAGATATCAAAGAAATTGATGTCTTAGAAAAACAGATTCTTAAGCTACATGAAGAGGCACGAAATTTAGTTGATGCGGAATTGGGAAAGTTTGCTGCTGCACTTAAGTCAGTTGAGAAAATGAAGCGGGATGCGAAACCATTACCTTTTAATTTGTTTGGTGGAAGGGCAAGTCCTTCACCGAGTGCACCTCGGGCAGGGGCGGTGCCTATTGGTGATCAAGTGAATAATGCACTGAAGAATATTGTCAGGAATTTGAATGCGGTTGATATCTCTGCAATTATTGATAAGCAGAAAGAAGCAGCTACGGCAATGAAAGGAATTGTTGCGGAAACAGATGATTTGTTGAAGTTTAAATAATTTTTTTTTCTTTATTTTGTTGTTTTATATTTCTTGTTGTTTTTAAAGAGGAGTATTTCATAAAACAAAAGGTTTATAAGTCTTTAAATTATTCTTTTAGATATGAATAAAAAGTGGGTAGTGGTGTTGTTCAGTTTGCTTAGTATGCCGTTTGTTTTAGCTGAAGATTCTATGCTGCAGAGTGTGTGGTTTAAGTTTTTATCATTTGGGAATTTATCTTTTTTAGGGTTGTCTGATGGGTCAATTGTGGTGGCGTTTACGCGTCTGTTGATTTGGATTTTTGTGTTTACGGTATTTTTTGCGGTGATTACGCAGTTTGGCGGGAGAACTGGGACAGTGCTTGGTTTTTTAAATCGAGGGCAGGCGATGGTTGTGGCGTTTGTAATTGCAACGATTACGGCGATATTTATTCCGGCGCAAGTGTTACTCGCAACAGGGGCAGGATGGGCGACGATTGTGTCGCTTGTGCTCGTGGGTGGGCCAATTGTAGGAATTGGATTTTTGATTTTTCGATTGCCAGGAATGATTGGAACACCGGGAAGAGGAGTTCTCTTTTTACAGTTTTTATTGAGCATATTATTACTTTGGATTTTGATGGTGATGAAATATCATGTGGCGAGGATGATTTAAGATGGCAACTGTGAGTCCAGAAGTTGCGGTAACGGTACTTGATTTTATTAGTTATGCGATGTTTGCGGCGGGAGCGATGGCGGTTTATTTTGGGTTTCGATTTTTGTTTTATGAAAGTGATGAGGATAAGTCTAGTCGTGAAGCAGCGGGAGATGAGTTACGAGGAAGAATAAGTACGGGAATTAAAGATAGTCGAGAACGAAAAAAAATAGAGGAAGGCGTGTCAAAACGAAAACATTTACTTGAGCCAGCGAAAGGATTTTTAATCCGAGCGATGCAGCATTGTGATCATGGACGAGAGCAGTTTGATGTGCAGTCGGATGTCGCATTACGAAGAGGTAGAGATCATGTTCAGCAGGTTCATCATAATTTAAATTCGGCACGACGAGTGATGAAAACGGCGTGGCATAGTGCAAAAGGGGAGCAGCGAGAAGATTTACGTCATTTAACGGCGGCGGTGGAAGCATTACGAAATACAGTGCATACGGAGGTTATAGGGAAAATTCCACGCGATCATACTGATTCTCGTTGGGGTGCTATGACTTCGCAGATAAGAGGTCACTTGGAAAAATTTGAACCACGAATTGCGGCGATTATTCAGTCGATAGATAATTGTATTGATGCGGATAAAAGAATTCCTGAATATACAACAGAGAGTGATGATTCATCTAGTGGTGGATCCGGAGCTGGTGGGGCAACGGGTCGAACAGGTGGGACGCGTCCAAAAAGACCAGGTCCAAGTCCGGCTAGTCCTTAGATTGTTGGGTATTATTCTTAATAGACTAATAAGTGGATTTTGTAATGTTGTGTGGTTCAAGCGTAGTTTTATCTAGATTGACTTCACGTTTTATTTTATGATATCATTCAAATTCCAACGAAAAGCTTTTAAATAGTATCTTCTTTAAAGTAGTAAAATATTTGTTTATACGTTAAGGGGACACCAGAATGAATGAACTTGCAAGATATTTAGACCAAAATACAACATTAGCTAACTCTATTGATTCTTATTCTAATCCATTTGATGCACTGTATGCTATAAATCCGGAAATTGCCAGTCTGGCTTATGCGGCTAAAGATGAATGTCTTGCTCCTGAAGTTATTCCAGCAATAAGTATGTTTAGAAAAATGCAACGAGATGAAAAAATTGCGACACTTGATGCTATAGTAAACAAATTGGGAATTGAGTCTGAAGAAAGAAAATATGAGCTTTTGATGGGGACAACTAAAGATCTAAGAAAGATGGAATGTGATACTGAAAGATATGGGATTGATTCTACAGAAAGAATGCATGCAAAAGATAATGATACAGAAAAGTATACCGTGGGTTTACGAGAAGAGGGATTAACAAAAAGAACAAACATTATGGCCAATACTTCATTAGATTTGTTAAGACTAAAATGTGAGGCAGATGTTAAAATTATTAAAGAACAAATTGAGGGGAAAAAATACTTATCTGATAATGAACTAAGAGCTACATATATTGAGGCTCAAGCACTTAAAGAAATGGTTATTTTTGTAGAAAGTGCACGAGCAAGTATTCGAGGTAAGGAAATTGATGCTCAATTGAAAGAAAAAATAACTCTTGCGGAAGTTGATTATTTCCCAAGTTTGACAGTTTCTGAATAACTTCACTCAAAAAACACGTTTGACAGATGTTCAAAATCTGTCATTTTTCTTAATGAAAACTACGTTGTTGCTTGATTTTGGCAACAAATCAATGTGTTAATCTCATTAAAATTTGAGAAAATCTTTCTTTTTTGACCTATTTTCGTAATTTCTATCGTAACTGTCAAATTCATCAGGCTAATTTTAATGAATTTTGGTGCGATTTGTGCGAGTTCTTTGTAGTCATATCGCATCAGCGATATGATTAATTGTGCCAAAAAACCGATGAGAATCGCACCACAAAGACTTTTTGTCGTCCATACTCGCAGTGGTTTGATATTAATATCATTTTTGAGTGATTGAAACACTTTTTCTATCGAATCTTTCATTCGATAAATTTCAAGTGCCTGTTTAAGTGTCAATTTCTCGTTTGAAACAAGGCAGAAAAAACCTTCTCTGCCATTAATGGCAGCTGATTGAACAAGCTTTTTTGCTTGATCATTAGTAAGTTCAGATAATTTAGTTTGATATGAATAGCTGATTTGAACAAGGGGATTATTGATCAAAAATCGTTTGGGCAACGATTTTCCTTTACTGAGTGCAAGTTGGATTTCTTTCGCTTCAGCTAATTTTCTTTCTGCCAATCGAAGCTTCGCTTCGATGTGATCGTGTTGCAACTGCTCCGAGAAAAAGAAATAATCAAATCTGCTGGGATATTCAATAATCTCTCCATATATCTTTTTTATTTCATCGACGCAATTGTCTTTGGACTTAACAAACGATTTTATATGTTTGTCATCGCTCACATTGAGTTTTTTTGCAGAGAGATATTTCATCTTGTGCGCAAGCACAAGATCAATATTATCCTTTGATTGTGCACCTTTGTCAAAGATTATTCTGGAGTTCTCTCTAACCACAGGACATATTTGTAGCAAAGTCGATTTGAAATGGGTTTGATCATTGACATTGCCGGATTGCACGGTCAATCCAATAGGAATATTCATCGGAGATCTCAATTGTGAAATACCAACCGTGATTTGTTTTTTGTCTGGTCTGTGACCGCGACTGTATCCATACTTTCCTAGTTCTGCTTTGGTTCCCCAAAGCACAAAACTAGTCCAATCCATATTCACATCCGTATGAGGAAAATTATACTGAGAAAATATGCTTTTTTGCAGGTTGAGAATAATCTCTTCATAATTATCGCCAACAAGCTCTAATGCGCGAAATAGCGTGCGTTCTTCAAACGCCCGCAGAGAAAATTGTTTAAGTACATCTGCCCGATTAATCCATTCACTTGCACGGCAGATGCTTTGATTTTCTGTGAGACGATAAGTAATGAGTGCTTCAATCAGTTTTCCAAGATCAGCACCCCTAGTTTTATAGCAAGAAAAAATATTGTCAAAAACAAGTTTTTGACTGTATTTCTGTACCGCAAGAGCGGTACCAACCGAAAAAGATATATTGTTGTTAGGTATTATTTCATTTGTTCTTAGTTTTGTTTGTTTCATTGCAGAATCAAACATTCTAAGAACACTTTTCTATTTATCTGTCAAACTTGGGTTATTTATCTAAAATCAAGGAAGTTGAGGAATTAAGAAGAAGAGAAGAAGGACATAACAATAGAGATATTATTTTGAATTATATGAATTTACAGGCCCAAGTTATGCGTGATGCAATGGTAGTAGAACTTCAACATGATACAAATAGGATAGCACTTGTTACATATTATTTATCACAACAAAGTAAGATTGTGCAAGCTACTCTAAAATTAGAACGTTTACGGGTAGAAACTAATGCCCATTCTTTAGAAGTGATGACCAAAGAAGCTACTAATCTTATAAAAAGTGGAAAGTTAAAGAACGTAGAAATTGTTTATAAAACCGCACAAGGAGATAATTATTTATCGGTTGGTGAGAAAGATGACAAAAGAAAATGATTTAGGATTACCTTCTTTGGAAGAAGTTATGAAAATGGTTAGTAAATCAAAAAGGGGGTCAGAACCAACATTAGATAAAAAAGTTGAAGAAAAGAGACCTCAAGAGCCAGTACATTCAATACAATATAAACAAGGGTTGTTGTATGTGCAGTTAACTGATGTAGATTATTTTAATTATCATTACAGGGAGAATGAAGTTCTAACTTATTATAATCATCGTGAAGTCGAAATATTAATCCATAAAAGTAAAGAAGTAATATATCTCACTACTGACACACATTGTTCTTTAGAATGATTTTATTATGGATATAATCCTGGTGTGTGCGAAAAAAATTTACCTGGGGGAAATTGTACTGTCAAAGCTACCATTGAGGGAGAGACAGTATCTAGAAATGTCACAATTGATGGTGATACAAGAGTATTATTACAATTCAAACCGAGAAAGTAAAAAATAATCCTCTTTTTTCTAATACGGTGTCTTATTTTCTTTGTTCCAAACTTTATAATATTCGCAGAGGGGTTGTTTTGGGCAAACAGTACAATGCGGGCGCTTGTGACCAATGTTGGTGGTATGCCAGCGGTAGTGATATAAATATTTAGAAATGCGTTGGCAGGGGTATTTTTGGGCAAGGCGCATGAAGAAGTCACCGTCACTGCAGGTGATGAGGTTTTCGTTGAATTTGCCTATCTCTTGCGCTATTGATTTTTTGTAGAGGCCAAAGTGCTGCCAGCCAAGTTTAGGGAGGTTTTGGATGCTGTACGGTGGAGGGAGAAATTTTGCGATTGTATCATTTGTTTGGTTTATGGTGTAATATCCAGAGTAGACTAACGCGAGATCTTTATTTGCGGTTATAGTTTGAATGGCGATTTCTATGGCTTGCGGATGAAGTATATCATCGGAATCTAGGTGGCCGATGTATTCACCGTTTGAAATGTTGAGTGCACGATTTCTTGTTTTGGCGATGCCGCGTTTGAAAAAATGGGAGTGAAAGATGATGTTTGAGTGTTGTTTGGCGTAGTGTTGTATGATTGATTTGGTGTTATCGGAACTGGCGTCGTTGATGATGATGAGTTCTTTATTTTGATACGTTTGATTGAGAAAGCTGTCAATTGCTTGAGTAATATATTTTTCTGCGTTACGCGCAGGCATAATAATAGATACGAAAGGGAGTTTTATAGTGGTTTCTTGTTGATTATTTACTTGATTGTTCTGTGAAAGATTCTGTTGTTTAATCACTCTTAAGAAAATCATTCAATTCCATATAAACTTTACGTAGTTGTTCGGGATTTGATTCTACATGTTGAGAGGTAATAGCAACATATCCGCCCCAGGCAGTATATTTCATTACTCTTGGATTTTCAGGTATAGTTTCTTTTTGGCAAATTATTCCATATATTTCATCTTCTTTGAGAAAAATAACATCAACATATTTCATGTTTTTGTTAACCGGATTATATCCCTCTTCTGAGGTTAGTATTTTCTCCTCTAATTTTAGGCCATAGAATTCTCCCATGCCGGGATTAATGATGTTTGCGCGTGATAATCCATACGTTGATGTTCCTATTCCTGGAAGAGTGGGATCAATGAAACGATGATCTCCATATTCTGGTAGGAGAATAAAGTAAAACGCATCGGGGTGACCTTGTTGTTCTATCTTTTGTTTTATTTTTTCCCAATTGTTCTTGGAATAGTTTAGTATAGTTTGTAGGTCCATATGATTATGCTCTCCTTACTTTTTGTACTTTTAATTCTTGTTCTAGTCGTGCTTCTAAAGCAAGTGTAGAGGGGCCTTTATTTTGGATTTGTCTGATGGTATCTAATGCTTGTTGTTTTTGTCCTTGTGTTTCTAAGAATGTTGCTTGATAGTATAATCCTGTGTTGTTTTGCGGTTCTAAATCTAGAAGTTGGTCTAGGGCTTGCTGGGCTATTGTTGGTTGCACCCAACGGAAGAATGATACGACGCTTTGAAGTTCTTCAACGATTGTGCTATATAATTTAGTTGAGGTGTCTTGTTGTTCTTCTGTATCCCACACTTGGTATAATGAGTTGTATCTCTCTAAAGGGTGGTTGATATCGAAGCATTTTGTTCGGCGTTTTGTGTTACTTTCTTCAACAAGGTATATTTCTTTACGTGGTTGGGGGGCGTTTCTGATTTTGGTTGAGCGTTTGACAACGCGATCATTGGCAAGTTGTAGTCTTCCGTTACGAGAGGTGTTTGCACCGTGATTGAGGTTGTAGATGTATAATGGCTGTTTAATATGGATTGGAATACCTACTTCGACTAGTTTTGCGTAGAGTTCATAATCTACGGCGTTTTGCAGATTAGGGTTAATACCTTCGGTTTGGAAGAAAGAATCGCGGCGAAACATACGTGGCGAATGAATACGCATGCTTGTATGCAAGATATCAATAAGATCTTTTGGTTTCACGTTGGGGTTTTGAGTGTACCATTGCGGGGTAAATTCTTGGCAGCTCCAATGAGGTTTTTGTGTTCCTGTTGTCCTGTCGTTATCGATACAGTCACCAAAGACTATGCTGGCGTTGGGATAATTTTGCATTCCGCTGTGTAATGTGGCGATAGCAGTTGGTAACAGTTCGTCATCGGGATCAAGTTGGATAATGTATTCTCCTTTGCAAGCTTGGATGGTTCTATTTGTGTTACTTGCCATACCATGGTTTCTGCAGTCGTCTACGATTTTAATATTTAATGTTCCTTTGTATTCTTGCTGTAATTGGTACAATAATTGACGAGTACCGTCGGTTGAGCCATCTTCGCCAATCACTACTTCTATTTTTTTTGTATCGAAAGTTTGGTTGACTATACTTTCTAAAGCGTTTTCAATGAAGTTAACTTGGTTATAACAAGGGATGTAGACTGATACGTCTGGCGGAGGAGGTGTTTTAGTTTTGCGGTATTTGTCTATTTTTTCCCAAAATAATGCGTTGTATTCTTCTTTCTTTTTTTCAGTTATTTTTTTCCCGTGTTCAAGATGATAAGCGGTGGAATTTAGTACAGGAATGAAAAATAGTTGTTGTTTTCTTCGTTCGTTAAAATGGACATATAAGCGCAAGCCAAATTCGGAGTCTTCCGCACCGTATTTTTTGAAGTCTTCATCAAATAAACCAACTTCAAATGCATCAGCTCTGGAGAAACTGCAATTTCCACCGGAAATAGTTGTTCCTATTACTTCTGCTTCTGTGTAATGTTTGGAAGAAGACACTTCTTTAAGATTGTCTGTTTCTCTATATCGAGGGTGGCGCCAATCTTCGATTTTATCAAAGCGGCGGGATTTTGAACGTTTGAGGGTTGAGAGTTTTTTCTGTTTTATTTTTTGGTCTAAATCTTGGTTTTGATCCAATTCGACGAATGCGCGGTCTTGGGTGGTCATAATTTTTGTGCCGTATTGTTTTGCGGCGTAGTGCCATTTCATGACGTTTTCAACATAGCTGTGTTCGGGGATCATGTCGGCGTCAAGAGAAATAATTGTGTTGTGGGTTGCAATTTTGAGGGCTTCGTTTCTTATTTTGGCTAATTGGAAGCCTTGGTCGGGTTGCCAAACGTATTTTACATTGAATGGTAATGGTGTTTTGGCAACGTAGTCCATGCAGGAACCGGTGCCACGACGAGAGCCGTCGTCGGCGATAATTACTTCGATTGAAGAAGGATTATATGTTTGTTGTTGTAATGCTTCAAGTTGTTTTTTGAGTTGTTCTTCTTGATTGTAACAGGTAACGATGATACTTACTTTTGATTGCTTTTGCCAGCGATTATTTGAGAATGTGCCATCTACTTCGTACTTAGTGATGAGTTGTTCTAAAGGGGTGTAGTCGTTTTGGGTGTATACCATATTATCTCACTCTTTTATTAGGTATTATTTTTCCTATTTATATTCTTAAAATTAACTGTACTTTATAAACTTTGTGGTTATTTTACTACGTTTAAGTGATAAACTTCATGGCGTTGTTTTGAGTTTCTCTTCTATACGAATAACGCCAGCTTTGGCGGATGAGCCGCATCCTGCTGCGAGATAGTGTGTTTTGGCGTCTGACCAATTTTGCAGGGTTTCATATATCGTTGCGGCAAAATAATGTGCATGGGGGTTAGTGTCATCGATACGTAGAATTGTGTGGCATATTTTAAGGCTGGTATCATATTCTTTGTTTTGGCGATGTTGCTTAATTAATTCAAGCGCTTGTTCGAGTGTTGTGCCATCAGGAAGACTTACTTTTCCTTCTCTTTTGAGTTTTTCTTTTAGGAGAGTATGTGCAGTTGAAGTTATTTTACTTACGGTTGTGTTTAGTTGTTCTATCTCGGCAGATAATGATTTTATTTTTGTTTCGTATTGGGTTATTTTGATTTCATATTCTTTTTCTTTGCTGTAGATTGTTTCAAATGCGTCGCATACTAATAAGAATTGTTCAAGGTCTTTTTTGAGGGAGGTTTCTTTGATGAGGTTATGTCTTTTTGCATGAATAGAGCTCGTTGTATTATTTTGCAATGTTCGAAGATATATTCTTAAATCGACTTTTTCACGACCATTATATCCTAATTTAGATGTGTCTGGTGATTTATAATTTTTAGCATCCATCAATAACTCAAATAAATTAGTGATTTTAGTTACTAATTCTTTTCCTTGGGTTTGGAGAGCGAGAGGTAGATGATCTATTGAGGGAGAAGTTATTTTTTGGCTTAGGGATTTATATCCGTCTCGCAGATCACGCATGAGCTGACTTTCCTGTTCTACAGCTTTTTCGCCGATCAAGTCATAGTTTTGTGGTTCTATGCCAAATAGAGTTATAATGTCGACTTTTTGTTCCAGACAATCGCCTAGCCACTGTAGTTGTTTCGTTGTCATTTTGGTGATAGTTTTGATTGTTGTTCTATACTTTTACTCTTTCTCTGACACGTTGTTGTGCGGCAAGAGCAGATGTACCTGTCCCTGCACGCGCATAGGCGTTTAATGCCTGTTCAAATTCGCTGCGTTGTTCGTAGATTGTTCCTAAGTAGTATTGTGCGTCGGTATTGTTTGGTTCGAGGGTGAGCAGGCGGGTGCAATTTTCAATACTTTGCTGCGGGTTAGTTGTGCGCGTGTCTTTAATTTGTTCTAGTAAGTGTGTTTTTATTTTGGTGTATTGTTCTTGTGCCGATGGACTTTTTGGTGCTATGGTTAAAATTGCTTGGTATTGCTGGCCAGCTTCGACTAGTTGGCCTTGGCTGTGGTAGATGGTCCCTGCGAAATATCGTGCGTGAATGTTATCTGGGTCGACACTTAAGACCATATTTGCGTATTGTAATGCTTCGTCTCGTTTTCCTGCGTCGCGCAGTTCTTTGATTTTGACGATGAGTTTTCTGTCAAGTGGATTTTCACGTGCGTCTTTAAGTTTGGAGTCGTAGGTTGCTTGAATGGTCTCGAGAGCGGTGGCGTGAGTAGTGGTTTGTTGTTTGATGAAATTTTCTGCAGCGGTGATGCCGTCTTTTTGTGTTTGTTCTGCTTTGACTTTTGCATCGTTTGCGTCTTTTACTTTCTGTTCTAGGCCAATAAGTGTTTGGGTATTGGTTTCATGTTGTTTACTGACATTTGTGTATAAGCTTTTATAGCGATCTCTGTCTGCGGTTCTGTCTCTGAGTGTAGTTTCTAATGACACTATTTCTCTGTCTTTTGTGTTTATTTTTTCTTTGTATATTGTGTTATTGCGTAAAGCGGTTGCGAGTTCTCTTTCAGTACGTGTGAGTGTGTCTTTTACTGTTGCATTTTCATCGAGTTGGCGAACGAGTCTGCCTATATCAGCGTTGGCACTGCCCAGAGTGATACGAATGCCATGTGTAGGATGTTGGTAAATGATAGTGTGGGGGTCGGTGCCTCCTCTGCCGCTACTGGCCATGGCGGAGGCAAGGTTGTTTACTTCTTGGCTTTTTGCTTGTACGAGAGCATCTAAGCGATCAATTTCGGACATCGCTTGAGCAAGTAAGAGTTCATCACCATTGCTGCTTTGCATGTATGTTCGAACTATAGTTGCAAGTTTATCATCTGACGTGTCGTCTTCAATTTTGGCACAGGCGCTGCTAAACACTTTAAAGAATTCTTCTTTTTCTGCTTTTTTTGGATCAGTTGTTAAGCGATCAGGATGGTATTCCATCGCTAGACGACGAAAATGTTTTTTGATAACTGCTTTTATTCCTGTCGTGTCAATAGATGTTTCTGTTACATATACAGCAAGTTCTCGTTTTATGTCCAGTGCTGCAAAAAGATCGTCATCTGCCATTGATTTTGCTCTGTTGTAGTTTTCTTATGATCTACTAAGTAAACCTGCAACTTTGGACGCTTTGTCAGCTGATAGACTGGCCAAATATTCTTTCAATGCGTCTGGGCTTTCTTCTTTTTTGAACATGCCAATAATTGCTTCAGGTAAAACTGCGCGAGCTTGCTCGAAGCGAAGGTAGGTGGTTTTTTGAAGATTTCCTGCGGCTTGGTATGTGCCGTTTTTGAATTTGTCTCCTGATTCAGAACAGTCGACAAAATAGGTATGAGTTGCAACTGCAGTCATGGCGACTAATTGCTCTGGACCACGTTGATAGGGGCAGCCATCATCAAGATTACTTTTTTTATTATGAGGTATATCATCACCAAATAAAATGATGACTTGTTTTTTGCTTGAGGTTGCGGTTTTTTGGGTATTGATCTTTTGAACTAGATCTGCGGCTAAACATTCATAGGCTTCAGGGTAATCTCCACCAGAGGTGTTTATGATACCGTTGATTTGGGCTTGCAGTGTTGCGACGTTGGTGGTTGGGGTGTTGTCTTGGCCGTAATCACCTAACATTTTGACTCGTGCATTTACTAATTCTTGTTTGTCACAATGATCATTTACTCCTAATACGCAGGCTTCGATACCTTTTTTTGCGTCTAAGACTTGGCGACCTACATCGTCGATACACGATCGAACTTGGTCGATATATTGGCGCATGCTGCCGGTGCTATCAAATACAGCATAGACTGTCATAGAAGTATCTTGGCGAGCTTGTACACGATCTTGAAATGTTTGTGCTGCTTGTCCTAGAAGATATTTTACGTTTGTGCTGCTTGTTGCGGGGAGAGCGCCGGCGCTTCCTTGTTGTTGTAATCGTTGTTCTAAACGTTTTTTTAAATCATCATTTGCCATAGTAATTTACCTCGAGTGTATTTATAAGATTTAGAATTGCACTTTATTTATAAATGTTTTGGTTATTTTGTTACTTTATAGTAAGAACTGAAATAGTTATCTGCTCTTATTTTGTTTTTAGTTTGGCAAGATAGGCTTGGGCAGAAGTGTGATTTGGAAGGGATTCAAAGCAGGCGATGGCGTTGTCGATGTTTTGTGTTGCGGCGTAGATAGTGCCGGCAAAGTAGGTGGCGTGGGTGTGTTGAGGGTTGAGGGTGAGTAGGATAGTGCAATATTCAAGTGCAGAAGCGTATTCTTTTGAATCGCGAAGTTTTGGAATTTTTTGCACTATCGTTGTTTCTATCTGCTTATATTTCTCTGCGGCAGCAGGATGGTTGTGTTGTGAAGAAGTATGATAATAACGTAGAGCGTTAATGTCATCTTGTTTTTCTTCACATATTCTTGCAGCGATATACATACATTGTGCATCATCTTGCTTTGAGGTACAATAAGAAAGAATAGTGTCCAGCGTTTCTCGATTTCTGTTCCCTTTTTTGTTCTCTTCTACTAATCTTGAAAGAGCGTGGAGTATTTTCTTTTCTTTTTCTTCTCGTGCAGGCATACTTCCTCTTGGTTTTTCCTAATACTTAATTAGGGATATCTGGCATTTCACTTTCATCCAAGGTGAGATATTGGTCAAGTAGGTTTTCTAATTGGTCAATGAATTCAAGGTGCTGCTGTTCTGCGGCTGCAAGTTTTGTGGTGTAGTTGGCAATTTGTGTTTCGTAATTTGTTTGGTGTGTTTTGAATACATCAATTTGTTCGCTTAATCCACTAATTGTTCCTTCTTTTTCACTGACTAATTCTTGTAATCCAGTTAAAGCTTGTTCATATTCTGTCTTTTCTGTTCCAAAATCGTGTTGTAATTTAGCATAGGCTGTATTGACTGTTTCTACTTGTTTTCCAGCTTCAGCAATCATGGTTTCTAATGTACTTTTTTCTTCAGCTAATTTAGCATGGGTTTGTTGAAGACTTTGGTAAAATGTAGTGTTTGTTTGAACTTGAGTATTTACTTTCTCATAATTCAACTGTAAATCTAAATTTTGTTGTTCAAGTGTTCCTACTTTTCCTTGTAATTCTTCAGCTATTCCTTTTGCTCGTAGATATTGTTCTCCTAACGCTTGTACTTTTTTATATACCTGTTCTATTCGTTCGTGTGTCATTTTTTATTACCTCAAATTGTTTTATTATGTTTTTTATTGTTCTAATATTTTTTCTAATTCTAGTTCCATTTTTGAAAGTAAATCACTAGTACTATGGCGATCGTTAACGGCTTGGACGAGTTGTTCTCGGTAGGCTTCAGTCATTTCACGTTGTTTATTCCTTTCTTCTTTCAATTTGGTATTTTCTTCATCTTTTCTTTTGAGTAGTCTATCTCGTTCTTCGATCATCTCGATATATTCTGTTGGTGGTAAAGGATCGTGGGGAGGGAGGGGTGACATGAATGATCGATTTGTGGATAACAACATCTGTTCTAAATCATCACGAGCGTGGATGAATTTTTTTATTGTTCCTACCAGAGGCAGTTCGTCAGGTTGATTGTGCTGCAATGATAATACATAACTGGTGAGGGTGAAAGTTTCTAGGGTTGTGGAAATGTAGCCAGGCAGATTATGCCGGCCATCGTGAGGGTCTGGGTTTTTGTATTTTTCTTTGTTTGTCAGGAGTTCGTACACGAGATTCACTTCGTTGTATAATTCTTGTGATAGTTCTTTGAATGAGTCGGGAAATTGCTGCTGTTGGTCAGGATGAAGTTTCAGCATTAATTTGCGGTAGCTTATTTTGATATTTCCTTCTAGTCGTTTTGTTTCTGTTTCACGATTACTATTTGGTTGGAAGTACTCATGGTGATTGATCTCAAATAAACTGAGCGTGTTGATGCCGTTCAAATCACCTAGCCAGCGGTAGAGTTCAATCATGAGTTTTGAGAAATTAGGTGATTTATAAAGCTTTGTGTTTCAGGTTCACTTTACAATAGTAATATTGTCTTTTTTAAATTCTACTTTTTACTTGAAGTTATCTTTAGAGAAGTTTGCATAATTGATATTTTATTGGCAAACTTCTCTAAGAGGAGTTTATTTTGATTCTCTATCAACAGCTTCAATATAGCCATCTATGGCGGTTACAAGATGTTTTAATTGATGATTTTCTTGTTGTAATTGAATTATTTTTTGTTCTTTTGTTTGAAGTTGTTTTTGGGTGAGTTGTTGGTAATTATCAAAGCAGGATTTTAACATTAGAAACTGATTTAACGTATATGCGACATAAGGGATATGGGGGTATTTTGTATGTTTAAGTCCTAAAGCATAATCCAATAAGTTACATTTTCCATGTTGAAACTGTAATATGTCTCCATTTGAACCAGGAGGTTCGTATTTTAGGGGATTTATTAATAACGTGTATATATGATCCACTTTTTGTTCAAGATTTTTGGCAATGGTTTGGAATTCTGGAGGATACATTATACATAATTCTGGTTTAATGTTGCTGAGGAGGGCAGTATATTTTTGAGTGATATCGCTTTTTAGACGATTTTCTTCTTCATGTATTCCTTTTTTTGGTTCAAAATAGTCGGCTATTCTTATGCCAAAGATAATGAGAATATCTAATTCTTGTTCGCGGCATTTGCCAAGCCAGGTTAATTCTTTCATTTATTGAGATGTATATTATTTATTTTTTACACACCAAAACCATAATTTTTAGAGAAAATAAAATTTAATTATATTTAAGATAATTTGACTTTCTGACCTAATGATTGACCTGGTAAGCCGGCGTCAGCAAAGATGGCGCGAACGTTGCCTCTTCGGCCGTGTAAAGCGGAGACTTGACCGGATAATACTTTTCCTGCAGGGGAAGTCCAGGTAACTGTTTTACCAATTACTTTAGCTGCGTCTTCGGCAGTTTCAGCTACTTTGAGTATCATCTGATACGGGTTAACGTGATGCCGTCCTTGGCGATAATGCATGACAATTGCTTCCATGTTGGTTCTAAAAATTAGGCCTATTTATAAAGATTGTTGTTGTGGAATTTAAAGTGGTTATTTGAGATATTTTTTCCATGCGGCTTCATCTTTAGGATTATCCCAGAGTTTAAGAAGAGCTTTTTGACTAAGTTCATCCCCATTTTTTTCGTTCGTTTTCTTCTTTTTTTGAACGTTTTTTGGTAAAATACGAAATCCACTTTCTTTGCGTATTTCTTGTGATGTTTGACGAAGATCTTTGGCATCTTCACCACTAAGAATTTTTCTGGAATTTAGAATTTTATGCCAGATTTTTTCTGTTTCTTTTATCATACAAATCATTAAATAGGGCTTTCTTTTTATCTCTTTTTATGATTAAAGGACAAGTGGTTGCGGGAGATTTTGGAAAGATTGTGATGCGGGTGAAGGCAGGTGAGCAGGTGGAGTTAGGAGAGTTAGTGGTTATTGATGAGAAAGGTGAAAAATTTTTATTACAGGTGTATGATTTAGTGTATGGGAGTCAGATTTCTTCACAGAATTTAGAGATGGTGGCAGGGATGAGTTTAGAGGAGGGTGGGTTTGCGATGATGGATGAGCAGCTGCGGAACTATCAGTTAGCGTTGCTCAAGCCGGTGTTGGGAATTTCTGAGGGAGGGAGAAGTTGTAAGAAGCTGCCTAGTTTTTTTGTGAAAGTGAGGGCAGTGGAAAAAGAGGATTTGGCGTTTTTAGTTCGGCCAGTCCTTCCGTTATTTTTAGGTAAGCTGCGCAGTGGAAGCAAAGGGTTGGATGTGGATTTATTTTTGCCGGGAGCGGAGGTGTTAAGTCATCATGTGTTAGTGCCGGCATCAACGGGAAAAGGTAAATCAAATTTATTATCTTGTATGTTATGGAATATTACGGGGCGAGGGTATGCGGGCATGCTGGTGTTAGATCCGCATGATGAGTATTATGGGCGGACGGGGTTAGGGTTGAAGGATCATGCTGAACGAGGGGCGGTTGTGTATTATACTCCGATTAATCCGCCAGCGGGGGCGAGGTCGTTGAAGATTAATTTGTCGTGTGTGAAGCCGGAGCATTTTCAAGGAGCGATACAATTGAGTGATCCGCAGAAGCAGTGTTTATTTGCGTATTTTCGCAAGTATAAAAAAGAGTGGATACGAGCAATTTTAGAGGATAAAAAGATTGAAGGGGTAGCGTTTCATGAGGATACTTTGGCGGTTGTAAAACGGCGGTTGATTGGGCTGTTGGGGTTAGAGGTTGAGAATGGATTGATTATAGGTACGCAGGGGATTTTTGATGTTGTTGCAGGAGAGAACACGATTATTGAGATTTGCAGCGAACTGGAGCGAGGGAAGACAGTGATTGTTGATACGAGTTATTTTGCAGGAGCAATTGAGATTATGATTGGAACAATTATTGTGTCGGAGATGTTTGACAAGTATCGATATTATAAGCGGGTGGGAAAGTTAGATGATAAGCCGGTGATTTCGATTGTGTTAGAGGAAGCGCCGCGGGTATTGGGGAAGGCGGTGCTTGAGCAGGGAAGTAATGTGTTTGAGAGTGTGGCGCGCGAGGGGCGAAAGTTCAAGATTGGGCTTATGGCAATTACGCAGCTGCCGTCCGAGATTCCAAAGAGTATTTTAGCGAATATGAATACGAAAATTATTTTAGGGTTAGAAATGGGTTCTGAGCGAAGTGCAGTTATTGAGAGTGCGGCACAGGATCTTTCACAGGATCAGCGGACGATTGCGTCGTTAGATAAAGGGGAAGCGTTGGTTACGTCAACGTTTACGAAGTTTGCGGTGCCGATCAAAGTGCCGTTGTTTTCTGATTTTGTACGAGTGGAGAAAGAGAAAATGAAGCGTGAGAGTGGTGGTGTGGTGATGGATGGGAGTTTATTTGGGTGAGACTGAAATTTTTTGTTCTATTCTAGTAAGCCCGGCTTTTGCTGATGAGCCGTTCCCGGCGGCTTGATATTGAATTCTAGCGTTATCTAATTGATTTGTTTGTTCATAGATTGTTGCTAAAAAGTAATGGTGGTGAGGTTTATTGGGTTCGATGATGGTGAGAAATTCGTAAATTTGTTGTGCGTGAGAAATATTTTTCTGATCGCGAAGTGTTTTTGCGGTTGTGGTTATTTGTTGTGTGTATTCTTCTTCGGTTAGATATTGGCGGATAGGCTGAAGCATTTCTTCTGGGTTTAGATGGATTGCTCTTGTGGCATTTGTGATACTTTCAAGTAAATGCTGTAGATTTGCGGTTGTTTTAAATTCAGATAGTTGGTATTTTGCTAGTGTCCACAAGGCATTGTAGTCTTGAAGTAGGGCGGATGCTTCGGTTGTATCTGGGGGTCTTTCTTGGATGTATTTTTGGGCGATGGTTCGTATTTTCTCCGTAGTATTTGGATGATTACAGAGGAGAAGATATAATGACCTCGCAGTTTGGGGTTGATTTGATGTGGTTAATTTTTGCGCTAAGTTCAAACTGGCTTGCTGATAGCGTGGCGATTTTTCTAGTGATGAGGAGATTGCGGTTTCTAAATCTGTAGGTATTACTTCATCTTTTTGGTGATAGATTTGAAATGCTGCGGACATGAAATCAAAATCGTCAGAGGAGGGGTAGAGAATTTCTTGAAGTTCTAAGAGTGTCTGAAGGGTATGGATGTGATGTGAATTGTTTGGTTGAGGTTGTTGGTGCTGTATTCTTTCTTCTTGTATTTCTTGTTCTAATAAGCTATATGCTCTTTCCCAGTCTATATTTTGCGTTTCAATTTGTCGAGCTTTTTCTAGCATTTGATTATATTCTTGAGCAAGTGCCCTATATCCTTCTTTTGCAGTTTCAATTATTGTGTTTGCTTCCCATAATTGATTGCTGAGGTGATTTTCTTCTCTTTGAGAATCTTCTAGTTTCCTTTTGGTTAGTTCTAACTCAAATAATACTCTGTACTCGGGAAAGATTAATCTTACTGCTTTTGTAAATTGAGATACTTTTTTTTCTGTTGGTAAGATTTTGTCGGCCATTTTTAATCAAATAAATGACTTTGTTTTTAAATGTTTTGAATGTTAGTATTATAAAGTAGTTATTCTAATCAGTGCTATTTAATATTTTATAGAGAAGTTTGCATAATTCATCTTTGTTTGGCAAACTTCTCTAAGAGATTCGGTCGCTGTTGCTCCGAACTTACCTGCGAGGTAAGTTCTGTCACTACGTTCCGATCTAGTCACTGCGTTCGTGATTCTGTCACTGTTGTTCCGAACTTACCTTTCGGTAAGCTTGCTTATCAGCAAGAGTTGCCTTTGGCAACCTTTGCAATAGCCGTGATTTTGGCAGATTTAGAAAATTAATTTGCCAATTCTGTCATTTCATTCCGAACTTTCCTTTGGAAAGAATCCCTATTTTGCAAAGTTCTCTATAGAAAGCACTACTCTTTTTTTTATGTTACTTAAAGAAAATCCTGAAAAGTGGCCAGGGTCACTACGTTCTCAGGTTTCCTGACGGAAACTATCCCCAACTCTAAAGAGTGGGGATTTACGCCACTTTTCCAAGACGGATTTTCTAACACAAGAAAAGAAACAACGATTTCTTTTCTGTTCAGAAATAAAGTAGTTTCTTTATTTCTTGAATCAAATATAGCGAAATCCCAAAGCAGGTTTACTCGCATTCATCCCCAAACATGAATGTTAGGGATTTCTGCTTATTTGATTTAAAGTAACTTCTGCTCTTACTTTTCAAATAAAAAAAGATTAAAATTCAAAATAAATTTAATTTACTACTTTATACAATTCCTCATTTGCAGTGCTTACACGTTCATGCCCTGCTTTTGAGGATGAACCGTTTCCTGCAAGTTGGAATTCTTGTTGTGCTTGTGTATAGAAATGGATTGCTTTTGCAAGATCTTTTTCTTTACGTGCGTTATTTCCTAATATCTCGTAGGTTGTTGCGGCAAAATAATGGGTGTGTGGATTTGCAGGTTCTACGGCACTTACAAAGTGGCATAATTCTAGTGCAACGTTATATTGTTTTGTGTCACGCTGGGATTTTGCTTGTTCTACAATTGTTGGTATCAAACTTTTTTCTTTGAGGTAGGTTTGTACGGCTTGTTCATTCTCTTTTGCAATGGTACGAAGATGGGATACTGTACGTGGTATGTCTGTTGCAGCAACTGGTGTTGTTTGGATATATTTACTTTCTCCTAGTGTTGATTTTATTTTTGCATCAGATGTTTTGCTTACAATTGTTTCTATTGTATTTTGATCATAGTTGGATGTTAGCAACGGATCTGTGCTGTATATTTCTATTGCAAGGCGTTGAAGAGCAATTTCGGTGCGTTTTTTTCCATCTCGTTGTTCTTGTTGTTTTCTATCGGTTTCTAATAGTGAAGCGACGGCATCTTGATATTCATCTACTTCGGTTTTTGCGAAGGGGTCTTTTAGAGCATGCAATGCTAATTTTAATGTTAAATAGGTGTGTTGTGTTTTTTCTGCTTCAAGGTCTTGGGCAAGGTTTTCATATGAGGTTTCTAATTGTTTGACTTCTTGTTGCAATATTGTTACTTGGGCGACTTTATTTTTTTGATTGCTTGCAGATAGATCATAATTGGTTATTAAGTCATTTATTTTATAGTTGATAATAATTGGTTTATCTTTGGTTGTTTCGTATGAAATATTTGCATCTTGCAATGTTTTTTCTAATTTTAGATTTTGACCAATTATTTCAAATAATTCTTTTTGCGCAAGTTCATATCTTGTTTCAATTGTGCCAATTGCTGATTGAAGATCATAGGCTACATCTTGAAGCAAGACATCTCCGACAATTGCAGTTCGAAGCAAATGTTGAAGTGGGTTTACGGGTGCTTGTTGGAATGTAGTTACTATATCAGTTAAAGTTTGTCTAAATGTTCTTTTTGCTTTTTCAGTTGCTGTGGTCATGGTATAAGTCATTATATTTTCCTCTTTGAATTTTAGTCTGTATTGTTTAGATTATTACTGTTTAGTAGTATTAATTGTGCTTATATTTAAACCTTTCGGTGTTTTTGTCATTTTTTAGTGATTATTAACATTTATAACCTGTTGGATGTTGAGAAGAATATGAAACATCATCCGAAGGTTGTGGTAGTGTTATTGGGGTTATTTTTATTGGCGCAGTTCTTAGGGTTAGCAGTGCTGCAGATGTATATTGATCCTGTGAAGAGTGAGGAAGCGGGCAAGATGATGTTCAAAGAATTGCCAATTGGGGAGCGACCGCCTTTGGATGAGGATACTTCTTATGTGCCGCTACTTATTGCAGTGTTATTGGGAACGGTTATTTTATTAGTGTTGATTAAATTTAATTTACATTGGGTGTGGAAGATTTGGTTTTTAATGGCGGTCGTCATTTCGTTATCGATCGCGTTTGGGGCGTTTTTAGCGAAAGAAGTGGCGTTTGTATTGGCGTTGGGCCTTGGCTTATGGAAGATTTTTAAACCTAATTTTTATGTGCATACGTTTACAGAATTATTTTCGTATAGTGGTTTAGCAGTGATATTTGTGCCGTTGTTAAATTTATGGTCAGTGAGTGTGTTATTAGTGTTGATTGGTATCTATGATGCGTATGCGGTATGGAAGAGCAAGCATATGATTACACTGGCGAAGTCGCAGACGGAGGCGAAAGTGTTTGCAGGGTTATTATTACCGTATCAAGATGGGGCAATCAAAACAAAAATGCATGATGTTTCGGATTCTACATCTGCAAAGAAACATGTTTCTAAAGTTCCGATAAAGATTCGTACAGCAATGTTAGGCGGAGGAGATATTGGATTTCCGCTCATTTTTGCAGGAGTGGTGTTAAAAGAGATGGGGGTTTGGCAGGCGCTCGTGATTCCATTTTTTTCTTTAGCTGGTTTAGGGTTTTTGTTGTGGTATGGAGATGAACATAAATTTTATCCCGCGATGCCATTTATTGGGGCGGGTTGTTTTTTAGGGTTAGGGGTGGTATGGTTGTTGCAGATTATGATACGATAAGTTTTTTAAAATGATTTGTTTATTTTGTGCTGATGAAAGATTATGACAAAGAGTTTGATTGTTTTGTACATGAATATACTGAAGGCACTAATTAATTGTACATCTTGTTAGTGCCTTCAGACACACAGTGAAGCAACGACTTCACTGGTGTGCTGATGATCTAGTCACTTCGTTCGTGACTTTCCTGTAGGAAAGAGTAGTTTCTTCATCATGCATAATAGTTAACGCAATAATATGTAGAGAAATTTAGTGCGTTAACTATATAATCGTTGGTTCTGTTCTCTGATTCGGCAAACGATTGAGCATCCCGTGAAGACTTTTTTTAAAATGAAAATGCATGCTGATGATTTACCCTCTCATGAATT
>Ga0209515_10003273_pt1 | contig 23529 bp, 22 predicted proteins | sample Subgroupgradi54m_FD_187454 | JGI IMG/M metagenome (GOLD analysis project Ga0209515, IMG submission 187454) | Subsurface groundwater microbial communities from S. Glens Falls, New York, USA - GMW60B uncontaminated upgradient, 5.4 m (SPAdes)... ... | reverse complement strand
CTGCGTGCCGACGCGGCCGGCGCGCCGCCGGCAGCCGAATGAGCTTGCGCACACGCTCGCTGCGGCCGCGCTCGCTGCGACGCTACCTGCTCGCGGGCATCGTCATCCCGATCACGGTGTTCGTCATCTTCGACACCGTCGGCAGCTACCAGCGTGCGCTGGCTGCCATCCACACCGCCTACGACCGCTCGCTGCTCGCTTCGGCACGCTCGATCGGCGAGCTGCTGCAACCGGTCGGGCGCGAGCTCAAGGTCGATGTGCCGTATGCCGCGCTCGAGATCTTCGACGCCGGCAACGAGGGCCGCATGTACTACCGCATCAGCGGCTTCAACGGCGAGTTCCTGTCGGGCTACAACGACCTGCCGGCCTACACCCGCAAGCCGCCGATCCAAAGCAGCTACGCCGCGCTGGTGGACTTCTACGACGCCGACTACCGCGGCGAGCGCGTCCGCATGGCCGCGCTGTACCAGCCAGTGGCCGGCGAGCAGCTGCGCGGCATGGCGCTGATCCAGGTCGCGGAAACGCAGGAGTTGCGCGAACGCCTGGCACGCAGCATCCTGATCGACACGCTGGTGCGCGAGGCGCTGTTGATCGCGGTCGTCGTCATCGTCGCCTGGGTCGTCGTGACGCGCGCGCTGCGCCCGGTCAACGACTTGCGCAGCGCGGTGCTGGCGCGCGGCGAGCGCGACCTGTCGCCGATCGCCACCCCCGGGCTGCCGACCGAGCTGCAGCCGGTGCTGGTCTCGATCAACGATCTGCTGCAGCGCATTGCGCGCCTCGTCGGCCTGCAGCGCCAGTTCGTGCGCGATGCGTCGCACCAGTTGCGCACGCCGCTCGCGGTGCTGAAGACGCAGGCGCAAAACGGCTTGTCGGGCCACGCCGACCCGCTCGCCACGCTGGCGCAGATGCACACCACGGTCGACCGCGCGATCCGGCTCGCCAACCAGATGCTGGCGCTCGCCAAGGTCGAGCAGGTGCACGGCCAGGAGGCGCCGTCGGTGGTCGACCTCGCCGATGCCGCGCGCGAGGTCGCGCTCGACCTGTCGCCGCTGATCGCCGACAAGTCGCTCGACTTCGAGCTGCACGCCGAGACGCCGGCCTGGGTCACCGGCCATGCCTGGATGCTGCGCGAGCTGACGCGCAACCTGCTGCACAACGCGATCCGCGAAACGCCGCTGCGCTCGGCGCTGACACTGGCAGTCGAGGCCGACGCGCAGGAGGCGCGGCTGATCGTGCGCGACAGCGGCACGGGGCTGCCCGAGGCGCTGCGCGCGCGTCTGTTCGAGCCGTTTCACTCCGGGCATCCGAGCACCGGCACCGGCTTGGGCCTCGCGATCTGCCGCGAGGTCTGCGAGCGGCACGGCGGGCGCATCGAGCTCGTCAATCGCATCGACGCCGGCGTGTTGCTAGGGCTCGATGCGATCGTCCATTTGCCCCTCGCGCCGGCCCCGCCGGACGTGTCCTGAGCAGACCGCTTCACAGTTCTTTACTATGTAGCGATGACCGCTTCACGCCCTTCGAAGACGCTTGGCCGCATGAGCTCACACCTGCTGCTGATCGATGACGACGCCCGCCTGTCGGCGATGGTCGGCGACTATCTGCGCGCCGCCGGTTTCGAAGTCGACACCGCCGGCTCGCTCGCGGCTGGCCGCGAGCGCCTGGCGGCCACCGTCTACGACGCGCTGGTGCTCGACCTGATGCTGCCCGACGGCGACGGCCTGGACCTGTGCCGCGAGCTGCGCGCCAACGCGCGCACGCGCCAGTTGCCGCTGCTGATGCTGACCGCGCGCGGCGAGCCGCTCGACCGCATCGTCGGGCTCGAGCTCGGCGCCGACGACTACCTGCCCAAGCCCTTCGAGCCGCGCGAGCTGCAGGCGCGGGTGAAGGCGCTGTTGCGCCGCGCCGCGCCGCAAGCGAGCGACGACGAGGTGCTGCGTTTCGGCCGCCTCGAAGTCGACCTCGGTGAGCGCATCGCGCGCCTCGACGGCAAGCCCTGCGACCTGACCGGCCACCAGTTCGACCTGCTCGTCGTGCTGGCGCAAAGCCCGGGCCGCGTGCTGTCGCGCGACCAGATCATGGACGCGCTGAAGGGCCATCCGCTCGAAGCCTTCGACCGCTCGATCGACGTGCACATCTCGCGCATCCGCGCCGTCATCGAAGACGATCCCAAGATGCCGCGTCGCGTGCTGACGGTGCGTGGCGCGGGGTATGTGTTCGCGAAGAAGCAGGATGCGGACAATGACAGCTGAATGAGGACCCTCACTCTTCGGATCTACCTCACCGTCGTCGCGGTGCTGCTGTTGTTCGCCTTCGGCTCGGGCTGGCTGTTCCAGCACCACATCGAGCAGGAGCGGGTGCGTTCCGAGTCGGTGCTGTCGGACCGCATGGCGGCCTGGGGCGACCTGATCCAGCGCTCGCTGCCGGGAGTCGATGCACCGCCCGCCGACCAGGCCGCCGCGCTGCGCGACTGGTCGATGCGGCTGCGCTTGCCGCTCGCGCTCGACAGCCCGCGCGGCGAGCACATCGCGGCGTCGGAGTCGTATGTGCGGCGGCAGAGTGAAGGCCAGGGCCGCGCGTTTGCGGTCAAGCTCGAAGACGGCCGCACCTTGTGGGTGATGCGCCCGGGCATGCGCAACGCTGCGCCCGGCGGCCCGCGGCCCGATGGCGCGCGCCCGCCGCCGCCCGGAGCCGCAGACTTCGCGCTGCCCTTCGTGCCGGCCGGCTGGCAACGCGGCATCGGACTCGCGGTGCTGTTGCTGCTGCTGTTCGTCGCGGTCGCGGCCAGCGCCTGGCCGGTGGTGCGGCGCCTGACGCGCCGGCTCGATGCACTCAAGCACGGCATGGAAACCTTCGGCGCCGGCCACCTGAACCACCGGGTTGAGGTGTCGGGCCGCGACGAGGTGGCCGCCGTCGCAGCCAGCTTCAACAGGGCCGCAGCCCGCATCGAAACGCTGGTGCGCTCGCACCAGTCGCTGCTCGCCAACGCGAGCCATGAGCTGCGCTCGCCGCTGGCGCGAATGAAGATGGCGCTCGCGATGCTCGAAGACGCCGCGCCGCCACAGCGCGAGCGGCTGAGGAAAGAGATCGACACCAACATCGGCGAGCTCGACGCGCTGGTCGAGGAGGTGTTGCTGGCGAGCCGGCTCGACGCGCTGCAAGACCTCGAGCAGCGCGACAAGGTCGACCTGCTGGGCCTCGCCGCCGAAGAGGCGGCGCGGGTCGACGCGACACTCGAGGGCGAAGCAATCAGCGTCACCGGCGACGAGCGGTTGCTGCGGCGCGCGTTGCGCAACCTGCTCGAAAACGCGCGCCGGCATGGCGGCGACGATGTCAGCATCAGCGCACAGCGCACGCCGAAGGCGGCGCTGCTGCGCGTCTGCGACCGCGGCCCGGGCGTGCCCGAGGCGCTGCGCCAGCGCATCTTCGAGGCGTTCTACCGGGTGCCAGGCCACGCCGAGAAAGCCGGCGGAGTCGGCCTCGGTTTGAGCCTCGTCAAGCAGATCGCCGAACGCCACGGCGGCAGCGTGCGCTGCGAAGCGCGCGAAGGCGGCGGAAGCTGTTTCGTGCTTGAGTTGCCGGCCGGCTGACAAGGGCTCACAAGGGCCGGTCTCGATGGGACTAAGCTGCTGCCATTCCAGCCCCTGAAGGACTGCAACATGGCCGCCAAACCGTATGACGTGATCGTTCTCGGCGCCACCGGCTTCACCGGCCGACAGGCAGTGTTGGCGCTGGTGCACCGCGCGGCCAGCGTGCCCCTGCGCTGGGCCATGGCGGGGCGCAACGCCGACAAGCTGAACGCGCTGCTGGCCGAACTGGTGCCGCCGGCCGCCGGCCAGCCGGGCGTCGTCGTCGTCGACACCACCGACCTGCCCGGGCTGCAGTCGCTCGCCGCGCAGACGAAGGTGCTGTTGAACCTGGCCGGGCCCTACGCGCTGACCGGCGAATCGGTGGTGCAGGCCTGCATCGCCAACGGTACGCATCACCTCGACCTGAGCGGCGAGACTTTCTGGGTCCAGCAGTTGATCCAGCGCCACCACCGTGCGGCGCAAGCGGCCAAAGTCAAGATCATCGCGAGCTGCGGCTATGAAGCGCTGCCCTTCGACCTGGCCACGCTGTGGGCCGCGACGCAAATTCGCGAGCGCTTCGGCGAGGCCTGCCGCGAGGTCAAGATCGTCGTCAGCTTCACCGGCAAACGCATCACCAGCATCAAGGACGCGGTGAGCGGCGGCACGATCGCGTCGATGAAGACCTTGCTCGAATTCGACAACACCGACTGCGTGCGCAACCCGGCCTGCCTGCTGCCGCCCGAGACACCCGACGCGGCCGAGATTGCCAAGCGCAACGCCTACCGCTTCGCGCCGCACTACGACGAGGACGTGCAGGCGGTGACGGCGCCGGCGATTCCCGCGCCCTTCGTCAACCCGCCGATCGTCTTGCGCTCGCAGGCGCTGATGGCCGCCGAGGGCTGGTTCACGGCGGACTTTCGCTACACCGAATCGCTGAGCATGAAGAGCCTGGTGCCGGCCGTCCCCTTCCTGCCCGAAGCGTCGACGCTGCCCTTGCAATGGGCCGCGGCGGCGTCGTTGGGCGCGCCGCTCGCGAACCTGAGCGCCGCGCTCGCCGGGCCGCTGAAGTTCGAGCGCCAGCCGCTGCGCAAGCTGATCGACTGGCTGGCGCCGCAGTCGGGCCAGGGTCCGAGCGAAGAGGCGCTCGCCGGGACGGGGTATGCCTTCGATGTGTTCGCGACCTCGGCCAGCGGCAAGAAGCTGCGCGGCCGGGTCGAGGCGCAGGGCCATCCGGGTTATCGCTCGACGCCGGAGATGGTCGTCACCGCGGCGGTCGGGCTGGCACACGGAACACTCGGCAAGACGCCGCACTTCGGCATCGTCACGCCGGCCAGCGGGCTCGGCATCGAGGCGGTGGCGGCGATGCGCGAGGCGGGGTTGACGTTCAGCGTGGTGTCATAACCCGTCACACAGGCCGTCACACAGGCCGTCACACGGGCCGTCACACGGGCCGTCACACAGGCCGTCACCCCGGCGAACGCCGGGGTCCACCGTCTCCGAAGCACGCCGCGTCAAGAGGCCGTCACCCCGGCGAACGCCGGGGTCCACTGTCGCCGAAGCGCGCTCCGTCAAGAGTGGATCCCGACGTTCGTCGGGATGACGGACTCTCAGTGAGACTGCCGCTGCGTGTGCAGCATCCACGCCAGGAAGCCACACAAGCCGATCGCCGCGAGCGTCAACCCGACCGTGGCCGCGGCCCAGAAGCCGGGCGCGCCGAGCAGCGCCGGCGGCGTGAGGCCGGTCAGGTCGGTCGCGACGACATAACCTCCGCCGAGTCCGACGCCCCAGATCGCGCTCGCATAAATCACCACCGGCACCGTCGCGATCTTGTAGGCGCGCAGGATGAATGATCCCAGCGTCTGCCCCGCATCGACGATGTGGAACAGCATCACCCAAGCCAACAGCGGCATCGCCGCGGCGATGATGACTTCGTTGGCGGTGTACAGGTGCAGCAGGCGGTTGCGCAGCAGGTAGGCGCTGCCGCCCATCACGGCCGCGATCAGCACGCCGATCTGCAGTCCGTGCCAGCCGATGCGCCTGGCGTCGCGCGGGTCGTCGGCGCCGATGCGCTGCGCGACCAGCGTGCTGGTGGCGTTGGCAAGCGCCAGCGGCACCATGAACATCAGCGAGACCAGGTTGACGGCGATCTGGTGCCCCGCCACCGGCGTCGCGCCGAGCCGCGAAATGAAGAAGGCCATGAAGGTGAAGCCGGTGACCTCGATGCCGATGGCCAGCCCCATCGGCACTCCGAGGCGCAGCAAGCCGGCGAGACTCGCGCGGCTCGGCGGCGTGAGGCTCCACGAGCGCAGGCCAAAAGGCAGGTAGAACGCATCGCGGCGCAGCACGATCCAGCCGGTCACCAATTGCAGCGCCATGATGATCGCGGTTGCCACCCCGCAGCCGGGCGCGCCCATCGCTTCGATGCGCAGCGCGCCGAACGGCGTGGCGGCCGCAAAACCGAACACCAGCGCCGCGTTCAGCGGCAGCTTCAGGAGCAGCGCGCCGAGCTGGATCGCCATCACGATCTTCGGCCGCGACACCGCGGTGTTGAAGCCGCGAAACGCGGTGAAGACAAGGGCCGGCGGCAACGCGAAGGCGAGCGCGCCCAGGTAGCCGCGCACCTTGATCGCGACCTCGGGCTGCGCGCGTGACAGCGCGAGAAACGGCTGCGGAAACAGGAGCAGCGTACTGCCGATGACCGACAGCGCGAGCGCGAGCCAGACCGCCTGGTGAAACTGCTGGCCGGCCTCGACGAGCTTGTTCGCGCCGAACAACTGGCCGGCGATCGGGCCGACCGCGAGCACCACGCCCATCAGGCCGACGAAGACGCTGATGTAGGCCGCGCCGCCGATCGCGAGCGCCGCCAGGTCGAGTGCGCTGTGGCGCGCGACCATCACCGTGTCGATGGTGCTGAAGGCGAGCACCGCGAGCTGCCCGACCAGCACCGGCCAGGCGAGCGGAAAGATGCGCCGCGCGCTCTGGTTCAGGCTCAGGTTCAGTCCTTGCGCGCTTCGGTCGTCGCGGCTTCGCCGAACGGCGCGTGGTCGACGCCGCTCGCCTCGCGCGCCCGCTCGGCATAGCGGTTGAAGCGCCAGGCCGTGCCTTCCATCGTGATGCGGCGCCAGGTGGCGCGCTTCTCGGCGGGGGTCATCACCGGCCAGTGCTGCACCTCGTCGAAGCTGCGGCCGCAGCCCTTGCAGATGTCGTCGCCCTGGCTGGTCGAGCAGATCGCAATGCACGGCGCGTCGGGTGTGCTGTCGTACCAGCCCATCCACGCGTCGCGTGCCTGGGGCAGCATCGACTCTTCCTCGCAGATCGTCTCGTGGTAGTACACCATCAGCGCATACACCTCGGCCAGCGCACGCACCTCGGGGCAGGCGGTGATGCCGTCGGGCGAGGGCTTCTTGTCGCGCCACCAGTTGATGGCGGACTCGATGTCGGTGATGTGGATGCCGGCCATGGGGGCGCCAAGGATAGCGCCGATCGGGTCACCCCATTTGGGCTCAGGCCGCGGCGAAGCGGCCGGCCTGAAAGTCCTGCACCGCCTGGATGATTTCCTGCTGCGTGTTCATCACGAACGGGCCGTATTGGGCAATCGGCTCGTTCAGCGGCTGGCCGGCGATCAACAGCGCGCGGGCCGGCGTGTCGGCGCGCAGCACGACGCCGTTCCGCTCGCTGGCGTTGCCGAGGATCGCCATGCGCTGCGACGGCACGCGGGTCGCACCGATCTGCAGTTCACCGCGAAACACGTAGACGAAGGCGTTGTGGGTCGTCGGCAGCGTCTGCGCGAATGTCGAACCGGTGGGGAACTGCAGGTCGAGGTACAGCGGATGCGTCGTCTCCCGCTGCATCGCGCCGTCGACACCGTGGCTCGCGCCGGCGATCACACGCACCGTCACGCCTTCGTCGGTGACGAACTCGGGGATCTCTTCGGCCTGGATGTCGCGGTACCAGGGCGGGTTCATCTTGTCCTTGCCCGCGAGGTTGAGCCAGAGCTGAAAGCCCTCCATCCGGCCGCCTTCCTGCTCGGGCAATTCGGAATGCACGATGCCGCGCCCGGCGGTCATCCATTGCACGCCGCCGTTTTGCAGCAGGCCTTCGTGGCCGGCGTTGTCGCGGTGCCGCATGCGCCCGGCGATCATGTAGGTCACGGTTTCGAAGCCGCGGTGCGGGTGATCGGGAAAGCCGCCGATGTAGTCGTCCGGGTTGTCGGTGCCGAAGGCATCGAGCATCAGGAAGGGGTCGAGGCGGCGCTGCAGCGGCTGCGTCAGCACGCGGGTCAGCTTGACGCCGGCCCCGTCGGAGGTGGCCATGCCGGCCACCAAGCGCTCGACCTCGCGCGCTTGCGCAACGGTTTCGGGGCTGAGGGCAGTGGCGGTCGTCATGGCGGGTTCCTTGGGTTGATTGAATCGGGCGGGGTTCAGGCCAGCACGGCTTCGTCGATCTGGCTTCGAGCCGAGGCGAGGGCTTGCTGTTCCGCCTCGGGTCCCATCGCCAGGCCTTCGGCGTAGATGAACTGGACGTCGGTCATGCCGAGGAAGGCGAGGAAGGTCTTCAGGTACGGCACCTGGGTGTCGGCCGGCGTGTTGCGGTACTGGCCGCCGCGGGTCAGCGCGACGTAGACCTTCTTGCCGGTCAGCAGACCGACCGCGCCCTTGTCGGTGTAGGTGAAGGTCACGCGGGCCCGGGCGATCGCGTCGATCCAGTTCTTCAGTTGGGTGGAAACGCCGAAGTTGTACATCGGCACGCCCAGCACGACGACGTCGGCGGCCTGGATTTCGGCGATCAGCGCATCGTCGAGCGCGACCCGCGCGGCTTGGGCCGGGGTGCGTTGTTCAGCCGGGGTGAAGAGCGCGCCGAGGGTGGCTTCGTCGAGCGCGGGGTGCGGCGTGCGGGCGAGGTCGCGCACGGTCAGCGTCGCGTCGGGGTGCGCGCTGCGCAGGCGCTCGACCAGGGTCTGCGCGAGGCGGGTCGAATGCGAGCCGTCGATGCGCGCGCTGGAGTTGATTTGCAGGATGTTCATCGTGGGTTCCGGTTCAAGAGTGGTTGCGATGAAGTCAATGTAGTTGTCCCGGAATCAATCCGGAAGACTATGAATTGGATAACATTGTTCCGCTGATGAGACAGTCTGGAGTGCGCCATGAGCCTTGAACCCAACGACCTGATGCTCTTCGCCCGCGTGGCCGACGAGGGCAGCTTCAGCCGGGCGGCCGAGCGGGTGGGGCTGCCCAAGTCGACGGTGTCGCGCCGCATCGCGGGGCTGGAAGCGCAGCTCGGCGAGCGGCTGCTGCTGCGCACGACGCGCAAGCTGACGATCACCGACTTCGGCCACAGCGTGCTCGAGCACGCGCACCAGGTCGCCGCCGAGGTCGAGGCCGCGTCGGCACTGGCGCAGCACCGGCAGGCCGAGCCCAGCGGTCGGCTGCGGGTGTCGATGCCGGCGGATTTCGCGACCGTGGTGTTGGGGCGGCTGCTGGGGGAGTTCATCGCCAGGTACCCGGCGATCTCGCTCGAGCTTGACCTGACACCGCGCCGGGTCGACCTGATCGGCGAGAACTTCGACCTCGCGTTGCGCATGGGCAGCCTGCCCGACGACGCATCGCTGGCGGCGCGCCAGGTGGCGGTCTTTTCGATCGGCCTGTACGCCTCGCCCGACTACCTGAAACGGCGCGGCGTGCCGAGCGAACCCGAGGCGCTGATGGAGCACGATGCGCTGCGGCTGCTGCTGCGCAACGGCGAGCCCGCCGCCTGGATCCTGAAACGCGGCGAGGCGCGCTGGGACGGCATCCCGCCCGGCCGCGCGACCGCGAACTCACCCGAGCTGCTGATCCGCCTGGCGCGCTCGGGCGTCGGCATCGCGGCGGTCAACGACCACTTCGCCGCGCCCTATGTGGCCAGCGGCGAGCTGATGCCGGTGCTCGAGGACTGGACCTTGCCGAGCGCGACGGCCTGGGCGGTCTTCCCGGGCCGCCGCCTGATGCCGGCGCGAACGCGGGTGTTCCTCGATGCGATCCAGGCCGAGTTCTCGGGGCCGGACTGTCAGCGGGTTGAGCAGGAGCTGAAGCGAACCAAGGCGGCGCGCCGCAAAGCCGTCGCGGGAGTCGTCATACCGGCGAACGCCGGTATCCACTCTGCATCGAAGCGCTGACTCCGGAGAGTGGATCCCGGCGTTCGCCGGGATGACCGCGCTTAGACGGACAGTGTGCCGTCAATACCGCAGCCCCATCGCCTCGCGCACATCGCGCATCGTTTCGCGCGCCGCGGTGCGCGCGCGCTCGGTGCCGACTTCGACGATCCAGTGCACCTGCTTCGGGTTGCTGAGGTACGCCTCGGCGCGCTCGCGCCACGGCTCCTGCTCTTTCTTGATCGCGTCGATGACCGGCTGCTTGCACTCCAGGCAGCCGATGCCGGCGGTGGTGCAGCCCTTGACGACCCACTCCTTGGTCGGCGCATCGGAATACACCTTGTGGAACTGCCACACCGGGCAGAGCTCGGGGTTGCCGGGGTCGCTGCGGTGCACCCGCGCCGGGTCGGTCGGCATGCGCTTGACCTTGCGTTCGACCTCGGCCGGCTCTTCGCGCATCGCGATCGTGTTGCCGTAGCTCTTGCTCATCTTCTCGCCGTCCAGGCCGGGCAGCTTCGTCACTTCGGTGTGCAGCGCCTGCGGTTCGGGCAGCACGACCTTGCCGGTGCCGCGGAAATGACCGTTCAGCAGTTCGGTGTCGTCGGGCGTCCAGCCTTCGAGCGCAGCCGCCTTTTTCAGCATCGACTCGGCCTTGGCCTGGGCCTCGGGCGTGCCGTTCTGCTGGAAGTCGCGGCGCTGCTTTTCGAAGTAGCGTGCATCGTCCTTGCCGAGCTTGGCCAGGGCCGCAGCCACCTTCGCGTCGAAGTCGGGCGCGCGGCCGTACAGGTGGTTGAAGCGGCGCGCCACTTCGCGCGTCAGCTCGACGTGCGAAGCCTGGTCTTCACCGACCGGCACAAAGGCCGCCTTGTAGATCAGGATGTCGGCCGCCTGCAGCAGCGGGTAGCCGAGGAAGCCGTAGGTCGCGAGGTCGCGGTCCTTCAGCTTTTCCATCTGGTCCTTGTAGGTCGGCACACGTTCGAGCCAGCCCAGCGGCGTGCCCATCGCAAGCAGCGTGAAGAGCTCGGCGTGTTCGGGCAACCGGCTCTGGATGAACAGCGTCGCCTTCTCGGGGTCGATGCCGGCGGCGAGCCAGTCGACCACCATGTCGTAGACGTTGCGCTCGATCGTCTCGCGGTCTTCGTAGTGGGTCGTCAGCGCGTGCCAGTCGGCGACGAAATAGAAGCAGTCGTAGTCCTGCTGCAGCCGCACCCAGTTCTTCAGCGCGCCATGGTAGTGGCCTAGGTGCAGGGCGCCGGTGGGGCGCATTCCGGACAGGACTCGCTGTTTCATCTGTGGGGCTCGGCTGTGAGGGTCGAATTGTAGGTTGCAGAACATTCAATCCCGCATCGAGAGGATGCGGCCCGGCGCCGCGCCTGCCTAGAATCGGCGCGTCTTGCGGAGGCTGCCATGCTGACTCGTCGCACTGCGCTCTGGGTTCCGTTCGCGATTGCCTCGTTCGGCGCGGCTCGCGCCGCCGCCGACGAACTGCCGCCGCTGACCCGCTCGTCGGTGATCGACCTGGTTTACCTCGGCGAAAACGGCTGCCCCCCGTGTCGCGCCTGGAAGGCGCTGGATCTGCCCAAGCTGGAACGCTCGCCCGAGTTCGCGCAGATCCGCTACACGGCGGTGATCAAGGTCATTCCGGCCCCGGTGCCGCCGCAGTGGCTGCTTCCGGCCCACCTGCGTCCGATGCGCGACGAGATCGTTCGTGTGATCAACCGGTCCGCAGGCGCGCCGATGTTCGCGCTGCTGGTCGACGGCCACGGTGTTTCGGGCGGCTGGGGCACGTCGGCCTACGACCGCCTGCTGCCACTGCTGCAGCTGGCGGTGAGCCGCAAGTTGGCCGCTACCTGACCCGGCGGCGTCGCCCGACGCGGCCCGGCGGCCCTACACTGCGGGCCGCAATGAAAAACATCGTCATCCTCATCTCGGGCCGCGGCTCCAACATGGAGGCCATCGTGCGCGCCTGCGCCGGCGAAGGCTGGAAGGCGCGCATCGCCGCGGTGGTCAGCAACCGGCCCGACGCGGCGGGCCTCGCGTTCGCGGCCGCGCACGGCATCCCGACCGCAGCGCTCGACCACAAGGCCTTCGCGCGGCGCGAAGACTTCGATGCGAAGCTGGCGACGCTAATCGATTCGTTCAGCCCCGACGTGCTGGTGCTGGCTGGCTTCATGCGCATCCTGTCGGAGCAATTCGTGCTGCGCTTCGCCGGCCGCGCGGTCAACGTGCACCCGTCGCTGCTGCCGGCCTTCCCCGGCCTGCACACCCATCGACGCGCGATCGAAGCCGGTTGCAAGCTGGCCGGCGCGACGGTGCACTTCGTCACCACCGACCTCGACCACGGTCCCATCATGGCCCAGGCGATGGTGCCGGTGCTGCCCGACGACACCGAGGACACCCTGGCAGCCCGCGTGCTGGCGCGCGAACACGCGATGTACCCGCGCGCGCTGCGCTGGCTGGTGCACGACGAGCTGCGGGTCGAACGCGGCATCGTGACGCAGCTGCGAGGCGAGTCGCAGCTGTTCTGAACCGCCTCAGAACAATCCGGCGGCGATGTTGACCAGCAGCGCCAGCACCGTCGTGTTGAACACGAACGACAGGACCGATTGGCCGAGCACCAGAAGCCGCATCGGCTTGCTGGTGATGGCGACGTCGGCGGTCTGCAAGGCCACCGCGATGGTGAACGAGAAGTAGAGGAAGTCGACGTAGTGCGGCCGGAAGTCGATGCCGGCGTCGGGAAAGCGCAGCCCCGATCCGGCCTGGTCGCGGTAGTAAAGCGTTGCATAGTTGAGCGTGAACAGCGTCGGCACGAGCAGCCACGACGCCGTCACCGTCAGCAGCGTCAGCGCGATCTGCGGCAACGCGTGCGGCGCGCCGGCGGCCTTGGTGCCGGCCAGCTCGAGCACGATCGCGGCGAAGCTCGCGAGCGCTGCCGACACCACCATCGTCGACACCGTGACCGCGCCTTCGGCGTGGGCGACGGCCGCCTTGCGCAGCTTGCTGTGGTCGGCGCGGAACATCGTCAGCGCGATCAGCAGCAGGTACAGCCAGACGCCGACGTTCCAGCCGATCAGGCAGCGCGTGACGAGGCTCGGGTATGGCGCCGCGACCCCGGCTGCGACACCGACCACGGCGGCGATCAGCATGCGCGGGCGGGCCCGGAAGTGGTTGGCCATAAGCGCCAAGGATAATCGCCGCATGCACCCGAACGCCTTGCTCGAACTCGCCACCGATCTGCTGCACAGGGTGATGCGCTTCGACTCGCCGGCCGACAGCGTCGTCTCCGACTTCTTTCGCGAACACCGCGCGCTCGGCCAGCGTGAGCGCCACACCCTGGCCGAAACCACCTACACCGTGCTGCGCCAGCGCCTGCTGTACCAGCACCTCGCGCAGTCGGGCAAGGGCGAGATGGAACGCCGCCTGGCGCTGCTCGGCTGGCAGGGCAACGCCGGGTTCCTGCGCGCCGCCTTGACCGAGCAGGAGCAGCAGTGGCTCGAGAAGGTGCAGTCCATCGACACGACGACGCTGCCCGACAAGCTGCGCCACAACCTGCCCGAATGGCTGGCCGAACCCCTGCAGGCGTCGCTGGCGGACGAGTTCTGGCCGCTGGTGCAAAGCCTCAACGCGAGCGCGCCGCTGGACCTGCGGGTCAATGCCTTCAAGGCCAAGCGCGACGAGGTCCAGGCGGCGTTCGCTGCCGCCAACATCGCGGCCGAGCCGACGCCGTATTCGCCCTGGGGCCTTCGGGTGCAGGGCAAGCCGGCGCTGAACAAGCTCGACGTGTTCACCCGCGGCGACGTCGAGGTGCAGGACGAAGGCAGCCAGCTGCTCGCCCTGCTGACCGACGCCAAGCGCAGCGAGATGGTGGTCGACTTCTGTGCCGGCGCCGGCGGCAAGACCCTGGCGCTGGGCGCTGCGATGCGCAACACCGGGCGCCTCTATGCCTTCGACACGTCGGGCCACCGCCTCGCGGCACTCAAGCCACGCCTGGCGCGCAGCGGGCTGTCCAACGTCTACCCGGTGCAGATCGCCCATGAGCGCGACGACCGCATCAAGCGCCTGGCCGGCAAGATTGACCGCGTGCTGGTCGACGCGCCGTGTTCGGGCCTGGGCACCTTGCGGCGCAACCCCGACATGAAGTGGCGCCAGTCGCCGCAGTCGGTCGACGAGCTGCGCGAAAAGCAGGCCGCGATCCTGGCCAGCGCGGCACGCCTGGTCAAGCCGGGCGGGCGGCTCGTCTACGCCACCTGCAGCCTGCTCGAGGCCGAAAACGAAGCGGTGGCGCAGGCCTTCGGCGAGGCCCACGCGCGTGAGTTCAAGACCTTGCCGGCCGAGCAGGCGCTGGCCAAGGCCCATGTCGCGGCGGCCGAAACGCTGGTCCGTGGCGACTACCTGCGGCTGTGGCCGCATCGCCATGCGACCGACGGGTTTTTTGCGGCGGTCTGGGAGCGCCAGTGAGATCGCCCGCCCGGTACCCGCTGCACCGTTGATTGTTCGCACACGAGCCCCAGATAACGTGAACTGAGGGCTTTGAACCTGTCAGTTTCGACAGCCTTCGCGCTGGGGTCGTCCCTTACAATGCTCTACTGGCCGTGAGTGACGGCTTCAAGGCAAATAAATGAATGAACTGATGTCGTTGTGGGATGGTCTCGTGGCGTGGCTCGCCCACGGCTTGGTCGAGACCTCCTGGTGGCAAGTGCTGCTGTTCACCTTGGTGACCACGCACATCACGATCGCCGCCGTCACCGTCTTCCTGCACCGTGCCCAGGCGCACCGCGCACTCGATCTCGCCCCCATCCCCTCGCACTTCTTCCGCGCCTGGCTGTGGCTCACCACCGGCATGGTGACCAAGGAATGGGTCGCCATCCACCGCAAGCACCACGCCAAGTGCGAGACCGACGACGACCCCCACAGCCCGCAAACGCGCGGTATCAAGGCCGTGCTGCTGACCGGCAGCGAGATGTACCGCAGCGAAGCCAAGAACCAGGACACGCTGGCCAAGTTCGGCCTCGGCACGCCTGACGACTGGATCGAGCGCAACCTCTACAGCCGCTACACCTGGCAGGGCGTCGGCCTGGCACTGATCATCGACCTGATGCTGTTCGGCGCCATCGGCCTGACGGTCTGGGCGGTGCAGATGCTGTGGATCCCGATCACCGCGGCCGGCATCATCAACGGCATCGGCCACTGGTGGGGCTATCGCAATTTCGAGGCGCCCGACGCGTCGCGCAACGTGTCGCCGTGGGGCATCATCATCGGCGGCGAAGAGCTGCACAACAACCACCACACCTACCCGACCTCGGCCAAGCTGTCGGTCAAGCCCTACGAGTTCGACATCGGCTGGGCCTACATCCGGGCGATGCAAGCGGTCGGCTGGGCCAAGGTCCGCAAGACACCGCCGATGCTCAAGCTCGGCAACATCAAGCCGGTGGCCGACTCGCAGACGCTTGAAGCGATCATCGCCAATCGCTACGAGGTGATGGCCAAGTACGCCAAGCACCTGCGCAGCGCCTGCCGCGTCGAGCTCGAGCGCCTGAAGGCCGAGGGCGGCGAGAACAGCGCCAAGTGGCGCGAGATGCTGCTGGCCAAGCGCTGGCTGCACCGCGACGAAGACAAGATCCCTACCGGCGTGAAGGCGCAGGTCGCCAACGCCTGCGCGCAGAACGCCGCGCTCGCCAAGCTGGTGGCAATGCGCGAAGAGTTGCGCCAGCTCTGGACCCGCACCAACGTGTCGGCCGAACAACTGGTGGCCGACCTGCAAGCCTGGTGCCGCAAGGCCGAAGAGAGCGGTATCGCCGCCCTGCAGGAGTTCGCCTTGAAGCTGCGCGCCGCGCACGCTTAAGCGACACAGGTTCCGACCTAACAAAAAGGCCCGCATCAGCGGGCCTTTTTTCTGTCTGTCGCGAAGCTGTTACTTCAACTTCGTCTCTTTGTACTTCACGTGCTTGCGAGCTTTCGGATCGAACTTCATGATCTCGAGCTTTTCGGGCGTGGTCTTCTTGTTCTTGTCGGTCGTGTAGAAGTGACCGGTACCGGCACTCGACTCCAGCTTGATCTTTTCGCGTCCACCTTTGGCCATGATCTGCTCCTAGCTTAGATTTCGCCGCGGGCGCGCAGGTCGGCGACGACCTGCTCGATGCCCACCTTGTCGATCAGGCGCAGCGCGGCGTTGGTGATGCGAAGCCGCACCCAGCGGTTCTCGGTTTCGAGCCAGAAGCGGCGGTACTGCAGGTTGGGCAGAAAGCGGCGCTTCGTTTTGTTGTTGGCGTGGGAAACGTTGTTTCCCACCATCGGGCGCTTGCCCGTGACCTGACAGACGCGTGCCATGACGCTTCTCCGTGTGAATCTTGAATTGAACGCCGAATAGGTGGCAAAGCCACTTTCGGCAAAGACTACGATTATAGCCAGAAAAGTCAGCCCGGCTAAGTCTCGGCCGATTCAGGTCTCCAGGAACTTCTGCGCGTCCAAGGCCGCCATGCAGCCGGTGCCGGCGCTGGTGATGGCTTGCCGGTAGACGTGGTCCTGTACGTCGCCTGCCGCGAACACACCCGGCACGCTGGTCATCGTGGCGTACCCTTCCAGGCCGGCCTTGGTGATGATGTAGCCGTCCTTCATGTCCAGCTGGCCCTTGAAGATGTCGGTGTTGGGCTGGTGCCCGATCGCGATGAAGCAGCCCTTGAGCGTCAAATCCTTGGTGGCGCCGTCGCCCTGGGTGCTCTTCAATCGCACGCCGGTCACGCCCGAAGCGTCGCCCAGCACCTCGTCGAGCGTGTTCCACAGGTGCAGGTGCATCTTGCCGGCGGCGACCTTGTCCATCAGCTTGTCGACCAGGATGGGCTCGGCGCGGAACTTGTCGCGCCGGTGCACCAGGTGCACGTTGCTCGCGATGTTCGACAGGTACAGCGCCTCTTCGACCGCGGTGTTGCCGCCGCCGACGACGCAGACGTCCTGCTCGCGGTAGAAGAAGCCGTCGCAGGTCGCGCAGCCGCTGACGCCGCGGCCCATGAAGGCCTCTTCCGACGGCAGGCCGATGTACTTGGCCGAGGCGCCTGTCGCGATGACGAGCGCGTCGCAGGTGTAGGTCCCGGAGTCGCCCTTCAATGTGAACGGACGTTTGGCCAGGTCGACCTGGTTGATGTGGTCGAACACGATCTGCGTGTTGAAGCGCTCGGCGTGTTTGAGAAAGCGCTCCATCAGGTCCGGGCCCATCACACCGGACACGTCGGCCGGCCAGTTGTCGACGTCGGTCGTCGTCATCAACTGGCCGCCCTGCGCGATGCCTGTGACGAGCATCGGCTTCAGGTTGGCGCGCGCGGCGTAGATGGCGGCGGTGTAGCCGGCGGGGCCGGAGCCGAGGATCAGCACCTTGGCGTGTTGGGTCGGGGTGGTCATTGAAAAACTCGGAAAAGATGGACGTGGAGTGAGGCGCCAGTGTCACATGGGGTTCACTCGCGCTGGCGTCAACGCGCGCAATGGTGACAATAGCGAAATTGTAGGAAACGTGAACTCTGCACGTTCCTGCGCGGACAACTAACAGACCGGAGACCCCGTATGGCAATGCTTTCGAACCTCGACCTGATCCGCCGTGTGCCGCTCTTTTCGATGCTCACCAACGACCAGGCGCAAGGCATTGCCGACAGTGTCGTCAAGCGTCGCTACCGGCGCGGCGAGATCATCGTCGAGCACGGCCGCAAGTCGAATGCGCTGTTCATCCTGCTGACCGGACGGGCCCGGGTGCTGACCGCCGACTCGCGCGGCCGCGAGGTCATCCTCGCGGTGCTGCAGCCCGGCGACTACGTCGGCGAGATGAGCCTGATCGACAACGAGCCGCACTCGGCCACGGTGCGCGCCGAGGTGCAGACGGACATGCTGATCCTCGGGCGCCCCGAGTTCGCGCGCTGCCTGCCGGAAAACTCGAGCCTGTCGTACGCCATCCTGCGCGGCCTGGTGCAGCGCCTGCGCAATGCCGACCGGCAGATCGAATCGCTCGCGCTGCTCGACGTCTACGGCCGGGTCGCGCGCACGCTGCTCGACATGTCGGAAGAAGAAAACGGCGTCAAGCTGATCCGCAACAAGGTGTCGCGCCAGGACCTCGCGAAGGTGGTCGGCGCGTCGCGCGAAATGGTCAGCCGCGTGATGAAGGATCTGGAAGAGCGCGGCATCGTCGAGACCCAGGAAAACGGCTCGGTGATCATCAAGGAGCGCCTGACCTGATGCTGGTTTTGGAAACAGGCGTGCCGGCCGCATCGGCCACAATCGCCGCATGACGTTTCCGCTTGGCTCGCTCCGGCCCGACGCCGGCGCTTCTTCCCCCTCCACGGCGGCCGCGTACGCTGCCACCTACACCCGCAGCGGCGCGGCGCCCGGCAAGCCGGTCGAACACCATCCTGCCGGCTGGAAGGCCCAGCTTCTGCTGCTTGCCGGGTCGGCCTTGTGGCTGCTCGCGCTGCTGGCGCTCGTCACCCACAACGCCGCCGACCCGGCCTTCTCGACCTCCGGCAGCACGGCCCAGTTGCACAACAAGGCCGGTGCGCTCGGCGCCTGGTTTTCCGACCTCGCGTTTTTCATGTTGGGTTACTCGGTTTGGTGGCTGATGGCGGTGTCGCTGCGCGCCTGGCTGGGTGGCCTGGCGCGGGTGCTGCGCGGCGGCGACGAGACCCACTCGTCGCGCCCGCAGTGGCTGTTCTGGGCCGGCCTCGTGCTGCTGCTGTTCGCCAGCACCTCGCTCGAATGGACGCGCATGTACCAGTGGGAGCCGCGCCTGCCGGGGGGCCACGCCGGCGGGGTGCTCGGCTACCTGCTCGGGCCCTTGAGCATGAAGCTCTTGGGCTTCGCCGGCTCGGGCGTGTTGTGGATCGCGGCACTGGTGGCGGGCCTCGCGATGGCGTTCCACTTCTCCTGGCTGAGCCTCGCCGAAGCCATAGGCACCTGGGTCGAGTCGTTCAAGGAGCGGCGTGTCGAACGCATCGAACGCGCCGAAGACCTGCGCATCGGCGAGCGCGCGTTGCGCGAGCGTGAGCTGGTGGTCGACGAAGAACACCAGCTGCACGAAGACCATGTGCCCATCGTCATCGAGGCGCCGATGATCGAGGTGCCCAAGAGCGAGCGGGTCGTCAAGGAACGACAGAAGCCGCTCTTCACCGAGCTCGCCGACACCAAGCTGCCGCAGGTCGACCTGCTCGACGCCGCGCCGGGGCGTGTCGAAGCGTCCGTGACACCCGACACGCTCGAGATGACCTCGCGCCTGATCGAGAAGAAGCTGAAGGACTTCGGGGTCGAGGTGCGTGTCGTCGCGGCATCGCCCGGGCCGGTCATCACCCGCTACGAGGTCGAGCCCGCAACCGGCGTGAAGGGCGCGCAGATCCTCAACCTCGCGAAGGACCTGGCACGATCGTTGAGCCTCGTCAGCATCCGCGTCGTCGAGACGATTCCCGGCAAGACGACGATGGCGCTCGAGCTGCCGAACGCGAAGCGGCAGATCATTCGGCTGTCGGAGATCTTGGGCTCGCAGGTCTACAACGACGCCGCCTCGCAGCTGACGATGGGCCTGGGCAAGGACATCATCGGCGCGCCGGTGGTGGCCGACCTCGCGAAGATGCCGCATTGCCTGGTCGCGGGCACGACCGGGTCGGGCAAGTCGGTCGGCATCAACGCGATGATCCTGTCGCTGCTGTACAAGGCCGAGGCGCGCGATGTTCGATTGATCCTGATCGACCCGAAGATGCTCGAGATGAGTGTCTACGAAGGCATCCCGCATCTGCTCGCGCCGGTCGTCACCGACATGAAGCAGGCGGCCAACGCGCTGAACTGGTGTGTCGGCGAGATGGAACGGCGCTACAAGCTGATGAGCAAGCTGGGGGTGCGCAACCTCGCCGGCTACAACAAGAAGATCACCGAGGCCGCCGAGAAGGGCCAGAAGCTGGGCAACCCGTTCAGCCTGACACCCGAAGCGCCCGAGCCCTTGGAGCGTTTGCCCTTCGTCGTCGTCGTCATCGACGAGCTCGCCGACCTGATGATGGTGATCGGCAAGAAGATCGAGGAGCTGATCGCGCGCCTGGCGCAGAAGGCGCGCGCCGCCGGCATCCACCTGATTCTTGCGACACAACGGCCCAGCGTCGACGTGATCACCGGCCTCATCAAGGCCAACATTCCGACCCGTTTGAGCTTCCAGGTGTCGAGCAAGATCGACTCGCGGACCATCCTCGACCAGATGGGCGCCGAAGCCTTGCTGGGGCAGGGCGACATGCTGTACCTGACCCCTGGCGGCGGCGTGCCGGTGCGGGTGCATGGCGCCTTTGTCAGCGACGACGAGGTGCATCGCGTCGTCAACTACCTGAAGACTCAGGGCGAGCCGAACTACATCGAAGGCATTCTCGAAGGCGGCACGCTGGACGGCGACGGCGACATCTCCACGGCCGACATGCCCAACGGCGGTAGCGGCGAAAGCGACGCAATGTACGACCAGGCGGTGGCGATCGTGTTGCAGCATCGACGCGCCTCGATCTCGCTGGTGCAGCGGCATTTGCGAATCGGCTACAACCGCGCCGCGCGCTTGCTGGAACAAATGGAGAAATCCGGGCTCGTATCTGCCATGTCCACCAATGGCAACCGCGACATCATCGTCCCGGCCCGCTCCGAATGAAAAGACTTGTTGCTGCCTTGTTCGCCGTCGCCGCGCTGGCGGCCCATGCCGAGCCGGTCGACACGCTGCACGAGTTCGTGCGCGACGTGAAGAGCGCCCGCGCCAACTTCACCCAGACCGTCACCTCGCCCGACGGCTTGAAGAAGAAGACCTCGAGCGGGAGCTTCGAGTTCGCCCGGCCGAACCGCTTTCGGTTCACTTATGCGAAGCCGTTCGACCAGGTCATCGTCGGCGACGGCCAGAAGGTCTGGATCTACGACGCCGATCTGAACCAGGTCAGCGCCCGCAAGTTCACGCAGGCGCTGGGCGAGACGCCGGCGGCGCTGCTGGCGGGCGGTGCGATGGACAAGGACTTCGCGCTCGCCAACCAGTCTCCCAAAGACGGCCTCGACTGGGTGCTCGCCACACCGAAGACCAAGGACGGCCCGTTCCAGTCGGTGCGTGTCGGCTTCAAGGCGAAGGAGCTCGCGGCGATCGAGATCACCGACAGCTTCGGCCAGCGCTCGATGCTGGTGTTCAGCCAGATGATGTCGAACACCCCGGTCGTGCCCGAAACCTTCAAGTTCGTCGTGCCCAAGGGCGCCGACGTCATCGAACAGTAGTTCGCTTTTTGACCTGCACCACCGCCCGTTCGCACTGACCCTTCGACAAGCTCAGGACTAAAGGCAAGTCGAAGTGCCCGCAGCGAGCTTCCCGCAGGCTCCCTTCGACAAGCTCAGGGCGATCGGAAATACAAGCTCAGCCCGAACGGAGCTTGTCGCGTCATGACTTTAGAACTCGAAGTTGAACCCAGCGGTGATCTGCCGCACGCGCGGGTTCGCGGTGTTCACGCCGAACGATGCGTTGACGCTGAACTGCTGGCTGAGCGGTGACCAGATGCCGCCGCCGACCCACGGCTTGCCGCGGTCGTCGCCGTAGGTTTCGGCACTCAGCGTGATCTTGGGCGATGCGGTCCATTCGAGCGCCAGAGCCCAGGTGGTGCTGTCCTGCCGCGACCACTGAACTCGCGTCCAGCCGAGGTTGGCGTGCGCCAACAGGCCCTCACGCAGCGTCCGCGTCGCGATCAGGTAGGCCCAGCTGTTTTCGCGTTGCCACCCATGAGTGCTGTCCTTGGTCGCAGCGAGACCGTAGGCCACGGCGACGCCAGTCTGGCCGTCCTTCAGCTCGATGAGGTTGGTCTTGCCGGCGGCCGACAAGAACTCGCCGTACAAGCCAGTGGCCGTCGCGTAGCCGTAGGCTACGCCGAGTTGCGTGTCTGCGCGCACGCCGCAATTGAGCTGCAAGGTGGTGGCCTGGAGCGTCGGCGATCCGCTGCTGCGAACACTGGCGACATAAGGTTCGAACTGGCAGCGGTGGTGCGAGATCGTGTCCGCGGTGTCGGTTGTCAGCGGGCGATTGGCGTGTGCCGCCGATGCCGCGGTCGCCGCGAGCACTGCGGCCGTCCAGAGTCTGCAATTCATTGTTGTCCCCTCCATGCTTTCGGGTCCGCATTCTTCCATGCCGCTGCCACAATCCGCGCATGAGCTCCCTCCCGTTGCCGCTGGGTGATGCACCCGAGGCGCCGCTGGCCGAGCGCTTGCGGCCCAAGACCATCGCCGAAGTGATCGGCCAGCAGCACCTGCTCGGAGCGGGCAAGCCGCTGCGCACGGCCTTCGAATCGGGCCGCTTGCATTCGATGATCCTGTGGGGCCCGCCGGGCACCGGCAAGACAACGCTTGCACGCCTGATGGCCGATGCCTTCGATGCCCAGTTCATCGCCATCTCGGCGGTGTTGGGCGGCGTGAAGGACATCCGCGAAGCCGTCGAGCGCGCCAGTGCGGCGCAGACCTCGGGGCGGCGCACTGTCGTCTTCGTCGATGAGGTGCATCGCTTCAACAAGGCCCAGCAGGACGCGTTCCTGCCGCATGTCGAATCGGGCCTGTTCACCTTCATCGGCGCGACCACCGAGAACCCGTCGTTCGAGGTCAACTCGGCGCTGCTCTCGCGCGCGACGGTGCATGTGCTGAAGAGCCTGGCCGACGACGACCTGAAGACCTTGCTGAAGCGCGCCCACGATCTGCTCGCATCGCCGCCGCTCACCGACACTGCTGCCCAGCGCCTGATCGGTTACGCCGACGGCGACGCGCGCCGCCTGCTCAACGCCTACGAGAACCTGGTCAACATGGCGGGCAGCCTGAAGGAAATCGACGAGGCCCAGCTCGAGAAATCGCTCGGCGAACAGCTGCGTCGCTACGACAAGGGCGGCGAGCAGTTCTACGACACGATCTCGGCGCTGCACAAGGCGGTGCGTGGCTCCGACCCCGACGCGTCGCTGTACTGGTTCGTCCGCATGCTTGACGGCGGCGTCGACCCACGCTATGCGGCGCGCCGCATGGTGCGCATGGCCAGCGAAGACATCGGCCTCGCCGACCCGCGCGCGCTGCGCATCACGCTCGACGCGGCCGAGGTCTACGAACGGCTCGGCTCGCCCGAGGGCGAGCTCGCGCTCGCCGAGGCAGTGGTGTATCTCGCGATGGCGCCAAAGTCGAACGCGGTGTACACCGCCTACAAGGCTGCACGGGCGTTCGTCGCGCAGGACGGCACCCGCGCGGTGCCACTGCGATTGCGCAACGCACCGACACGGTTGATGAAGGAGCTGGACTACGGACGCGGCTACCGTTATGCGCACGACGAGGAGGGCGGCTTTGCGGCCGGCGAGCGCTATTGGCCCGACGACATGGAAGCGCCCGTCTTCTACGAGCCGGTGCCGCGCGGGCTCGAGATCCGCCTCGGCGAAAAGTTGGCTGAATTGCGTCGAATCAACGACGAGGCGAAGAAAAAATCATGAACAGGCGGTTCTTTGGTGAGAATCCGGCATTCCATAGAGAAATATCCGCATGTTTTCCTTAGAGGCTTGCCTCTAGAATTCCGCCCGCTTGACCATTGTTTGCGTGATACGCGAGCCCGCCTGCGAGACCGAGGCGGGCTTTTTGCTAACGGCATCGATCCGAGCCCACAAGGCCGCCAGCACAAGGCGGCCTGAGTCGACAACGAGGAGACCCCCTGATGGACACCTTCATCCAACAGATCATCAATGGACTGGTGGTGGGCAGCGTTTACGCGCTGGTCGCCCTCGGCTACACGATGGTCTACGGCATCATCAACCTGATCAATTTCGCGCATGGCGACGTGTTGATGGTGGGGGCCCTGACCAGCTA
>Ga0209515_10003271_pt1 | contig 23543 bp, 20 predicted proteins | sample Subgroupgradi54m_FD_187454 | JGI IMG/M metagenome (GOLD analysis project Ga0209515, IMG submission 187454) | Subsurface groundwater microbial communities from S. Glens Falls, New York, USA - GMW60B uncontaminated upgradient, 5.4 m (SPAdes)... ... | reverse complement strand
CTCGTCCAGGGACCCGTTGAAGTAGTTGTCGCGGGTGGTGGTGGTCGCCTTCCGGTCGCCGAAGTTCAAGGGGACCGACACGCCGCCGTCGGAGAGGGCGGTGAGGGCCACCACGCTGGAGGCCACCTGCACGCCGTCCACGTAGAGGAGGCGGGAGTTGGCGGAGAAGACGCCGGCCAGGTGGTGCCAGGCGCCGTCGGCCACGGCGGCGGTGCTGGTGAGCGTGACGTCGTTGGCGGCGTCATCCCGCACGTGCCAGGAGGCGAGGTTCCCGGTGGAGATCCCCAACGCGTACCACGCGGTGTCCGCGCCGGCGCAGGTGGCGGTCGCGCCGCAGCGGTACCAACTGATGGCGTCCCGGGTGGTCGTGCCGCTGGCCGCCTTGACCCAGGTGGCGACGGTCCAAGCGTTGGTGCCGGGGGTGAGGGCGCTGTTGTAGGCGCGCTCCGCGTAGTCGCTCGTCCCGTTGAAGGAGAGGGCGTTGCTGAACTTGCCGGCGACCCACGTGGGCCCCGGCGACCCGCTGGTGAAGAGGTTGGTGACCTCGGCCGCGGTCAGCGCCCGGTTGTAGACCTGGACATCGTCAATCGTCCCGGCGGTGTAGGCGGTCGTCGGGCTGCCCCGCATCAAGCTGTCAATCCGATAGGGGTAGCTGGCATTGCCGATCGTGGAATCCCCGGCGCTGACCTCTTTGACCCCATCAATGTAGAGGTCACCGGTCTTGGCGGTGGAGTTCACGTACGCGATGTGATGCCAGGCCCCGTTCGCCACCATCGTCGTGGACTTGATGTTGGACTGCCACGCGGTCGTATAGTGGGGGTACTTGACATAGCCGCTGTCGAGCCCCAGGTTGGCATAAATATCGCTGTCGTTATTGCGACCCACCAGCACGCTGCAGCCCGCCCCACCCGCCCCCGCCGCGGTATTCGTCCCCTTGTACCAGAGGGAGACGGTCCACGCGGCGCTGTCGGCAAACGATTGGAGCGGCACGCTCACCCAATTGCTCACCCCATCGAACTGCAGGGCGTTGCCGTACTTGCCGGTGACCCAGGCGGGCACGGTGGTGCCGCTCAACGTCCCGGTGTTGCTCCCCTTGTCATCCCCGGCGAGCGTGCCGGTCCCTTCATCCATCTTCCAGTGGCTGACGAGGCCGGCGCTGGTCGTGGCCGGATAGGTCTCCAAGGCCTCGCTGGCGGTCAGGCCGGTGAGCTCATCGAAGTGCCAGAGGGCCACCAGGCTCGAGGTGCTGATGAGCGGGGTGTCGGCGGTCAGGGCCACCTTGGTGGTCTGGAAACTGGTGTGGGTGTAGGTGCCGGCGTTGAAGTCGGTGGCGGTGCTGTGGCTGGCCGCGAGGGAGGTCCCTTTGAGGGTCGCCACGCCGTTCTGAACGAGGATCTTGGCGGCGTCGTAGACGTAGTTGGCCGCGGTGGTGTACGGCTCGGTGTAGGTGGCCGCCAGGGCATAGAGGGTGAGCCCGACGGTCAGGGTGCCGACCGCGACCCAAGCCAGCAACTTGGGGGCGACCCGCCCCTCAGTGCCATGGGGGCCTGGCCCCCCTGGCACCTTGTGCGTTACGAAGTGGGTGCTTGAATCCGCCGATTTGTCCGTATGTGTGGTCATTGGCAACCCAGCCGCCCGTCCTCTGAGCGTTCCAGAGGGGTGGGCCCGTTTGGCTTTGCGTCCCCGCGTTGCCGCGGGTTTGCCTTTTTCAACGATCTGTCGCTCGGTCACGAATCCCTGTTGCCTTCCGAGCTTCTACCGGAAGTATACATGATGCCCTCCGCCAAATACAAGACCCCCGAAAAATTTTCTTTGGGGCCCATGACAGCCCTTAGTGCCAGGGGGGCCTGGCCCCCCTGGCACGTAGACCGCATCTTCAGAGAAGCCGGTTGAGTTCTTCAACGGTCAGCTTGGCACCGCGCAAGACGGCCCGGAGCGTGCCAGGCTTGACGGGTATTGAGCCGTGGAGGATGACGGTGGCGCGACGGGAGAGATCGTCCCGGTGCCGAAGGAGCACGTGGGACCCACGTTGACGGAGGATGATGAATCCGGATTTTTCGAGTGCTCGAACGATCCGATGGCCAGCGACTTGAGGGAGGTCGCTCACGCAGCGACCTCAACCTCCCGCCACAGCACATCATCGGTTGGAATGGGCTGACGATCGGCGGCCAGGCCTTCGAGATAGAGCGCGATGGCTTCCTGAATGTTCGCCATCGCGTCGGCCTCGGTCTCCCCCTGGCTCGCGCATCCCGGCAGGGCCGGCACGAAGACGGAGTATCCCCCCACCGCTTCCGCCTGCAAGATCACGTGAAATCGTCGAAGCATCGGCGTCGCTCCTTTACAAGTATTCCAGCAATTCTCTTGGGATCCTGGTGAGGATCGGGTCTTTCGCCCCTTTGCGGCGGGCCAACGCCAGGGCTTCTTTCAACGTCTGCCCCGCCGCGACCACGGTTTTTCGGTCGCCGCTCAGCGCGACCCACTGGCCGGCATAGCGTCGCTCGATTTTGACCATATCAATCACCGGCATCACACCTTCACCTCCTGCCCCCAGTGTACCACGCTTCGCTCATCTCGCTGTGCCCACCCATGCCAAGGGGGCCAAGCCCCCTTGGCGCTGACCCCCCATGACCGCACCCAAAGGGGTCTGACCCCATCAGCGGTGGTGTGACGAAGTGGGTGCGTGAATCCGTCGCCTCAGTCCTGTGGTCGGTCATTGGCAACCCCGCCGCCCCCGAGGGGCCTGTGTAGCGTTGCGTCCCCGTGTTGCCATGGGTTTGCCCTTTTCAACGATCCGTCGCTCGGTCACGAATCCCACTGGACTTCCGAGCTTCTACCGGGAGTATACCCCTGACGGGGTCAGACCCAAAGGGGTCTGACCCCTTTTTCCGACTTGCCCTTTCCCGATGTCGGCAACCGGCGGGAGTCAAGCTGTTCCCGGGCTAACCGGATCGCCTGGTGCAACTTCTGCTCCAAGACCTTCCGGGGCGGCAACTCTGTCAGATACTCGGCCACCCGGATGCCGCTTTTCTCAAGCTGCAGCAGCTCCACATGCTCAGCGGACTTGTTTGCGCACAGGATGAGGCCAATGGGCGGGTACTCGGCGGGCTGTTGTTCGTGCGTTTCAAGCCATCGCAGATACAACTCCATCTGTCCTTTGTCCGACGCCTGGAAACGACCGAGCTTCAACTCGATCGCCACCAGTCGGCGCAATCGGCGGTGGTAAAAGAGGAGGTCGAGGTAGTAGTCCTCCCCGTCAATTGTGATTCGCTTCTGGCGGGCGAGAAACGCGAAGTCGCTGCCGAGCTCGGTCAGGAAGCGCTCCAACTCATGCACGATGGCGGCCTCGAGGTCCCGCTCACCATACGTATCCTTCAAACCCAGGAAGTCTAAGAGATACGGGTCCCGGAAAACCAGATCTGGAGTCAGGCGGTCTTCTTCCTGCAGCGCCTTCAGTTCCTGCTTCGCCAACGCAGCCGGTTTCCTGGAAATCGCCGTCCGTTCATAGAACATCCCGGCGATTTTCGCCCGCAACGTCCGTACGCTCCACCGTTCCAGTCGGCACATTTCCGCATAGAACTCTCGCTTTAGGGGATCGGCGATAGGGATCAGTTCCACAAAATGGCTCCATCCCAATTGTCGCGACAGCGCCACAACGACCTTTGGGTTGGAAAATTGCTCTGCAAACCGCACCATCCGGAAGAGAGCGCCCCGGGTAAATCCACGACCGTATTCGCCCATCAATTGTTGCGACAGCGTCGCAACAATCCGCTCGCCATATTCAGCTCGTCCTTGCTGGAGAATGTCCTTGAGGATTCGTTCACCGATCTGCCAATGAAGCAGCACCAGCCCGGCATTGACGGCCTGCGCAACCTGACCCCGCGCTCTTTCAATCAGCGCCCGGACGTCTCCAACGAGCCGTTCAGTCGAGACGGGACTGGATGACCTCATGACCCCTCGCCAGATGGTAGGGATGATGGCGCTGGTAGGATCCAGGGGGGACTGGGACGTGCTAGAACGCTGCGGCATACCCTTGCGGGAGGGTATCGGTGCCGTGGACGAGATAGATCAACCCTTTGGCCCGGGCGGCCTGTTTTCCCAAGCCGTCACGAAGTTGGATCATTTCCACCCATTTCATGTGTTCACCGCCTTTCACCATGAGGTCGCTCACGCCGCGACCTCAACCTCCCGCCACAGGATATCATCGGGTGGAATGGGCTGAGGGCCGGCACGTAGACGGAGTACCCCCCGTCCCGTTCTGGTTCGAGCACGACATGGAATCGTCGAAGCATCTCGTGTCACCTCCTGCCCCCAGTGTACCACGCCCTCGCACAGCCCCATACCCCCTAAAGGGTGCCGGAGCAACTCGCCCGCACAATACAAGCCCCCCGCGAAATTTTTCCTGACCCCCCATGACAAGCACGCCATCCTCTGGTATAGTAGGAGTATGATTGGACAATTCACCGCAGTCTATCTGAAGCGCGGCAAATGGTATCTCGGGTTTGTCGAGGAGATCTCGGGTGTCAACACCCAAGGGCGGACGCTGGCCGAGACCAAGGAGAATCTGAAGGACGCGTTGGTCATGGTGTTGGAGGCCAACCGGACCTTGGCCCATCGGGCCCACGGCCACCGCGCCATCGAAGAACCGATCTCCTAAACCCCTCCACGCGGCGTGTCTCATCAGTGCCCCGGCACACTGAAATCCACGAGTTCCTCGCCAAGAAGATCTTCCGCGACCTCGAAATCCCCGAGCCGTAAGGTCATCCCCAGAGTTCTTTGAAGGTCTTGGCGAGGCCGTTGAGACCGGGGCGGTTCCAATCCTGGCGATCCTGGTTCGCCGCCTCCGTTCCCTTCAAGAGCTGGATCCAGCCGCGGACCGTCTTGGCGTCTTTGGATTCGGGGGCCATCAAGAGGTACTGCTCGTACGCCGCGATCGCCGCGGGGCCGTTCTTGAGGTGGTCGTCGTAGAGGATCCCCAGGTTGTAGTAGGCGCTCGCCAGCGTCGGCTGGAGCTGGATGGCATACTTGAACGCCCGCTCCGCTTCCTGCGTATGCCCCAACTGGGCTTCGAGGACGCCGACCCGGACGTACAGCTTCGCCCAATCCACCACGACGCCGGAGCGGAGCTGCTCGAGCCCCACGCGCTCCTGGCGCGCGGCCTGCTCGGCGCGGTTGATCTGCCGCCGGGCGTCCTCGCGCGTCCGCCGCACCGCGAGCCGCTCGGCCGTCAACCGCTGCTGCCATTCTGTCTCCGCCTGCTCGGCCTGCTCGCGGGTCCGCGCGAGCTCTCTGGCCGCCCGCTCGCGGGTCTGTTCCAAGGCCCGCTGGTTGTCCGCTTCCGCCTGGGCGGCCCGGCGCCGGACCTGCTCGAGGGCCTGTTGGGTTTTGGTCCCGGTGTCCCGCGCCGTTTGGGCCACCTGCCGCAGCTCGTCCGTCAGGGCGGCGAGCTGGGCCGTCGCCGTGTCCAGTCGCCCCTGCACGTCCTTGAGCTCCGTCGTGTGACGCCGCGCGAGCTTCTCGCGCTCTTTGCTCCAGAGGTACTCCGCGTCTCGGCGGGCTTCCCGGCGCTCCCGCTCGTAGCCCATCCGGACCCGCTGGAGGTCCGGCGGTTCCGGGGGGATCGCCGCCATCTGCTGCTGCAGCTCGCTCACCTCGGCCCGCCGCTGCTCGGCCTCCATCCTCCAGCGGGCGGCTTCCTCAAGGGCCTGGGCCACGGAGTTCCCGATGGTGGCCACGTCCTTCCGCAATTCCCCGAGCTCGGCGCGGGCCTTGTTGCGCTCCACCAACAACCGTTTCAGATGGTCCAAGAGCCGGACGCGCTCCTCCTGCAAATCGGCGGCCTGGTTCTCCGCCTGGACGGCGCGGGTCTGGACCTCCTCCAATTGAAACTGCAGGTGGGCGTGCTCCCGTCCCGGCGTCGGCACCGGTTTTTTGACGGTGGAGGGTGGCTGGCCGGCCCCAAACCCGAGCGCCGCCACGACCAGCGCCACGGCCATCTTCCGTGCCGAACGGGCCCTTGCGCTCACTCGGCGAACTCCTTGAACGGTTTGGGCGGCTTGGACGCGCTGGGGGGCGCGACGGGATACTCACCGGTAATGACGTGCGGGGTGAGGAAGACAATGAGCTCCGTTTTGCTCCGCGTGTTGGACTTGAAGCGGAAGAGCGAGCCGAGCACGGGCAGCGAGCCCAGCAACGGGATTTGGTTCGTGGTGAGGGCGACGCGGTTTTTGATGAGCCCGCCCATGACCAGGGTGGTCCCGTCCTTGACCATCACGCTGGTCTCCGCCGTCGAGGTATCCACGACGGGGATCTGGTTCCCCTCCGACGTGGTCACGGTCCGGGCTACCGAGCTGACCTCCGGCTTGACCTTCATGGTGACCATGCCGTCCTCGTTGATCGTCGGGGTGACGTTGAGCTTGATCCCGACGTCAATGAAGTTCACCGACTCCGACTTCGACGACGTGCTGCTCCCGGTGCTGGTGGTCGAGGTGACGTAGACCTCCTTCGTCCCGATGAGGATCGAGGCCTCCTGCCCCTCCAGCGCCGCGATGTGGGGCGTCGAGAGGACGTCGGTCTTGCCGAACTGCTGGAGCGTCTTGATGAGCGTGCCGAGGGAGTCGGTGCCAATGGTGCCGATGGACAACTTGCCGAACGAGGTGACGGCCGACGGCAGGGTGGGTCCAAACGTCAAGCGGTTGAGCCACCGATCCTTGAAGATCTCCGTCCACTCGACGCCGACGTCGAATTGGTCCGTCAGGGTCAATTGGAGAATCTTCGCCTCGATGAACACCTCGCGGGTCGGCCGGTCGAAGGCCTTGATCATCTGCCGGAACTCCGGCATCCGGTGGGGGAGATCGGAGATCACGAGGGTGTTGGTTCTCTTGTCCACGCGCAGCGCTCCGATGCTGGCGGTGAGGGCGGAGGTGATCGCCTCCTTAATGTCGTCCACTTTGTTGTACTTGAGCGCGAACACCTCGCTGACGGTCGGGGCGGGGCGGACCACCGTTTCCAAATCCAGCATTTTGACGGCGGCGGCCATTCGTTCCAAGCGTTCGGGCACGTCCACCAGCAGCAGCGTCCCCGTCCCCTCGTCGGCGATGATCCGGCCGATGGAGCTCTTGACCCCCTCCAGGAGCGCGGCGGCCCGCGGGGCGTTGGCGTATTTGAGGGCGACCGTCCTGACCTGCCGCTGGTCATGGTAGCGGTAGCCGTGCAGCGCCTCGTACTCCTGCTCGCCCATGATGGTGTAAATGCCGCCGCGGGGCTCCAGGGCGAGGTCGTTCGTGAGCAGGACGATGTCCAACGCGTCCCGGATCGTCACGTCTTTCAGGAAGACATTGACCTGGCCGGTCACGCTCTTCGTCGTGACGACGTTCAGGTTCCCTTTCACCGCGAGGTACTTGATGGCGTCCACGATGTCCATCCCCCGCAGGTCGAGGGAGATCGTCTGGTCGAGGGGGGCGGCGACCGACAGATCGGGCCCCGGCGTGGCCTGCGCCACCGTCACCGGCTCCTCCGCCGCCATGGCGATGGACGCCAACAACACGACGCTCGCCACCACCCCCCATGGGGTCAGACCCGATCGGGTCTGACCCCTCTGGACCAGCCTTTTCATAAGGTGACGTGCTCCCCGCTGTCGGTTCTCAAGGTCACGTGGTCCTGAGTGATCTTCTCGACGGTGAACGCCCGAATCTTCTGCCCCTCCGTGAGGAACAAGGTCTGCTTGGCTTTCTGGTCGTCAATCATCGCTTCCGGCTTGGTCCCCCAGGCGATGCCGACGAGCCGGAGCCCCTCCGCGAGCGCCGTCGCCGAGGGCACCGCCGCCGGGCCGTCGGCCGGTGACGACGCCTTGGTCCCGGGCGGGTGGAACACGTCGCGTTTCCGGACGGTGTCCAAGAACTGGTCGAGCTTCGCCTGGGCCGGCGGCTCGGCCACCAACTCCGGGGCGTCGCTGCGGACCGGGCGGTCCGCCGCCAGCTCGCGCGACAGGCGCTTCGGCGTCACGAGGACGTCATACACGAGGGAGCTGGTCAGCAGGGCCAGCAGGATGATGAGCCCCTGATTCGCGCGGCGGATCGGCTGCGTGGACGCGATCCTCTGCAGCCACCGGACCCACATCTCCGGCCCGCCGAGGCGGCCGCCGAGGCGGCTTTTGGCGCCGCCCGGGGAGAGGGCCCCGGCACCGGCGGGGGCCAGCGCTCCGGCCTCCACCGCCTTGAACAATCGCTCCTCGGGGGTCATGCCGTCGGCCATCAGGCGGAGACTCCGACGGGAACGCCGACCGCCGCGTGCAGCGCGGACTCGCGGCGGGCCAGGTCGGTGATGACCTCGCGGTCCACCTGCCGCCGCTCGTACATGACCAGATGCTCGAGGGCGTCGTGCGCGAGCATGGCGATGCGCCGCGGGTAGCCCTGGGTCTGTTCGTAGAGGGCGTGGAGCCCGTCGTCGGTGAAGAGGGGGCGGCGGCCGCGGTAGCCGGCCTGCTGGAGGCGGAACTGGACCATCGCGTGGGTCTGCGGCTCATCCAGCGGGACGAGGTACTGCTTGAGCGCGATCCGGTCCCAGAGATTGCGGATCGCCTCCAGCCGCGGCAGCAATTCCAGCTGGGACATCAGGATCACCTGCAGGAGCTTGTGCTCATTCGTCTCATAGTTGAGGAGGATGCGCAGGAGCTCCAGGGCGCCGTCGGAGAGCTTCTGGGCCTCGTCAATGAGGAGGACCAGCGTCAACCCCTGCTCGCTCGCCCGCCGGAACAGCTCGCCCTCCAACCGGGCCAGCAGTCGAGAAGGCCCCCTCACCTCGTTCCTCTCCCCCGGCAGGGGAGCGGATGAAAGGTGCGGGGGGAGATGGAATGCCTCGAGGAGAGCTTCGAGGAATTCCTGCTCCGACACGTAGGCCGGGTTCAGCAGGACGTGGAACGTCATCGCGGGCTCGTGGGCGAACAGGAGGTAGAGGCGGCGGCTCAGCGTGGTCTTGCCGGTGCCGACGCTGCCGAGGAGGAGACTCAGCCCCCGGCGCAGGCGGATCGCCACGCCGAGGCGGTAGAGGGCGCTTTGATGGCCTGGTGATTGATAGAAAAAGGCGGGGTCGGGGCTCGTTGAAAACGGCTCCCGCTCCAGCCCAAGCAAGCGATAGTAACTCACGGCTGATCCACGGAGCCCATTACGCCCCATTATAGGAAGGGGGCGCTCAAATGCAAGGGGAATTGGCGGGCCAGGCGGGGCGGCAGTCGTCGAGGAGCGCGGTGAGCCAGCCAAGGGGGAACTTCATGCGGATCAGGAGCGGCACGTGCGCCGCGTCATCGGACACCCACAACCACAGCGTCCGGTGATGGAGGTACGCCTCCAGCCACGGCGTCTGCACCTCCACCTCCCACGCCGGGAACACCCCGCGCGGGATCGTCAGCGTTCCCCGCCGATGGACGACGGCCGTCAACGGCCACCGCCGGCCCTGCGCGACAAACTCTCCGGCGAGCGTCTGGCCCTCGGCCACGTCCACCGTGCGCAGGTGGTAGTAGGTGGTCAGGAGGTCGCGGGTGTCCGGCGGGACGGCCAGCGGCTCGGCGTGCCGCGTCGAGACGGCGAGGCCCCGCGCGCGATCGAACGTGATGACCTCGGCCATGCGCGTCGCGCCGTGACGGAGGGTGAATTCGAACCGGACGGGCAATACCGTCTGCGGGTCCACGACGGCCGACAGCGTATCCTCGACGGAGAACAGGGTGCGGGCAAGGCCAGTGGAGCGGGCCGTCGCCGAGAGGGTCAGGGACGAGCGGCCCTCGGCCGGCGCTGGGGCGTCAGCGACGCGCAGCTCGCCGCGCATCACCTCGAGCCCGAGCCAGAGGATCGAGTAGGACAGCGACTCGCCGACGATGAGCCGTCCCGGGCGGGCGGGCGATGCGACAGGCGCCGCGGCGGGCGGGGTGGCCACGGCGGGCGGATGCGGTTGGAATCGGATGGTGCGCGCGCAGCCGGCCAGCCCAACTGCCAGAACGATAACCAAGAGATGCCGGGTGATCACGGAGTCACGGTAAGGATCTGCTGGACCGCCGCCACGACTTCCTCCACCGTGACGGCGTCGAGACAGATGAAACCGATCCGGCACCGATGCGCCAGGCACGGCCGGCAGCCGACGTCGTGATGCAGGACGGCGCTGCGCGGGCCGGTCGGGCCCCAGCGCGTCGGGCTCAACCCCTCGCCCCACCGGCCGAAGACGGCGACGACCGGCGTGCCGGCGGCGCACGCCAGATGCACCGGCCCGCTGTCGTTGGACACCAAGCATTGTGCCCGCTTGAGGAGCCACGGAAGCTCCGCCAGCGTGAAGGGGTGCGGCGGCGCCAGCACCGGGGTGCGGGCCTGCCGCTGGACGTCGCGGGCCAGCGCCTCGTCGCCGGGGCCGACGATGACCGCGACCCGCGACCCGCGCGCCGCCACGGCGTCGGCGACGGCGGCGAACCGCGCCGGCGGCCACCGCTTCGACGGACAGCTGGCGCCCGGGTGCAGGAGGATGAGGCGATCCGACGGGCCGATCCCCGCCGAGGCCAGCCAGGTCGTCACCGGCCCCTGCCCCGCAGACGACCAGGCGATCTCCAGCGTGCGGTCGTCGGCGGGAATGCCGGCCGCGCGCACGAGATCGAGCGTGTAGTCCAGTTCATGGCGCTCGCCGAACCGTTTCTCGTACGGGCGCCGGTCGGTGAGGAGCCAGCCGAGCCGCCGCGCGTAGCCGACGCGCCGCGGGATGCCGGCCAGCCACGTCAGGAGGACGACGCGGGTCGTCGTGTGGAGAATGAGGGCCAGGTCGAATCGCCGCGCGCGCAGCTCGGCCGCCAGGTGCCAGGCGCCGGCCACGCCGCGGTGGCGGCCTTGCTTGTCGAGGACGAACACCTCGTCGAGCGCGGGGTGGCCCTCGACGAGTGCGCGGGTCGCCGGCTGGACGAGCGCGGCGACGTAGCCGCGCGGGTAGGCGGCGCGCACGGCGCGGATCGCCGGCGTCGAGAGGACGAGGTCGCCGATCCGATCGGTCCGGACGATCAATATCCTCATGGGGTCAGACCCCTTTCCCTAGCACGTTTCGGACGGCGGCGAGGACGGCGCGCGCCGGCAGCCACTGCAGGCACTCGTGGCCGTACGGGCAGAGCGCCCGCTCGCACGGCGAGCAGACGAGATCGAGCCGTACCACGGCGTCGCGCGGGCCGGTGGGGCCGTACTTGATCGGGTCGGTCGGCCCGAAGAGGGCCACGACCGGCGTCCCCACCGCGCACGCCAAGTGGAGACACGCGCTGTCGTTGGTGAGGACGAGCGACACCCGCCGGAAGAGCGCGGCCAGTTGGCGCAGGGTCGTGCGGCCGGTCAGATTCACCGGCGCGTACTGCATCGCGGCCGCCACCTGCTCGGCGATCGGCCGGTCCTCGGCGTTGCCGACGAGGAGGACCTGCGCGCCCGGCTCACGCGCCACGGCGTCGGCGACGGCGGCGAAACCCGGCACCGTCCACCGCTTGAGGTGGCTGCGGGCGCCCGGGGCGATCGCCACGACCGGGGCGCCCGACGGCAGGGCCGCCAGCCAGCCGTCCACCGCCCGCTCATCCTCAGGGCCGACGACGACGCGCGGGCCGACCCCTTCGACGGGGACGCCCAGCCGCCGCACGACGTCGAGATGGGTCTGCGCGCGGTGGACGCCGGCGGGCACCCGACGGACGAACGGGCTCCGGCGACGGGCGCCGACGAGCCACGGCAGGAGCGACTGTCGGAGGTCCACGACGAGATCGAAGCGCTCGCGGCGCGACGCCAGGAACAGGCGCCACCAGGCGGCGAGCGAAGCGGTCTTCTCAAACGACCACACCTGCGCGACCCGCGGGTCCCGCTCAAAGAGGGGGACGGCGCGCGGCCCCGCCAGCACGGTGATCGCCGCCGACGGCCAGCGACGGGCCAGCGCGTCGAGCGCCGGCGTCGTCAGGATGGCGTCGCCGATGTTGCTCAGCGAGATCAGCAGGATGCGGGACGGGTCCATCACGCCCTGCCGTTCAAAGGGTCAGACCCGATCGGGTCTGACCCTTTCGGCATTGACATTTTAAATAATAAAGTATATATATTTGCTGAATAGCAAATACTACACATTATGCCTCGACCTCGACGAATCCAGTTTCCCGGCGCGTACTACCACGTGTTCAACCGCGGCGTGGAGAAACGCACGATCGTGCTTGATGAGCGCGACCGTCGAACGTTCCTGCACCTGCTGGGTGAAACCATCCGCCAATTCCATCTTCGTCTCTTTGCCTACTGTTTAATGGACAACCATTATCATTTCTTCTTGCAAACGCCTGAGGCCAATCTGACCACCGCCATGCAGTCCTTCCAAGGATTGTATGCACACTACGTCAATCTACGGTATCAACGGGTTGGATCCCTCTTTCAAGACCGATTCAAGAGCCCGGCCGTAGACGCTGATCTCTATGCACTCGCGCTGGTCCGATACATTCACCACAATCCGCTCGAAGCTGGCATCACAAATACCTTGGATGAGTATCCCTGGTCCAGCTATCCCGTTTATTCTGGGCACATGCCGGCTCAGGACTGGCTCGATACCGCCTGGATCCTGGCGCTGTTTCACGATAACCCGTCGCAGGCCCACAGCGAATTCAGAATCTTTCACGAGAGGCGACGCCCCACGGCCATCCAAGACCTCTTTCATTTCGACCACTAATCAAAAGACTACGCCATCGGGGTCAGACCCGATCGGGTCTGACCCCGATGCGCAATCAAAAGACTATGCCAAAGGGGTCAGACCCGATCGGGTCTGACCCCGACGCGCACATGCGCGCAGCCATGGCTGCAGCGTCTCGACGACCTGCGCCGGCGTGATCTGCCGCAGGCAGAGATTGATCGGGCACCAGAGGCGGTAGCACGGGACCGGGCACCCGATCGAGCCGAACAGGATCCGCACGTGGGGCGCCGGCGGCGGGGCGGTCAGCTCCGGCTTCGTCGGCCCGAAGAGCCCGACGGTGCGGGCGCCGACGGCGGCGGCCAGATGCAGCGGCCCGGAGTCGTTCGAGACGACGGCCGAGACTTCGGTGAACAGCGCGCCGAGCTGGGCGAGGGTCGTCTGGCCGCAGAGGATGACGGGCGGATGGCGCATCCGGCGGGCGATCCCCTCCGCCATCGGCCGGTCGGCGGCGGCGCCGACGAGGACGACCTGCGCCCCGCCCGGCCCGCCCAGCTCGTCGCCGAGGCGGGCGAAGAACGCGGGGGGCCAGCGCTTGAGCGACCAGTTCGCCCCGGTGTGCATCGCCACGATTGGCCGCAGCAAGGTGCCAGAGGGGCCAGGCCCCCCTGGCACTCCCCCGAGGGCGGCCCGCAACAACTGCCGTGCATAACGTCGGTCCTCATCGGAGATCATGAAGTCGTACGCCAGGCCGTCTGACGGGACGCCGGCGGTCGCCAGCAGGTTGAGGAAGACCGCGACCTTGTGCACGGTGTCGGGCGGCGGCGTCGGCACCGCCGTCGTCAGGAGCCACGCCCGTTTCCACGTGGCGTAGCCGACGCGCCGCGGGATGCCGGCCAGCGCCGTGATGAGGGCGCGGGTGAACGAGCGGTGGAACAGGAACGTGGTGTCGAAGCGGTGCGAACGGAGTGTGCGCACGAACCGCCACAGGCCGGCGAGACCGCGGTCGTCGCCGCGCTCGTCGAACGACAGGACGAGATCGAGATGCGGGTTGCCGGCGAGAAGTTCCCGGCAGCGCGGCGGCACGGCGCACGCGAGGAAGGCGTTGGGGTAGCGCCGGCGCAGGGCGCGGATGGCCGGCGTCATGAACAGCGTGTCGCCGAGCCAGTTGACGCCGATGATGAGGATCTTCATCCCTGCACGACCTCGGTATACACCGTTTCCACCTCGCGCGCCACCCGGTCCATCGTGAACCGCTGTTCGTAGCGGGCGCGGCCAGCGAGGCCCATCGCGCGCCGCCGCTCGGCGTCGGCGAGCAGCGACCGCACGGCGCGGGCCAGCGCGTCGGGATCCTGCGGCGGGACGAGCAGACCGGTCACGCCGTCCTCGACGACGTCGGGAATGCCGCCGACACGGGACGCCACGACGGGGCGCTCCATCGCCATCGCCTCGACGATCGCCAGCCCGAACGCTTCCTTGCGCGAGGCGAGGATGAAGACATCCATGAGACGCAACGGAACCGCCGTGGATCGGATGGTTCCCGAGAACACGACGTGTTCCTGCTCGCCCAACGCGTACGCCAGCCGGATGAGCTCCGCCTTGAGGGGGCCGTCACCGACGATGAGCAGGCGGGCCTGCGGCACGGAGGCCCGAAGCTGATGAAAAGCCTGGAGCAGCGTCTCGAGCCCTTTCAGCGGCGCCAAGCGCGCGATCGTCCCGAGCACCGGCCCGCCATGGTTCGGAAGCCCCCACACGATCCGGAACTGTCGGGCATCCTCCTCCAACCGTTGAGGCGCCGGCGGATCCCAGGCGATGCCGTTCATGATCATGGCCACTTTCTTCGACGAGATTCCATAGCGCTCGATCAGGAGACGCTGGACGGCCGGCGACACGGCGATCACCCGGGCGCCCCAGAACGGCAGGGCGCGGCGCCACCAGCGCCAGCGATAAAACCCGTGGGCCGTGGTGACGACCGGCACGCCGGTCAGGCGGCCGGCCAACCCCGCAATGAGGTGCGTCAGGCGGGTCTGCGCATGAAGGATCTCCGGACGGTGCCGGCGGATGAGCCGAATCACGCGCACGAGCATGACCAGGGCTTTCGGATGGAGCGGCGAGCGGGCGTGGAGCGGGATGACGACGTGCGGGATGCCCGCCGCGGTCAACCGCCCGACGAGCGCGCCGCCGCGGGAGACGACCACCGGCTGATGGCCCCGGCGGGCCAAGGCCTCGGCCAGCGTCACGGTGTAGATCGGGATGCCCCCAACCTCCAGGTGGCTTGTCAGGATGAGTACGCGCATACGGCCTCGTAGACACGGTCCACGGTCAGCGCGCGCATGCACTCCATGTGCCCGCGCCCGACCCGGTAGCAAGCCGGGCGGTAGCACGGGGCGCACGGGAGCGGTTGGCGCAGGACCCGCAGTGTGGATGACGGCGGAGCGTGCCGCGCCGGGTCGGTCGAGCCGAAGAGGGCGACGGTCGGCACGCCGAGGGCGGCCGCGATGTGCAGGGGGGCGGTGTCGGCCACGACGAAACAGCGGCAGCGGCCGATCAGCGCGGCCAGTTCCATCAGCGAGGTCCGCCCGACGGCCAGCACCGGCTTGGCCTTCGTCATCCGCGCGATCTGCTGGGCCAGCGCCAGGTCGCGCGGAGACCCGGTCAGCACCGCGCGGATCCGCCGCTGGCTGGCCAGCCGGTCAATGAGCTGGGCCGCGTACTCCGGCGGCCACCGCTTGCTGTGCCACCGCTCGCTGCCGCCGAGATGGATGCCGACGAGCGGGATGCCGTCCGGCACCCAGTGCTGTTCGAGGAGGCGCTGGGCGGCGCGCGCGTCCTCCTCGCTCGGCCAGAGGGCCAGCGACGGGTCGGCGCCGCGGATGCCAAGCATGTCGAGGACGCGGAACTGGTGCTCCACCGGCGGCGTCGGCGCGGCCGGCTCGACGGCGCGGTGCGTCAGCAGCCCGCTCCAGCGGCGGCCGCCGTAGCCGTAGCGCAGCGGGGCGCCGCTCAACACCCCCAGCCAGTGGCTGAGCCGGTTGTTCTGGAAATCCACGACGAGGTCGGCCTGCGCGCGCCGCAGCTGCTCGCCGAGCCGCCACAGGCCCCACGGCGTGCCGTCGCGTGCCCGGTCGAAGACGACCAGCCCGTCGAGGTAGGGGCACCGCTGGAGCAGTTCGCGGCTCTCTCGTCCCACCACGACGGTCAAGTGGGCCTTGGGGAACCGGGCCCGCAGGGCCCTGAGCGACGGGGTGATCAGCACGACGTCGCCGACGGCGCCGAACTTCAGGACGACGATCCGCAGGACGCGCGCCGCCTCGTCGTAGACGGCCAGCGTGCGGTCAATCATCCGCTCGAGCGAGAACTCCTGCTCGATCGTGGCGCGGAACGCGCGGGCGAGGCCGGCGGCAAAGGGGCGGTCTTTCAGGAGACGGACGATGGCGTGCGACAGGGCGGCCGGGTCGTTCGGCGGCACCACGAGCCCCGTCCGGTGATCCTCGAGGACATCCACGACGCCGCCGACGCGGGTGGCGATGACCGGGACCCCGGCGGCCCCCGCCTCGATGACGACGCGGCCGAACCCTTCGTGGTAGGTGGACGGCATCACGAGGAGGTCCGTGGCGGCCAGCAGCGACGGGATGTCATCCCGGCGGCCGACGAAGCTGACGACCTTCTCCAGCCCGAGCTGCTCGACGAGCCGCCGCAGTTCCTGTTCGTACGCCGCCTTCTCCGGCGGCGCGTCGCCGACGACGAGGAGCAGCACCTTCGGCACCAGCTTGACGACGGCGGCCATCGCCTTGAGCAGCGGCGCGTGGCCCTTGATCGGCGTCAGGCGGCCGATGATGCCGATCGTCCACAACGGCCGCGGCGGGTCCTGGGCGATGTCGCGGAACGGGTAGCGGGTGAGGTCCACGCCGCGCGGGATCATCCGGAGCTGCTCCGGCGTGACGCCGAACCGGTCGAGGAGATGCCGCGCCATGGCGTCGGAGACGGCGATCACCGCGCGGCCCCATGTCGCCGGGAAGCTGAACCAGTGCGGCCGGTAGAAGCCGTGGCAGGTCGTCACGAAGACCGGCAGGCGGTCGCGGCCCTCGGTGAGGGCGAGCGCGCGGGCGGCACGGCGCCACGCGAGGTAGCCGATGAGGGCGGGGACGCGGCTGCGGGCGTGGATGACGTCCACGCGCTCATCGAGGATGATCCGTGATACGGCGCGGACCATCGCCCACGCCGCCAGCGGCGATTTGCGGTGGACCGACAGCAACCAGTGGCGGGCGCCGAGCTGCTCCAAGCGAGGGACGAGGGCGCCGCCGTGGGAGATGACGAGGGCCTGGTGGCCGCGCTGAACGAGGGCCTGCGCGACATCGAGCGTGCCGGTCTCGACGCCGCCGACCTCCATCTGCGGCACGATCTGCAGGACCTTCATCGTGTGCGCCACCTGTTGGCGAGAGGCGACCCATCGAGCATCGCTCGGCCCGGCCCAGCGTGCCGGGCCTTCGCTGCGCGAGGATCGCGGAGGATGCGGGGAACCCTGCCCGCAACGCGCGACCTCGAGCTGCTCGATCGGGTCGCCTCTCGCCAGTGGCGCACTGTATATTCCGAGCGAGGGAGTGCGGCGGCGCGGGCGACCTTGATCATGACGCGGCCTTTTTGAGCCACGAGATCATTTTCGTTGTATCCTGCAACAACACCCCAATCCCGGCCAATTCCCTGATCCCTGGTTCGTGGAGACCAGACACCGCGTCCGTGGCGACGGCAATTCTGAAATCTCTCTCGCTGGCTTCATAGATGCTCGTGCGAGGACAGTTGGGGAAATTGCAGCCACAAAACACCAGGGAATTGATTCCACGTTCTCGAAGAAATGACTCGAGGGGAGTGCGATAAAAAGCTCCCCATCGGGGCTTGTGCATGACAAATTCTTGGTCCCCAATCGGCTGGACTTTTCCTTGCAACAACAGGTTCGGATCGAGTCGGACGGTCGTGGCGGGTCTCAATTCAGCAACGAGTTCTGCGCCATCCGTCCCCGGGGTTACGATCGCTTCTCCCGCCTCAATCGCTGCCCGCCGACAAAGGTCCACGTTGGAACCATCGGCGAGGTACAGCCGCACGACATGCACGATGGGTTTCTGAAGTGCTCGAAACGCTTGGAGGAGCCGAACGATCGAAGGAATAATTTGACGCGTCCCTGGGATCTCAGCCGGCGCACCGGCCAGCGTGAAGTCGTTTTGGACGTCAATCGTGATGAGGGCCGCTGACGTCGGGATGGGTGTTGTGTACAGGTTCATGCGGCCGCTCCACTATCTGGATCGGGGATGTTTCGATGCGGATCACGACCTGCGGGGCGGGCGGAGCCCAGATCCCGGCACCCGGCGCGCGGACTCGCCGAGCCAGGGGCCCCCGCGAGTGGGGTGTTCCTCGACGGGACTCGCGGAGGCCGAGCGGGCATGGTGTCCCGAGCATGAGCGAGGGACGAGCGAGGCCGAGCGGTAGGGCCGATTTCCCCGCTGGGGAAATCGAGCCCGTCCCGGAGAGGGACACCCCCGAAGCAGGGGATGGCGCGGCGGACGGCCAGGCCCCGGCGCGCGCGCATCATAGCCATTTGGCGAGGCGCGCGAGGAGATGCGCGCGGTCGTCCACGGGCGCGACGGCGTGGGTCTCGCGCACGGCGGCGATGAGTTGCGTCCCGAGCTGCGCCGGCGGCACCACCGCCAAGCGCCCTGACGCCGTCAGCGCCGAGAGGAACCGCCGCGCCTTCGGTCGCGGCCATCGCGCCTGCGGCTCGAACACCAGCACCGGCTTGTCCGACGCCGCCGCCTCGGAGACCATGGACATGGACTCGCCCGAGACGACGACGGCCGCCGCCATCCCGAGGATCGCCGGCACGACGCCGTCGGCCGGATCGCGGCGCGCGATCACCAGGACCGGGCACCGCGGATGGCCGGCCAGCCGTTGCTCGAGCCACTGCTCGACGGCCGGCGACGTCCGCCGGGACGTCGTCACGACCAGCTCGGCGTCGAGCGCCTCGGCGGCGGCCAACGCCTGCTCGACGACAGCCGCCACCAGCGGCATCGGCAGCCGCACGCCGCGGCTGTCGCCGCCGAGCAGGAGGCCCAGCTGTACGGCGCGGCGCAGCGGCCAGCGCGGGCGATGCCGGGCGGCCTGCTCGGCCATGCGCGCCGAGGAGACCGTGTGCAGCGCGCCGTGCGTCACGACGGTGCGCGCGTCCTCGACGGCGCGGTCGTGCCGCGGGATGACGCGCAGGGCGAAGCGCCGGCCCAGCGGCCACGGCGGCCGCATCACGTGCACGGCGCGGGCGTTCCGGCTCCGGCTCCAGACGAGATTGACGACGCCGGCCGCCGCTCCGCACGACACCACGTGGGTGGCCCAGGTGGACTCGAGCGCGTGGGCGCTCGACGACACCAGCGCCCACCGCAGCCAGCGCCGCGGCGACCCCCACGCCGTCGCCCCGCACGCCGCCGCGAGCGTCAAGACGCCCCGCCGCCACGATGAGCGGTAGCGCACCTCGACCAGCTCGCGCCGCATGAACGGCCCCGCGGCGTCGCGCAGACGGGCGTCAGCGCCCACTCGGGTTTCCCACGCCTGCTGAACCAGCTCGGCCACCGCCGCCGCCTGCGTGCGATGCCCCGGCTTGCCGTCGCTCAGCGCGACGACCGCCTGGTGCGGGCTCGACTTCCACCGGCGGTGCGGCCACAGCCATTGCTCCGGCGCGCGGCGCACGTACCGCTCGAGGATCTCGAGATAGGCGGCGACGGTCGCCTGCACGTCGCGCGCCAGGTCGCCGAGCAACGGCGCCTCCAGCGGCGGCTCAATGTGGATGGTGTGGTGCGGGCCGCGGCCGCGGATGATGAAGACCGGGACGATCGCGGCGCCGAGCCGCCGGGCCAGCGTGATCGGCCCGTCCGCCGTCGAGGCCAGCCGCCCGAAGAACGGGGCGAGGACGCCGCGCCGGCCGGCATCCTGATCCATCAACACGCCGACGAGCCCGCCGCCGCGCAGGCGCTGGACCATCGCGCGCGCGGCCATCCCCCTGCTGATCACGCGGCAGCCCTTGGATTCCCGATAGTCGTTGAGGAGGCGGTTGAGCCGCGGCAAGCCCTGCGGGCGGGCCAGCACGCTGACCGGATACCCTCGGAGCCCGGCGCTGAGATTGATCAGCTCCCAGTTGCCGAAGTGGCCGGTGACGATGACGACGCCGCGGCCCTGGGCCATCGCCTGGTCGAGATGCGGCAGGCCCTCGACGGTCACCCAGCGGCGCAGATATGGCTCGTCCACCGACGGCGTCAGCAGCATCTCGACGAACGACATCCCGATCGTCTCGAAGACGCCGCGGCAGATCCGCTCCAGCGCCTCGGGCGAGCGCTCGTCGCGGAACGCCGCCGTGAGGTTGCCGAGGCAGATGGCGCGCCGCTTCGGCTGCGCCCAGTAGGCGAAGCGCCCCAGCCCGCGGCCGCACGCCGCCGCCCACGGGACCGGCAGCCAGCGGACGAGCCGGCCGACGCCCCTAACGGCCGCGTAGAAACAATATTCGCTGAAGAAGCTCGGCTTCACCGGCCATCTCCATCGTCACCCGCACCACCGCGACCCGGACGCCGCCCCACGCCACCGTCGTCGGGAACCGGACCGCGTCTTTCAGTGTCGTCACCACCCACGCCGCCCCTTCGCGCCGGCCTGCCTCGGCCAGCGCGGTCAGTTCCTCGGTCTGATACGGATGATGATCCAGGAATCGGCGCGTGAGCACCGGCTCCACCCCGAGCGTCTGCACCAGCCGCTCGAACGACGCCGGGTCGGCGATCCCTGAGAGCACCGCGGCCCGCGCCCCGCGCAGTGCCGCCAGCGGCTGCGGTGTCCCCGACGGCCACTCGGTGAACGCCGTCGGCCGGTAGCGCGCCGTCGTCACCCACGCTGCCGGCTGCAGCGCCCGGACGCGCGCGACGACCGGCGCCGGATCGGCCGCGTCGCTCTTGGTGATCACGACGACGCCGGCGCGGCGCAGGGCGCCGACCGGCTCCCGCAGCGAGCCGCGCGGCAACAAATGGCCGTTGCCGAACGGGGCGGCGGCATCCAACAGCACGATGTCGAGATCGCGGTGCAGCCGCCAGTGCTGGAACCCATCGTCGAGCAGGAGCAGGTCGGCCCCGCCGGCGATCGCCGCCCGGCCGCCGGCCGCGCGGTCGGCCCCGACGATGACCGGCACATTGGGGGCCAGCATTCGCAGCACGGTCGGTTCATCACCGCCGTAGCCGCGCAGGAGGATCGCCGGCCGCGCGCCGCGGAGCTGCAGCGCCCGCGCCAGGTGCGCGGTCAGCGGCGTCTTGCCGGTGCCGCCCCACGTCAAGTTCCCGACGCTCACGACGGGGCGCGGCAGCCGGCACGGCCGCCGGAGCCGCGTGTCGTAGAGCCCGCGCGCCGCGCGGACCCCGAGTCCGTACCCCCACGAGAGCGCCTGCAGGCCAGCGCGCATCGCCGAGCCGCCGAGGCCAGGCCGCGGCTCGGTGATCAACCGGTAGCCCCACGTCTTGAGGTCAGGCATCGCCGGCCAAGAGCACGTCCCCAAATTCGGCGCAGAGCCGCTCCACCGTCCGAGCCGTCGCCCCCGCCTGGGCCGCCACCGCCGCGCGGGCTTGCTCACCGGCCTGCCGCCGGCGGTCCGGATGGGCCAGCCACTGCCGGACCTGGGCGGCCAACGCCTCCGTCGTCTCGACGACCCGCAGCCCACCGGCCGCCTGCAGCAGCTCGACGAGTGACTGGAAATTGCCGGTGTGCGGCCCGGTCACCACTGGCTTGGCCCACTGCGCCGGCTCGAGCACGTTGTGCCCGCCGTGCGGCACGAGACTGCCGCCGACGAAGACGAGGTCGGCCAGCGCGTAGAGTTGCGAGAGCTCGCCCAACGTATCCAGGATGATGACCTCCGGCGCCCCGGCCGGCGCCGGGGTCGGCGCGGGCGGCTGTGCCCGAAGGAAATCCCCGAGGGACGACCGGCGACGAGGCGTGGCCCCGGCCTGCCGGACCGCCTGCTCGACGTCCAGCACCCGCTCCGGGTGGCGCGGCGCCAGCAGCAGGCGCAGGGACGGATGGTCCACGCGGACCTGCCGCCACGCGCTCAGCACGACCGCCTCCTCGCCCGGGTGCGTGCTGCCGGCCACCCAGAGCGGCGCCGTCCCGTTCACCCCGAGCTGCGCCCGCAGCGCCTCCACCTGCCCGGCCGCCGGAGGCGGCGGGACGATGTCGGCCTTTAGATTTCCCAGGGTGTGGACGCGCGCCGGCGGCACGCCGATCGCGACCACCCGCTCCGCGTCGGTCGCGGTCTGCATCGCCCAGACGTGGACCTGTGCCAGCGCCGGGGCGAGCCAGCGGCGCGCCGCCCGGTACCGCGGGAACGAGCGCGCGGAGATCCGGCCGTTGACGACGGCGATCGGGACGCCGGCGGCCCCCAACCGCAGCAGGAGATTCGGCCAGAGCTCCGTCTCCAATCCGAGGAACGCGCAGGGGCGGATCGCCGCGATCGCCCGCCGCACGCACGGCGTCAGATCCCACGGAACGTATAGGACGGTGACGTCCGACGGCAGCCGCTGGCCAGCGGGCCGTGGTGCAGCGGCTTCCGCTCGCTGCAGCCGCTCACGGGCCAACCGCTGGCCGGTCGGCGTCGTCGTGGAGAGGACCCAGCGCCGGCCCGGGCAGCGGGCCCGAAGGGCCTCGAGCAACGGCAACGCGGCGAGCACCTCCCCGACGCTGACGGCGTGCAGCCAGACCGGCCGGCCCGGCCGGGCCAGCGCCGCCTGCAGTTCCGGCGAGTAGCGGCCGAACCGCTGGGCCAGCCCCGGATGCCCCGGGCGCTTGACCAGCGCGTAGTACGGCAGCCAGACGACGCTCGTCACGGCGAGCGCCGCATCGTAGAGCCACCACCATGGAGGGACCGTCGTCGTCATGCGCGCGGGTGCGTTTTCTCGTACACCGACTTCATCCGCTCGGTGCTGACGTGGGTGTAGATCTGCGTCGTGGACAAGCTCGCATGCCCGAGCAGCTCCTGCACCGAGCGGAGATCGGCGCCGCGGTCCAGCAGATGCGTCGCGAACGAGTGGCGCAGGGTGTGCGGCGAGACGCGCTCCTGGATGGCGACCTGCCGGAGATATTTGATCAGGATCCGCCGCACGCTGCGGTCGGTCAGCCGCCCGCCGGCCAGATTCAGGAACACCGGGCTGGCCGGATGCGCCGCGTCGCCGCGGCCCTCAACGTAGCGATGGATGGCCCGCACCGCCGGCGCGCCGATCGGCACGAGCCGCTCCTTCTTCCCCTTCCCCGCCACCTTCGCGACCCCGCCGAGCAGGTCCACGTCCTGCAACCGCAGGCCGACCAGCTCGCTGACGCGGATCCCGGTCGAGTAGAGGAGCTCCAGGATCGCCCGGTCGCGCCGGCTGGCCGTGTCGTGCCCGGCCGGCGCCTCGAGGAGCTTCGTGACGTCCGGCAAGCCGAGGAAGGTCGGGAGCTTGCGGTCGCGCTTCGGCGCCGTCAGGGTCGCCGCCGGGTTGACGGCCAGATGGCCCTCGCGGCAGAGGAAGCGGAAGAAGCTGCGGATCGCCGCGATGCGCCGGGCGATCGAGCTTTTCGCGCCCCCGCGGCTGCGCTGGTCCGCGACGTACCGCCGGAGCGCGACGAGGTCGACGCGCGTCCAATCGATGGCGGCCAGAAACCGTTGGAGGCCGACGAGATCGTGCGTGTAGTTGACGAGGGTATGCGGGGAGGCGTTGCGCTCGACCTTCAGGTAGGTCAGGAACTTGTCCAGGTAGCGGTCCACGACCGGCGACTCATCCCGTCGTCGGCGGGACCGGCGGCTGCAGCGTCCGCTGGACATGCTTGCAGGCGGGCCACTGGCTGCACCCGAA
>Ga0209515_10003270_pt1 | contig 23565 bp, 16 predicted proteins | sample Subgroupgradi54m_FD_187454 | JGI IMG/M metagenome (GOLD analysis project Ga0209515, IMG submission 187454) | Subsurface groundwater microbial communities from S. Glens Falls, New York, USA - GMW60B uncontaminated upgradient, 5.4 m (SPAdes)... ... | reverse complement strand
AGCTCGCCGCTCTCGCTGGCGACGAGCATGGTGCTGGCGCCGCCCAGCCAGGTGACGCGGGCGGCCAGCACGAGCGGCTTCCACGCGCCGCCCTGCAGCACCTGCACGCTGCCGTCGTCGAGCAGCGCGGCGGCGTGCGTGGTGTCGACCACGCACAGCGAGGCGAGCGCGGCCGTGCCGCCGACCCGACGCAGCTCGCGCCACTTCTTGCCGTCGTGCACGAAGACGCGCCGGCCGCTGGCGAAGGCGGGCGCAGCGCAGGTGGCCAGGCGCGCCGCGCCCGTCCGTCGCACCGGCACGGCGCCCCAGGTGACGCCGCTGAAGCGAAACGCGGGCGGCGTGGCACCGCTGGCCCACAGGCCGGCGGCCGCGAAGGAGCGCGCCTGCACGAGCGGCGTGCCCACGCCACCGGCTGACAGGAGGACCCAGCCGGTGCCATCCGCGCCGCGCGCGAGCACGCGCCCCGAGCTGGTCACCAGGCGCGCGTCGGTCGGCGACGTGCCGCCCAGCCCGATCACGACGTCGACGCCGGCGACGACGCTGCGCTCGACGCCCGGGCGCGACGGGACCTCGGCTTCCTCGCTGGGCTCGCCGTCCTGCGCGCGTGCGGCCGTGGCCAGCTCGAGCACGACGACCACTGCCACGAGCCAGGACCTGTCGCGCACCCACGAGCACGATATTGAACGCGACGATGGCGCGCAATCGGTTAGTATGTCCGCTACATGCGTCGCCGGAGAGTCGTGTGCATGGCCCTGCTCCTGGCGGCGGTGGCGGGCGGCTGTGCGGGCGCCCAGGGCGGCGACATCGACGGCGGCGCGGGCGTGATCGACTCGGGCGGCGACGTCGACGTCAACACCGGCCCCGACGCGCCGATTGCGCCCGAGATCTGCGACGGCCGCGACAACGACGGCGACCAGTTCATCGACGAGGGCACGCCCGAGGAGCTGTGCGGCATGATCGACCACGGCACGCCGCGCTGCAATGGCCTGGCCGGCTGCGCCGTCGACGCGTGCAGCACCGGCTTCGCCGACGTCGACGGCAACTTTGCCAACGGCTGCGAGTGCGCCGAGGAGGCGGGCGAGCTCGGTTCGACGGTGTGCGAGGAAGGCACCAACCTGGGCGACCTGCCCGACAGCAACACCGAGATGGTCGTCACCGGCAACCTGGTGCCGCTCGGCGACGTCGACTTCATCCGCTTCCGCGCCGTCGACACGCCCGACGACGCCTGCGACAAGTTCCACGTGCGCGCGAAGTTCCTCGACAACCCGGGCGACGAGTTCCTCTTCGAGGTCACGCGCGGCGGCTGCGGCGGCACCACCATCTGCCCCAGCCCCGGCTCGACCGACATGCAGTGGTACACGAACTACACCAACGGCGCGTCACCGCCGAGCGGTCAGTGCCCGTGCACGCCGGCGAGCGCGCCCAGCGCGACGGTCAACACGTGCCTCGATGACACGGCCGAGTTCGTGGTCAAGGTCGTGCGCGCGCCCGGCAAGCCGGTCAGCTGCAACAGCTACAAGCTGGAGATCTCGAGCGGGAAGTACGCGGCGCCGTAGCGGGCGTTCATCTCTGCTCTGCCTACCCGTCAGAGGCGCGAGCGTACTGTCGCGGCGCGGGTGCGGATGGCGGGATCGGAGTGGGTCTCTTCGAGGAAGCGGAGCTGGCCCTGCAGCGTGCGCGCGCGGCGAGGTTTCTCGCGCGCGAGCAGCGCTTCGATGGCGGTCAGCGCCGTGGCGACCTGCTCGTCGTCCTTGTGCGAGAGCGCCTTGGTGAGCACCTCGAAGTCGTCGGGCAGCTTGGGATAGCGGGCCAGGAAGGCGTCGATGGCGCGTGTGATCACGTCGCGGCCCTCCGACTCCTTGATGCGCGCCAGCAGCTTCATGCGGTTCTCTCGATCGGCGACCGCGGCGACGGCGGCGGGATCGGGCGCAGGCGGCGCGGCGGACGCGACCGGCTCGGCGGCAGCAGCGGCCGGGGTGGCCGGCTCGGGCGGCGGCTGCGGCACGGGAGCAGGGCGGGGCGCGCGTGGCTCCTCCGGACGCGCCAGTGTCTTGGCCAGCTCGGCCAGCGTGCCCGACTCGAAGGCGCGCTCGAGCGCGGCGCGGTAGCTCTTCTGCGCCGGCGACGCGGCGGAGCTGGGACGTGCGCTGTCGCGGTCACCACCGCGGCCTTTTCCACGCATCTGGTCGATTTCGCGCCACGACTTCTTGGCGCGAGGACGGTCACGATCGTCTGCCATTTTGGGAATTCCTTGCAGTCTATCACGGCGTGCGGCGCGGTTGCGGAGCCCGCCTGGCGTGCGCCGGCGCGCTACTTCTTGCCCTTGCAGGCCTCGGCTTGCTTGTCATCGGCCGCTGCAATCATGCAGTCGACCGATGCCTTGCTCGACGAAGCCTGGCACTTTCGCACCGCCGCCGCCACCTGCGCCGGCTCGACGTTGATCTTGTAGATCTTGTTGATGTTCTCGACCGCCTTCTGACAGTCAGCCTGCTTGGGCTTGTCGCAGGCGGTGGCTGAGCTGGCGGCGATCAAGAGGAGCAGAGAAAGGACCCGGGTGCGCATGGGCGGGCATAATACCAGTCCACCGTCGCCGTCCACGATCGATCGTCACGCCTTCGCGACTTCCACGTCAGCAGCTGCCGATGCGCTCACCAGTCGACCACGGCCTCGGCCCGTTCGAGATCCTGGGTGGTGTCGATCTCGCGCCAGCGGCCGTGGATATCGACCGAGCGGAAGGTCTCACCCGCGCCGATGAGGTGCTCGAACAGATCGGTGAGGTAAGCGCCGCGCCAGGTGTTGCGTCCGAACGGGTCGGTCTCGCGGCCGGAGTAGGACACGGCCAGGCGGTCGTACGCCGCGGCCAGCCGGGCCGCGCCCGCGCGTGACAGCTTGGCCAGGCCGATGAACTCGCCGTACGCCCGCTCCACCGGCACCGAGCGCTTGCCCACCGCGTCGATGCGTCCGCTCGCGTCGACCGAGCAGACCTCGGCCTCGGGCAGCGGGTGCTGCGTGCGACCCTCGTAGATCTCCTTGAAGTCGCGGTCGACGACGAGCGAGAAGTCATCCTCTGCCGCCGCCAGCGCGCCGACCACGTCGTGGGCGAACACGATGTCGGCGTAGGTCACGTAGAGCGGCTCGTCGAGCTGGGCGCCCGCCTTGAACATGGACTGCAGGATGTTGTTGCTGGCGAACTCGGCGTTCTCGACGAAGCTCACGCCCGCGCCCAGCTCGCCCTTGCGCTGCTCGAGCACCTCGGCCTTGTAGCCGCGCACGATGACGAAGCGCTCCACGCCGTGGGCGCGAAAGGCGTCCAGCTGGCGCGCCAGCATGGGCCGGCCGCGCACCGGCACCAGACACTTGGGCATCTCGTCGGTGTACGGGTGCAGACGCCGACCCATGCCGGCGGCGATGATGAGGGCCTTCGTGGGCCTGTCCTCGTTCTTCGACATCGTCGCCAGCCATACCACAGGAGGCGTCAGCGCGGCGCGAAGCGGCCCAGCTTGACCAGGATCTGCAGCGTCGACCTGGCCGCGTACAGGGCGTTCACGCCCGCGTAGGCCCAGAAGTACACGTCCAGCCGCCCGGGCGGGATGAGCGCCACGATCAGGATGTACGACGGGTAGTGCACGACCACGCGCGCCGCAGCTTCCAGGCCGTTCAGCACCATGCCGATGGGGCCGCGCCGTCCGCCCGTCTGCGCCGGCTGGCCGTCCTCGGTCACCGGCGCGGCGCCGTACTCGGCGCGACGCATGAACGTGGTCAGACACAGGCCGGTGCCCAGGCAGGCCATGCCGGCCAGGCCGACCAGCAGGTAGCGCACCGCCGCGTGTGGATCGCTCTCGAAGCGCCACAGCCGCACCGTGACCGCGCCGAAGACGAAGAACGCCTTGATCTCGTCCATCAGGAAGTCGAGATGGTGCCCGATGGTCGACGCGGTCTTGCGGATGCGCGCCAGCTGGCCGTCGACGCAGTCGAAGATGAAGGAGATCTCGAACACCAGCGCGGCCGCGATGGCGCCCCACCAGCCGGGCAGCACGATGAACATCGCCGCCGACACGAAGGCGAGAAATGTGGCGAAGAATGTCACCTGGTTGGGCGTCACGCGGGTGGACTGCAGCGCGTAGACGACGATGGCGGCGGGCGGCCTGCAGACCCACTCGGTCCACAGGTTGATGTCCTTCTTCTTCTTGGAGGATCGATAGATCTGCGCGATTTCGCTAACCAAAGCCATACGAATTGCACACTAGCCCACGCGACTATTCGGGCGCAAATGTCCCTGCCGTAACTCACAGCACCCAACAGACGATCGACTCCCGGATCGCACTTGATCACCGGGGTGCCGCGGCATACGGTCCGTTCGCTGAATCTTCACCCAGCCGAGAAAATTCCACTCTCGAAACCCCGGTGACGGGCCTTTAGAAGGACGATCCGATGGCCGAGCCCAAGATCCCCGCAGGACTCATTGAACGTATTCGCGCCGGACGCGCTGCCCTCATCGTGGGCGGCTCGATCGGCACCCTCGCTGGCCTCCCGTCGTGGAAGAAGGTGCTCGAGCGCCTCCGCGACGAGCTGGAGAAGCGCAAGCAGCCCGGCGACAAGGAGCTGGTCGACGACGTGAGCGGCCTGCTCAAGAAGGGGCGGCTGACCAGCGCCGCCGGCTTCCTGGCCCGCACGCTGGGCGGCCCCGCCTGCGATGCCATCCTGGCCGAGCAGTGGAAGTCGCCCGACATCTTGCCCGACGCGGTCAAGGTGTTCGGCCGCATCCCCGCCAAGGCCATCTGGACCACCTTCCCGGGTGATCTGATCGAGCGCGCGGTCGGCGAGGGCTCGCCCATCGAGTGGCCGGTGGCGCGCGTGGTCACCTACGCCGAGGCCGGCGAGCTCGACACGCGCAAGCGCTACGTGCTCAAGGCCCTGGGCGATCTGAGCAACCACTCCTTCGTCGTGGTGCCCACGTCGGTGCGCCGGGCGCTGGCCAACGCGGCCGCCTTCCGCGGCATCCTGCAGGACCTCTATCGTGACGGCGCGCTGGTCTTCGTCGGCTTCCGCCACGGCGATCCCGACCTGCACGCCATGCTCGACCGCGTCTTCGGTGGCTTCGAGCCGCCCACGTCGGAGCACTACTTCGTCTCCGCCGGCCTCGGGCCCGTGGACACCGAGGAGCTGCACGCCGAGCACCACATGTCGGTCATCCCGCTCGACGGTCAGGGCGGCGACGAGAAGTCGATCGAGTCGCTGGTCGCCTTCCTGAACCGCCTGGCCGACGAGTGCGACAAGGCCGGCCTGTCGCTCGCCATCACCCGTCCCGCCGACGACGATCTCGAGTCGTGGCTGGGCCGCCTGGGCGACGACGCCAGCGACGAGGAAGCCCTCGCCGCGGTCGACGCCATCGAGGCGCACGCGCGCCAGCACGGGCCGGCCGATCGCCTCATCGAGGTGCTCATGGGCCGGGTCGAGGTCGAGCACGCCGCGCCGCGCCGCGCCGCCATCTTGCGCGACGTCGCGCGCGCCTTCGAGCAGGACGTGGGCGACCTGCCGCGCGCGTTCACCGCGCTGACCGCGGCGCTGCGCGAGGATCCCTCCGACGAGGACGCCATCGTGCAGGCCGAGCGCCTGGCCGCCGAGACCGACAGCTTCGGCGAGCTGGTCTCCGACCTGTCCGAGATCGTGCCCCAGATCGCCGACAAGAAGGTCGCCGCCGCGCACTGGGCGCGCATGGGCCGCTGGTACCACGAGAAGCTGCGCCACGACGACTACGCCATCGCGTCCTTGCGCGAGGCCTTCAAGCTCGACCCCGCGCGCATCGACGCGCGCGAGCGCCTCGAAGAGCTGTACCGCAAGCACCTGCGCTGGGGCGACCTGGCCGAGGAGCTGGCCGCGCACGCCGAGCTGGAGACCGACGCGAACAAGCGCGTCGACGTGCTGCTGGCGCTCGGCGATCTGTACGAGACCCAGCTGGCCTCGACGCCCAAGGCCATCGAGGCCTACGAGCGGGTCATCTCGGGTGACCTCACCAACGAGGACGCTCTGGCCGCGCTCGAGCGGCTGTACCGCCGGGGCGAGCGCTGGGGCAACCTCGCGCGCGTGCTGGAGAAGCGCGCCGAGCTGTTCGACACGTCAGAGCCGGGTCGCGCCGCCAGCTACCGCAAGGAGCTGGCCTCGTTGCGCTCGGAGAAGCTGGGCGACGTCGAGGGCGCCATCGGCCGCTACGAGAAGGCCCTGGCCAGCGACGAGAAGGACGTCGAGGCGCTGCGCGCGCTGGAGAAGCTGTACGAGAAGGTCGGGCGCGGCGACGACTACCAGCGCGTGCTCGAGCGTCTGGCCGAGCTGGCGCCCGAGGGCGAGCGCGCGTCCATGTGGCGCCGCCTGGCCGCCGAGGTCGAGGACCGCGAGGGCGGCGCCGAGCGCGCCATCCGTTACTACGAGAACGTGCTCGCGCTCGAGCCGGGCGCCATCGACGCCTACCGCTCGCTCGAGCGCTTGTACCGCTCGACCCAGCACTGGGACCAGGTGGTCAAGCTGTACGAGCGGCACATCGCCGCGGTGACCACGCCGGCGCAGCGGGTCGAGCTGTGGGCCGCGCTGGGCAAGCTGCACGAGCAGGAGCTGGCCGATCCGCACCGCGCCATCGAGGCGCACACCAACGCGCTCGACCTGGCCTCGGATCATCGCGAGTCGCTGACCGCGCTGGCGCGGCTGCTCCGCCGCGTCGAAGCCTGGGATCGCGCGGTCGAGATCCTGGTCAAGCACGCCGAGCTGGAAGGCGTGCGCGGCGCCGACAAGTGGCACGAGGCCGGCCAGCTGCTGGCGTCCAAGCTGCACGATCCGGTGGCCGCCGAGCACCGCTACGAGAAGGCGCTCGAGCTCGACCCCAGCCACCTGCCCGCGATGCTGTCGCTCACCGAGCTGTACCGCAAGCGCCAGGACTGGGCGCACGCCGCGGGCATGATGCTCGACGCCGCGCAGCACTCGCAGAACCGGCTCGAGCGCATCAAGCTGGTCTTCGGCGCCGCGCTCCTGCACGAGGATCACCTGGATCAGCCGGACAAGGCGGCCGAGCTGTACGCCCGCGTGCTCTCGCTCGATCCCGAGCATGTCGACGCGGGCGCGCGCGTGGCCGAGCACTGGGTCAACGCCGGCCGCTGGGCCGAGGCCGAGCCGGTGCTCGAGATGCTGGCGCGCAAGGCCGATCCCGAGGACAAGGTCGAGCGCGGCCGCCGCGAGGCGCTCTACGGACGCGCGCTCAAGGAGCTGGGCCAGGCCGACAAGGCGGCCCGCCGTCTGCGCGCCGCGGTCGAGCTCGATCCCGACTCGCTCGAGGCCGCCGAGGGCCTGGCCGCGCTGCTCTACGACAAGCAGGAGTGGGTCGAGGCCGACAAGCGCTACCGCGAGGTGCTGGCGCGCCATCGTCCCGCCCTGGCCGAGAGCCAGGTGGTCGAGATCTGGCACCGGCTGGGCGTCATCGCGCGCAACCGCTCCGACGTCAAGGCGGCCGAGGACGCGTTCCGGCGCGCGCTCGAGCGCGACCCGGGTCACCGCGCCTCGCTCACCCACGTGATCGAGCTGGCCTCGGCGCGCGGCGACTGGAAGATGGTCGTCGACGCCCGGCGCAGCGAGATGGAAGGCGTCTCGGAGGAGGATCGCTTCCGCCTGCTGGAGGAGATCGGCGATCTCTACGCACAGAAGCTCGAAGATCCCGTGACCGCGCTGGGCGCCTACCTCGAGGCGCTCAAGATCAAGCCGCGCAGCCACTCGCTCCTGCACAAGTCGCTCGAGATCTACACCGAGCAGAAGCAGTGGCGCCGCGCCGTCGAGACCCTGCTCAAGCTGGCCGAGCAGGAGAAGGACGCCGCGCGTCGTGCCAAGTACTACTACACCGCCGCGGTCATCTCGCGCGACGAGATGAAGGAAGCCGAGGAGGCGGTCGAGCACTTCTCGCACGCGCTCGACGACGCGCCGTCCATCCCCAAGGCCTTCGAGGCGGTGGAGAAGATCCTGGGCGAGCGCGGCGACTGGAAGGGCCTGGTGCGCGCCTACCGCAAGATGATCAAGCGGCTGGGCGACTCGGCCTCCGACGTGCAGTTGCTGCAGCTGTGGTCGCGCCTGGGCGACATCGCGAGCGAGAAGATGGGCGACAGCGAGAGCGCCATCGCCGCCTACGAGGTCGCGGCCAGCTTCGAGCCGACCAACGTGCAGCGGCGCGAGCAGCTGGCCAAGCTGTACCTGCAGGGCGGTACCGACAGCAAGGAGCGCGTCGACAAGGCGGTCATCGCGCTGCAGTTCCTCTTGCAGCGCTTCCCCGATCGGCTCGACCTGTACAAGACGCTGTCGCGCCTGTACGTGGACACCGGCCAGGTCGACAAGGCCTACTGCCTGTCGGCGGCGCTGGTCGTGCTCGGCCAGGCTTCCGAGGAGGAGAAGGCGCGCTACGAGGCCATGCGGCCGCGCACCCTGGCGCCCGCCAAGCGTCGCCTCACCGAGGAGCTGTGGCAGAAGGCCATCCTGCACCCGCGCGAGGATCGCGCCTTGAACGGCGTGTTCGGCGCGCTCATGGCCTCCCTGGCCGCGACCACCGCGCAGCCGCACTCGGCGCTCGATCTCAACGCCCGCGACAGGGCCGACGTCGAGAAGGACGGACGCATGGTCGCCAAGGTGTTCCGCTACGCGGCGCAGGTGCTGGGCATCCAGCCCACGCCCGAGCTGTACCTGCGGCCCGAGACCAAGGACGGCATCCGTGCCGCCAACGTGGCCGAGAAGGGCGTCCTGACCCCCGCGGTGCTCATCGGTGAGCCCTACGTGACCGCCGGCTCGGGCCCGCGCGCCAAGAACGAGCGCGAGGTCGCCTTCGACGTGGCCAAGAAGCTGTCCTTCTTCCGCCCCGAGCGCTACGTCTACTACGCGCTGCCCACGCTGCCCAAGCTGGAGGCGGCGTTCTCGGCCGCGCTGGCGGCCACCGGCACGTCGCAGAAGACCAGCCGTAACGAGGAGGCGGAGAAGCTGGCCAAGCACATCCGCTCGACCGTGCCGGCGTCGATGCTCGAGCAGATCGCCGTGCTGGCGCGCAAGATCGCGTCGCGCGAGGGCGATGGCCTGGTCACCAGCTGGGTGACCGCGACCGACCTGACCGCCAACCGCGTCGGTCTCATCCTCGCCGACGACCTGGAGACGGCCGCGCGCTGCGTGGCCACCGAGCAGGGCGCGGTGTCGACCCTGACCGCCAAGGATCGTCTGCGCGACCTGCTCGCCTACGCCTGCTCGGAGGAGTACTTCGCGGTGCGCCGCCACCTCGGCCAGGACGTCACGGCCGGGCCGCAAGGTGGTGCGTCGTGAGGTCGAGCCTGGCTGCAGCGCTCATGGCTGCTGTCACTGCCGCTGCCGCGCTCGTCGGCGGCTGCGGCGGCGGCTCGGAGTGCGGCAACGGCGTGGCCGAGAGCGGCGAGCAATGCGACGACGGCAACATCCGTGACGACGACGGCTGCTCCAACACCTGCAAGGCGCAGCAGACGCGCGACGCGCAGCTCATCTGGTCGATGGTGGCCAAGGAGCTGATCGGCTTCAGCGAGTCGTGCACCGGCGTGGCCGCGGCGACCGTCCACCTGGTGGTCACGGGGCCGGTGAACCTGACCCTCGACAAGGACTGCAACGACAGCCAGACCAAGCTGATGGCGCTCGATCCTGGCCACTACACGGTCAATGGCACGCTCTTCGACGCCGCACACACCGCGCTCACCAAGGGTGGCGCGATGGCCGAGTTCGACATCTCCTCGGCGCCGCCCGGGCCGCCCGTGCAGGTCACGGTGGACTTCCCGTTCGCCGACTTCGTGCGCGCCTACCAGGGCAACTGGCTGTACCGGCTCAAGTGGGCCGGCGCGGCCACCTGCGCGGCGGCGGCGCCGCCGGTGGTCAACCGCACCATCCGCATCGAGCGAGCCGGCGTGCCGGTCATGAGCTCGGACGGTGTGACCCTGGACGGCATGACGCCCGAGCCGTGCACCGACCCGTCGAGCGCACCGCAGATCAAGAACCTGCCCTGGGGCCCCGCCAACGTGATCATCACCGGCCTCGACGGCGCCAGCGTGCCGCGCTTCCGCCAGAGCTTCCCGACCTTCCTCGGCGCCGGCATCCTGAACCCGATCCTCAACTACGACGTGGCCAGCCTCGCGCCCGATGCGGGAGTTCCCGACGCGGGAGTTCCCGACGCCGGCCCGTAGCGTCGCCTGCAGCAGTCGTGTAGCGAGCTCCGTGCGCTCCGTAGCGCTCCGTAGCGCTCCGTAGCGCTCCGTAGCGCTCCGTAGCGGCGATGTGAGGCATTCTCGATTCTAATCGCGCCCTTGCCGTAGTATCCTCGGGGCGTGCGCCATACTATCGGCCTGGTACTTCTCCTCGCTACGGGGGCGCTAGCGACGGGTTGTGCGGGCAGCGGCAGCGAGAAGGCTCCCTCCGAGGTCGGACCGCCCATCCCGACCGACTTCACGCCGCCGCCGCCGCTCGGACCCGAGCCACCCGCGCCCGCAGGCCTGGCCGGCCGGCCCTGGCTCGACGCCACCCACGAGCGCTTCCACCAGGCCTGGGCCGAGGGCTTCCTCGAGCAGGCGCGCATCTACCTGCCACCCTCGCATGCGCTCAACAATGCCACGCTCGCGGTCACCCTCGAGCTCGTCATCACCGACGACGGCAAGCTGCGCGAGCTGAACGTGCTGCAGAGCTCGGGCAACCCCGACTTCGACAACGCCGCCCGGTCGGTCGTGAGCGACGCCGCGCCCTTCAGCAAGCCACCGCCCGAGCTGCGCTCCGACGACGGCTTCTTCTACGTGACCTGGCAGTTCGCGCGCGACCAGCGTCAGGCCGGCCTCGCCGGTGCCAGGTTCGACAAGCGGCTGTGGGACGCCTCGCGCGCGGTGCCCTCGCTCATCACGGCGGGGCGCTGGAACGACGCGGCGCGCCGGCTGATCGAGACGGTCAACGCTCATCCCGACGCCACCGGCGACGAGGCCAAGACCTACCTGGGCCTGGCCCGTGATCTGGCCACGCGCCTGGTCCAGCAGGGCCTCGAGGGCAGCGACAATGCCGTCAAGGTGTTCTCGGTGCGCGCCGCCGGCCATGCCCGCCTGGCCTCGCTCGTGCCCATCGTACGCACCCTGGCCCGGGAAGCCTCGGATCCCGCGCTGCGCCGCGCCGCCATCGAAGCGCTGGGCTCGATCGGCGACCAGGACTCGCTGCCGCTCCTGTCCGACGCGGTGCTGGCGCTCGACGGCGATCGCAGCGCGGTCGCGGCCAGCGCGATGGCGCAGCTGGGCGCGCGCGACAAGGCCTGGGACCTGCTCGCGGGCAAGCTCACCGACGCCAACGCCGACGTGCGTGTGGCCGCGCTGCAGACCGTGGTCGACCTGGGCGCGCCGGTCTCGGCGGCGACCCTGGCCGCGTACCTGGGCGACAAGAGCAAGCCGCGCATGGAGCGTGCGCTGGCGGCACGCGCGCTCGGCTCGGTGCTCGCGGGCGGCTCGCCCGAGGGCACCAAGGCGCTGGGCGCCGCGCTGCTCGACGGTGATGCGGCGGTGCGCGTGGGCGCGCTGGCCGGTCTGACGCGCGCCGGGCAGGGCGGCTACCGCTCGCGCGGCATGTACTACAAGGTGCAGCCGCTGTTCAAGGACAAGGACGCGCAGGTGCGCGCCAGCGCCGTGCTCGCTGCCGCGGCGGTCGATCCCAAGGGCGCGGCGCAGGAAGTCCCGGTCATCTGTCGCAAGGAGCAGAGCCGCCTGGTGCTCGAGGCGTGCGCGAGCGCGTTCGGCTTCCTGCCCGGCGCCGAGGCCCTGCGCGCGCTGCTCAAGCTGGCCGAGAGCGGCGAGGCCAACGTCAAGGTCGCGGCCCTGCGCGCGCTGGCCAAGCGCAGCGAGCCGGAGGCGCAGAAGGTGGTCGGTGGGCTGTCCGCCTCCGAGGATCCGGCGCTGCGCCTGCTCGCACTCGACGCCACCGCCCAGGGCGGGCTCGAGGCCGCGCTCGGCGACGCCGCGCTCGAGGTGCGCGCCACCGCGCTCGAGCGGCTCGCCCGCGAGAGCGGCATGCGCTGGGTTCCGCGCTTCCTGGAGCTGCTGCTGGCCACGGCGGCGCCAGGCGAGAGGGTGCGCTACGCTGAGGCCTGGCTGCGCGCGACCGCTTCGTAGTAGAAGGACCAGAGACCGGCGACCGCCGCCGCGCGTAGAAATCCGAACCTCCCATGCCCGCCGTGAAGCCGACCCCTGCAGCACCCGCGCTCGCGTTCGCGCTGGTCGCGCTGGTGGCCGCGTCGGCGGGCGGCTCGCAGCACCTGCAGCGTCGGCAGGAACGCACGCTCAAGCACGAGAGCGAGATGATCCGCATCCCCGCCGGGCAGTTCATCATGGGCGCCGACGACGAAGAGGTGGCCGACTTCCAGAAGACCTGCGAGCAGGAGTTCGGCGCCGACCTGGCCCAGTTCGTGTGCGTGCTCGAGCGCTGGAAGGACTTCGGCACCGGCAGCAGCGCGCGCGTGGTCTTCCTGTCGACCTTCGAGATCGACCGCCACGAGGTCACCACCGCGCAGTACCGCGAGTGTGTGGCGCACGGACCGTGCGACATGCGTCCGCTGGTCGCGGGTGACGCGCGCTACGCCGTCGACGAGTGGCCCATGGTCAACGTGACCTGGGACGACGCAGCCACCTACTGCGCCTGGCGCGGCAAGCGTCTGCCCAGCGAAGCGGAGTGGGAGAAGGCCGCGCGTGGCGGCGACGGCCGGCGCTGGCCGTGGGGCAACTTCGACCGCAAGGACGGCGCCAACCTGGGCCGGGTCGAGCCGGAGATCGAGCGCCCCGCGTCCAACCAGGGCGTCGGCTTCGCCATCGACGACAGCGACGGCTTTCGCGAGCTGTCGCCGCCCGGCAGCCTGCCCTTCGGACGCAGCCCTTACGGCGTCCAGGACATGGCCGGCAACGCCGCCGAGTGGGTCGCCGACTGGTATGACGAGAACGGCTACGCCGCGCAGACCACCGTCGACCCCACCGGGGCCAAGAGCGGGCACCTGCGCGTCACGCGCGGGGGCAGCTTCTACGAGCCGCGTTTCTTCGCGCGCACCTACTACCGCAACGCCGAGCTGCCGACCGAGCGATCGATCACGCGCGGCATGCGCTGCGCGCGCTGAGCAACTCGCGTCGCTCCGCGCGGGTCGATGAGATGTTGTATCTTGCTCGCACTATATGAGGAGCTTGCAGAATGCGTAGCCTGGTCCGGGTCGTCCTCGTGGTCTCCATCGCACTCGGCGTCGCGCTCGGCGTCGTGGCCTGCAAGCTGAAGAAGGGCGATCACTGCCAGGTCGACGAGGACTGCGAGAGCGGCCTGGTCTGCTCGACCCTCGGCTTCTGCGACGTCACCAAGAGCAGCACCAGCCCCGACGCCATGCCCTTCGACGCGCGTCCGCCCGCGCCCGACAGTGGCCCTGACGCTACCCCTGCCATCGACGCCGCCGTCGACGCCCGGCCCATCGACGCTCCTCTGCCCGACGCCCCGTAAGTAAGCCGCTCCTGCCGCGCTTTGACGCAGAGGCGCAGAGGCGCAGAGGGCACAGAGACCAGAGCAGATCTTGTTGGCGCGAACGGCGTGCGCAGGACGCCTGAGGTGCAGTGGTTGGCGCGAGAGGCGTACGCAGCAAACCCCAATCTGGGTCTGTCTCTGCGCCTCTGCGCCTCTGCGCTGAAGCGCACCGGACGCAGCTGGTGTTTATCTCGCTGCGGCGCGGGTCACGGCGTGAACTTCACCGTGACGACCTCGAGCTCGCGGATGCCCTTGGGCGTCTTCACCTTGACGGTGTCACCGACCTCGCGGCCGATCATGCCGCGGGCGACGGGTGAGGTGACCGAGATGAGGCCGTTCTTCACGTCGGCCTCGTCTTCGCCCACGATGGTGAAGGTCTGTTGCTCGTCGGTCTCGGTGTCGGTGAGCGTGACGGTGCAGCCGAACACGACCTTGTCGCCCGAGAGCCTGGACGGATCGATCACGTTGGCAAGAGCCAGCTTGGTCTCGATGTCCTTGATGCGGCCCTCGACGAAGCCTTGCTTGTTCTTGGCCGCGTCATAGTCGGCGTTCTCGGACAGGTCGCCGTGGCCGCGCGCGACCTCGATCATCTTGGAGATCTGCGGGCGCTCGGCCTTGAGCCGTGCGAGCTCGTCCTTGAGCATCTGTTGCCCACGCGGGGTCATGGGGATCTTTTCCATGCCTGCTTCCTCGTCCTCGTCCTTCGTCCTGGCGTAGTTCTAGCGGCGCGCGGGCGCCGCACTGTTGTAGTCCTGCAGCGGACGCACCGTCAGCTTGGTGTCGCGGAAGGCACCGATGCCAGCCGCAGCGGCCTGCGCACCGCGCAATGTGGTGAAGTACGCGATGCCGCGCATGAGCGCGGTCCGACGCAGCGAGTAGCTGTCCAGGATCTCCTGGCGGCCGCCGCCGGTGGTGTTGACCACCAGGGTGATCTCGCCGTTCTCCATGGCGTCGACCGAGTGCGGCCGGCCCTCGGCCACCTTGTTGATGAGCTCGACCTCGAGGCCGGCCTTCTGCAGCACCGCGGCGGTGCCGCGCGTGGCGATCAGGCTGAAGCCGTAGGCGACCAGCTGCCTGGCCACCGGCACCAGGCCCGGCTTGTCGTGCTCGGCCACCGACAGGAAGGCCTTGCCGCCGCTGGGCAGCGCGTTGCCCGCGCCCTGCTGCGCCTTGGCGAACGCGGCGGGGAAGTCACGGTCGATGCCCATGACCTCGCCGGTCGAACGCATCTCCGGGCCGAGCAGCGTGTCGACGCCGGGGAACTTCACGAACGGGAAGACCGACTCCTTGACCGCGACGTGGCTGATGGTCGTCTCGGTGATGCCCAGCTCGGCCAGGGTGCGGCCGATCATCATGCGCGCCGCGACCTTGGCCAGCGGCACGCCCGTCGCCTTGGACACGAAGGGCACCGTGCGCGACGCGCGCGGGTTCACTTCCAGCACGTAGACCACGCCGTCCTGGACCGCGAACTGCGCGTTCATCAGGCCGACCACGCCCAGCTCCTTGGCGATGGCGCGCGCCTGCGTCTTGATCTCCTCGATCACCTGGGCGGGCAGCGAGTAGGGCGGCAGCGCGCAGGCCGAGTCGCCCGAGTGAATGCCGGCCTCCTCGATGTGCTCCATGATGCCGCCGACCACGACCGCGCCGGTGCGATCCGCGACGCAGTCGATGTCGATCTCGACCGCGTCGTGCAGGAAGTGGTCGACCAGCACCGGGTGCTCGGGCGACGCGTCGACCGCGCGGCCCATGTAGTTCAGCAGCGATCCCTCGTCGTGGACCAGCTCCATGGCGCGTCCGCCCAGCACGTAGGAAGGCCGGACCATGACCGGGTAGCCGACCTCGGCCGCGACCGCGCGTGCCTCGTCGACCGAGCGGGCCACGCCCCAGCGCGGCGCGCGCAGGCCCAGCTTGCGCACGACCTCGCCGAAGCGCTCGCGATCCTCGGCGCGGTCGATGGCGTCGGCCGACGTGCCCAGGAGCTTGACGCCCGCCTTGGCCAGGCCGACCGACAGGCGCAGCGGCGTCTGCCCGCCGAACTGCACGATCACGCCGTCGGGTTTTTCACGGTCGACGATGGACAGCACGTCCTCGCGCGTGAGCGGCTCGAAGTACAACCGGTCGGAGGTGTCGTAGTCGGTCGACACCGTCTCGGGGTTGCAGTTGACCATGATGGTCTCGTAGCCCTCGGCCCGCAGCGCCATCACCGCGTGCACGCAGCAGTAGTCGAACTCGATGCCCTGGCCGATGCGGTTGGGCCCGCCGCCCAGGATGACGACCTTCTTCTTGTTCGTGGGCGCCGCCTCGCACTCCTCTTCGTAGCTGGAGTACATGTACGGCGTCTTGGCCTCGAACTCGGCGGCGCAGGTGTCGACGCGCTTGTAGACCGGCACGACCCCGGCGTGAAGGCGCGCGTTGCGCACGGCGTCCTCGTCGGTGCCGGTGAGCGCGGCGATGCGCCGATCCGACATGCCGAGGCGCTTGTAGTAGCGCAGCGAGTCGGCGTCCCTGGGCATGGGCTTGCCGCGCAGCTCTTCCTCGGCCAGCGCCATGCTGTGCAGCTGGGTCAGGAACCAGGGGTCGACCTTGGTGGCCGCGTGCGCGTCCTCCACGGTCATGCCCAGCTGGAAGGCGCGCGCCAGCTCGAACAGACGATCCGGGTTGGGGATGGTCATGCGCCGGCGCAGCTCGTCCAGGTCGTCGGGCAGGGGCAGGTCGAAGCCCATGCGCCCGATCTCGAGCGAGCGGATGGCCTTGCCCAGCGACTCGCGGAAGGTGCGGCCGATGGCCATGACCTCGCCGACCGACTTCATCTGCGTGGTCAGCGTCTGCGCCGCGCCGGGGAACTTCTCGAAGGTGAAGCGCGGCACCTTGGTGACCACGTAGTCGATGGTCGGCTCGAACGACGCCGGCGTCTCCTTGGTGATGTCGTTGGGGATCTCGTCGAGCGTGTAGCCGATGGCCAGCTTGGCCGCGATCTTGGCGATGGGGAAGCCGGTCGCCTTCGACGCCAGCGCCGAGCTGCGCGACACGCGCGGGTTCATCTCGATGACGATCTGCCGCCCGGTCGCCGGATCGACCGCGAACTGGATGTTCGAGCCGCCCGTGGCCACGCCGATCTCGCGGATGACCGCGACCGCGGCGTCGCGCATGCGCTGGTATTCCTTGTCGGTCAGCGTGAGCTGCGGCGCCACCGTGATCGAGTCGCCGGTGTGCACGCCCATGGGATCGAAGTTCTCGATCGAACAGATGATGACGACGTTGTCCATCGCGTCGCGCATCACCTCGAGCTCGTACTCCTTCCAGCCGAGCACGCTCTCTTCGATGAGGATCTCGTGGCGCGGCGACTGCTGCAGCCCGAACTCGACCAGGCCGTCGTACTCGCGCGCGTTGTAGGCGATGGCCGCGCCCGCGCCGCCCATGGTGAAGGACGGGCGCAAGATGAGCGGGAAGCCCAGGTCGGCGGCCGCCTGGTGCGCCTCGGCCAGGTTGCGCACGTAGGCCGAGCGCGGCACGTCGAGGCCGATCTTGAGCATCGCCTGCTTGAACAGCTCGCGATCCTCGGCCTTCTCGATGGCCGCCACCGACGCGCCGATGAGCTCGACGTTGTACTTGGCCAGCAGGCCCGACTTGGCCGCGGCCAGGGCCAGGTTGAGCGCGGTCTGCCCGCCCAGCGTGGGCAAGAGGGCGTCCGGCTTCTCGCGCTGGATGAGGCCTTCGAGCGCCTCGAGCGTGAGCGGCTCGACGTAGGTGGCGTCGGCCATGTCCGGGTCGGTCATGATGGTCGCCGGATTCGAATTGATGAGGATGGCGCGCAGGCCCTCCTCACGCAGCGCCTTGACCGCCTGCGTGCCCGAGTAGTCGAACTCGCACGCCTGCCCGATCACGATGGGCCCGGAGCCGATGATGAGCACCGAGCGCAGGTCTTGACGACGCGGCACCTACTTGGCCTTTCGCACGAGCTTGTCGTGGTGCATGCCGAACTGGGTCAGGTCGGAGGCGATGATGGCGGCGACGGCTTCCTTGCGATCGGTGACCGTCCAGCCCTGGTCGGCCAGGATCTCGGCCGAGCGCACCTTGATGCGGCGCGCTTCTTCCTCGGGCCGCAGCATGGCGTCGAGCAGGGGCAGGCGCGACGACGTCTCGTCGGGCTGGTGGGCCAGCGCGTCGACGGCGGCGAAGCGCACGTTCTGATCGAAGTCTTTCAGGTACGGCACGATGCGCGGCGCGACCTCCGACGCGGGGGCGCCGTGCCACTCCGAGAGGAAGCCGATCATCTCCAGCTTGGAGGAGGGATCGCGGGTGTAGCCGGGCGGGGCGGCGGCGAAGATCTCGTCGACGATCTCGAGCATCTTCCGGGCGCCCTTTTCACCGTGGGTGACCTGCTCGAGGATCTTGAGCGCCCACGACAGCGTGCTCGCTTCCTTGGCGTAGCGACGCACCGCGGGGATGGCGGACTCGCCCTTGGAGACCAAGGCCTCGACCGCCCAGGCCTTCTCCTGCTCGTCCTCGATGCCCTTGTCGTAGACGTAGGAGAAGCGTCTGCACAGGCCGTAGAGCGCTTCGTCCGAGCCTTCCTCGCGCAGCTTCTCCATCGCCGCGAAGCGATCGGGAGACTGCGCGTACTTGTTCGAGACGCGCGCGATGTTGCGGGCGAGGGCGCCTTTGGCGCGGCCCTCCTTGGAGAAGAGGTCCATTAGACCCATGTGCTTGAATTTCCTCGATTTACTTTGATCGCCCGGGGGCGTGGTCAGGCGGAGGGTATACCGGACTGCGTGGCCGAGTTCAAGCGTCCCTCTGTGAATGAAGCGGGCTCGATCCGCTCTAAGGAACGTTGACGAAACCGAAGCTGGGCGTGTCCTCGATGTACCAGGCGGCCTTGTTCTCCTGCGTGCCGCTGCGCGCGATGCTCATGGTCTCCGGGTCGGTCATGGTGCTGGTGTCGACGAAGTCGCCCGCGCCCGTCGTCGGCCACTGGCCGGCGAAGACCGCCTGGTCGACGCGTCCGGTGCCCGCCCCGAACTTCACGAAGTCGCGCATGAAGTGCGACTTGTCGAAGTTGGCCACCGTGGCGGTCTGGTAGAGCGCGACCTCGTTGGCGGTGACCACGGTGTTGAGCGCGGCGACCGAGAACAGGTTGTTGCCGTCGTCGGTGCCGGTGTCGGCGTGCAGGGTCAGGAGCTCGCCCGGCATGAGGGTCAAGCCGACCGGGATGGTGAACGAGGTGGTGTTGGCCACGACCGACCAGTTGCTCAGATCGACGTTGTTCGCGCCGCTGTTGACGATCTCGAGGTTACGCGTCGCCGCGGTGGTGCCCACCTGGACCTCGTTGATGTGCACCGGGCTGGCGCCGACGTTGATGACCACGGGCGCGGTGTCGGAGGCGGTACCATCGCTGACGCTGAAGGTGACGTCGAAGCGGCCCAGGATGCCCGCGGGCATGCTGAACACGTGCGTGCTGGTGTTGAACGAGCCACCCACGGCGTCGGTGGGATCGACGGGGTTGGTCGCGTACGGGCTACGGTTCGTGCCCGTGGCCGGAGCCATGAAGGTCAGCGTCTGGCTGGTATCCGGGTCGGTGGCGGTGACGGTGATCGAGACCGCCGCGCCGGCGACGACGTTGACCGGCGTGCTCACGTTGCCGAGCACGGGCGCATGGTTGACGAAGGCGTCGACCGTGGCGTCGATGGGCCGCGCGTCGACCGAGCCGTCGATCGGGCGCGCGTCGACCGAGCCGTCGATCATGCGCCCATCGGGAACGCTGCTGTCGATGATCGAGCCGTCGGCGAGCGTGTCCTCGCACATGGCGGGCGCACCGTTGACGAGCAGGTGGCAGCGGCCGTCGGCGCTCGAGCACTGGTACTCGTCCGGGCAGGCGTTCTGGTCGCCGCACAGGAAGGCGCAGTTGGGCTTGGGCGCGTTGAAGCAGCCGCCGAGAGCAAGAGTCGCGAGGGTGGAGAGAGCGGCGAGGGCGAGGCGAAGCGAGCGCGCGAGCATCAGAACCCCCATCCCGCGGCGATACCGACCCCGTCGGGCGTGACGACCGGCGTGAAGAAGCGCCTGGACACGGCCTCGGGTGCCTCGGGCGCGCCCGGATCGATGGCGAAGAAGATCACCGCGGCCACCGCCGCGGCGCCCGCGACCGAGAAGGCGACCAGCGAGTAGGTCTCCATCTTCTTGCCCTCGTCGAGCGAGTCCTCGTAGTCCTTCCTGACGTTGGCGTTGTAGCGGGTGGGGTTGCCCTGCGGATCACGGAAGTCCTGCAGCCGCTGGATGTCTTCCTCGCGCGAGAGCGCCGACTCGCCCAGCACCGCGCCGGTGGTGAGCGCGACCGCGGCCACGCCCACCGCGGCCCAGCCGGCGGTGCGCTGCCAGCGCGAGCCACCGTCGGAGAGCGCGGGCGCGTCGCCGATGCCCTGGCCGGGCAGAGGCTGGATGATCTCGCCGTCGCCGGTCTGGGTCTCGCCCGTGCCGGTGCCGGTCTCACCGCCCGTCGGCGATGGCGGCGGCGGCGTGATGACGTCGTTGCCGTGCGGCGGCGGCGGCGGTGTCGCCGGCGTGCCCTCCAGCTCGGCGATGTGCTTCTTCACCTCGTCGCGATCCTTGGCTTCCTTGGCCTCGTTGACGTAGCGGCGGTAGTACACGACGGCCGCGTCCTTGTTGCCGCCCGCCTCGTAGGCCTTGGCCACGCTGTAGAGGATCTTGGCGTCCTTGGTGATGTCGTACGCGGCTGCGTATTCGGACACGGCCGTGTCGTAATCACCGGCCTTTTCGGCGGCTTGCGCATTGACGTAGTGCTTGCGGGCGGCCGCGTAGTCGGGCTTGCCCTGCGCCTGCGCGGGACGCGCACAGAGGAGGCCTCCCAGGAGGAGCGCCAAGGTGAGGATCGAGACACGCATGCGCGACATTGTATCCGAACGTGCCTCGTCGATATAGTCCCCGCCCTCATGGCGAAGATAGAGAAGGTCCGCAACATCGGCGTCGTCGCGCACATCGACGCCGGCAAGACCACCGTCTCCGAACGGTTCTTGTTCTACAGCGGAAAGATCCACCGGATTGGCGAGGTCCACGAGGGCGACACGCAGATGGACTGGATGCCTCAGGAGCGCGAGCGCGGCATCACCATCACCGCGGCGGCCACGTTGTTCACGTGGAAGGGCCACGAGATGCACCTCATCGATACGCCCGGCCACGTCGACTTCACCATCGAGGTCGAGCGCTCGCTGCGTGTCCTCGACGGTGCCGTAGTGGTGTTCTCGGCCGTCGACGGGGTCGAGCCGCAGTCGGAGACGGTGTGGCACCAGGCCGACAAGTTCCACGTGCCCCGCATCGCATTCGTCAACAAGATGGATCGCATCGGCGCCGATTTCCCCATGGTCGTCGAGCAGATGAAGACGCGCCTGGGCGCCAAGCCGGCGCCCATCCAGCTGCCCATCGGCGCCGAGGACAAGCACGTGGGTGTCGTGGACCTGGTGCGCATGAAGGCCTTCATCTTCAGCGGCGAGGAGACCGAGGCGCCCGACGAGAGCGAGATCCCTGCCGAGCTGGTCGAGCCGGCGCGCGTCGCGCGCGAGCACCTCATCGAGGCGGTCGCCGACGTCGACGACATCATCGCGGAGAAGTTCCTCGACGGTGGCCACATCGACGAGGCCGAGCTGCGCACGGCCCTGCGCAAGGCCACCATCGGCTGCAAGCTGGTGCCCGTGCTGGCGGGCGCGGCGCTGCGCAACAAGGGCGTGCAGCTGGTGCTCGACGCGGTCATCGACTACCTGCCCTCGCCGGTCGAGGTGCCGCCCATCACCGGCGTGAACCCCAAGAAGCCGGAGGAGAAGCTGACCCGGCCGCCCGACGAGAAGGCGCCGCTGTCGGCGCTCGCCTTCAAGATCGCCATGGACGAGGGCCGCAAGGTGGTCTTCCTGCGCGTGTTCTCGGGCGTCCTGCGCGCCGGTGACGACGTGCTCAACGCACGCACCTACCAGAACGAGAAGGTGGCGCGGCTGTTCCTGCTCCACGCCGACAAGCGTGAGCGCCTGGAGAAGGCGGGCGCGGGCATGATCGTCGCGGCCATGGGGCTCAAGAACGCGACCACCGGCGACACGCTGTGTGCCGCCAACGCGCCCATCCTGCTCGAGCGCATCGACACCTACGAGCCGGTCATCGCCCAGGCCATCGAGCCCGAGTCGATGGCCGAGAAGGAGAAGATGGATCTCGGCCTGGGCAAGCTGCAGGAGGAGGATCCCACCTTCAAGGTGCACGAGGATCCCGAGACCGGGCAGACCATCATCCGCGGCATGGGCGAGCTGCACCTGGAGGTCATCGTCGACCGCCTGACCCGCGAGTACGGCGCCAAGGCGCGCGTGGGCAAGCCGCAGGTGGTGCTGCGCGAGACCCTGGGCAAGACCGCCGAGGGCGACGCCGTGTTCGAGCGCAAGCTCGAGGAGCAGCAGATCTACGGCCACGTGCGCGTGCGCGTGGCGCCGCGCCCGCGCAAGGCCGGCTCGCTCTTCCAGGCGCGCCTGCCCGAGCTGCCCGTCATCCCGCCCAACCTGGTCGAGATGGCGCTTGCCGGCGTGCGCGAGGCCGCGCTCGCCGGTCCCAAGGGCGGCTATCCCATCGAGGACATCGAGGTCACCATCCTGTCCATCGAGACGCGCGACGGCTGGGCGCCCGAGGTCGGCTCCAAGATCGCCGCGGGCGAGGCCTTCCGACGCGCCTGCGTCGACGCTGCGCCCAGCCTGCTCGAGCCCATCATGGCGGTCGAGGTGGTCACGCCCGAGGAGTTCCTGGGCGCCGCCATCGGCGACCTCAACCAGCGCCGCGGCCGCATCGAGGACGTCGGCTCACGCGGCCCCAAGCGCGTCATCGCCGCCAAGGTGCCGCTGCAGAAGATGTTCGGCTACTCCACGGATCTGCGCTCGCTGTCGCAGGGCCGGGCCACGTTCAGCATGCAGTTCGCCGAGTACGACAGCTGGGCCTGACGCCGACCGGGGGACAGGATCTACCCCCGCAACTAACTGAATTCGCTTAGCTTCTGGGACCAAACGCGCATTTTGCCTGCGCGAACCGAAATGCGCGTTCGGGTCCAGAACCCGAACGAGATCAACGGGTTGAGACCCCGGATCCTGTCCCCTAGTAACGGTTGGTGACGATGACCTCGGCGACCGCGCCGCGCGCGTCGGCGCGCGAGTTGATGGCGCGCGAGCACATGACGCGATCGATGCGGAAGCCGGCGTAGAGCTTGCGCACGAGCGGCGTGTCCGAGTTGGACAGCATGACCGCGCAACCGCGGTCGGAGAGCTTGCGGTAGACGTCGGCCAGGCGCTGCTGGTCGGCCACGCCGAAGGCGTCGGCAGTGTAGCTGGTGAAGTCTGAGGTCAGCGAGACCGGGTCGTAGGGCGGGTCGAAGTACACGAAGTCGCCGGCGTCGGCCTCGTCGAGGACGCGATCGAAGGGCGCCGCGACCAGGTCGGCCTTCTGCAGCGCGAACGAGGCCGCGCGCAGCGCGTCGGGGTCGAGGATGGTCGGGTTGGCGTAGCGCCCCGCGGGCACGTTGAACTCGCCCCGCCGGTTGACCCGCCAGAGGCCGTTGTAGCAGGTCTTGTTCATGTACAGGAACATGGCCGCGCGCGCCGCGGGAGCCAGGTGCAGGCGCGACTCGTTCCAGCGCTCGCGCACCTGGTAGTAGTACTCCTCGCTGTGCAGGGTGCGGTGGCGAGCCGCGTAGCGCACCACCAGCTCGACCTCGTCGCGCACCGCCGCGTAGGTGGCGATGAGATCCGCATTGAGGTCGGAGATCATCGCCGCCCTGGGCGCGAGGCGGAAGAACAGCGCGCCCCCGCCCACGAAGGGCTCGAAGTAGCGCCGGTACTCGCTGGGCGCGCGCGCGACCAGCTCGCCCAGGAGACGCGTCTTGCCGCCCACCCATTTCACGAACGGCGCCGGTGTGGCTTCCGGCAGCGCCTTGCGGCGCGGGGCAATCGTCCGTGTGACTGTGAGCCGCGACGTCGAGGCGTCCGTCATAGATCG